>Ga0179593_1642550_pt1 | contig 12608 bp, 22 predicted proteins | sample CZODoug2_1_08_16_FD_185931 | JGI IMG/M metagenome (GOLD analysis project Ga0179593, IMG submission 185931) | Vadose zone soil fungal communities from Angelo Coast Range Reserve, California, USA - CZODoug2_1_08_16fungal (PacBio error correction) | ecosystem: Environmental > Terrestrial > Soil >... | reverse complement strand
CGATTCCCCCCCCCCAAATTTTCCCCCCCCTTTCCCGAGTCCCAAACCGAGCTGTTTTCACTTTTTTAGTGTAGGTCCCTGATGATTGTGGGTCTTTTTCTTTTAGGACTCGGGAAAACCCCGGGTAGTCGGGGAGTATTTTTGCTCCGATCCTTTCCAGTTTAACTCCGAATAGTTTTTTTTCTTTTTGACCCTTGCGGACCCCTTTCTCTGTCTCTTTTTCCCTTTCGTTTTTTTTTTTTCGGCGCCCCAACCTTGATCGTCTCTCCCATGCCCCCGTGCGTCACCTCCCCTCCAAGACGGAGGAGGCGATCCCCTTTTTACAGGTGTCCTCTCTTCCTTTTTTTCGTCCTTGTCCACAGATCTTTATCAACCGGTAGAGCTTCGTCCTTCCTCCTTTGTTGGCCCCCAAGAAATCGTCATTTTCCGGCCCTTTCCCAATGCAACATTAACCTCCTTTTTTCCCCCTCTTCCCCAACCACCCCATTAACACCACGTCTTGACACCTCTAGTGGAAATCGACACCGCCAAAGTCCATTTTTTCTCTCATACTCCCCGTTCGGTACGCCGCTTTTTTTTTCCCTGAAAGACACAAGGTCCCTGATTTTCCCTTCTTTCCTTTTGTGCCCACACCCGCGGGAAGAGCACCTCCCTGCTTTCCCCCGAGCTTTTCTTTCTTTTGTGGGTTCCGAAAAGCCGTGTGTTTCTTTTGTCTTGTGGTTTTGGTCTTGTTGTGGAGTCTTTTTTTTTCCTTTGTTTTTTTTGGTTTTTCCGGACGATTCCCGCGACCCCCTCCCCACCTCCCTCCCGTTCCCCCCTCCTGGTATTGGATCACACCCCGTCATCCACCCGCGTAAAATTTCCCGTTTCTTTTTTTTTTTTCGGGTTCGTAGGCCGTGACCCCAGTCTCGACATTCAGCCTCTTTGGGACTAGTTTTTCCTCTAAGGGAAGATAGAGACTTGTCCTTTTTTTTGTTTACGTGTTCGGGACCCCCTCCCTTTGCTCCCCCCCCACCGTTTTTTTTCGCGATACTTTCGGATGACACCCTCCGTTTTCCCCCAACGCAGATAGAACTGTTTTATCCCCACCAGACGTGCTGTGGTGACCTGTCCCCCCCCCCACACGACGACACTGGGTCCCGTCGGGGCTGCGCTCCCTCAGTCTTTTTTTCTCTTCCTGGTGTCCCTCGGAGAAGGCACCCGTTTTCCTTTTTCTTGTAGCGACACGACCACTGCCCTTCCTTCCTTGCAGCACCTCCAAAAGGGAACACCTTTCGCATCTTCCTTTCTCTCTTTTTCTGTGACTCTTACAAGGCAAGCCGTCCACCCCCCTAGTTGAAGCGTCTGGCCTTTCCCTTTTTTTTTCAGCTTTTTTGCGGGTCACCGCCACCAAGGCCCAAAACCCTTCTCCCCCACTTTTTTTCGTGCTCACTTGAAGATCGGGTTAAGTCCTTTGTGCGCTTTTTTCTCCCTTCCCCCCCCACCGCGATCATCCAGGTGAACCCACGGTCGCTTTCCCCCCCCCCCCCCCCCTGCTCCCCTCCTTCTGCCCGTGACTTTAAATGAAGCTTTTTTTTTTTTTTTTTTTAACGTTTCCCGAATTTTTCCTTTTTTTTTTCTTTTTTTTTGGCTCTCCCCCCTTACGGAAGGCTGGTTGGTTTTTCCCCGTCACCAGTCCGGCACCAACCACCTACCCCCGTTTTGTTGGTATCAATAACTCCCCCGTTTTTCTTGAACGTTTGCTTTACTTGGACTCCCGCTTTTTCCCACCTTTTGAGGCTCCCCACTACCCTTGCAGCACATCATTTTACGTTTTCGGACACCTTACTTATTGATAAACTTGTCTTTTTTTTTTCAGGCGCCAGACTCTTCCTCCGTTTTTTCGCCCCCTGAGCGTCCGGGGGGATCATCTTCCCCACCGCTAACCCCCCCCCGTTTATCTGCGTCCTTGCGGTGCGATAGGAAGTTTTTTACGACCCTACTGCTCTGGCCTGGACCCCCCCCTCACCCCTATATGTCCAGCCATGCCCTCTCTCATCAGTTGTTTGTTTTTTTCTCTTGGTTCTTTTTTGGACACTCACTTTCTTTCTGATCCAGCGTTGCGGCCGGAGGTCTTGTCCCTTGAATTTCTCCAAAGCGTGAACATTCCTGCCTTTGTCCGATTGCCCTCCCCTTTTTATACCCCTCCTGATACCGGCCCCTTTTCTCCTTTTTCTTTTTTTTCGCCGGTCCGGAACGATATTTCAACATCCTTTTCCGTTTTGTCTTTTTTGACCCCGTGCTTTTGTCACCCTTGGTTTTTTTTCTTCTCGTGTGGAAGTCCAAAGTCTTTTCCATTCCTCCATTCTTTTTTTTTCTTTTGATTGACAAGCTGATTTTGTAGACGATGACCTTCTGTTTCAGTAAGTGAACCTGCTCCTTTTTTAGTTTTACCCCACCACAAACCTTTCGTTTTGTTTTTTGTTTTGCCGGACTAAGTTGCGTGGATGGCCGATTTCTTCTCCTATCCCTTGCCTTTTTCAGTTGACATTGGAGTTTGCCAACCTGATGGGCCCTTCCTTAACAACTTAGTCGCAACCGATGTCTGTAGTACGTGGCGCGTGTGGGGTTTTTAGTTGGTTCCCCCCCTGCTTTGTCTTTTTTTGCCTCCTTTTTTTTTTCCCCCCGTGGTTGTGTTAGGCCCAGCACGCTTGTCTGGTCACTGGGAATTGGCCTTCTTTTTGTCCCGTACCCCCGTTGGTCCTTGAGCTTTTTTTGGTCTTCAACTTTTGCTATTTTTGAGTTTCGGTTTTTGTCACAGTCACTTCCTGTAGGTTTTTTTAGGGGTAGGCTAGTTAAGCCCAAGCGACTGTCCCATGTTTCCCTTTTGTTTTTGTTGTTCTCTTCCTTCCGTTCATTCTGTCTATTTTTTGTTGCCTGTAGCTCTCCAATTCGAGTGGACCCTCCCCAGTCTTTCATCCACCAGGGTTAACTCGTGTTTGCTATTCGGTCGGTTTTTTCTTTATGTGGACTCCTCCTGACGGTCCCGTGTTTTTGTTTTTTTTTTTTGTGTGTCTTGTGCTTTTGTTGGATTGATTCGGGTTTTCCCCACCCCACGTGCGGCTTTAGCACCCGTCGACCGTCGTTCTGGCTTTTTTCTGGCTTTTTTGGAACTCCCCTGACGGAGAGTTTGTTCCATTTTTTTGGGGGCAGTCGGGTCGCCCGCGTCTCCCTTTCGCTGGGCCTCCCTTTCCGGGCGTCCGATTCCCCTTTGATTGAACTGTCTCAGAATTGTGTTTGGATTTGCCTTTCCCTGGGGGGAGCGGCTGGTCTCCTTTATAGGTGCCACTGCTTTTTCGTGTTTGGGTTGCTCACGGTTTTGGCCTCTTTCTTTGGCTTGGTTACGGAGTTAGTTGGAGTAGGTTTTCCTGGGCCCCCGATAAAAATAGCCCCCCTGTCTCCCCCGGGTCACCATTTTTTTTTTTTTCCCCCCAGTCGGGGCGCAAGCCTGACCCCCCCATTTTTTTTTACCCCCCCCTTAGTTGTCCGCACAACCTTCTCCTTTTTTCCCTCCAGGTCAGTCCCCTCCCTTTGCTCTTTCTTCCTGCGGTAAGTTGAGCTCGGGATCATCCCCACCCCTCGTTGTTCCCTTTTTTAGTTCGGCCCTTGATTTCGCAAACCGTTCCCTTCTTATTTTTTGATTTCCTGGTCCCGGACTGTTGGCGGGTTCCATACCCTTGTTTTTGTTAGATTTTAACAAAACTTTTCCCCTGATAATACCCCAGGTTAGATGTCCCATTTCGTGGAGTGACGATCGTACCCCTCCTTCGCCCAGTTTGGCTTTTTCTTTTTTTTATTTCCCACTATTGCCCCTTTCTACCGGATCGAGCTTTTCCCTGCTTCCGGTTGGACGAAGATCTTGTTTGCCCCGTCCTTTCCCTGCCGCCGCAACTCTTTTTTTTTTCCTTGTTTTTTTTTGCTCCGTCGAGTTCAGGTCTTGAGGCCTGATCTTTTTTTTTCGGCCGTCCTCCTGAGCCCTTTTTGTTTCCCTTCTCCCCCCTCGCCGTTTAGACCGGCTCCCGGAGGCGCTCCTGAACAAAACGATTCAGCGTTTTCTCTTTTTGCCTGATTGGGCGGCCAACCCCCCCCCGCCCCTTCCCTTTTTTTTTTTAATTTTTTTTAAAACTGATTTCTGAAGCCCCTACCCCCCCCCCTCCCTTCTCTTCGGTGTGCTCGGGTGGGCAGAAGCGGCAAGGGTTTCCCCAGGGAATGTTCATGTTTTTTAGTCCTTTGAGGCGAATTCCCTCTTTTTTTTGTTAGACTCATATCTCTCTCGGCTGAGCGTGCCCCATTCTGCGTTTCTTCCCCCCCTCTGCAGGTCCGGGCGGAGCTCTGTTTTGGGTTTCTTCTGGCTTATCCCCCCTCCCCGTTTTTTCCCCTTTTTAACCCTTTTTTTGTTTGTACTTTTTGGGGCGAGCATCGTTCTGGTCTTCATATTTCCCCCCCAGATTCTTGACGGGCCTCTTTTGCTGTCATTTCATTCCCCTCGACTCTTTCGTTTTTTCCTTTTTTTTTTTCACGTGTCGCAAAGAACTGACTCGCGAGCTTCTGAGTTCCCCCTTTCTTCTTTCCCCTGGCGATATGGTAGGCACTACCGATTTTGTTTTTCCTGATCCGCTCTTCAATCCCCCCATTTTCCGTATGGTCCTTAATCCTCGACGTCTGTCCCGAAACTTTCGTACGTCAAGAAATCTCATCTTTGATCCACTCTCCCACATGTATTAGAAAACCTTCCCCGTTAACCAATACCAACAGCGGTCTCCCCCCGCTTTTTGAAATCCCTTCCCGCCAACGCCAACCAGTGCATTCCTATACGGCCCCGTTCGGAAAATCCAACTTTCCCACTCCTTCTTTATGGATTTCTTACCAGAAGCTTTCCCTTTGCCTTGAAGGAGGACGAGACCCTTTTTTCCCTTCTTCTGCCCGTCGGCCGTTTTGGCGATGCAACGGTCCGTGGCCGACTTTTCCCGTGTTCTTTCCCTGTCCTTTTTGATGGCGATGGGGTCCTCCGTCTAAACCCCCCACTCCCTTGCCCCCTTGCCCGGTCCCCCCCCCCCCCGCAAACCCCACCCGCGTCAAATCGCCCCCTTGATCCTTTTCCTTTCTTTTCGGGAAAAAAAGTTTCGGCCTGTAGCCTCGGGGGACGTACCCTCGGTCTTTTTTTGCCCCTTCTGAAGTTTGAAGCCCGCGTTCCCGTTTCTCCCCCCAGGCCAAAGATGAACCCTTCTTCAGAGTCCCCGTGACAGACTCCCGTCTCTCTTTTGCACCCTTTTTTTTGCATCTCCTTTAGCCTCACCCGGCTGCCAAACCCTCCCCGACGCGACTGTGTCCTTTTTGCCTTTTTTTTTTTTTTTTTTCGGGAACAGGCCCGGTGTCCTCACTACCCCTTCGGGGATATAGGAACACGTCCCCCGTTTACCCTTAGTCCCCCCCTTTCCCCATCTCCCCCCACCTACCACCTCTGTTTCACCGTCGCATTTTTCATCGCTCTGGGAGGTTTAGCTGAAACGGCCCGGTTGCGTCTTTTCCCCCCTTTTTCCTGCAAGCCCCAGCTGCGAAGTCGTTTTTTGCAGTAAAAGTCCTCCTCCCCCCCAACGTCTCCCCTTTACCCCCCCCATCTCCCGTTTGCGATCGGCGGATCGATTCGTGCGCTGCCCCCATTGACTTCCTTTTTCTTCCCCCCCCTTTCGGGTTGAGCCAAGGTGCTGGACCCCCCCTTCCCCCTCCTCCCCTTCCCCCTCTTTAACATGGGACAGGTTCCGAATTCGTGCTCTCTCAATCCATCTTTTTTTGGCACGGAAAGTTTTTATTTTAGTCTAGCCTTCCTTATCGGCCCCCCCCTCCCCCTCAACCACACACGGGGCTTGTGGGTTCCTTTCCTCTCGGGAAGCGTTTTCCCGTTTTTCCCTCTTTTTCCACATCGTTTTTCCACTGTTAATCACTACCCCCCAATGCCGCACTCTTTCCTCAACCCCCCAAAAACGAGGGAGGCCCCCGTCTCCCCATTAGTTAGTACTTTTTTCTTTTCCCCTCCCCGTTTTTTCCTTTGCTTGCGGAGCCGCCAGCCGCGGGTTCTTTTTTCTCACCCCTTTTTTCCTTCTGATAACAAAGGTGGAGTTATTTCTTTTTGAGTTTCTTCCCTGGGGATTCCTCCCAATCCTGGCCGCCAAGCTTCTTTTTGATTCCAATAAGGCCACATTCCCTTCTACTATCTTTACTTCTTTTTCATCCTTTTTCCCTTTTTTGTGGTGATCGATGGGTTTGGTGGACTATTGGATATGTTCTTTTTCTTCCTTTCTCGGGATGATTTTCTTTTTTAGATCTCACCCTTTTTGTTTTTTCTTGGTTGGTTTGTAGATGCCGCAGGTTCTCCCCCGGGCCCTCTTTGGAGGTTTTTTCATTTGTTCCCAGTTTCCGTCGCTGCACGGTGCTTTTTTTTTTTTCCTTTTTTTTTCGATTGGTGCTCACAGACCTGATTTGGCCGCCCGTCTTTCTTGGGGTTCCCAAAGATGGGTGCGTTGCCTGTTTTTTGGTTTCTTTTCTCCTCCCAGTAAAGCAGGCGGGTTCCGTCCCCGTTTTTTGGAAAACCCTTAGACGTCATTTTTACAAGGTCCCCCCACGTGTTCTTGTTTCGTTTTGCCCACAGTGTTTGGTGGAAGGGACTTAATTTATTGAAGATCCCCGGTCCTTTTTTAGATCTCTTTGACTGCATTTCACGCCAGGGGGGGAGGAGCCGTTCCTTTCACAGACTCCCAGTTACCCTTTTTTTTCCCACCCCTTCTTGGTCTTTCCCAGTCGGGCATGGGTTCTTTTTTGGAGTTGTCCCCCAGTGTATTGTGCCTCCCTCGTTTTTGTTTTTTGACGTAGCCCCCCCGAGCACGAATTCTTAGTCCCTTTGGACAGATTTTTTGGTATCTGATCTTTGGTTCTTTGCCCCTTGTCTTTGAGCTGGAGGCTTCAGAAGCCTTGTATTTTTGAGAGGTTTTCCCCATTTCAACTGCTTATGCCAAATTTTTCCGTAGGGTGGTTTGAAGGTCTTTTTCCCCTTTTTTCCTTTTTTTCCTGTTTTTTACGCTATCACCTCTTTTTAGCCGTGGAAGGTACAACCCTTTTCCCCCCCCCCAGTCGCGTACCCCTGCACGGTGGGTCCCGCTGAGGCCCAAGTTCTTTGTTTTTCCCTTTTCTCTTCTGTCGGTGGAGTTTTGTTTGTTCTTCCCCCCCCCGCTTCCGGTTCCGCCCAACGTCTGATCTTCTTTTTTCATGGAAGGGCGTTTTTGCTTTGCCCTCGGGAGGGTTTTTCCAGTTAGACTTGTTGAGTATTCCGCGCCCTGGTTCTCTGTCTCTTCTTTTTTTGCCCCCCGCCCCTCAGGGGCGCGTCTCTTTCTGTCTTCTCTCCTGTGGGCATGGAATTACTTTTTTTTTCATTTTCCAATTCCCCAGGTTGCCCCTTTTCGATGGTGGCGATGTTGGATTTTTTTTTTGGTTTTATCCAAGGATCCCTTTTGTGGACGGTTTTGGTATCTTTTTTTGTTGGGCCGGTTTTGGGCATTTCCCTTAGCACATGCCGTTTTTGGACCCTTTTCCTTTCAGTAGTTACCACACAGTCGGGACAAACGGGAGTTTGCGTCCCCTGTCCTTTGTATCTTCTTGGAAGCGCGGATTCGTTTTTTCGTTTTAGCTTTCACACTTTTTTCGGTGTTTTTTCCCGTCCCGCCAGTTGACCGTGGGCGTTTCGGGCCTTGGGTTCTCTTGTTTCGTATCGGATGCCCTGTTTTTTTTCCCCACCCCCATTTGCTACTTTTTTCTGTTTGTTCACTGTCACTTCCCTCTTCCGGTGGTCCCCACTTTTTTTTCTTTCTTTCATACGTTCATGTTGATGAGTTTTCTTTACAACGTGACTCATTTTCTTGACCCCTTCGAGGACGCAGGGCGTATGGTCTCCCCCCTGACAATATAATTTTGTTTTTGGTCTCTTTTCCCTTCTCAGCCAGCTCTAAGCCCACCGTGTCCGCCAGCCGAATGGGCGTTTTTTTCGTGATTTTTCCGCTGTTTTAGTTCCCCCTTTTTTCTTTCCCCGATAGCGTTTGTTGTTCTACTTTTCACCCCTTTCTTCCCCTTTGGGGGGGGGTTGTTGGGGAGCGTCTTTTTTACATTTTTGTTGACCCGGTAACTTAGTCCGGCCCTTATCGCAATGTGACCCCTTCGGCCTGTGATATGGGACTCCTTTTTTTTGTATAGAGGACCCCCCCCCCCAACTCCCTCCCCGCTTTCCAGTCTGAGTAAACTTGCCAGGAGCATTTCGCCCTCTTGCGGTTTTTTTTTTTTTTTTTGCTGAGGAAGGGTTGGACCCTTTTTTTTAATCTTCCTCCCTCTCTCTCACTCCCGTTTTTGAGAGAGATCCGCTCTCGGATGGTTCGGACCACTGTAGAGTCCCCCCCCCTCTCCCTGCCTCTGCTTGCGGGATGACGCTTCTTTTTTCACGCCTTTTACGTTTTAAACACACGGGTACTTTGTTGTTTTTTTGTCCCCTTTTTTTTGCCATTCCCCAGATGAAAGGCGGCCTCGTTGTTTTGCGATAGCTCCTTTTTTTTCCTAGGGTTTTTTCGGTTCCATCGTATTTGTTGATAGTGTCCCTTTTTTTTTTTGATTTTCCCACTCTTGCTCCGAAAATCCGCGACTTCTCTTTGTTTTTTCCAAACCCCCCTCCCCCCCTCCCACGCGGAGGCGGGGGTTCCCATCGTCTAGCTGAGTTTTCGCTGTCCTTCCCCCCCAGGTGATATTTTTAATAGTGGAGGCATCCCTCTTTTAAGTTCAGATTCCGTTCCTTTCCCAATCACCTTTTCTCACCTTTTTGCCCTACGCAAACATTAACTCCCTTTTGAAAAACCTATCCACCCCCCCCCCCCCTTCCCTTTGAGTGCAGAGTGTAAAATCCCTCACTTCGAACTCTTTCCCGGTTCCCTCTCTGCCTTTTTTTTTGCAACCCTGTCGGCCGAACGGCCACGGTCAACGTGACGATGTTTTTTTCTTTGAGCTCCCTTCCCCTGACTGGCGGAAGAATCCACCCGGCAAGGCCTCCCCTTTGATTTTTGTTGGTGGTTGAACTGGTGTGCAAAGGCCGTTGTGTCCCGGACTGGTGGTTGTTTTCTTCTTTTTGTCCCTCCTTTTTTTCTGCAAGTGGTATGGGTGAGTCGTCATCGTTGCCCAATAGCACCACCCCCAGCATTCCCCCCCTGCAACCGCTGCCTTGATCACAAGCACACACCCCTCCCCTTTTTCGTATTTTCCACCCAAGTCTTGGATGGGATGGCGTTTTCCACCAACCCGGTCCCCAAAACCATTTCAGCCCGCGCCCGGGCTCTTTTGCGTTCAATGGCTTTTTCCTCAGCTGGCGCGTTTTGGTTTGCCTTCGTTCCCAAGGCGCCGAGGGCAGCAGTTTTTTTTGTTCATTTTTTTTTCCCTCCTCCCCTTTTCAGAGCACACGTTTCCTATTTTTGCCAATCAAGAACGCCTTTCTTTTTTTCCCCCTTTATCCCCCCCATGCTGCGGGACTGCCTCAGCTTTTTCGTACTTTTTCTTCTTTCCCTTTTTGAGCGGCCCGTATGAAGGAGCCGGTTGAACGCATTTTCCCTTTTGCGAACGACAAAGGCCCCCCATGTCACTTTTTGCAGTTTCCCCCCCCCTTCCCACTTCACAACGTCGGTACTCGCCTTTTTTGTTCATTTTTTTCTGGCGGCATCGCCGCCGTCCAACCTCTTTTGCGCGCCACAGCTGAGGAAGCGGAGTTACTTCCATTTTTCAACCCTTTCTTCTTCCCCCCCCCCCCAAAAGCCTCAATGCCCCAGTCTTTTCTCTTGAGTGATTTGTTGGCCCCATAAGTCCCACCCCCTCGTTTCCGTCGGCAGCACACGGGCACGCCATCCCCCCTTTCATTTTTTCCCCTTCCGTACTACCCACATCAGACTGGGGTCCGACCCTTATTCTTAGTTTTTTAGGTGGCTCAGCAAAGTCCCCGGCATTCCCCGGCAAACCCTGACCGGAACGGATTTTTCGGCATTCCAAGTAAAAGGTTTCCGGCCCCCCCTTCCAGATCCTTTTTTGGGGCATTTAAATACAAAGAGACTCCCTGTTTTAGAACCCTTTGCTACATTCGCTTTCCTTTTTCCCTTTGTCTTTCCACTGGCACACCTCTTTTACACCGCGAAGAGGGATGCACGTTCTTTTTTTTATTTTCCCCCCCCCCTTCCCGCCCCCCCCCCCCCCCCCCCCCCTCTCACTTGGGAATTTTTTCTGGTACTCTCGTCTGCCGCCAGCGTGTGTCCCCCTGTGCGGTAAGCTAAACCACAGTTAGCTTTTTTTTTAACTTTTTTTTTTTGGATTTTGGCGTCTCCAAAACAGTCCTCGGGATACTACGCCCCTCCCTTTTTACCCCCACTCTTTCATCCTCTTCCGTTGTTGTTGTTTAACTCTCTTTCTGGTTTTCACAGATATACCCTGGTTCCGTCTCCATTCGTTGCTTTCTGATTCGGTGTTTATGAAGAACGGAGCGCACCGCCCGTTTGCCCTTTTTTTTTTTTTTCATTTTTTGTTTCTTTTCTGCATTTGTCGACCTTGATAAAGGGGTCCGCGGGCCCTTTTGCTGCTGGCTGCCAGAAGATAGGCGTGCGCCGGTGTTTCCTTTTTCCTCCTTTTTTGTATCATTGAACCGAAGGGTGCTCCCCATTTTTGTTCACCGTTCCTTCACATTGTTGGTGGCTCTCAGGAACTGCCTCTTTTTCTCACGAGGGATTTTCCGTCCAGACAGTCGGCTTGATGGTCTTTTACCCTGGTTTCCCGTGCGTGTGTTTTTTTGGTGCCCCCTACGTTGAGTTTGATGACGATCCGTTGCTTCTTTCCCGTCCTTCTTCCGAGGTGCGATTCACCCCCCTTTTTTTCCCATTTTTTGTTTCTATTTTGTTTTTCTGTCGACAGCTGGTATGGTCTTTCCCTTTTGATCTGGGCCGTGTTCGTTGCCTTTTGCCTGGACTCTCTTTTATAGTTTTTCGTTATGGTTGACCGTTATCCCGAGCACCGTATTCCTCCCCCCCCCTCCTTTCATCGTTCTTTTATTGAGATTCTTGGCCTTGTCTCCGTTTTTTTTCGGTGGTTTGGTCTGGTGGATTTTACCCCTCCCCTCTTCTCCCTTTCTTTTACTCTTCGGCATGGAGGTTTGACGGCGGCGAGGCTTTCCCGCTTTTTCTTCCCGAACGTGAAGCAGACCCCCCGGCGTTTTTTGTTCTTGTTTTTGGGTGTTCACCGGAACTCGGGGGTTCATGGTTTTTTTTTTTTTTTCTGAGTTCCCCCCCCGTGTGATGGCCGGCCTTCCCTTCTTTATTGGCCGCTCTGTTCCTTTTTCTTTGCCGTTGAGGATTCTTTTTCCTGGTTCTGATCACCACCAGCTGGCGTCGTTCCCCTTCATCCTTGACCGGTTTGTTCTTTGACTGTCCCTTTTTTTTTTTCGTTGTAGGTTTGCGAGTGCCAGCGGTTCCTTGGGTTCTTCTGGCCTCCTCGGGATCTAGTTCTATCGATTGTTGTAAGGTTGTCTAGCCCCCTTCCCTTTGTGTCGAGACCTTTTTGGGTCTGGCATCTGAATTTTTCCTTTCCATCGTTTTTCTCGAGCGATTTGACCTCCCTGTGGGGGAGGTTTTTTTTTCTTTTATTCCTTCTTTCCGTTTTTTGAAAGGGGTCCTTTAGTTGGGAAGTGTTCTTATCCGCTTAACCATAGGGACCAAGCATTTTGGGACCCGTTTTTGGAGCCCCCCTCTATAGCCAGAAAAGGTCCCAGTGACGGGTGACCCCGGCGTTGTTCACCACCCGGCCGCGGTTTTGGGATCCGGCCAGGTGAGAGTGGGTGCCCCCCCTCCCCGACTTCTGCGGCACCGTCCCTGGGCAGCAACTCCATCCCGTCCCGGACCGTTTTTTTCTCTTTTTCGCTCCGAACGGGGCCGTTTGTTGCTTCTTTTTTTTTCCCTTTTCCGTTCCTTGTTTTGTATGTTTCCAACTCTCTCTCGGTTTTTGGTTGGTTCTGTTCCCCCCCAACCCTTGGTTTTTAATGTGGGATGATTGTGCCCAAAGTGACGATTCTTCTTCCTCTTGGGGCCTGTATCTTTCTTCGTATGCGCCCCACGATTTTTTTTTCCCCCTCCCAAGTGTGTTTTGGTTTGATGCCCCCAAAAAAGCTTACGTTACCAGTAGTCATACGGGATCGCGCCTCCTTTTGCTTCGAGTTTTTTTTCCTTTTTTTTTCAGTTTGGGAGTTTCCCCCCCCCGTGTTGTCTCGAAGCCGTGCCTGCCCTTGAGCTGGATCCCCGACAATCGCGAGCAGCGCCGGGTCTGGTTTCCTTGTTTCTTCTAGCTGACCCATTCGACTTTCCCACGCGATTTGTTTTGCCGGCCCAACCAAATTCCGTTCCCCCCGCCCTTTTAAGTATTGACATTCCCCCTCCCCCTGCCGTGTCCATGGTCGTCCCTCCTTTGCTGTCTGTTTGCCTCACGCTGGCAGGGTTGGAAATTTCTCCTTCCGTTTTTCT
>Ga0179593_1528234_pt1 | contig 12608 bp, 9 predicted proteins | sample CZODoug2_1_08_16_FD_185931 | JGI IMG/M metagenome (GOLD analysis project Ga0179593, IMG submission 185931) | Vadose zone soil fungal communities from Angelo Coast Range Reserve, California, USA - CZODoug2_1_08_16fungal (PacBio error correction) | ecosystem: Environmental > Terrestrial > Soil >... | reverse complement strand
TCAGGGGATAATAATTTTTAAACGTACCGAAAGGAGGCCCCGAAGGCTCGCAGGTATATCGGTAATCATTTCGCGGACATCCTCGGTCGGCTGCCGCGTAAAGGATCGGCTCTAACAATGCTGTTTCCCTAAAACACGGACGGTTACGTTGGGTCGAAACCCCTTCCGCCCGGTGGAGCTATCCGGGGTCAGCGGGGAGATCGGAAACGGAGTTATAAAAAGAGGAGCTCTTAAACCAAATACACCGACCCTCACTACCCGGGAGACCAAAAGCACACTGCAAGCCAGCCCTTATTACTCGGCAGTGTCTTAACCTACTCCCAAAAATCCCCCGCATATGTCGCACTGATATCATTCATGTACGATGCAGTCGAGACCTAGTTCATCCTACATCCCAGATCATAAGCACCTAACCCAAATAGGTGTCTCACTTTGTTGAAAGCCCAAGTCTTACTTAACATTCAATATAAGAGTGCAAATTGCCAAAATTTATAACGTAGTACGCGAAATATTAGGATAAACGATGGAAAAAATGGAACCCCGCTTTTAAACTGTTAAAATACCGCGACATGGCCCGTCTATGCATCCTTACCGTCCCAAGCATATGGACACACCCTGCAATATCACTATCCCTCAGCTTCAAAAAAACGTGTACCCGAACAACCTTTTGGTTCAGACACTCCGCCCGCACGATCTTGGGCGCAATATACAACTCTAACAAAGAATCATCACTACACATACCCCAACCGTCATGCCGTTCTATGTACTCTAATTGTCAACTTTCTGGGCGATGCGCCTCTTTAAATTCGAAGCGGTCCGGGCTCACTCTCGAAGGCCCCGGACCAACCAGCATGGCGAGTAGTTCCTTTCGCCCACCTAACCCCACCAAGTGACATGAGATCCCTCGTTAAGAACAGTTCAATCAACCTATGACGAATCTGGGCACTGCAATAATGACCGCTTCTTCCACGCAACCCACGCTGCCTCATAGCGCGACGCCATTGGTCGGCATAGCTCCCATCGCAGAATCTTTTAGGCCCTGTCCCCCAATTACACCCCCCCCAGTTTTGCGGAGAAAATATAGTCGCCACCCCCGTCTCCTGGGAACTCGACAATCAGCCATGCTCCTACCGAAACACAAAACCACCCCCTGCTACAAAACAATCCGCTATTACCTAATATTCTGCAGAATAATAATCTTTCTCCCAGACCAAATCACGCGGCACCTTGTTCCTTTACCTTTATCAGATTTTCCGACACCACGCCCCCAATACCCGAACTTTCACATACGGGCGCACTACAGCCACCTATAAACCGCTTCTTTCGCTACACTGATTCCCCCGAAAAGCCCACGCTGTAGAGAAACTCCATAGTTGACTAACTGTTAGAATTAATCCTCTGCCGGAATGCTTGCAGTCTGAATTTATCCACGCCCCCGGCCTACCCTATCCCAGACCACCACCGACTTTCCACGATGCTCCCCCACAAAAAACGAGATATACTTCCTGCCTCCAAAACCGTCTAGACTCATGCGGTCGTCGTGACGTGGGGATCATTTTAATGAGCATGTATCTACACTAAGTTCCAACCTCCCCCCGCGCACACATAACGAAACCACCTTGAACTCATAGCACGCTACGAATCTTTCAATAGGATACTCCTCTACATTATTAATGTTCAGAATCTAACCCTCATAACGCACACGTGATTGACTCCACCACACCCTGTGAAAAATACTACAGCCTTAAACCAGAGATGAAACGTTCTCTGAAATCAGTGCTCCCGAGTCCCCAAAAGACCCACACCGCCACAGAACCCAATATTACCTTCAGCGCCTCTCCCCCCCCCGATGCGCCTTGCTTCTAACAAGCTCACCCCTTCTAGAGCCCGAGGACCTGCCTAGTAATACATTCTAGTTCCACACTTTATCACCACTCAAAAACTCCCTGGGGCAGAATGAATCGGGCATCTACCTCCAAGAACCGACCGACATTGACAAAGTGAACGCGGACAAAGCCGCTACAAAACCGGTACTGTGGCGCCATTCAATAACTCTAGATCGCTTTCTCCTCCATAATTTAAAAACCAAAGGTCGTCAAATGGTTCCTCTTCTAATGGAACAACAGTAACTTAAAAATTATATAGCGTTTCGGCCACCTCCAAGCGGATAATCAACTTAGTGGCCAAGTTATCACGGAGCAGCGGCTCGCTAGAAGCTTCCGAAAGGTGTCTTCAAGCGAGACGGTCCGTGCTTAGAGGCATTTCTTTACGTGTTTCCCAGCCCTACTTGGATAGGCAAGTTACCGCTAGAAACCCCGCTGTCGTTTTCGATACCCCAAAATAAACAGATCAGGTTAAGAAAGGTGTAAACGGCTGACAGGTGAGAACAGAGTGTGGTGCTCGATAGGTACTCGAATGAAACCAATAGGATCGAAAGCGCCCAACTTGTCCGCTCAGGCACACTACTGCTTATTCTATCCGCCACCACGCGTCTCTCCATTATGAACAGATGTCATGGGACCCAGTCATGATTAAAAGCTAATCTACGTTCCTAATCGTCTAAAGACTCAACTTTGAATAAGGAGGCATCATAGAAGATGATCTAATAGTATCATAGACGGGAATCAACATAAAGTACGACACTGCGTTCTGGGGAGCCTATGTGGACTAAGGGTAAGACGTTTTATGAATCAGACCGCCAGCATATGGACTACATATAGAAAGCAAATACACCAATGTAAGGGCCCGCCGGGGTAGTTTTTCTACCCCCCCCCTCAATAAAGTCCTGGTTCTGGTTCCATTCGAAAGAAGGTCGGTAAGCGGCGAAGCCTCTGATTATCCCCTACTTATGGTTTATGTATGTTCCATCGAGTTATTAGAGGACTACAAAAATCAAAGGAGTGCTAGGACATTTCCGACGTCCGCCTCCGACACGCCCTATAGATAGTTAAGTTATCACAGGTTGTACATTAGATCTTCCTCTAGAAGTTCTGTTCAAATATATTATGTATAAACTCCGATGTGTAGCTGTCCGTTTCCATTTGGTTCGTTCTCTTCGATCTCCTTCCTAGAGGACATCCAGTTAGGCCGAAGTAGATTTCCAACAACCACCAGACTCAAAGGATAAATTGATGAAGCAGGTCGAATACTCAGTAAGAGGTGGAGGAGATAATCGTTGCAGACAGATACTCATGATAAAACCTATGTTGATGACCAGTGTCCTGACAATTGAGACTGTTAGATGGCGATACCATTGATGAGCCACAGGTCTAAAAATGATAACACAATTGTTTTTTTAAAGGTCCTATCTGTCTTCCTCGTGGAGAAGCTCTAGAAAATCGAAGAGTTCATTCACTATATTGTGCAGGCGAGTGGTCAAGTATGAGTCTAAAGATTAGGGATGGGGGCCACACGATCGACTTCACTCTTTTTATAGTTACTAAGAATCCGTAGGCCTTATGTGGAAGAGAGATGTCGAGTCGGCCACCCGCCCCACAGGCAGGATCACTATCCTTTAGATACTCTAAGGGGTTCTACCCTACCTTCACCGGCTCTTGTTTGAACTGCTGGTCAATAAAGTTTCCTCTGTGTCCAGCCTAACTGGGCCGAGCCCTGGTGACATCTAGTCCCATATCAAGAAAAACGGTCCCTCGGATCGAGCACCCGGACAAAGGCCTAATCTCACCCCACGGTAGAGCCCAGCATCGTATGACTTGGAGAATTAGCTTATCTTACGATTTAAAACCCCATTTCGTTCCACGGTACGTGTAGCCTCCCCTGCTATACCCAAATAGAGGCCGTTGAGCGAGGAGCTGGAGACACCGCACTGTCGCTACCCAGGCGATGACGGGAAGCATTACTGAGTGTTGCGCTACTGTGAGGACAGACCAATACCACAGGCGAGCCGATGCAATCTCTAATTTTCCATGTGAGGATCTACGAAGAGCCCCCGCTTTTTTTTTTTTTAACAGAAAAGCCGCTTAAAACCGAAGGACCCCCCCAAACAAGATTTGGATGAACCAAGTCACTCCCCCATGAATACTGACGTGTCTTCTTTATACGCCTCAGAAAAAACGGGATCGACACCATCAGGTGTGCATGGCTACCTAAAGACATATTTTGATTAAAATGCGTTCGTGACAGCTAAACTCCGATAGAACGAGAAAATTTACTAAATAATCAGCGCTCCCCATCAAAATCTACTATGCACTCCCAAATGATCATACAGCCCCGGGAAATTAAGTATAGTGAGTCCCACTCTGAAAGGTTTCTGCCCTAAGTAAACGTTAGCACGTCGATCGAATACAAGCTTCTTATATCTTTTTATTTCGATTTCGCGGCAACCCAAAAGATGCCTATGCCACAGTGGCTAAAAACTACCAACCAGAATGAATAGGTAGATGATGCGCAGTCCCCCCTAGAATGACCGGTTACTACTATCAATTGTAGCAATCATCCTCCCACTGTAATTCCACATTATAAGATATTAGGTGTAACTGATTGCATGAGATGTTCCTCTGTTTCATGGCTCGAGCATCGACCAGTAAGTGGTAAATCCTCGTCAGGGTCTCACAAAGTGTTGTTTACATCTTTTTATTTTTTCAAGTTATGTCCTCGAGGGTTCCTGAGAGTTGGTAAAATTGCTTGGGAATTCCCGTCTGAAATTTTCGGCGAGGGCCCCGCTGAGCTTATTATGTGGGCGTGAGACGAGCAAATTTTGTCTGCTCCTTTGTGGGATCAAAAGTATTCTCACAATAATTGCGTATGACAAGGGTACGACGTAGCAGCTGGGTCTTTCCACACACATCTTAATCTGGGAAACCACCAGGACCTATATATCCCGATGCTGCCCTAACGAAGGCGTCATTCATGAGAATCATGTATATTCCCATCGGCTACTAGAACGAAAATTCTTTTTTGTGCTCTGTGAGTGCCGTTTCTTCCTCGAGGGAGATTCCTTTGCTAGGGTTGAATGATCACAATCTCACTGTCAAAGGTCATATCTATTCTGGCCGCTTCCGGAGGAAAATTATTTTAAGAGTGGTAGTTGGGCGAGGGCCCGGTTAGGTCTTTGCCCCCCTATATATGGGCCAGGTTAAAAGCGGCTCCTGCCGATTAAGGAGAGAGGATATCTTTTTTAATTATTGAAGAGCGATCACCTACTGCATCGCAATACCTATCGGTTGAATGACCTGTGGTGGTGTTCTCCGTGTATTACACTAGGGTAGTGGGGAGTGGGGCTTTACAAACAAGATTTGAAGTTCCAACCCGGGGTGGTGTCGGTCAGGTCGTAGACTTTGATTGGTGGTCATAAAGGAACATTCATTAAGATGGTTTAATAAACATCGGTCAAGTCGTGAGGGAGGCACGTTGAGTTCGTTGGTGTGTGCACCCCTCCTAGTGTAGTAGAAGATAGATCGCGGACAGAGAGAGGCACCTAACTTTGGGTGGCACCTCTTCATACAAGCTTACGGTTGCCATACGTATCAGCACGCGGTCGTAGCTGGTGACTTAATTGGCTCACGAGAACACAAGCAAGCACCCCTTCCCCATGTCCTATTTTCACAGCCTTATGTCGGCCGGTGCTCCAATTCACAAGGCACGCTATTCGCTCAGCAGAAACCCCAGGTTGCCCCACTAGGTTTGCAGGAAGAGAACAATTCCGTAAGGTTCTTATCGCGCTTCATTGGCAGACCTCGATGGTAGGCGTAGACGCAAGAAAGCCCCCACTCTCCTGTTTTGGGTTACCTTACTGATTAGTTTTTGTAATGCCGCCCGATTGGCAGCCTTTTTTTGGATGTTCGAACAGGTCCCCCCTAAGGAGGTGACTTTTGGCCCATACGACGACGCTTATCCTGTTCCGAATGCGATGTTTCGAGCTCGTTAAGCAACTTGGTGCCCATCCCCGGCCATACTCATCAATTTAATCAAACCTGTTGTAGGTGATGCCCGCCGTACCCAGTTTTCGATCCTAAAGGCGTTTGGTCGCTATTTAAGTCCCGCCTCCTTTTGGACGATCTTCCCCCGTACCCCACCGTGATTTATTTGCCGCGTACGGCCCTGACCACAGTGGGTCAGTTGTGTTTGCGACCTTTGCGCGCGGGTTTCCCTGAATTATCGCCGGGAACGCGTCTCAAATTAAGAAGGGAAACGAATCCGAGTAAGGACTTTCACTTTCCTTGATCAATGCGAACTGCCTCCGGCACCTGACACTTGTCTCAACATTCGAATGATTAACACGAGTGACGACGTCTATCTCTATTAATCCTCATAACCGTTGTTTGAGTTGAGCTACTCTGAGATAGAAGGCTTTTTATCCATGGTGTCGCGCCACCTACATACAAAAACACACAAACTGACCTCAGAGAAGGGCATCGTCGAAATCTTCTAATAGGGCATCCTCGAGGGACGGGAACGTTTATCCATGCAAGTATATACAACAGAAGATGCCAAGTCTGCTAAGGGGAAAGGATACTCTTTCAAAATGTATGAGCTCTCTCACCCTACTAAGTAGGAGAATTGAGGTGGGTCTCACCCCCCCACCCTCTTCAATTCAAGGAAGCCTAAGGCTTAGAGCAGAGGAGATCCAGGATCATCAACTAACCAAATAAAACAACGATAGGCACGCGGCTCACCACTCCGAAAGGAATCGCCACGAGTGTTAGTAAAGAAAATCACCGTTTTACAACATCCTCAACGTAACTTGGAAAGAAAAGATAGAATTTTAATGTATTGATCGTGCGAAAACCAATTTTCCCTATGAACGAATAAACAAAGAGTAGTCGAATATGCCCATAATGTTGGGACCCGATATACTGTACGGATAAAACTAAAGTTGTTAGCCCCCAATGGAAAGTCCAATCTGGTTCTATCGCAAAACCCAGCCACACCTTGAAAAAGTGCCGTCACAAAACGATCTGGCCCACTATTCCTTTGTAGACAGGCGGAAACGGGTAATAGCGCTCACTTATCCATGTTGGCCACAATGCAACTGAAACAATCGTTGCACAAAATTGTAACTAACACAGTACCCTTATGAAGAGACCTATGAGCAAGGGTAGATTACTACGTGCTAAGCATATCAAACCGAACTATCCACCGTGTCCTTTGATCAGAAGCCGTGAAATACTATCTGGGGAGACAATAAGAAAACCGGTCCGAGTAGTTTATATTTAGAAAGCCCCTAGCACCAAACCAACTCCGACCCCACGCAAAGAGATATGTCTGTGCGCAAACCAGATACTGGAAGAAAAAAAACCTAAATGATGACGGAGAGCCTTTTAAATATCATTAGAATACCCCAAACTTGGTGGTCCCCCCCCCCCGCGCACGAAATGTATGACACCTCCGACCCCCTCCATAAAGAACCCACCAACCCCCCCACCTTTTTCCATGAACGACCAACCACTTGTCGTACACTTGGTTACCACTACACGCCCCCCCAGGTCCCTTTTCACCTCCTCAACCGATTTCTCCTCCCCCTCAAGCACACTGCCTTTTTCTAACGAAATCCCTCTCGCTGGTCTCCCCAGGCTTTCCCCCTCCCCCCAACGACGGATTTGTCAAAAAAGAGATCCCCCATGCCTCAACCTCCTCGCTTCTGATCGACCCCACAGCCCACACCAATTTTCCCCGACCCTAGCCTGTACATCCCCTTAGATTTGCCCCTCGAACCCTTGTGCCCACCCAAAAAGATGTGCCAGCGAAGAGCTTCCCCCGCTATGTTTTCCCCCTCCCAACCAAGCTAACTCCCCCAAAACGCCCGAGAAGAAACGAGGCTCGCGAGTCCTCGACCCTCGTCCCCTACGAAGCTTCGAGTCCCTACATAGCTGGTTTGTTCCACTCCCCCCCTGAGGGAGAGCACCACCGAACAGACCCGTTCCCAAATTTTCAATTCAAGTGAAAGTAAAGGTACCAAATTTGAGAGTTCCTCTCCATCCCAACGTTCATGAGTCTTTGGGACGGCCAAGCTTGGAAGAGAGCCGCGTAACTATCTCGTAGGGGGCGTTGCAGATTCCTGTGGAGCTTGTGACCGATAAGGGCCCCCTGGGAATTCCCGATGAATTTTACTGTGCTGACTCTAACTGCTCTTCCTTAGAAGCTCTGTCGCGCACACGCAGGTTTTCCTTGAACGACTGTCTTGGTGAAACTCGTTGATCAAGAACTCGGAGGGTCCCCGTCTGTCCTCTTTCTTAGGCGCTTCGGGTAGGCGGGCACTATCGTTTTTTTTCCCCGCCGACGAGTTGTCGGTATCCCCCCTCCAGCCGAATAATCCTTCCCTGGTACGTGCGCCGACCCAGGGACCCGTCCCCCTCTCTTTTGTAAGGGCTTTAAGATTTTTCCGGTCGACTACGTTTTAAGTTCCAGTCCCTTTCCGAAAGTTGTTAATGCACCCGCGTTTGTCTCTGTGAGGTCAGTGGGTGGTTTTTGTCCTGTCATCCAGGTTGCCGGCCCCCAGTCTCGATTTTCCGGCCGAGCCAAGCTCCTCCGGACAAGCATCATTTTCAGCTCCCCTTTTAGTCTTTGGGTCCCGACCCCCTCTTTTTTTAAATACCTAAGTTTTTGTTGGTGTTCTTTCTATGTAGAGGTACTTTTCCCCCCCCCTTCGCCGGATCCCCCTTGATGTCGCTCATCAATCTGGTCGTTCCCCTCAGAAAGATACTGGGCCGGTGCCCTTCTGGGACACCTAGACAACCCCCCTCCCCCCCCCTCGAGCTTTTTGAAAAATATGAACCTTTAGAACTGCTCACTTAGAATAGATGGGCGACGACAATGAAGTTTCGTCCTCCCCTGCCAGACCCCCTAGGCTTCTTGCTGACCTCTTTGTCAATGGATGGTGGAGACCAAGCTGTCTCGAGTAGGGCTCGTCATAGCTTTGCCGGCCGACACCCCGTCTCCGCTCCAGAACACCGGAGCGATAGGTTTCCCCTCACCTCCTTCGGAGAAACGGGGGTGGTGTTGTGGGAAAAAGGACCTTCGTTCCCACCTTTGTTGAGCTCTAGCGAGCTTGGGCCCCCCAAGTGCTCACCCACACCAAAGGGATGAGCGTGCAGCAACCCTCTCAAGGCTTGTTCCTGCCTACTGGTAACTCTCGGCACACATGGCAGGGCAAAAATGTTTTTTGATGGAGCGCTCTCTTTCTTTTGGGGGAGTACTTTTCTTTGAAGGGTTCCCACTTTTTGGCCCTGATAGTTCTTAGGGGGCTTTCATCTGAGATTTTCTAGAGGGTCAGAGTTTCCCCCTAGCGCTCCCTTTTTTTAGGGGATCTTTCCCTAGCTATTTGAGATTTTCTCTTCGCTTTGGGGCTTCTCTTAGGTGTGGGGATCTCCCTACCGCGCGAGGAACGCTTCCTTCTCTTTTCCAAAAGTGTTTTTGGCAACCCCTCCTCTTTGCACATGCTTGCTATGGATGTCACCTGCTAGTCGGGTTATTTTGTGATGGTGAGTGTAGATATAGAGGTTTTGTTCGCGTTCTTTGTTTTCTGGATGATCCTTTTTTCCTTTAAGTAGTTCGTCGTTGGTCTCTGGCCTGGGTTGAGGGGGTTTCCTCCTCCTTTGGAGAGGTTTTCCCCTTGGGATTGGAGGAGTTTTGCTTTCCTCTCCTCCTCGTAGTGGAGGTGGGTCGGGATGAGGCGGTTTCTTGGGGCGGGAGTTTACCTCTTTTCCTGTCCAGGTGGTTTTTTTCCTTTTCGTTTTTGTTTCTTCTTTTGTTAGGTCTTTCCCCCTGGTGTTGAGGAGTATGGTTTGTCAAAAAGTAGATGTAGCAAGATCGCGGCGCGCGCCCCCCGTCATGTGGGTGTCCCCTTTCGGTGATCATCTTCCCTTTGTTGTGTGCGCCGACACCTCTGGACAGGGAGGTTCCCAGACCCGGTGCGCCAGATCTTTCTCCGTTTCCCCAAATTTCCTGGCGATTTAGAGGTCTTCAAGAGGTAGGTTGAAGACACCCACCCTTTTTGTTTGTTAGCAGATCCTCGCGTTGTCCTTTCTACCAGGTCTTTTCCCCCAGTTTCTCCGGCCCTTTGGACAACAGAAGACTTGTGAGGATTTTTCGTCGATGACCCTTATCCTTGAAAGGTCGGCATTAGGTATTTCCTTCCGAAAAAAGTTTTTGATGTCCGAAGTGAGTTGTTGACTCCCTATAAGGGACTGGCTCCCGGTCTTCGGTAGGAGGATGTGGTATGCTCCAAAGAGAGTTTTTTTTTTTCGCTTAGACGGCCTCCTCGTTTTGCAGATACTTTACTTTAAGTGACACCTTTTAAATGACAGGTGGACTCTGGAGGTAGGGGCGAAATTTCTAGGACGTCCTGCCCCTTTACTCATACTTACGTGTTGTAGAGAGAGAACTTCCGTCATAAGGGGATCCCCCCGTAAGCCCTCAGAGCCCCTAAGTCATCTTTCCTTCGTCATCCGTTGTACCTCACGCCGTCCCGGTAATCTGGAGAACCCCAAGCGGCTTTTTTTTCTTTTCCCCCACACCCCTTCGCAGACCACGGCCGCACCGGCTCCCCGTTCCTCTGTCTGTTTCCCTTCCCTCCCCTTCGGACTCCCAAGCTGGTGTCGACATCCCTAATCCGCACCTTTCCCTGTTTCTGTACCCGTCATCGGTCAACTCAATCCACTGAGGGCGCGGGAGGGGACACAGCCTATCACCTGAAGACTTTTTTTTCTTCCGTCCCGCCCCACTCTTCCCAATCTGGCTGCCCCCAACCGGTGGTGATCTCCCCCTTCCCGGCTCAGAACCTTTCACAGACTAGATGAAGGACACGATTGGCGATGTCCTCCCTGTTAGTTTTTTTCACCGGTCTTTCCAACCGACTCGTCTTTCCCCCGACCAACGAGGAGAGTCTCTTGGCACCGCCTTCCCCCTGCTGTTTCCGCGCCTTCTTTAGTCCTCACATAAGGTTTGGTACACAAAAGGCCGCAACGTCCTGCCTGTCCCTACAGAAGCCTACCCCCAAACCCCCACAAACTCTGACCCCCCAAACACCTTCGCAGGGGTACACTCCAGAAAAACTACCTTCATAATCAGGGCGCACCTCCCCAGACTCAAACCCCGCCAACAGACGTCCACCTCTTTTTAACACCGCCACCAGCCTGAAAACCTACTCACAAACTCGGATCTGAGCAACCTATACATCGCGCTAGATCTACCACGCACCAGCCCAAAAGAACCCGACCTCTTCCGTTTCCCCCATGAGATCTCGTGTGCCACAAAAAAATTTTTCCCGACCCCTCCCCCCCCCCCCCCCCCCACCCGCTACAGAACCCCCGCCCCCAGACACGAGCCCCCCGCGCTCAATGCCCACACAGTGACCCCCATGCATCAACAGATGACCCGAGCACAGAGCATCTTTCGAGTCCCTATGAACCTCGCACTGCGCGTGGCGCCCCCCCAGTTTGCCATTTTCCCCCGTCAAAACTCTTCTGCGTACTCCCGCGGACCCTTTCTCTCCAAATACCCATCAGCAGGTCTTTTGTGCCGTCTGTGCCTCCCCTATCAGTCTCCTTTCGTGTCGTTAATTTCCAACGGAGAGTTTGATTAACTCATAATGGAAAGGTTTTTGAAGTATCCACAGGTTTTGATCATGCTCCTTTGAGAGGGGTGAAGTCCCCCGACTGAAATGGGAAGGCCAAGGCTCACGTACCTCCCGGTTCAACTAAGAGAGCCTTGCATAAGAAGTGAAGGAGGACGACGTATGGTCGGCGGTCACCACTAGATTGCCGGCGCTCTGGACGGTTTCCCCGAGTTTTATACACCTCCCTTTTATCCCCAGCATCCCAGCTCCGACTGGGGTCCGTAAGGTTTTCCGGACAGACTCGGTGGCCCCTTTTGCCATCATATTGGACTCATTTCGCCCGGTTCCCGCTTCATGACGTCTGTTCGTCCTGTTCGGGCCCTCGGTGGCATCGATTTCCCCTTTTCCCGGCCCAGTTGCTCCCCCTGAGCCAGCTTTGCTCTCCCAGCCAGTCTTCTTTCGCGCGTAGATCCGGCGCTTCCTTTCGGACATGGACCCCTTCTTTCCTCCGTTTTTTTTGAGTCTCCCTCCCGCCAGCGCGGACTACGAGCTGCGCGTCCGCTGCTTGATCGACAGCTGGTCCTTTTTTACCGAAGCTCCTTTTCCGCCACTGGCTTCCCCCTCCTTTTTAAATCCTCCGAACTCCCCCCTACGGGAAACGGCTACAAAGGGAGCACTAGAAAGTGTAGCCTGGGGCGACGTTCCCCCCCCCTTTTTAGTTACGTCTTACCTTTTCGGCGCTGACCGCAAGCCCGTTCGGGAGACTGGATTTTTTCCTGAAACAAGCTGGAAGTTCTTCTTCAGGCAGCCATCGAGATGGTGATGACTCCCCCTCCCTCAGCCCATAGGATTCTGGTCTGGGACCTCTCAAGTCTTTCAAGAGTGGCAACAGGAAATCGTCCCCCTGGCGTTGGTTTTCCCTTTATCCTAGCTTCCCTTTCCTCCCCTTCACCCTTGAATGATCTCCCCACGCTCCGTTGTCCTGTTGCCCGAACGAATCCCTGGACCTGGTTCTCTTCACCTTTTTTTAAACGTTTTAGTCTAAGACGAGTTAGAGTGGGGTACTTTTTGAGGTTTTTTTTGTCTAGATACG
>Ga0179593_1411801_pt1 | contig 12608 bp, 13 predicted proteins | sample CZODoug2_1_08_16_FD_185931 | JGI IMG/M metagenome (GOLD analysis project Ga0179593, IMG submission 185931) | Vadose zone soil fungal communities from Angelo Coast Range Reserve, California, USA - CZODoug2_1_08_16fungal (PacBio error correction) | ecosystem: Environmental > Terrestrial > Soil >... | reverse complement strand
CCCTCACGCGACCTTTTGCCTTTTCCTCTATGCGCTGAGCCTCAGTTACAGATATGTCTTTAGCCTGACACTGCCTTTTTTCCGCTATGTTGTTACCTTTCAGCCTCCGTCGAGGACCGAAAGCACATCCGTGCGGAATCGTTTCGTTTTCTTTTCCCGCCTTTGAGCAGGTACCCCCGATGTCGCCCAATAATGTTGTGCGGACAGTAGTGGTTTTTGCCCACCGCCTCACTTTTTCGCTACCGTGATGTCTTCCTCCTATTCCATCAGTTGACTTTCGGGGAGGCTTGGCTTTCCTCAATCCTCTTTCGATGCGCCCACCTGCAGGCCCCTTGGTAGGGTTTTTTCTCTCCTTTTTTTGTCCTTATCTCAAATAGCTGACTTTCTACCGCCCCCGGCGTGTCCGCGTGCTCTCCGAGGTTTGAGAGTTCGCCTTCAATCTCGGATGCGCGTGGTTTTTTCAAGGCCCGACTACCTAAACTTGCTTCCCCCCTCTTTATTACACCCTACTGCTCCGTTGCCCAGCAGCTGGACTGGGCCCTCGCCGAATGGTGAACCTCTCCTTCGAGGCTTTATTTTCGCGGCCTTGCTTCCGGTCGGCGCCTTCCTGTGCCTGAGATTATGCATTATGCTCGGCAAGTCTTTGACCCTTTCATTACCTTGTGGGTGTCCAAGCGTTTTTTAGCCTGTCCCTTTCTATACGCTTGAGCTTGCTGCTTGGATAATCGCGTCAGGTGGTTGAGCCGTCAAGATTCGATTGTTTTTTTCTGGCATGCCTTTCTTTTTTCCTCCTCTTTTACTCCTTTTACCCCCCCCCTGTTTTGTAACGATGTGTCTCTATGGGGTTTATCGGGGTTCTGCAGTATGATTCCATGGACTCGAGGGGCCCGATGACAGACACCCCAGTTCCCCCACTTTTTGTAATACTGCCCACGTTCCTGATTTTTCCCAACGGACTTGCTTTATACTTGACCTTGAATTTTTACTTTTTTAGCCTTTTTAGAAGTTAGGGAGGAAGCTTCCAGGAAATTGTGACCAATACCAGCGGTTCCGGCGTTTCCTTCTCCTCATCCCACCCCTGCACTTTCACCCAAACCTTGTCAAGTACTTACCTTTCCCTTAGTGATTCTCTTCTCCAGGGGAGTGAATTGATTCGGGGGATCGTTTTAGAACAGAACCAAGACGTCTTTGCTTTTGGTTGCTCTTGCCACCCTTTTGGATTCTTTCTTGCAAAATCAAACCCCTTTTCATTTTTTCGGCTCTTATCCATAGCAGCCTCGAATTATGAATTCTTCCCACTCATTTCACTTTAGCACGCTATGGAATTTTTTTTTTCTCCATGGTATCTTACCTCTATTTCTTACCCCTCGCCGCCTTCCCAATTTCCCTTTATTTAGACTTATGACCCCCGGCCATTTACCCAATCCTTGACATTGCTCTTGGTTGCTGACTTGATTGTACTGGTGGTTGTTCTTCAACCGTAGACCGAATTTTTTTTATGCGCCACACTTCTGTCTAATTATATGCGTCGGAGTATCCCCCCCGTCTTTCCATGCGACACCGGACATTTGGTTTTTCAGTCCACTCCCTCCCTCGCCCATCGTTCCTGTGATGCGGCTGAGAGACATGAGTCGCGTGCTCCTTCCCCGAATGTATTCGCCCGCCGCAGCTGCGCCATTTCCACAATCATCCGTTCTATTTTCAGGTCTACGTGTTTTTCTCCGTGAATTTTCAAAGGTTAAATCCTGCCCCTGCCCATACCGCATCCACTCGTATAGGACACACATGCTTTTCATCATGTCTACGTCATAAACCTTCTTCTCAATTCTCGAGATTTGGCTCTTTGTGTGTGCCCCCCTTTTCGAGGAGATGGAGAGGTACCGCTGTCGAGAAGTAGAGGCAGCAGTGGCTTTTTCCGTACCGAGTCAGAGGGGGATTACTCTTTCTTTTGTTCAACTCGCCCTTCACATTCGTGAGGCAGATTTTGTTACTCCTCTGCTCTGGGCAGTCATACTTTTAGCCCTGTCCTCAGACGTCCAGATGCGGCCTACACTTGCATCGCTCTTTCCCCCTAGTTCTTTTGATCCCCCTTTTTCGCAAGCCTTTTTTTCTGCGAGCCTCTTGCGTCTCTCCGGCTTGTGTCCTCTGTCTGGTGAGGATACTGTCGTTTTGCTGACAAAGCAAGCCATCCATTCCTCTTTCGTCCCCTTCGCTTTCTACCCGTTCGTGAAGACTTTTTCCCGATTTCGTTCGAGGGATCTGGAACCCTTCTGAATGCAATTGCCCGCCTTTTTTTTATTCTGACTATTTTTCGCTTTGGCTTCTCTACGTTCGGCATTTTTGTCTTACCCTTTTTCTAGTGAATTCTGCGTGAAATATTTAGATATTCTTAGGCTGGCTGGATTAGAGTATCTACTCTTATTTGTTATTTAGTTTTGTTTTGGCTTGGCATATCACTAAAGTTCATTTTTTTTTTTGCTCCCCTCAGTTAACTAAGTTGTTTCCTGATTGTCACGCTCTTTCCCCCAATTTTCATCTCCCTTGCATTACATCCGGGAAGCGGTTCTGTTGCTTGCCTACAGGAGATTTTGCCTTACGCGGTTCCAATCTGATTCTGCCTTTTTTCTTTTGTTATCGATTCAGTTTTTCTTTCAGTCCGTTTAATGGAATATAGTTTTAGCGATCCCTACCTAAATTTTTTTCCCACTTCTCAGAAGCTTCTTCCTTTTGTGATGCTCTCTTTCTTTCCCCCCCGTTGTGTTGTTTGCTCTTCTATCGTCAGTCAGGCTATATCGGATCGTTCCTTATAATTTCTTCTTTTTTCCCCACGCGGGCGGGTGGTTATTTCTTCCTCCTCCTTATCGGACTAACCTTCCTGTCCTCTCAACCCCACCTTCTTCCTACCTAATCTGTTCTCTCCGCATTATCAGCGTTTCTGAAAATTTCCGTTTTTTCTGACCAAAAAACAGATTTTCCTGCGCCCCCTCTTCTCGTCGTTCTATGACTTGTCACGGAGGTGCCCCACTGGTTTTTAAAGTAGGTTGCCCCTCTCCACTTTCTTCTGATAGTTCCGAACCTTTCCCCTTTCCCTCCTGTCCAGAACAAATTATCGTTCTCTTTATTCTGTAGCCCCCCCGCCCGACTAATATCTACAATATTTTCCGCTCGTTTCTAAAGAAGTGTTGGCTTGCACCGAGGAGTAGTTGCAGATGATCGCCAGCCTCCCTTTCGGCCGCAGACACTCCCTATGAGAATCATCCATTTTTTTCCCGATTCTCTCCTACTCTAGTACACGCCGGAAGTTTTCCTCCGCCCTTGGTGTAAGAATGAATGCCCCTAGCACGTGACCGGATGTTTTTTTTTTTTCGAACACCCAATCGTTAAATCCGACCTCTTGACAGGAAACCAAGCCTTCAGTCTTGCTTTCGCGGCGATAGAAGAACCAGACGTAAACACATGTTCTCGCACGCCTCCTTTTCCCCCAGCGTTTTTTATCCGCCGGTGCTATCCGTTTCTTTTCTGGATATGGTTGAACTAGCCGCCTCACCTCCGTGCAGAGTCCTCATTTCTCTTGCTCATTTGGCCGGGCTCTTCAAGTCCTCCCTTTCCAAGACCCGGAGATGAGAGTACCCCTTCCAAACGTCCTCGTTGTGCATGCTCCCCCCTTTTTGCACACTGCCCACTTCCGAATTCGCTTTTTCAAGTCAATGATGAGAAATCTGAACCATGCAAAAAAACCATGTCTTTGGTTGTGGTTGTTTGTCCCTTTTTTCTGTTCTTGTCTCCCTTCTATTTTCAATCCCCTTTCGTATTCTAATCGGAGGCTTCTCCCTTGTGATTCTTTGGAAATGTTGGCCACTTTTCGGCTTTTTCCATGCTTTATGATCTGCTCGGACTCCTTTCTCTTTTTCTGTCCCCGACTCTTCGGCGGGACTGGTCTTTCAGGTCCTTACACCCCCCAACTTGTCTCGGGAATTTGTTGTTGATCCCGGGTCTCTCGAGAGTTTTTGTCGCTCTCTCGCTTTTGTCAGAGCCAACCCCTAACCCCTCCCGTCCGTGAAAGCCACCCAGAAAAGGGGCGAGGGCTTCCTGTTTGGTTGTTCCCGCAGCTCCATACTGTTTCTGACCTTCCTTGCGCTTTCCCGAAGCCCCAAATCTACGTCTTTCATGCCCCTTTGTTGTCTTTTCCCACCCAAACTGGAGTCCCCGAGCGGCTTTTCTGTCGTCTTTTTTCCTGTCCCTAAGAGAGTCGATCGACTCTTCTGTCTAAGCGCCCTCTCCTTCTCCGAGCCGTTAAGTTTTTTGCTTTCCGCCCACCCTGCGTCAATTGCACCTTTTGTCTAAAATATTCGGTCTGCTCTTTTCTATTTTTCGCATCCCCCGTGCATGCACCCCCCTACCCCTGCCGTTAGACACCCAGTGTCTTTTCACGGTCCCCCTTACTTGCCTGAGGGGGTTTCTATCTTTTTTCTCGGGAGGATCCCCATAAGACCCTCCTTCTTTTCTTGGCCTCTCCCCCCCTTCCCTTTTCTACTCCCCTCTGTTACATTACCTTTAAATGTTTTCCTTTCAAGTCCTTGTAGTGGAACCTCAGTCTCACATTTGGTGTGTCCCATTTGTTCCAGTTTCATTTGGGTCTTCACTGCGCATGGCCCCCCCCTGAAATGGTCATCACCTTTGCTCCCCTCAAACCAATCGCCCATCCACGACAGGTTTATTGGTCTGGCCCTCCCAGCTGTGCTCCCCTCTACGCCTCATGCCATCCCCCCCCGATCAGCCCCTCGACGTGTTTCCCTTACCTTGAAGAGCATTAGCCCTTGCACCTTCCATCGTAACATGCCTTTTTTTCCGAAAACCCTTTCAAACCTCCCTTGCTTCCTACAGTGGGATTTCTGCCTCCTAAAGACAACCTTTTTCCACTGCCTCGCTCCGGTCGACCTGCTTTCCGCGAAAATCCCCTCATCATTAAACAATAGTGACGTCGCATTTTTTTCCCATGATTTGCAAAAGATACCGGTTCTCTTTCTGCAGAGTTTGACCCCCCTCTTTCAGGTCTTTCTGTCGAAGTATACTTAAGTCTGGGAAAACTTCCATTCGGCTTCCCCCTCGTCCCCTTCTAGAAGCTTCCTGACCTTCCCCCGCCTTTTACTTGAACGTCAGTGCTCCTCTCTCATCTTTTCTTCGGCGAACGGTTTTGTTGCTCCATCTTCGAGTTGCTGCCCCTCCTCCCAGGACATCTTCCCCCCTGGACCAATGGGAAAATCCCCCCCCCCCGGGAGCTCCCCACCTTCTCCCTGCTTTCTCCCCCCCTCCTTTTTTCTTCCGCCCCGGTCAAAATCTTATTTCCCCGAACGGCGAATATGATGGGCCCCGCCCCCGCTTAATCCCCATGAGTGTCACCGATTACCTCCTCTTGTTGTGATGCTTTCCTTCCGCGTCTCTTTAAACCCTCCCTTATTTCATTACAATAAGACTTTTCGGCCTCCGCTTTATACCCCCGGTTCTCCTTCCTTCTTCGACACCTCTCCCCCCGATGACTTAGTGTCATTCATCAGTTTTATCTCTCTTTCCTCCCAGTTTGTTGTTGTTTCTAATTTTCCCCTGATACTGAAAGACTGCTCAGCGTTTTTTTTCTCGTGCCTAGAGCGCTAGTCCTTTTCGACCAGTCCTTACCAGGCCTTCCCTCATTTTGGGTCCGCTTCAGTTAAGGGGAGTTTTGGAAATTAAAATCGTCGCGGTTACATGCCCCACAGTCAGGATAGGTACGTTGCCTTTTCTTCCTACTTCCTCTGTGAGCACTGAAAGATCTTTCCCCCCGTTCTCTCCCAGATGTTCTTGGATGGAACCACATTTTTTAACCATCCGCTCTTTTTGACGCATTTCTTTTTTCCTCTTGTAAAATCTTTAGACCCTCTCTTTGGCTCCTTTTTCGGGCCGACCCCTTCCCTTTCTAACCCAAACCCCCCCCACCCCCCCCCGTTTTTTCCTTCTACAAGTTGCTCGGCCTTTCCGAATGGATCGGCCCAGTACTTTCTCCGGCTTTTTCCCTTTTTTTACACTCGCTTTGCGAGTGAGAGATCCTTCTTTTGCCCCATCGAGGCCCTCGGTTTTAGGATTCCCCTAACTTTCTCCCCTTCTGCCCCAACTTGAGGCCACCCTACGTGCGTCTCCAGCTTTCCGGGTTCCCTCTTCGCCTACAGAATTGTGAAAACTTACCGGCGAGGCGGTTTCTTTTTCCTTCTCTCCCCCCCGTGCGACCCCCGCTCGCCTCTCTTTTGAATTGCGAAGGATGGCATCGAGATCCCCGCCCACATGGACCCTGGGACTGTCCATCTTTTTGGGCTTGATGCATTTATTTGACCGCCCGTTTCGCCTGTTCCAGGTATGCTGATCGCTTTCCGTTCTCGTTAAGCGCCCTCGCAACTTTTTCGACGTCCCTGTCCCACACGCTTCGAGCTTTCGGATGTCTTTGCTTGAGTTTTGTTTCAACCCTTTTGCCCCCCCCCCCCCCCGTTTTTCCGCTATTGTTGCTACGGTGGGGGTCCCCCAGATATTATATGGAAGTTTGAGGTCTCCGCTCTTTCTCCCCCCGTCGCAATCCAAACATTTAGAATGCCACACCCCCGGCCCTTTTCATTCTGTGGCACCCCCTGACTGGCTACAACTGGGAAGTTGTACGGAGAAGGTGGTCACCTTTAGGGGTCTAAGACCGGAAATTTTTGCCATCCAAGAGGCGAGAGTTCTTTACCTTCTTTTTCTCTCAATCCCCCCCCATCTCCCCTTACCCCCCCCAATCTTCCATAAAGACGAACTTTCTTGTCTCACTCTATAGGGGTGTGCTTTTTTCCCCTGATGTCTTTCTTTCTTTAGACCCTTCTCCACCTGAGCCCTTCCCCCCCCCTTCTTTGATTTTTTTTTTTGGGCTTGGACCACAATTTAATGCTGCTCTGGCGTTACCCAAACTCTCTGCTGGAGGGCGAGACCCATTTTCCCTTACGCACGACTTCGGTAGAAGGACCTCCCAAAGACCTCCCTGGCTCATCGGAACCTTGTGTTTCGTTATAGATACTCCCCTTCATACATAGATTTAGTGTCCCTTTCGATTCTTCTTACCAATGTCTAATCTTTACCGCTTTTTAAAGGAGGTCTACCTCTGATAGGTTTTCTTTCTGGTAGGATTTATTGCCCTTGTTTTCGTGGTTTGGCGCTTAAGAAGAAGGAGAGCCCTCCCCTTTTTTTTCTCTCCTTCCTCTGGTTTCTCTGCGCTCTCCAACGCTAGTCCTTTCATCAACGAGGTTTTGGCCTGCGTGTCCTGTTCCCGCAAGCTGAAAGTACGCCTTTTTTTTAGTTGCATCTCGACAGGAGTTACAGAGGCTCCAGACGTAATCAGGTTTCCGCCCTGCTTGCCTCCTCCCTTTCCAAAATCCTACCCTTTCGCCGCCCCGTATGCCCTGAAGGGGGATGGAAGTCTCCTTTTTTTTTTTCGCCTCAATATTATTTCTAATTTTTTTCCCTACGCCTCATTTTCTCCTCATTTGTGAATTTTTCCAACCGTTCGCTTCTCTGCATCCACCTTTTTTTTGCTGAGAGCAGGGCTTCCCTCAAAGGAAGAGGTGCGCCGGTCCCTTTGGTCCAACCTGCGCCCCCCCCAATGCGGGTAACATGAACTTTGTATCGTGTTCCTTTTTCTTCACGTCTTTCCCCCGTCCCTCCCAGAAAAGTACCGACTTCCGGCCCCCTTTTCAACGTTTTAACTCTCTTACTGCGCCGCATTTTCGCCTTCTTTTTCGTTTGACTCTCTGCGTCGCTTTCAATGGCTTTTTTTCTTGCGAAGATTGTTCGATTCTTTAAAGAACCTTCTCCCCGTTTCCCACGGGTCTCTGGGTGCCAAAGCTTTCCTTTTCCCACCCTTTCTCTCCGCTTTCCTGACCCAACTATTTTTCCGGCTTCGGTGTCGTCGTGTCCCCTCCTTCGGAGGCCTTTTAGCAGTATTTTTTTCTTCCCGGCGCCTCTTCGGCTGATTGTCGGTCTTTCCCCGAGCATAGAGTCCCCTTTTTCAATGGAACCCTTTCTTAGACGGATTTTTTTCGGAACCTTTTGCTGCTTTTCGTTTGTTGTTCTTAAGCCTACTCGACGTTGAAGCGTGTTCTTTCAGTGGGGGGTCCCTGGCCACTTTTCGGAACTCCGTTACCTCTTTTTTTATGTTCGTTCTTTTCCCCCCCCTTTCCTGCGTTATCTTTTTCCCCCGACTCTTTCATTCCATTTCCCTTTTTCATCCTTTTGAATCCCCTTTTTGTGGGGTGCGTGCGACCGCGCAATAATTCTCTTCGTTTCACTCTTTTTCCCCCCCTCCTCCTCTGTAGTTTTACTATCTTCCTCCCTTTTTGCTTTTTTCCTGGTCAGTCCCCTTGGCCGCCTGCATATTTTAGAGAACACATCCCCTCCCCGTACCAAAGAAAAGGATATCCTACTCTCAAATTTGATTGATTCCTCCTAGAGGTTACTTACTTTTTATCGCGCTCTATCTCCTACAGTTCTTCTGAGAGAGCGGCCCTTTGATGTTGTTTGTATTCCCAGAGGGGTGTTTCCATCCTTTTTTTAGTCGAGGCGCCCTTTCCCTGCCCCCCGGTCATAGCAACCCTATTCAGTTTCCTAAGTAGCGTCCCCCCTCCTCTGAAGCCTTGTAGGGAAAGATTCCCTCTTTCCTCCTTGGTCCCAGCTCCCCCCCTTAAGTTTTAAACGGGATGGCCCTGCGATCTTATTTGGAAAGACGTATTCCCCCTCTCCAACAGCTTTTTTTCCCGGAGGATTTTTCTCTCCGCCTCCACCTATATAACTGTCTCTGTTTTTTCCATCTATCCATTCCCCGCACCTTCCAACTTAATTGATTCTTTCTCTGCCCACTAAAGCCGTCCCACAATCTTACAATATTTCCGACCTTTCCCTTTCTTTCCCCCACGTGGAGCTCTCTTGATTCCTTTTTGTCGATATTTCGCTCAACAATTTTTCCGACATCTCCATCGAAGTCCCCCCTCCTTTATGTATCCCCCTTTTAATAAGCGTTTTTTTTGCCCCTCTTCGCCTCCAGACCCTCTTCCCTCTTTGTATCTCTTTTCAGGTGTTCCCCTAGTTCTTCTAAAATCTCTACTGTCAAGCTTGATGTTTTTTGTTAGATATCTTTTTCCCCCCCTTCATTTCCCCGACTTTTAGCCGACCAAAACTCCTTCCCTCGCCAATTTCGTTCCTCGAGCTCCTCCTATAATTCTCCCCGAACCCCGATGCTCATAAATCTTTTTGCCTTTCCTATTGGCGGAAGCGCTGTTTGCTGTCCCCTCCCTTTGCTTTGATGAAAGAATAGTTGCTTAATCCCGGCCCTAACGTTTGCCTGTATCGTTTCCCCCCAATTTTCCTGTGCGTTCCTCTTCTTCCGAGAAATCTGCTTTGATTGAATACTGCTCCCTCCCTCCCGCAACCTCCCTTTTTTATCTCCGTAACCCCCCCCCGGGCAAACCCTTCCCTACTGCCTAGAAATTCCTTGGTAGTTTCCTCCAGGAGTCAAAACTAGAAATTATATCTTCTATTTCTGGATCCCGGCGTTGATTTTCTGTCCCCCCCGCTTTCTCCATTCTAGAGTTCGAACTTTCTCTTGCTTTTTTTACCATGCTGCCAACTGATTTAGTCTTTTAATACCTTCTTCCCTTGGCCCGTTTCCCTGATGAGGCTTCTTTTTGCATCCTATTTCTTCGGACTGTAGGGTCCTTTGGCTTTTTCCTTGGGCAACTTTGGTCTTCTACCTTCGACGCCGTGGGGAGGCAGTACGCCAGAGGAGATATAGCCCCCTCGCCCTCGTTGTCGCGCTCTTTCGTTCTTTTACAAAACGCCCCCCGGTGACAATCAACGAAGTTTATTTTCAAGCCCAGAGCCCTTTTCCTTCTGCATGCGTTTTGGTAATTTTTTCGCTCCCTCCTTCTTGTTCCCTTCATTTCAGTTTTCCGTTTTAAAAACCCACCACTCTTTTTTTCCTCCCCTTGGTCGCCCCACAAAAATCCTCTGCTTTTCCTTCTTTTTTTTGTCTCCCTTGATTAATGTCTCAAGGCGTCTTCCAGACCTCATTGATCTCTCTACTGAACTCTCCCGCTCCTGACTTTTAAGAAAGAGTGTCCCGCACTTTTTTCCTCCTACCCACCACCGCCAATAATTTTGCTATTTTTATGGTCTCATCCTCCCCCCCAGACTAAAGTAAAGAAAATAAGAGAGTTTGCGACTCACTTTAGTAGGTACACTTTAAGTACTTTCCTATTTGGGTACGGTTGCGCTACTTGTTTTTTCTTCTTTACTTCCTGCTCTCCTCTTGGAGGGAATATCCCCTTACTATTCCTCTAACCCTTCCAGTCTTCCCTTTTTTCCCCGTTGTATCCCCTTCCTTTTCTTTCAACTCCTCCATTGACTGGTGTTTCAGTTGATTAAAGGTTGGGGCCGTTTTCCTCTTCTTCATTGATGAATGGCACTTAGAACTACTTTCCTGCCCCCCACATCCCCCCCCACCGATCACATCTTACAACCCATGGGTGTTGTTCCTTAAATCTGCATCCCACCATTCCCTTAAGACATGTCATCCCCCCTCTTCATCCTTTGCCGTCTTCTTTCCCACCCTGCGGCCGGCGTCTGAAATTTCTTTTTCCAATTTTTCCATCGTAGATCTTCCAACTTCACACTTTCCCTACCCCTTTACCAAAGTCTTCACTTTTGTCTCCTTGACCTTCCGCTCTCTGACATCCTTTAAACTTTCCCCTTTAAAAGCCGGAGAGCACGGTCCTCTGGCCCAAAATCAGAATCCCGTGCTTCCCCCAACTGCTCCGCTATAAATGATTTCCTCCCCCTCTTTTTCCCCTTCTCAGTCGCGTATGTCTCACCCCCTTTCGCGCGTTCTTCCCGTTCTTCCTTCTTGCTGCAAAAATGCGCCATACTCTCTTGCGCTGAAGCTAGACCTTGACTTTTTGAAATCTCCTCCTTCCTTTTCCCCCGCAGGTTCACGATTTTTTTCTAAAATGTCTGACTCCGTCTCCCCTTGTTCCTGGCATACCTTCTATACTTCCCGTTTTTCTCGTAAGGCCCATTTTTTCGCTATCCAAGCCTTCCAAAGGACCATAGATCTGTGACCTGGGAATCTTTTTTTTCCCGCAGACATCTTTCTCGAAACCTTCTTTTTTTCTTCCCCCCTTCCTTTTATTCCGACAACTTGTTAGACCATCTATTTTTCGCCGGATTCCTTTGGGAATATCTCAGCCCTACTTCTCAAGAGTAACTACCTTCTCTTTTTTTCCTCCTTTTTTTCCTGACCAAGCACCTTCCCCTTCACCCCTTAATTTAGGCCCCTACGGACTCAGTGCTTCCTTATTCTTTCTTCCTCGAGAGATATCTGCTCCCTCTCCCACGCTGACCTCTTGATTAGAGTGTAATAAATCCAGTTCCTCTCCTCCGTGTTTTTTAGAGACTACCCCTGATTACTGAACACTAGAATTTTTTTTTTTGTCCATTTAAATGTTATCTCTCTAGAGATCTCCCTAAAGATTTTCCTTCCCCCTTCAATGGGAGAGTGGTAGCATTTCAGGTTTCGGTGTTTTTTTCCCATTTAAGCCGTTTTACATTTAAATTCATCTTCTTACAGTGCCACTCTGTTTACTCTTACTCTTTTTGAGAGATTCACCTTCTCCGTTCGTTCAAAAAATTTTTCCTTTCCCCCCCGGGATTGTTGTTTTTTACTTCTTTTTTTATTCTTTTTTTTTTGTTTTTTTTTTTTTTTTTTTTTTTTTTTTTTTTTTTTTTTTTTTTTTTTTTTTTTTTTTTTTCAGTTTTCCGAACAGAGTGGTTCTACCCCTCTGGTGTGTTGAGCCAGCTCCGGCTGAACTCCTCCCAGATTTTCCTCGGTTTTGTTCGAGTTCGTTGGGGAGGCTTGGTCTTCTCTATGCCTTTTTTCCCCTCGATTGCCCCCACCGGTTGCCGTTTCCTTTTTCCGGCCTAGTTCCCGACAATATGCTGACCTGGTGCGAAGAGTGCCCCCGGCGTTTAAAAGAATTCGCTCTTTCGCGCGGGGTTTCTTTTTTAGAAGAATGTCTTATTCCCTCGGTTTCCAAGTTACAACCTTCCACTCGCCCGTCGAGTTTTCAAATCGCTGAGGCCCCCGACTGCTTTTTCGCGTCTTTCCAGCATTGCTTGGAAGGGTAAATAATTTTTCTTCCTCGCCGCTGTGGTGAACATCACCTTTCTAGTTGCGGGTATTTTTTTTGACTTCCCGTCTCGAATTTCTTGTTGGTTTTTTTTTCCAACCTATTTTGCCTGAGTGGAGAAGGTCTTCTGTTTTTTACTCGTCCAGCGAACATTTGGCCTCCTCTTGTTTTCCCGGGTGAGAGTTTGGCTTGCCAGGACTCTTTTTTTTTTCTCGTTTGGCGCTTGGCGAAGCGCTCCCCAGCACTGTTCGGATCCCCCTTTTCCCCCCTCTGGGGATGTACTGGTGTGATATGGGCCTCGGATATCACCTCTCGTTGCTTTATACCGAAAGCTGCGGTAACAATGCCCCCCCCTTGTTTATTGTGCCCCACCCCACAATG
>Ga0179593_1310064_pt1 | contig 12608 bp, 13 predicted proteins | sample CZODoug2_1_08_16_FD_185931 | JGI IMG/M metagenome (GOLD analysis project Ga0179593, IMG submission 185931) | Vadose zone soil fungal communities from Angelo Coast Range Reserve, California, USA - CZODoug2_1_08_16fungal (PacBio error correction) | ecosystem: Environmental > Terrestrial > Soil >... | reverse complement strand
GATGCGATTGTATCGCACGGCTTCCTGATGTTGTCTTTCGATGGCTGCCCTTTTCTGCTCCTTCCCGTGCCCTACTTTCCTTCGTGGTGATCCTTTTTTTCCCCACGGTTCGGTTCGCTGAGCGATTGCTGGCGTGAATGTTTTCTTTTTGGTCCAATCTTGGGTGAAGTTCGAACCCCCCAGTCTATTTTTAAGTCCCGCTGCCGGTTCGTTCCCTGCCCGTCTGGCAATGCTACGGGGAGAGGCGCTGTCTGCGGTTCTTTCGCTCCTAAGACTTTCTTCTTCTTTTCGCCTGATACGCCGCCTGTCAGTGTTCTCTTCGGTGTACTTTCCTTTTTCCGCGCCCCAGACAGGCCGGCTTTTTTTTTTTTCTCGAAAAGTTGTAATATTCCCGGGAGAGTCTTTTCTATTTCGCCGTCTACCTCTTTTCTTTCGTGCTTTCTTTTCCCACGACTGACGGACACCGATGAATCCTTTTTCTTTTGATCTGTTTTTTCGCGGCCCATGTTAGGAGGGACTGTCCAACTGTGCGGTCTTTAAAAAATTGTTCTGACCTTTTAAACAGTCTGGATGATCCCTTCCGCGTTCCACGGACGAATCCCTTTCGCCCTTTTAAATAATGCAGTTTTCGGTCCCCTCCCCCCGCTCCTCCAGCAGAGCCCGCGCAGCGGTTCCCGCCAGGATGTGGGAGAGGGGTCGATTTATTTTTCTTCCCTCAACCAACTTCTCCGCGATTTTTTTACCCTAGCGACGCCTGAATTGATCCTCGCACCGTTTAGATGCATCGTTAAAAAAACCCTTTTGATTCGATTAAGTTGCCACGCTTTTCCCTTTGTTTTGGACCATTTTTCTCTTAATGGTCTAAATGAGAGCCCCCCCTTCTGTTAGCTGTAGAACCCACATTTCTGGTGTGGAGGTTTGGTTTCTGACCCCATATATTACCCCATTTCCGCTGGCGTCTTTTTTCGCCATTATTTTTTCTTCCTAACTATTGGGAGTAATCTCCTTTTCTTCCGGAAACCAAACCACCCCCCCAACAACAAACCCAAACCCCCCCGCCCCCCCCCCCCCCCCCCCCCCCCAACCCCCCCCAAACCCCCCCCCACAGACGGCAACATTGAACTGGTACCAGGAGTGATGTGTTGAGAGCCCATGGTGTTAGCGATGTTGTCACGGCCCTTTTGGAGAGACCCTTCCATTGCATCAAGAAGTGGGTATCTCTTTTCACATCCCTTTCTCTTAAGTTAAGTTGCTCCCCTTTGGTGGTTGCAGCACCCCCATTTTTCACTGGTGCCTTTTTCTCAGGCTGTCTTTCCGGCAGCATTTCGTCTTTCTTTTTTTTAGGGTTTCCCTTCACTCCATCCCAATTTTCAAAAACCTGCCCTTCCTTTTTTTATGGACTTTTTCATAGAAAAGTCCCAACCCAGTTGGCATGCGCTGGGAAGTAGTTCGGCCCCTCGAAGCCGCTCCCAAATTATGAGCTGCAGAACCTTTGTGGCTACTGTGATAAATCCCCCCCCCCATTTTGGCCTGTTTGTTTGTTTTTTTTTGTTTGTTTTGTACTGTTAAATACCGGGCCATCACCGTTCCATGTTCCCCCCCCTCGGCACCCAGTTCTTTCTATTCCTTTCCATTGCTGGTGTATTCAGGGGATTGCGCCGCGCAGGTTACAGTTAGTTGTTGTCCTTTTTTTTCATTTGCAGATTGTTTTGTTTAATTCAGGTTGAGGACGTTCCGTTCCCCGTCACCTATCTTTTTCAGCTTTGGGTCGGCCGGCGCCCGTGGGCTCCACCGCAACGACGACCCCCCCTAAAGTAGGAGTGCCTCGTCACTCCTCCTGGCCCCATTCGGCCCCTGAACTTGCAATTTTCCCCCCCCCCACACTACCCTATTCATCGCCACGTCTTCCTGGGCGGCTCTTTTTCGCGTGTGAGTTTTTCCCCCATGGTATTAGTGTCACACGAACCCCCCGTGTACATTTGTCCTTGCACCTTTTCTTTGTCTTCTTTTCCCTCCCTCCCCCCTGTTTTTTTCGTTTTCTCTCTCTCCCACGGTTGCCAGCGAAATTTGCACAAAGGTTTTGCCGAGTACCCAACTAAGAAACTTCCCTTTTTCCCCCCCCCCTCCCCGTCACTTTTTTTTTGGTGACGAACCTTTTTTCCTAGCTCAGTCTTGTTGTTTTTGCCGCCTTTCCTTTCCTGTTGTTTCGAATGTAACCTGGCATTCCCAAGTTGACCTTATTTTGTCTTAATGTTTGCGACAAAGGAGACGTCCCTGGACCCCCAATGCGGCCTGACCTTGGACGCTGTTGCCCCTTTTAAACCGTTCCCTCCCCATTTCTCTCAAAACCTTCCATCTGACCCCTTTCCCGTCAATGTCACGTACTAATGTTAACCCCCCTGGGATAGGAGTTTGCAGTAACCTTTTCCAACTTGGTCTCCCCAGCCCCCTTCAGTTACAGTCTCCCTCATTTGGGTGACCTGATGGTTTGTTTTTTTTTTTTTAAATTGTCCGTGTCTGCTGAGGGCATTTACCGAACCACTCTCTTCACGCGCCCCACAATGGTCTGTCCCAGCTTCTGTTGAGGGCCTTCCCCGGATTCTCTTCCCGGTTAAGCTGTAAAGACGGTTAATTTGATGTTCCCGAACCCCTTCCTGGGTGTTTCTCCAGGTCCCGACCAGCAGTTTTTTCCTTTATGGTGTCCTTCCAAACCCGTAACCGGTTCCCCTTCCTAATTCGTTTTTTTTCCTTTGACCCTGCTCCTTCTTATTTTAAACTTTCCGGGGGCAACGGGCCAGAGTCTCTTCACCTCCTTCTCGGGGCTGTTTCAACCCCCTATACCCCCGGTCTTTGGCAGTGTCTTTTTTTTTTTTCCCCCCCTCTTTCCGAAACTACGCTACTGTTCTATCTTAAAAACATCATCCTGGGCTCCCCCGAATTTTTTCAATGTTTTTTCGCAAGTTTCCCTTTCTTCTCCCCTTTGCCCTTTTTCCTCCCTATTCCTTTTTTGCGCCTCCCCTGACGAAAGCTTTGCTGCCAGGAAACCCCACACACACCCCACCCTTGTTGTGGGTTGCCCATCCCTTCCGCCAGTCCGTGGAGCAGACTCTCTTACTCCGCGAGCTGCAGTTTGAGTCCAGCCACGCCCTTTCTTGAAGTGTTCCCCCCGTGATTAAGAAACACCGGTGTTTGTCCTGATCCTTCTCCCCGTTCCTTTTCTTATGACTTTTGAGAGTACTTTCAATCGCGCTCCCTTTTTTTCCTCGAGGTCGAAGCATTCCCCCTCGCCACGGCGTTTGCCAGCCGCTTTGCTCTTTTGTCGTTTGATGTCTTCGACAAATGCAGGGTTTTGCCTCTTTTCGCCCCTTTGGATGAGATTTCTTTCTACCCTGTCTTTTCTTCCTCCTTTTTTCACCCTTTCACTACACCCTTGGAGCCTTCCATAGTGGCGGAACATGAATCCCGACAGATGGTCCGCGTAGCAGTAAGTCCCCCCTTTCGTCGCCAAGTGATTTCCTTTTTTTTCTTTTCTGGCTTCGTGCCCTTCCATCGTGACCCCCCCCCAAGAGGACGTCGTTTATACGAGCTCGACCGCATCCTGCCCTTGCATATGCCCCCTTTCTCCCTGAACGCCCTTCCTTTAGTGGGCTCTTTGGTTTCCCATAAATTTCCATTGATAGCACTACATCCCCCGGAGTTTTTTTGTCGGAACTTTTCTTCTCGAGGACTCCCACCTTTTTTTGCGGAGATCGTCCATGATCCCCCCCCCCCTATCCTCGACTTAAGTCGCAATTTAAGACGATTGCGGTCCTTTCGCGCTGGACCCCTCTCTTCCACCTCAATCCTTTTCCTGAGTCCCTCCTTGCAACAACCCAGAAGCTTCCCCTCATCTTGCCAAAATGCTCGCGACCCCTCATCCTGGGCAAGCCCCACCCACTTTGCTCGCCTTCCTTCCCTCCCTTACCAGGTATTGCGCTCTGCTGTCGCCGGCCCTTTGACCTTTCGTCCCCCCAAATCAAGTTTGATCGTTGGTTATCCCCCTTCACTCGTTCTCCCCTCGTCAGAATACCCACTTCCCCAGGCCCCCTCATCCCCCGTTTGGTGTTTTTTGCTGAGAGATGTTTATTTTGGAAGGGTTTTGTCCTTCCTCTTGCTCTTTCTTCCCTCCCTTTGTTTATTTGCGCTTGCCGGTCCCCGTCTTTTTTCCTACATGTGAATGATTGCCCCCCGGCGTCTTTGGTGCCACGGATTGAGTTCTCCCGATCACTTTTCGCGTTTTTTAGGGCGCTTCTTTTTTGTTTCCCACTCATTTTTTGACGTCCCCATGATTTCTTTTTGTAATTCCCCGATTCCGTGCGCGCTTACGTTTTAATTTTGCGATTTCTGCGACGCTGCGCTTTATCGGTCGTTGTTTCTTCCCACCCAGGTAAGTGGATTTCTTTCCGCTTTTTCTTCCGTGCATACTTTGAGATTCGGTTACCCAGTGGCTGAAATGTATTTTTCGCTCTCCCCTAGTTCCGGTTTTATCTTCCGGTTTGCCTATGAATTGATTTTTTTCGATAGAGGCTCCACTTTGTGTTTTTTTTTCATGTCCCCATCGTTTGAACGATGACTCCTTTCGTCCCGGTCTTCTTTCATTTCAGCCCAGTCCCTTCCCTTTCCAGCTGATTCCCCCCGTTATTCAACCCAATTGTTTTCAATTGTCAACAGTTTGTTCCGGCCTCTTTTCCTTCCTCCCCGAACGTTTCCTATTCTTTTTACGCCCTTCCGTTTCGCCCCCTTTCCCCACTGGATCCCCTCCTGTCCTCTCAGTAACGTTGCAAATTTTTGGCTTAGGTACGAATGCTTCGTTGCCTCCTCACTACAACAATTCCTTCGCTGAAATCTTTTTTCTCCCTGCACCTTCTCATCAATCCTCCTGTTTCCAATTTAGTCTCGTTACCACCGCCCCCGTGTGGGCTTGCCCACCCCAGAAGTTGTTTCCAGCATCCAATTTGTTGATGGACCCAGGTCACTTCTCCTACGGGAATGTCGAACGTTTTCGCGAAACCCCACTCTTGTGCCTTGTCGCCACCCCCCCCCCTGGTTTGTTTCTGGTTTGGGTTTTTTTTTCCAAGCCCCCACTTGCAGTTCTTTCGTCAGTGATGCGCCAAAGGATAGTTCGTCTCACTTCTTTGGCCCTTAATCTTTTCCGTAGGCGGACCCCCCCTTCCTCCACGACATGTTCCACTGTGTTTCCCCTGATGATGTTTTTAAGATGAGACAGTTATCGCCTCTGTTCGACGTCAATAATTTTTTTTAGCGCACCCTTTGGTACCAGGGCATCAGAATGTTTTATAGATTTCCCACATCCGCGACGTTTTCTCGCCGTTCCTCTCCCCTTCTGGAGTGGGCCAGAACAAGCATTTTGCCCCCTTCGTCAGTATCTTTTCCTTCTTCTAATCGGAGGGCGGTACGAGGTGTTTGTACTTTGCCCCCGCAACATTCCAAACACTTGCTTTCTTTGCCCTTTTATAAACCTTTCTGGTAGTTCACAGCCCAGTCGGGGCAACATCTCTTCGGGGACCTTCGGCGGCTCGAAGACCCCCCCTTCCCCACCACAGCTTTGTCTCTTCAGTACCTTTTTTTTTGGCATCAGTGATTTCCCATTGCGCTTGTCTTTGTCGAACTCCCTCAGTTCATCCGCCTTGTTCATTTTCGAAGCCCCCCCCCCAACCGGCACCGGTTTTGAGTTTCCTTTGAATGCTGTTCTTCTTACCCCCCTGTTGAAAAACGGTTCTCCCCTCCTATGGACAATGCCTTTGGGACGCGGTACCTCTGTACGATGAGATTTCTCTTTCGTTTTTTATTGAGTTTCCCCGTTGCAAATTGTGTTCAAGTTTTTCAATACTTTTTAATTTGTGTCCGCTTACGGCCTTTCAAAGGTCTTGGCGTCACTTCCCGACGCCACCACCTCCATCGGTTCCGCGTGCCCATTTAATCTAAGTTCATTCTCCCAGTACATTTCACTCCCCTTCCCAAATACATTGGTTCCAGACTTGAGCATCTGAACGACGGGCTCCATGCAATGCTTTTTTGGGTTCTGTCCTCAAACTGTGCTGAACCATAGGTTGTCCTTCCCCTTTTTAACCAGGTGGCCTTTCCCCCGTTGCTTCTCATCCTTCTGCCTAGCTTTTTTCTTTTTTCGTGAGTTGCTGTCAGACAAACGGTTCAAAGGTGACCCCGGGACCACGGCCCTGGGGGCTGTTCCGCGTTTACCACCTATACCCGAAATCCCCTGTTTTCCCCCCCAACATTTCTAGGCCCGGGTTTACGACCTTCATGACAGAGATTTCCTTTCGCATGTGTCAAGTTCAGTTGGCGGAATCCGTCGCGTGACCCCCCGCGTCCCCTCTAAGCGATTTCTTTTTTCGTCGTTGGGGATCCCAGTTTGACACGGGCAAACGCTGACAAAAACTGTCTTTGCCCGCCTTCCTGTGGGACGTTGTGCCCCATTTCAACGTCCCTTAGACTGGAATCCCCTGCTCATATTTTCCAAAAATTCATTGTCTATTAGGTAGTTCCTTTCCTCCCTCCACTGGACCGGGCCCTCGGAGTGGTCCTCAGAAACGTTTACCTTCCTGACACCCAGACACTGCCCCATTAACTTCGTCCCTTCCTTTTTTCTCCTTTGTGTTTTTGTTTCTTCCCAGCTTCTCTCGCGTTTTGATATTGTTCAGTTTTGCCCAAGTTTTCCCCCACTCCCCCCTCTTATCCCTTTCCACACACACCTTTCTTGTAAGTCCCGAACTTTTGAGCGGGCTTCGCTGCCTCCGCTCTTTCCCGGCAGTGTTTTCCCCGACCTTGCTTTTATTTTCCCCCCGTCCTGGGGTCTATTTGCAAGTCCCCAGTGATGCGTCCCCACTTTTTGATACGTTATTGGGTTTGCCTTCCAAACCCTTCCCGGTTTCCCTGTCTCCGCCCTTGCTTCTTTCGATTTCTTCCAGTATGCCACATGATTTACTTCCCCTTTCCCTACTCCTCCCCTGCTTCTCGGTGTGTGGATACATCTTTATACCCCCCATTGCTGTAGTTAATGTGTCCGCGTTGTGCGCTCCCCAACCTCTTTCGCGTCTTTTGACCCCCACCTACGCCCCGCCTTCTGGCTCTTAAAAACCCCAGTCATCACGACTTTGGTACCAGTTTTTCCTTCTTCTTTTTCTTTGCCTTTGCAAGACCTTGATGTACGACCATCTTCGCACTCCTTTTACTTTGGTTTGCACTGACGCCCCCCAGTCCTGCAATGTTTTTTCCGACCCCCCCCACCAATACCCCCCTGGGGTGGCGACCACCAGGAATGTTGGCGCGCCCTTTCTCCATTCGTCTATGCTTCAAATGGGTCCCAGGGCCCACTTCCGTATTTGTTCCACCCCGGTCTCGACCTTCCCACCTGTTTTAAAAGACTCCCCTCCAGGTCCTCAGGTTGCTTCTGTGCCCTTATGAGTCGCCCTACTTTTTCCTCGCCGCGTCCCGATTATGTAAGAGAGTTATAGCGAAGCCGGCTTCACCCCCCCCCCACAGCGTTGCAGCGCTACTCAGTCTCCCCGTTCGATCGCTCTGGGTGGTCCCCCGTTTCTTTTTCCGACCACCATTTTCAGGTCAGACTTTAGCCTTCCTCTTAAGTCCGGGAGCCTTCTATAGGCGTCCTTCCCCATATCTTTCCCCACATTAAGCCCACACAGTTTAGACCATGGGGTCCCCCTGGGACTCCAAGACCTGGCAGCGTAGACAATGTCCCCCCGTATTTCCCTTCGCCCTCCTTAAAATTTAAATTTGACGTACCGCATTCCCCTCGTTTTGAACACCACCCTCTGCTCTTGTTTAGCCTTCCGTGATTCTACCTGGCCTTTCCCGTCTCCGGGCGGCCAACCCCCTCTTGTCAGAGACAAACCCGGTTCTTGCAGCGGGTTTTTTTTCCATAACTAGCCCCAGTCGATTCCCCGATATCCACTGTCTTGAGCCCTGCTTCCTATAGAGACTCGCCCCCCATTCTAGTGTTGGATTTTCCTTACTAGCCCCATACTTGACTATCAGAGGTGTCAATGAGGCGCACTCTTTCGGACTCCCGCCGCATTTTCAGCTCCCCCCCTTAAAAATACACTACTTGGTTCCCCGTCACCCATGATTGTACCCCACCCCATTCATCTAGGAAAACCCACCTTCCGCTCCCCCAATTTTCTCGCGGAGACACTCACTACGGGCACCTCGCAAAACCTAAGGATCAGTGACCGTGTCTTCCATTCCCACAGGTTGCCGGTCGTCTCCAGCCAGGGACCCTTCCCTCGCAATACCCCCCTGGGATAGTTGTAGCCTTTTCGTGTTCTCCTCCATAGCAGCCTCCATTCATCTTCCCTTTTGTCCTCGCTCCGTTGTCCGTGAGTTCTTCTAGATTTTTCCCGGACTGATTATGATGGTCTTTTTCTGCTCCCGTTCTTCTTCTACCACATGAAGGAGGTTCTATTGGTAAGTCTTAGCACCTGTTCCCCGACTCCTGTGACTACCTTCAGGGACAGGAACAGAGTCCTTTGTTTGGTCTTTTCCACTGATTGAGTGGTTCGCTCTCTTGTTCCTTCAGGTTTTCCTCTTTTTAGTTTTCGCCCTAGAGGGTGGGGTCTTATTACAATTGTCATCCCGTATGAGGCGCGCTTCAGCCACGGTTTAGAGGACATTCACACTGGCGTTATCTCTGTGATCTCTGCGGCTCTCCTCCCCCCAGAATGTGGATTTTCTCTCTTCGTTACGACCGTACTTGGAATTCGGTTGTATTTCCTTCCCTTACTCCAACGCCAGGTTTTTCGTCGCAGTTTTTTACCTTTTTCGTCGTGTAGAATTTTTTTTGCCCGGTTTCTGGGTTTTCCCGGCTTTCCTTCAACCCCTTCCGGCTTACCCCCCGCTACCCCCCTTTTTTTTTCTAGTAATTGAAGTGGCCTGCAGAGTCTCCAATGATCTTTAGTTTTCCGGCATTCTCCCCATTTTTGCGGCTCTTTTTTCCAAACCCTGGGTTCCTCAGTGTCCCCAGTTCTGGCCGTTTAAAGTCTTACACTCCTTGCAACTTCACAGGTGCGAATCTTGCCCCCCCCTTCCAATTTACGTCGTTTTTACCCCACTATTCTCTCTCCCGATCGTCTCGGCTTCAAACTGCTGTGGTTGTTTCTTTTGCTTCTTAGTCCCCCCTACCTCCCAATAACTACGAGATTTCCAGTTTTTTCTGCCTCCGTGTCTCATATCCTGACTTTGCCCTTTCTCTGATGTTCACCAACTTTTATCCGCTTGCCCTTTGTCACGCCTTCAATGGTGGCTTGGAAACCAGTGGAAGGCTAGTGGTTTCTTCCGAACTTCTGAGTTCAACCCTTAATTTTCCTGTTAACCCATGTGGTTCTCTGGGGTTGAACTCCGCCCCTTTCAGAGTTTCGTTCCAGTGATTTACCTGACCACTTGTCTATTCTTCCCTCGCCATTCTTTTTCCTTTCCTCCTCTCTTTCCTTGGAATTCCGTTCATTGCCTGGGTCCCTCTGATTCTTGATTCCCGGGTACTTTTCTTGAGTTCACGGACACCTTGGGAGTCTCAACCCCGCCTTACAAGGGCTCCAGCCTTGGTATATATTTCCACATCCTCCGGCATTCAAGTTCCGTCCTCATTTTTTTTTTGCCGCCCAAAGTCATGTTCCATCTCTTGATTTCTTTTCTTATCGGAGTTCCAAACGTTTTTTTTTTTTAAATTCCCCCCGCCCGACCATTACAAAAACCTCTCTGCCCTTTTTAAGACCCCCCCAGTTTACTTTTTCATAGAATCCCTTCCCCCAATTCCGTCGTCCACCCGAATATGCACTTGTTCTGCATTTTTTTTCCCCTCCTTCCCAAATTCGGACTTCTTTTAGTGTTTTTGGTGGTTGGCGCTTTTAAAACTCGCGTTGTTCTTTCCCTCCCTTGCCCTCCCATATTCCTTTTCCAGGAACACAAAAGACGGAACAATTCTTTTTTCTTCGGTGTCGTTCAGTGCCCCCGCCCCCCTTGCTTGTTCAAGAGAGTCTTTCCCCTGTTTCCAGTGTTGTTCTTTTTTTCACTTCCTCACTTTTTTCGTGAGATATTGATTATGATGTTGAGTAGTTGTCCTTGGTAAACAGCGTCTCCCCCCCTTCGTATATTTTTGGCAGCTCCGTTCGTTGGTCCAAGCACGACGCCCCCCGAAATCGTTTACTCTTCCTTGGTACGCCTATTTTTCGCCCAACCTGCATTGAATTCGGACACAAGCATCCTCGCCCCCGGTTTCCCCTCCTTCCGGCGCTTTTCTTTGAACACCGTTGTCTTTTTCTTTTTTTACATCCGCCCCCACCGTGGTCCCCCTGTTGGCCCTTGCAAACCAGTTTTCCCCCATCTCCCCTCCTTTTCCCCTTTAATCCTCCTGTTTTGGTTTCTTTCCTCTATACACCGGTTGTTCCCAACTTCCACGTGCCCATCCGTTGGGGGCGCTTTCCACCATACCAATAAATGGTTCCCCATCCCTCTTTCTGTTGGGGGTTTTGTCTCTTGGGCGATGCTCAGTCTTTTCGTGGTTTCATCCTTTCCATTTTTTTGGCTCCTCCTGAGCTGCCCCAGGCACTCTTAACGTCTCTTGGCTTTCGTGGACACCCCTTTTTTCGCCTCCCCACAGCGGAAAACCCTTAATTTCCGAAGATGGGACGTTTGCCCCACCTGTAACGTCTACCCCTTTCTCGCAAAATACACCTCGCTACATTTTTTTTCAAAAATTCAGCACTGTACACGACCTCACCTTTTCACCGGTTTTCAGGCGGTTCTTTGCCCACTTGGTTCAAATTGTCCCCGACGAAATCAGTACCCCCTTTTCACGCATACGGAAATGGGCCTGTCGATTTTTGTTGTTTCTGGAAACGTTGATTGCCTTGTCTCGCGACCCCTGAACAACTCGATTTCACGTCTCATCCCCCATAATGTATGCAGCTAGACTTGTATCCCTGCTTTCTCGACGACGTTTTCCCTCAGCTATTTCCCCCTCAGTAAAGTGCCCCGGTTCGATACCCTCCTGTTGCCCCAAGGCCTTGTACATCCTTTTTTTACTGGTAGGCTCCTTCCACAGTACTGGGCCCTGTCCGCCTGTTTTTGCTCTTAGCTCTCCCGTTGCGGCTTGGTATTTGTCCATTTTTTTTTCCTTTTACCTTTTATTCAGTAAATGATGCTCTGCGGATTTTGCCCCCCCACCCGTTTGAGGACTGTTACCCAGGGTGAGTCCACACTGGTCTTACCCTTTTAAACCTCCCCCTTTCACCCCTGTTCTCCCCCTCACCGGGGAAAAATTTCCATCTTCTCCCTTTGGTTCCTCCCTACTTTGATGACGCCCTTTCCTCCCTGACCGTCCCAACCCCCTCTCCCCCCTTTTGTGGCCTTTTTTCCTCACTTTTTTTGGTACTCCCTGGGCAAATGTTCTTTTTATTGCCAGAACCCCCACACTACCCCCCCCCTCCATACGGTTGGTGTCGTCGCAGGCACCCTGGCATGTTTTTCCTTCGTTTCCAACTCGTCTCTTTCACTGTTTTCCCCAGCACACCCCGACCGTTTTTTGGCCACCTTCCTGAATCCACACCGGTGGTGTTTTTTTTGTGTGGTCCACGACTCTTATCCTACCTTCGGTGCCTATCACTTTCAGTTTTCATCGCAGTTTCAATGGCGTCTTCCCTTTTCTTGTGGAGGCATTTTCAGCAGGCTTTACAACTCTCCCCCATCCGTCCTTTTCTCCGCTTTTTTCTCGATGCTCGGGTGATCTTTTTTTGCCTCCAACTGAGGGGTTTTCTTGCCGAGCAATGGCGAGTAAGTCTTTGCGTGCAGCGTCTTCCCCAGCAGGTTTTTTCAATTTCGAACAAGTTGACTCCGTCTCTGGGGTGTAGAACCCGTCCGTCAGCATTTCCTCGCCGGCGTCCCTTGTTCCCGGCGCCCCTCCCAGGCTCCCTTGTGCCCTTACTCGTGTGAATTGCCATTTTGGGAAAAAACTACATTACGGTTTGTGTTAGCTCTTCTCTCCCCCCCCTTGACTTCGTCCTATTCCCCCCCCACGCGACTGAGCCCCTTAACCGTACCCCCGGCCTGTTTTGGGGCGTTTTTTCATAATTCCAGGCAGCGTTCCCCAACTTGAGATATCCAATTTGACGGCTTTTTCCCTTTTGTAGTAAATTTTCCCTCCCGTCTAAATATTGATTATTGGGGAGGATTTTTCGTACCCCCTCTGGACCCTCCTTTTCGCCAGGACAGAGACCCCTCCCTTTCTTGAAAGATCTGCCTTCATGGCCCCTGAATTTTTTCAAAATAAATGGAGTCTACGCCCCCACTTGATTTTCCCCAACATCCTCACTCCAAATTCCACCCACGCGCAACTCGCCTGACCCTCAATAAGTGCCCTTCCCCAAACACAGGTATCCCCCTGCGGGGCCGCCCACAGTCTGCCCGAGAGGCGAGTTTGAAGACAGGGTTACTTTCAGCGCCAATACTTCTCCTTCTTTCTGGTCTCTCGGCGGGGCTCCAGAATCACCTCTTTTCCTTTCCTTCCCTTCCCCCCCTCC
>Ga0179593_1513558_pt1 | contig 12609 bp, 12 predicted proteins | sample CZODoug2_1_08_16_FD_185931 | JGI IMG/M metagenome (GOLD analysis project Ga0179593, IMG submission 185931) | Vadose zone soil fungal communities from Angelo Coast Range Reserve, California, USA - CZODoug2_1_08_16fungal (PacBio error correction) | ecosystem: Environmental > Terrestrial > Soil >... | reverse complement strand
CTTCCCGTTCTTCTTTTTTTCCCGTAAGAGGTCCCTTCCCCCAGGGCGGGGTCTTCCTTTTTCCCTAAGACCACTCCCCCCCCCTTTCAATCTCTGAGCGCTTGACACCCCTCCGCGAAGAAACCTTTTTTTTTTAAACGCCACGCCGTCCCCCCGGGATTACTGTTCAACTCCCCCTCCCTAATCCCTATCTTCCCTCCAGCAAAGAAAAACCCTCATGGATGACTATCTGACGCGACCCCGAAGGAGGCCTGATCGCTTCCCCCTTTCGCAATGGTTCGCTTCAGGGACTTCTTTCCCCTCGTCCCCGCCCCTTACGAGATCACGCCAACGGGAAGTTACTACTCCCAAGCAGGTTTCCTAAGCACATCGCATTTCTCTTTTTCCCTCGTCAATGGACCCCCAAGATATGTTGACCGTCGGACATCTACCCCCAATCCTCCCCTCCAACGCTGTGAAATATCGACAAGAACACTGCTTCTCCCCCCCCATGTCGCGCCCTTCCCCCCCCTCCACAACGTCGACTCCTCCCCCCCTAGAAGGAACGCTGTTTCTTTTGTTGGAACACGTGCCTTTTTTTTTCACGAAATCATCCGGCGGAAGTTTTTCGAATAGAAGAGAAGTTCCGTAAAAAAAACCCGGGATCGGGCTTATTCACACAAAGCTTCCATAGAGACGCGGCGTAAGATTAGACATTTTTTCGTCACTCACGCCTTCTCCCGTTCCGCGTTCACTTACCCCTCCCCCCCGAAGCGTTAACGGGAGATCGGTTTTTCCCAAATTGGCGGTCTTGCCTCCTTCAACTTTTTTCCGACCTCCTGCTTCCCAACGACTCCCCCCCTCCCCCAACGAAAAAGGCCTCGAAGGCAATTACTCCCAACGCGCGCACCCCCCCCCTTCACACCTCACCTGAGGTCGAAAGCTTTTTTTTTTCCATGGCTACAGCGCTGTTTTCCTCATTCCACCGCCCCCCCTTCCCTCCTCCTACCTTCCTCCGATCTCCTGGCTTTTCCTCTTTTGCCTGGTGGACACTTGGGGCTGGACCCGTTCCTTTTCTAATCACTGGGATTCTTCTAACTGTTTCGCACCGCTTTTTCCTGATCAATCGGGGTGACCAGGTTCCGGACCTTTCCGATTCCCCGACCCTTTTAATCCTGGACTTGCCACTCCCCCTTTAACTGCGCGTTTTCACCCAGGGGAATCGGCTGTAGTAATGGTCCACAAGTCCAGCCCGCCCCCGGTGGTAAATCCCAGTTCGGCCTCTTTTCGGCCCGCGCTTCTCTTCATCGCCTGATTCAATCGCGATCTTTTTTTTAGAAAGTTTTGACGATCCTAATTGTCCCCCCCCCTGGCTATCGCCTTATTTCCTTGGTCTGGCTCCCTTCACCCCGGTCCTGCGCCGGAGGAGCATACGCCACGGTCTCTGTTGCGTGGTCCGTCCATGAGTTCCCGCATCTTCTCTTTTAACTAGAAAGTTGCAAGACGTGTTTCCTGGCTACTACATGCCTTACTTCCCCCCCCTTGGGCCCCTGTTTCCCTTCCCTCCCCGCCCGCAGGCCTCCTTCCCCGCGCCTCGAAAGTGACTTCGAAGCCCGCGGCAGTCCCCTTCTCTCGCAGGCGATGACGTTTTCCTCTCCTTACCCACTTTTCCCCCCGCCTGTCCTTTCTCCGTTGTTGTTGGTGATGTTTTTTCTGCCGGACAGGCGTTGCCACTTAGGCAGCGTAAAAACTCTTACGCCGTTTTCTCTTTTTTTCTTGTACTGCAGCGGTCCCTTTTCCCTTCCCTTTTCGTAGATTCTCGCGGGCTGACGAAGTCAACGCGCCTTTTAGTAAGGAATGGGTAAGCCTCCCCCCCGACTTTGTTCTCTTTTTCCTTCAAGTATTCCTCCCTTCTCTCCCGAATGAGGACAGTCGGCAGTGAGATGCTCGTCTGGCGTACCCCTTTTCGCTGGCCAAGCCCTCTTCAAGGTCCTCCCCCGATAGAAACTTAGAGGTTTCTCTTTTTCGAGTAGTTTTTTCCCCCCCCAACACCAACGCCCCCTCTTCGCGATTGACTTCCCGTGATCTCGAAGAATAGATGAATTTTGATGTCGACGACGGTATTTTACAAAAATTTTTTTTAGGATTCTCCATGACGCAGCGTCAAGGAAGAGGAAGTGACAGAACGGGGTCTTCCCCTTATTAGTGAATTCTTTTCTTTTTTGATAAGAAAGAGTTGATTTTCCTGTATGGACCCCTGTGTACCCCTCGACCTTTAAGAAAACTCAGGGAAGACCCCCAGGGGTCCAGCAACCTTTTCCCACATCATTCCGAGTGCCCCGAGGGCCCTTTCCCAGACAGGCTTTTCGTCGATTGCAGCGTTTTGTTTTGTCGGGGGCCAAGCGACAACCTTGGAGAAGGTGCGGCTGACCTCATCCGCTCGGTGCGCTCAGTTGGGTAAACCTCTCCTTTCCTTTTCCAAAGGGCCTGAATTCGTGGAGCTTCTTCCTTTGAGGTAGACGCCAAGGGCCCCCTTTCCCTCGCCGATTCCCTCCCTTTAAACGGTCTCCCCTCGGAGGTTGTTCGACTGGGTGACGGCAACTATTGACGGCGGTTGACGCCCCTCTTATGCGTAGTCTTTTCCCCCCTTTCGCACGGACTAGAGGTATTGGGTTGTGCTTGTAGTATTTCCGGCCTACCCTATTTTTTCCTTTTTTTCGAGTATAAAAATGAGATTTAAAAAAGCCGGGATGATTTAGTCATACTGATCAGACCAAAAAAGGCGTTGAAACGAGGTTGCCGGCTTCTCTTGTGTTGGTTGAAGGGTCATGACCTACGGAAACGTGCTCTGTATTCGAGCAGATATTTTCTTTCTGACGAGTGCGAAACCCCCTCTTTCTTCTGACGACCACTTTTCCTCTCGTGGCGGCCAACCCTTCCCTCGTTTTTTTTCAAGAGAGATGTTGCCCCAGGGATGGAGAGATTCTCTCTTTTGAAGAGTTAAGGGCTTTTTTCTACTGGTTTCTCCGTGCGGATCGCTAGCCCCTAAGAGAAACGGGAGGACCGGAATAGAGTCGGGCTAATTCGGAAAGCTTTATGGTAGAACGGCCGCCATAGCGATGGTTATCTCCTCTGGTGGTGTGAGCGACGATCGTAGGGCGAATGTTAACTTAATCCGGCCGAAAAACGGTGTTTTTGGGGGGCGTCGTCACTTTTTTTCTCCCTAAAAAGGTTTCCTTCTTTGACGGTCGTGTGTCGGAGGTAATTGATTTTTTCTTACACAGTTCCTCTCCGGTCACCCCCACCCCCTCCCCTTTTTCGGATCAGTTCCCCAACGTGCCGAACTTCTCTCCTCCTCCGTTGTTGTTTTGTGATCTCTGCCAATTTTTTTCTTTTTACACGGTAAGCGCGGATCCACCGTTTTTGGTCTTCCTTTTTGGAACGGGAATCCCCCTCTCAGGCGAAATAAACTCCCCTAACCCCTTTGGATACCTTCCTGAAGAAGGAGCCCTGCCTCAGAAATCACACAGTCTGAGTAATCACTTCCCATCCCCCTTCCGTGATTCAAAACCTGCGTGAGCCCAGGAAGGGAACAAGAAAGCCGCCAAAAAAAGGGCGATCCCGCGACCCCAGTTGGGCATCCCAGACTCCAAGGAAGAAAATCAAGAAGGTTGCAGGAGGCATCGAAGCGAACAGCCAAACAAGACAAAACTACCGGGACCCTCGCGAAAACAAGAAGGGTTCCTCTCGCAGGAGAGAACTTTCCGACGGCCTAAGGGACGAGGATGTCCCCGCATGGGAGATTCGGGTCCCGGCTTGAGCAGATCAAGAAACTTCTCCACAGCTCCCACTTCTTTCTTCGAGAATCTCTCTCCCTGCAAGAGCATCTCCAAAAGCGAGATTATTTTTCCAAGGGATGGGCCGCCCTTCCTTTGTAAAGAGGGGTCTTCGACCTCCCACATAGGTGTCAAACTTCTGAGAAGGGGATTCGAAGATCCTTCTTCCATCAGCCGTTTCCCCCTTTCGCCATAACCTCAGAAGCGAAGAGAAGAGCCAGTACTCTTTTGGCTCAGAAGCTTCCTTTTGGGGAGGAATGCGCCGAAGCACCCCGCTGCCGCTTTTTCGCATTGTATACTCGCCGTCCCTTCCCCCAAGATTTCTTTTTTTCCTCGGGTGACTCCCTACGAAGCCCCTCTTGAATTCCCTCGATTTCGAGCCCCCCTGGCCGGCGTCCGCTTTTCCTCCCCGCAATAAGCTAGTAAATCCCTTTTCTCATTGCATCCTTCTTTTCTAACCCATTACAAATCGAAGCGAGCTCCTTTGTTACCTTTTTTTTTTTCAGGCTTCGTACAGATTTTTCCGTATAAATCCCCCCCTTCCCCCAGAGAGGTCCCGTAATTAACCCCCCGAAAACTTAGAGCCTTTTCCTCAGGTTGAAAAACGAGCTCCCCTATAGGAAACAAACTAAATTCTCTCAGAAGCTTTCTGAAAAAGGGAGAAAAGCTTTCCCCGATTCACACTTCCCCCAAACTCTTCCTCGAAGACCTGAAGAGGAGCATGGATGGCGCCTGCTCCGGGGAGAACGTTTCGGGGGGACCTCCGAAGATTAGTTATGGAATTGCGAGGAACCTCAGAGGGCACGGAAGACCGGTGCTTCGGGGAAAATTCCCTGGAGACCTCGGAAATACCAAAAGAGGGTTAAAATTTTTTCGGAACGCCGGCGCAGATGGAAAGATTTCAGACACTTTTCTGTTCAAGGCGTTTTCACGCGGACGGGAATGCTTTTGCGAGGAGTCGACTAACATCACACCGAACAAAAAGATTGGTAAATAAAGTCTTCCCCCCTTTTTCTTTCTTTACTCGCGTCGTTCGTCCCTCCCCCCGTGCGAATAAGACATAGAGATAGATGGTTTTTTCCCTTTTGATCCCTTTGACACAGGGGATAATATTGTCTTACAAATGGATATCCCCGTCTGTACCTTTTTTTTTTCGAACCCAGCCACAACCCGTGTCGAAAGCCTTACGGAGAGAGGACCTTTCTTTTTTCCGTGGTCAAGCATGGAGTTTTCCTTCCCCCGTGAAGGCACTTTCTCCCTTTCAGTATTCTTTGATGACTCCCGCAAATGAAGTACTCTAGAGTGGAATTAGTCAGTCCTCCCTTTGGCGGCACAGCAGCATCGACGTGAAGACCCTTCACAGCCCGCCTCCCGCCTACCCGAAAACCCCTGATAGTAAGGAGATTCCCTCTGCCATGAGGAAAGGCACCCTTTCAACGCTTGTATTGCCTCTCCTCTTTTTCCTCCTCCTAAGTTGTTTTTTTTTTCCTCCTACGGCGTTGAAATGTTCCTTTAAAAAGATAAGTAGAAGGCCTTGTAGATGTGTCGCCTTCTCGGTCTTCCTTGATCGTATTAGGTAACTTCAGTGAAGACGGGATTCCTTTGCCGGAAGTAAACGCGCCCACCGTCCTTGGGCTTGATCCTTTTCGTCGCCGTTTATACCCCCACCCTTTTGCCTTCGAGTTCCTTCCCGGGAACTACATCTTTTTCCCCACGCCACCCCCCCTTCGGCCGTGATCTCTCCTCCGGCGCCTCGCCTTGAAAACGGTTTGCCAGACCATGAGCAGTTCCCGTAGCCATTTTCTATCGTGACCTTGCTTCGCCTTCAAAACTGTTCCCCCTCCAGCGATTGCATCTTGGACCCGGTGATAGCGCGGCCGACGAGCTGTTTCCCGGGGTTTCTTTCTACGACGTTTCTACCAATTTTGGTGGGCGGGGCGTTCCTGATCCCTCGGCCCTCAGAATCCGGCACGTTGAAAACATAGGGGTGAAAGTCCCTTTCTTCAGGGCATCTTTGATGCCGCGCAGTTTTTGTGTCCTTTTTCGCATAAGCACCGAGGGAACACTTTCTCTAAGTTTTTCAAGGTCACGGGGGACGCCCTTCTGAAGGTGGTGGGCCCAACCAGTGATTAATGACGGAGTCTTCACAGGGGCACCCCCATTCCCCCAGGGGAAAGTCCTCTCCTCCCCACAGAAAGTATGCTGCGGTCCAGCTCTCCTTCAGTCGCTCTCCGAGTTTGTTTCTGTTGGCTCTTGTAAGAGCCCCAAACCTGTTTCTCCCCCCCCCCAAACCACCCCCACACCCGGAGCGCATTCTACTTGGAAGATCTTTGTTGCCTGGTCACCTGGCATGGACTTGAGGTCCCCCCCCCCCCCCCCGGGTGGTTTTTCGGTGCCGTCCCTTGGAGACGCGCTTGCTCAGTGTAATTTTTAGTTGGTTCGACCGTTGGGGCAACTTTCCGACGCTCCGAACGGACGCGCTGAGAGGAGGTTTCCCGTGAAAGATTTAAATGAGGGTTCCTTCTTTGCTTCCCGCCCTTTCGGATGTAGTACCGGAACGGACGGCCCTCTTATCTCTGATATCCATCTGGTTTCGTAGTAGAGCCCTCCCGAATATTTTAATTTGTTTACCGGCGAGTATACCTTCGGCGTGGCCCCACATCCGGACGCGGCCTGACCCCCCTTAGAAGGTTAAAACACCCTTCGGAAGACCCTTGTAATGCGCGTATCTTTTGGATTCGAAGTCGGTGAAGGTTTTAGGGAAACTTTTCTTCGCAAGCTGTTTTTCTTCGCTCTCAACGGATCCGAGTGATGGCTTCTGTTGTAGATGTCGATCTCTTTCTATGTGGCTTTTTCCTCCCTTGCAAGAGGTTTTTCTCGAGATGGTGACACTTAGATGCTTTGGAGAGATTCTCGAAGTCCCTTCGTGGCTCTCTTCCTTTTAGCTCGAAGGGTTCTTTCTCCTGCGGCTAGTTCTGAAGCTAACCATTGCTTAGCAAGCCTCCATTACGGGCACTCCCTGTGTTTTTCTCGTGCAGAACTTCCCTCCCGATGGTACTTTTTGCTGAGGAGTGAGTCGTTCGTAGTTCATTTTCTTCGTTGAACAGCCCCGACCCCCGGTGTGGGTTTATGAGTTTTTTTTCTTTTGTTTTTTATTATTTTTTTACAGGGTGTCTGGTTTGTGCACCGGCCCACTTTGGTGTCAGCGTCTCTTCCCCGTTTTCCTGATGTAGACGTTTTCCCTCTCGAAGAACAAAACCTTTTTTCCGTCGGAACAGATGAACGTTCTTCTTCAAGACTTGTCCCCTTCTCTTTCATCATCCCCTCGTTTTTTTCTTTGATGACACGTTCGTGATCCCTGGTCCGCTGATCCGAATCGATGGCTGGAAATTGAATACGACCTCTTCCCTCAAGTCATGTCCCCCTCTATCTCTGACACCAACGGACTCCGCGGAAGACCCTTTTCGCATGCAGGTACCCACACCGTTTTCGCCGGTCCTTGTTCCTCCTTCCTCGCCCTCCGCCTTTACTTCGCTCCCGCAGCAACCCCGGCGCGTTACCACGCTTCTGCCGTATCGGAGACAATCACAGCTCATGGAATCGGACGCCTTTTTCGATCGGTCCGTTCTCCTTCCCCCTCCCTGATAAAGCCCTCCTTTCAACTGCCGGAACTTTCATTAGAGATCTAGAAAGCCCGCCAGCGAAGGGGCACATCGCTCCGCCGCGGCCCCTTTTTTCCTGCCCAGATATACGTTCGACATCGACCACCTTTCTTTTTCCACTCTCTTCTCGCCGTTTTGCTGCGCCTAAGACCGCCTCGAAGCAGTTTCACACTTGCCTCACCCGACAACGTCGCCTCCTGCATCTACTTCCCTCTTTTTCTTCCCGCGGAATTTTCAAACCGGACTGCGCCTTCCTCATCCGGACAGTTTTCCTTTTTTTTTTTTCTCCTCTCGCCTCTAGTGTATACTTCGACGTTCCCCCCCCCCGAAAAGATTCCATCGGGCTATACTCCTCGCACCCCTTTGATCCTCTCGCGTTGCCGGAGTCCGCCCTCTCGACACATCTATACGATGGCTCCCCCCCCCTCCTGCCCGCTCAAGCGGCACCAAAACCTCCCGCCCCTGCGCCTCCCCGTTAACGGCTTCGGATTCGTGACAATCCTCTTGGCGGGCGACCTCGGCAGCCGCCCTTCAGTTTTCCAACGGTCCTACTTAAACCTCGCCCGTTTGAACTCTAGAGTTGACCACCAGCCCTCTCGTAAAACATCCCCTTTTGCCTATCGGCCCCCTCCCCATGGATCAAAGATGTTTCCTTTAAACAGCCCCCCACACCTTCCATTGACCCCCTCCGCGAATCTTCCTGGAGGGTCCCCCTACGGGGCAGATTGAGTGGGACACGTTAGTACTGGGGGCTGTCCCGCCTCTTCTTGCCCCCCGGACCCCCTGGGGATTTCGTCCTTGCGCACCGTCTACACTGCGATCAACGGTTTTTCCCCCTTTTGGTGTAGTCTCCGGCTGCCAAACTCCCAGAAACCTCCAACCCCCCCAGGGCTTGGCCTTTCTCCACTTACCTTCCCCTACCTCGATTGCGCGTTCCCGCAAAGACCTCAGCCAACCTTGGTTCCCGTCGTCGGACTCCCCCCTTAAGCGAGTCGTGCTGCCCCGCGCCCACGTTCCTCCGCCTGATCATCTCTTCCCTTTTTTTTTTTGGAGACAGTTTCCCGATCCTCATTGTAACGTCATCCCGGCGCCTTAGCCCCCCTTTCTCCAGCGCCAAACCCCGGTGTCGCCAGCCTTCTCCCGCAGGAGTTTAGACCTAGCCCTTTTTTTTCCCCCCTCCGATGTGGCCTTTCCTCTCGCAGGCAATTTCGACGAAGGCAAGGCGTGTGGTCTTCCCTCCCGGCTACCCCTGCCTTTTTTACCACCTTCTGCCGTTTGTCTCTTCTTTCTTTCGCCGCAGGACCTTTCCCCGTGAAGAAGAACGCCCCTCCCGAGTCAGCTACACACCTCTTCCTCCGGCGATCGTCAGGCGATGCTTCGTTTTTTTTTCTGACGGCCAGGACCACAATTTTTCTTCTCTCTTTTCCTCTTAATCATTCTCCTCAGATGCGACAGGCGTGCAAATTGTTTTTGTCCGTAGGCTGAACCCTCCTTTTAATCTCCCTTCCTCTTTTCCCCTCCCTTCTTTTTTTACTGCCGCTTTCTTCTTTTTTTGATGTCGTCTTCACGTTTCTTTTGGATAAGGACGGAGGGCTTTAGAACGTCCACGGCCCACCCCCTTCCCTATGGTAGTAAGGCGGTCCCTTATCCACACCTTGTTCCTTCACGTCTTCGACTCTTTTCGGGACACGGCCACATCTTCCCGTGATGTTCTCTGCCGGCTTTTTCTACCCTTTTTTTGTTCTGGCGCCCTCCCTTCCTCCCGCCGATAGCAATGTCCCAATTGAGGATATTTTTAGAGTCCTTCAAAACATGTCCGCCCCTCCTCCTCGAGTGAATCATTTGCCGTCCCGGTGATCTCTCCCTTCCCCCTCGCTGAAACGCGTGGGAGTCGGACGACGTATTACCACCCTGCTTTTTCTTTCTCTTTGGCGTTCTCCATTTCTCGCAATCCCTCCTTGGCCGCGGAAGGACCAAAGACAGTCCAGCCAGGGCTCCTTCCCCATGATTAGGGACATCGTTTATTCCGTTCCCGGATCAGACCCCCTTCCCAGAAGGGGACTCAAAGAAGGTGCGCAAGGTAGGGTTACCCGACCTAAAAGTTCCCCTTCAGCTGCAAGAGGAAGAAAAGGACGAACCCTATAGTTCTCAAGCTTCCAATCGTTCCAAGACAGGTCTTTGCATGTAGTCCCTTGGTGTGGGAGGTTTGAATGCGTGTAATCCCCCACAGCGTTGTAGCCCTTTTCCCCCTTTTTTTGTAGCGATTCTCCCAGTGATGTTGTTATCCCTGCGTTGGTCCAACGTTAATGGCCGGCTTTTTCTTTCGTTGAAGGACTGTGCCCTTCTCCGCGCGTTTTTTTCTTCTCTGTAGCCGCCAAGGGAAAGGAAGATCAAGTTAACCCCCTGCGCGCGCTTCGATGAGTTCCTTGTAAGTGGCCTCCCTGCATGCTGGTTCCCTGCTAGTGACGACAGGCGGTTTGGCGAAAGCGGTCGCCGGCCTTTCGTTCGGTATCAAAGCTGTTTTGGTTTTATCGAGCCCGCTCCCTTCCCCTCTGTTCATTTTTGTGACGGTCCCCTTGGAGGCGCCCGGCGAACATTTCCGCAGGATGTCTGTCCCCCTTCGCGAATTTCTTTTCACACCTCAGAGCGGAGCCCATGGTTCTAGCCGGCTTAGACGTTTTTCTTTTCCTTCGCCGACAGTTTCACGTGCTGCGGAGCAGTTGTCTCGACGCAGATAGTTCACCTGCTCTTTTTATGGTACTCTTTCCCCCTCTTGTGGTCCCCCCCCTCTTCTCCTCTTTCAGAGAGTGGCTTCCCTCGCGAGATAAGCGCCCCCTCCGCTGCGCGAGCTTTTTTTTCTCTTTCTGTACTTCCTCGGGCGCGGTCCTTCTTCGATTGGCTGGCTATTTTTTTTTTAGCAGTCAATGAAGCTCCCCATTGAGACTCTGCTCGCAAGGATCCCTCTTCTTATGGTAGAGAAGATACGGCAGCATCCTCCCGAGACTGGTGGTGTTTTTTTTTTTATCGACGCGATAGGCCGTCGTTTCTTTGAACATTCCACCGTGTTTCTGGCTGTTCCCTCATGCGCAAAACTTTTTTGTGACGTAGTGGTGTCAGCGCGTCGCCTCCTTTTGGTAGTATTAAAGTTCATCCCCCTCCCCCCCGATTTTTTTTTTTTTTTTTTTTTTCGGATTCTCACGAGGAAAGGGACGCGCGGCCCCACGCTGTCAGATCTTTTTTCCTCTCCCTCCGGGTTTTTTCTAGAGGCCCGTTGAAGCGGCTTCACGTTCAGCGGCCTTCTCCACCCGGGCGTGGTTCTTTTAACTGGAATCCCTCTTTTACATCAAGGGTGTTCCCCCCGACTTCCCCCCCCCCGACGTCACACGCGTCCTTCCTGGTTCGCATGCAGGTTTAAAACCCTTTTCCTCCCACCGTTTTCGGCCGTATTAATGTTCACCTGTTGCCATAAGACGGCCTATCCTCAGAAACATCTACTCCCCAAAATTCTGATAAAATCGAATTGTCTGAGAGAGGATCCCCAGCTTTTCTCCTTCGCCTGTCCGATGCCTTCGTAGAAAGGTTCGCATTAATCCCGAAGAGACGCACGCCCCCTCCTTCTCGCTCACGCCCCTGCCCTTTCTCCCCCTTCAGGGACTTCCTCTTGCCGAAGTCGCCAGCTCCACATTCCACATCGCGCGTTACTTCCTCGTCACTGGTCTTCCTCCTCATCTGAACTTTTCTCGTTCTTGTAGCCCCATCGGTTTCCCCTCACTCTTCTCGTTGCAATAGATGCGCTCCTTCCCTTCCCTCTGCCGACGAAAGCAAGTTTCCCCTGTCGATCATCTCCAAAACGTCCTCCTCCCCCCTCGGCAGTTCCCTCTTTTTCTTCCTCCGCCTGCGCCTTTGTTTCCCCTTTCGCTTCGACTGGGAAGAATAATTCCTGCTGCCTCGAAAGAAGTTGTTTCTCCCAAAACAAATGAAAAGCTTCCTTTCCTCGTGCTATACTCTACCCCCCCCGCTTGAATACCTCCTAGCGAGAACTGGCCTTTCGGCTTAGACACCTACCTCTCCCCTCTTTTTGCGTAAATACTCCTCCCCCCAGCATTTTTGGCAGTCATGCTCCCCCCCCCCCAATTAGACCCTCCCGGCGCGTCTCTTTCACTGGAGCTTCCTTTCGAACAGAAGTTGCCCTTGGCGGTCTACCTCCCCCCAATTTCCACTACTCCCCCCCGAATGTCAAGGACGTCAATTCCCCTGCACGTTGCCCTCGACTTCCCTCTTGACCACCAACGCGGAGCAACGACTTTCGGTCGACTCTCCACTTCGCCCATGTTTTTTTTCGCTTACACGCATCCCCCCTTCCACAACCAAAACAGATTGACCGACTCCTGAAACGATCTCTGTTCAGCAGAAGGGGGCCGCTTGCGTTTTTCTCCTTCGAGTCTTCCTTTTTCCACCCCGTTCTATTGACAGGCTCATCCTTTCGTTGTAAACCCCTGGCGCACCGGCCCCCCCCCCTTCGATCAAATCTTTTTACCGGTTTGTAGGACAATTCTTGTAAAGAATAATCCTCCCTGGGGCTGGAACCCCTCCCCCCCTGCTCTTTCCCGTTATTAGGATGCCGCTCCCGCCAACCCTCCCCCGCAACCCGCTGGGTTTTCCTTTCCGACTCACCCAAGTTCGGCTTTGTTCGTTCGGACGCTATATAACCGTCTGATTACAATCGTCCCTTTTTTTTTTTGGAGACAGTTTGCCCCCCCCTCTCCTAATTGTCACTTCTCTCTCTCGGGGCGGGAGAGTTAATGATATTTTCCAAAGAGACCCCCCCGGTTGTCGCCAGGGCCTGGTCTCTTGATTAGAAATAGGTTTTTTTATTTATCTTGGCCGTGGTCCTTTTTCCTCCTTAGGAAAGACGTGAATTTCTCCTTCCCTAGTTTGGATGAAGAACGGATAATCCATGCCTAACCTTTTGGGCGAGGGAAATTAGTCAATCCCCCTTAAATCCGGCGGCACAGCGCCTCGTACTCCCCTGGGACCGATCTACCCCCCCTCCTCCCTCTTATTACAACGAAAACATAGAAAACGGCTCTCGGCCCCCGATTCTGAATGAAGGACAGGCCTTTTCCTTCGGA
>Ga0179593_1385263_pt1 | contig 12609 bp, 9 predicted proteins | sample CZODoug2_1_08_16_FD_185931 | JGI IMG/M metagenome (GOLD analysis project Ga0179593, IMG submission 185931) | Vadose zone soil fungal communities from Angelo Coast Range Reserve, California, USA - CZODoug2_1_08_16fungal (PacBio error correction) | ecosystem: Environmental > Terrestrial > Soil >... | reverse complement strand
TATCCCGAAAGCAGTACATCCCGTTAGTTGCACAGTCCTGTGTACGTGCCAGCGAGTGACTTCTTAAGCTGAAGCCCTTCCTTTTAGTGTTTCTTGTGAAGGGTTAATCCCCTCCGCCATTCCGATTGAGCTACGTTAACTGAGGACGCTTTCCATGCAGTCCCGAAGGTTGTTGCTACGCACAAAGTCTTTTTTACCCTAAGCAGTTTCCCTCAGCGGCGCCCGATTGCTCTCGCGCTGGGAATTGAGAAGTGCTCTTCCTTGATGACGGCCCGTAAACGCACGAATCCACCGTCCGGAATCATCCTCATCCCGAACCACTGGGTGTTCGCATTTTCCGACGACTTTTTTTTAGAAATGGAGACTAATAGATGCCTTTCCCGTCAACCTGAAAGATGACTACGTCGATTACGCTCACAATAAACCTGCCGCACGTTTGATCTTTGCAGTCCCACGCCAGGGCGCTGCACAGCAACTGCCTTTTGAACAGCGGCCCCTGCGTTGCTTGCTGCTGAGCTTTTTTTCACGTCGGGAGTTGTTCTTGCTCTTTCCACGTGGTATCCATGTGCAGGTCCCCGGCACGTTCTTGGACCGGCGCTTAGCGTTTTTTTGCCGTTTGCGTGGAGGAAGCCTGTCTCCTGCCATGGCGCGTTCCGACATATCGCCTGTTCTTGTTGTTTTTTGGGCTGTCGTAGAATCCGCCAGCACGCACCTAACTAAGGGCCCGTCAATGATTAACCTGATGATCCCCCCACCCTGTTTCTTTTCTCAAGATCAGCCTGATCCTTTTGCGCCTTTTGCGGCCCAACGGAAAACATCCTAACCCTCCTTGTTGGCTGTTTTCCTGTTTTTCTCGGTTGTTCGCGAGTGGTGTATACCATTCTTTGCAGCGACAAATCGGGCAACCCACCATGTCCGTCTCGCATTTCAATCGTCGTCCCCCTTAAGAATTGACACCACCTTGATTTTTTTTTCAATACTGCGCGCTGCCTCGCGGACCCACCTCATTTCAATGTTAGCGAGACCCCCTCGATTGTTAACACTAGAGAGAGGGCCCCCATCTTTAAGTTAGACGCCCGCAAAGTCCGGATCGTCCCTGACCGATACAGGTAATGAAGCCACTTTGCCGCAGTAGAGCACCTCTCTCAAAACGTGGGTCTGATCGTCGCCCACAAGACTAGAGCGCCACCTTTTCTCGGCAGCCCAAAAGTTTTTCCCCTACCGCGGATTGCGTGTAATATGCCGTCTTTCATGCTGGCACATTGAACTATTATATTTCTTGAATAGGTGGAAGTCATTTTCATCAGGCATGTGAGTGCGAGCGACTGTACGCCCTACTTTACAGCGGGATCGCGTTCCCTGCGTCAACTTTCGTTTCACCAACTTCCGCCAACTCTACCTTCTCCCACCGGGATATTTTCCCGGTGTGATCCTAGAATTGGCCTCGATTTTCTTTTTTCCCTTTTTCTGGATCTGTGTTGACACCATGCCCGCCCAGCACTAGACCGTTCACCCACACGTCCGCGCCTCCTGTCAAGGTTCAAATGAGTCTTTTCAACCACGAGCGCCTACACGCCCCACCACGCTGCTTCCCGGTACTTTTATCGTCGGAAAATCTTTTGCATTTTCGTGTATACTCGCTCCCCGTGCTCGTTGACGTGCGCTTTCCTGACGATCATTTGTCTCTTTCCGGTTCCCTGCGTCTCGACATTCCTAAGGGAGTCTATCTGGTCTCTCGCCAGAACGTTCTCCCTCCCTATTCCCAAAGGTCTTTCCCAACCCCGAATACCCCCAGACGAAGTTCCCTGTTTTTTCCTTCTCACCATGAGTGAGATTCAGGTGTTTTCCCACACCCCCCCTCAAGCTGAAGTATCTCGGTAGGGTGGGGTCGACCTGCCCCCAATGGCCCCCCTGCAAGTTTTTTGGCTCTTTCACTGTTTGGTTATCAATTCCTTGTATAACATTCGCTCATGAGCAAATTGAAGCAGTGCTAATCGGGACTCCCTTTCTCTCTTGGTTCCCTCAAAGTTTTCCGTCAACCAACTAACCAAATACGGACTCTTTCCCATCGCGCTGGTTTTCAGCGAAGCCCTTCCTTTTTGCGATTCGTTTCGGACTCGGACCCCTCGACCTTCCGAGGTGGATGACGGTGGACCCCCTTACGTGATTTCTCGAAAGTACCAAGTTCACCACTTCCGCCGCTGTCAGCTGTTTTCGTTGATCTGTCACCGAACATTCTCCGTTTTCTGCCGATCCCCGCCTAATCACGTGGAAGGTATCCCTGCCGGCACGCTTCCGTGGCCCATCGCCTCCCCCCCGCTCGCCGAGGAATGTTCTCTATAAGCTGTTCGAAACCGGCTTACTACCCTTTGTTTAGGCCCCTGCTTCCACTTTAAGAGCTCCATACAGGCGGCGGCCTCAGGCACCCTATTTCTTGCAATTTCAGGCCTTGTGATTCGGTTGGACAACGCGCTGTCCAAAGATGGGAAGCATGTGGTCTAATTTGGACAAATTTGACGTTACCGCGACCGGGTCCCCATCCTCTCGCAAACGAACTCCCATCCCCCCCGCCCACACGTATCTCTCTCCCTTCAATAAGTGAATTTGTTGTTTCTATCCTTGGATTAGGCGGTTTGAGTGGAGGGGTCTCTGCAGTTGCGGATGGAGTTCATGGGGTAGGGTCTAAAATATTGGAGCCCCCCTCTTAGGGTCCCCACCTGAGCACCAATGTGCCGTTTTTCCTCCCCTCCTCTTCAATGCGTCCTCTTTATCTTTTCGTCCTTCCATGATGTAGCGGCGGCTAGGAATTCTCCACTTTTCCGACGATGTTTTTATCTCAGCCAGTACGATCGAGCGTCAGGCGTCCGAAGGAGAGAGGTTTCAGGAAAGGTTTTGAGGAATCATTGGGATGATGCTTTCCAGGGCGGCTCTGCAACGGCGAATTTACTGGCATCAATTAACAGAGCAGAATCTTGCGAAGTGCCCCTGGGTTGCCCATTCTTCCGGCGAGAACCGAAGGAAAGCGACTGGTGTCCATATCCCCTCGGGAATCATGTTCTTATCGTTCCCTCTCTCCCCAGCGTCTGCAGTCAAGATTCGTCTTTTCGATTCTGAATATAAAGCTTTTAGCTGAAGCGTCAGTTTTTCATTGTGAAGTTCCCGACAAGTTTCCGCAAAACGATGACTGCGTCTCGGTCTCCTTCTTCCAATTTTTCATCAGCCTTTCGATCTACGATAAGTTTTCTGCCTCCCCGAGGCTGCCTTTCTTGCAGTCCACCCACCTTGTTTTCCATTTTTCAGTCTTTTAGGCAAGTTTTGTATTCGAGAGTTCCTCCTTCTTGATAAAGCTTTTTTGCGAGACGCCTTCTCTCATTTATCGATTTTCAATAGTTCAAAGTTTTTTTTTTGCTGGGTTTTTTGAATTCAGAGGTATGTGGCCTTTGGCGTCGTCCGAGATCCGACGCATGTAGGTCACAGGATTTCGGCGGGACGCTCTGAACCGCACCTCTGACCCTTTTTGAAGGTCTCATCCTTCGTCGTCGATGAACGGGGGAGAGTGCTCCCGCACGGTGCTCAGGTAACGTTCAGCAGCGTGACCCTTGGCGTTTTTCTTGGTGAGACTTGGTTTTCCCCGGTCCCAGATCCGTTTCTTATGCTTTTTCATTTGGCGGTCTCCGTCGGGGTCATTGGGGCCCGCAACCAGAAATCCTGGCAATTCAATGTTCATGACACATGCTCCTCCTGTGTAGAGTTAGTCTTCCCGTTGCGGTGATCGCTTCCCTGACAAAATGGCTGAGGCCATTCGCGCCATCACTGGCGTCTGTTGCGTTCAAATTCACAAAGGGATAATAGGTCGGTCCCAGAAGGAAAGCCCAGTCTTGACTACGTTTAGGTGGAGTTTGGTCAGCAATCGCGCCTCGTCTATGTTTCTCCCCAGAGCCGCCCTTCAGGATATTTAGAGGTCATGTGCAAACCGTTTCGGGTTGAGCGTTAGAGACGGCGAATGGGATTCTTTCCCTTTACCGTGCGTTGTTTTCCGGAATCTGATTGTTCGTGTAGTCGTTCGAAGCCTCGCGCTCTTTCCAATCGCGTCAATCTCGTCATTTCCGTCTCTGCCTTTTAACTTTTGGTATCAGAGTTTTTATACATGTAAAACTCCCGCAGTATTTGGCTTCATCGGGGTTGCGCGGTTCCTGAGCCGTTTGGGTCGTAGGTAATGTGTGACCGCTTGTCGATACTGTTTTTCCTCGTAAACTTGACCCAGCAATTTTTCTCTACCTTTTTTGAAACCATTTACTCACCCGGGTATGGATGGTTGTCCTTGGCTTGCCGACAAAGGTGCACTCCCTTGATAGGCTTTTCCTGTAGAAACACGGGAATTGACTCCTCTGCGGAGTGACTCCGTTGAGTCCGTCCGTGTTGTTGCGTGTTGCTCCCGCTTTTTGCGAACCGCCCCACGCTTTTTTTACCCCCAGCGCCAGGAGTGTCGTACGCTCTGTCACACTCATAACGAACCCACGGGAATCCCGGCGTGAAGCGCCTGTCCATTCCCCGAGGTGCTTGGGGACCCGGTATGGAGCAGCTCCCCGCCCAGTTGGATCGTTCCAAGGGTAGGGACTATCCGGGCTATCGCAAGCAGGTCCCCCCCCAACCCAGCCTCCCCGTTTTTTCAGGCAGTTTTTGCGCGAGCGCTACTGGCATGTGCTCCCCCAGCTAATTGGTTTGTTAAAGATAGTAGGTGCTAGTGATTCGTGACGGGTACACTTGTGAAGGTTTCAATGCCCCTCAAGACATTGACGGTCCGCCGGAGCCGTCTAGCCTTTCCCCACGCATTTTTTTCGGCTGGTTAGTATCATGAGATGGAAAAGTTTCGACGGGGTCGTGCCGTGTTGCGTGTGCCTGCCAGTGAAGAGAGTCAGCTTCCCAGCGCGATGATTCTCATAGCTGGTGGGGCGAGCTTGCCCTTTGATGATCAGACCAAGCTGTGTGGTAGCCACTTCTGGTGTGCGGCCTTCCTCTCTGTCGAATGACTGTAGCTCTCTGCCCTTCGGCCGCTACTTCCGTTGACGTGCACCCCCCCAAGAAATGCTGCGAATGTCAGAATGTCCGCGCCTTTTTCCCTTGGGCTTTACAACTGCCGATGAGTCTGCTTTCGGGATATATATTTTCCTCATCCTCCCCTTTTTTTTTGTTAGGATTCGAAACCACGACATACGTAGGGCATTCTTCTATTAAGTGCCAAGTGTCAGAGAGGACTCCTGAAAGCACTGCAGAGGTGTTCGCGATCCGAGAAGGACATTCCGGCTTTTAAGTGAGAGTTTTGCAGCCTTCGCAACCGAGAGCCCTTTCGATCCCATGCATTCCAGTGGCTGAGCACAAAAGCTGGTTGCCCTTTTCCCTTTTGACGCGATTTGGCGTCCACAAAGCTCTGAGTCTTTCGGCTGTGAGGAATTCCCTTTCTTGATGACAGGAATATCGCTAAAAAGCCCCCGTCTAAATACCTCCCTTCCCTAATAAGCCGCACTAATGTTTTTGAAGGCTACGACTCCGGCGCGGCACTTTTGCAAGTAATAGCGCGTTCGCTTTAATGCCGATGAAGAACCGTCGATCCGCCACTCCAGTGCATTTAAGGACACGAACTGATTTTGTTAGTTCCCATTTGCTGGCTTACTCGCAGCAACCTGCCTTTTGAACAAAAACAAAGAGTTTTGCTGTTCGTGTTGGCGCCCGCTTCCGAGGCACACGATCAACGGTCTTTTTGATTTATCCTTTCAGTTATTCTCTGGTGTACCTTTACGGGGGCTACCCGGTTTTTGAGGATTCCTGATGAGTTATGCCCTCTCTCCGGTCCTGTTTTCGAATGTTTTGGCGTTACCTCCCCCCGAATCCGCCTCAGAACAACGTGGGATATGCTTCCTCTCAGCTTATTCCAAGTTTCTTCGATCTCTTTTTTTCGAGTTACTGCGACTTTAGCCCAAGTTTCCCCTCCTAACGAGGGTTGTGTTGGTGCTGGTTTTCGGCTTTAGCGTCGGGTATTCCGGCAGCACGCGCGTCATGGCAAAGCCCTTTGCAACCATGGCTGCGTTTCGATAAAGCATTTTATAGTCGTCCTCCCTTGAAAACCATTATGTTTCTACTGGGAGGTTCTGTTCCCTTTCTGTCCCCATACGCCCGCTAATGCCTGACTTTACTGATTGGCAAACCGAGCCGCGATTATTCCGCGGAACCGGTCCTGTGCACGCATCTCGAACACCGAAAGGGTTACTTCCTCTTCGTCGATCTCCTCTTTAAAGTGACCAGTTTTGTACGCGAAGATCTGTTGGCGAATTCTTTGACATTTCCTTGCGCGATACACGCTCCGCCGATGCCTGTCTGCTGGCCACCAGTAACCTATGATCTCTGTGCTCGGATGCGCGAAAGAGAAACACCGACCCTCTTCCTCTCGAATAACGCGGCGCCCTTTTGGCCCTCCGTCCGTCCCCCCTCCTACTCAACTGTTAACACATCGGGAGGATGCCTTTATAATTGCGCGAGACCCTTGGTTTCCGGTGTGCGGCCCCTCTGACCCGTGACCGACTGACCGGACAATTATTTTCACACGAATGAAGGCCGAATTACGGATCGTATCACAGTAAGCGATAACGCCAAAAGGGAACGTTGCTGCTCACAGTAGATAGGCGGGCCCTGAAGCGTTCGCATTCGTCGCGACGACGTTAAGTCTGCGGTCCTCGCCGATCATTGGTCGAGTTTTTTTCCAGTAGGTTTGTACATCTTTTCAGCAGTTGCGTCGATCTAGCTCTGTGCGCTCCGACACCTCGCCTCCTGAGAAAAAGGGTCCCAACCCCACAAGCTGCAAGTTACCTATGGACCCAGCTCTAGTCTTAAGGGTTTCCCCCCCATCACCAGAGTCAACCTGAAGGTCGTGTGTCGTCTAATGCCCAATGGCTGGCCCGTTTGACGACTGTACCGTTTCCTTTTTTGGATCGGGCCCAGTTCACCTTGTCTAATCGAACAGCGTTTTTTCCACTGAACCACCTGAATCTGCTTCCCGACGCTATGTGGTTGGGGTAAGCCATCCCGGTGTACGACCACCTCAACAAATGACGTTTTTTCTTTTCATTCGTGCTTTTTTTGCTACTGCGAGTTTCCGGCGCCGTGAAGTCGATTTCTCTCGCCTGATTCCCTCGAGGTGGAAACCCTGCGTTGCCTTCGGTGCTCGCCCATTCAATTGGAAACATTTAATGAAGATGCTCTGTTTCTCCTTCTTCTCGCCCGTGTGGCCATTCTTACCTTCATCAAGTGGAAGAGCGTCTCCCTAGCCGTCACCGCTCTCCCCTGATCATACATCTCTTGACTTGAATTTCGTTTAAAACCCAGTAGCCGTACGCTACGCTTTCTCTTCCCCTCCTTAGAAAAACCCAGCCTCCTGTCAAACATGTCGCGACAGGCATCACTATTCCTTCCCCATTTCACTGTAGGAGGGGTATGAACGAGTGGAAAAACCGATGTTAAGAGTTGGTCTCCTTTTTCAGGGGTCTCCGAGGTTTCCTGGACCTGATTCCCCTCAGCAACACTGCCCTCCTTTGCACCCCGCCCCGTCTACTCTCCTCCTCATCCGGGGTGGTCCTTCTGGATTGGTGATGGTTTTTGGCCTCTTGGCCGTTGCGACTGGGATGCTGTTCGGGCCGTCTCCGACACTTCTGTCGCCCATCGATTGACTTTTCCAATTGAGAGCCAATCGGACCTTTTCCTCCCCCCGGATGCATTTCAGTGATTCAGGCCTCTCTTTATGTTAGCGGCTGCTGGGTTCTCTGTTCCATTTCTCCTCCCCCCCCGAGTCGCTTCCGGTTTCGAACGCCGTCGCGCAATTCCCTTTCCCCCTCGATCAGGTCTTGGATCCAGCCGGGCTTAGGTTAGACTGAGAGACCCGCTTTCGTGGCGAGGGCGGTCTCTGAAAAACAGGCTTTCCTTCGTGACGAGAATCTCCAACGAACACTAGTATACGTCCGTATTGGCCAAGGTACGTCGTATCCCCCAAGCATTGCTTTCTTTGTGTCCCCCGTTTCTCCCCCTCGGGATTATGTTTATAGCCTCGAGTCGTTCGCCGGGCAGAAGCTGGAAGTCGCTAGCCCCGAGCTTCGATAAAAGGTTTTCCAGTCATGTGTCCTTTTTCCGGACCCACGTCCCCGCCAAAAGCTCCGAGGTTCCTCCCTTCTTCATTTTTAATCCGGTTATTAGACAGATGTCTCTTTGTTTTATCCCTTTTCGTGTCGCCTAGTCAGTCCCACACTTGCCTAATTGGCAGGTCTCGTTGTACCCTAGAGATAGTTAAGAATGGTATTTGGTGCGAGACTATCCCCTCCTTTTTTTAATCGGTTAACATAGGCGACCTTGTTGGTTGTTGAAGCCCTTTGTTCTCGAGTAGCTAAGCGTTGTCAGTGGCACCGATTCCGCGACTATCCCGGAGACATTGCGATAGGCCTCTTTCTGCACCGAACCTCGTACCAATATCGGGAGGCCGTTTAGCCCAGTAACGTGTAGTAGATACTGGACGCGTATTTTTAGGCACCGAACTTATTCTCCTAGTGCCGTTTCGTCAGAGTGGACGTGTTGCGTTTAGCCACCCTTTTGGTGAGGCCCTTACTGGACCTAGAGGCTTCTCGACTTTTCGGGTTCGTTGTTGTTCAGCATTGGGCCGCCCCCCACGACGACAATCATGCGGCCAAACCATTCTAAGGTACTGACACCCGTTTTTCGATGTGTAGAGCGGTTTCCCATTTGACTTTTAGAAGAGTTTTTTTCCCCCCTAAGCCAAAGCTGTGGACTTGTCGTTCGCCATCACCCATGGTCGGCTTTTGTCGGATCGCGCAATAATTATTCCCAATCGGATCGGTCTTTGACCCAGCTGACCGACCTGCTAATGCGCATCGACGGCTAGTCGTTAGCAATAGCGCCCTTGGAGATTATCCTATGTCAACCATTTTTCGGCCACACCTCTTCCCCCTTTTTTATTCTCCCTGAAGTCGTTCGGGAGCAGCGGACTCCCCTGCCTTGCTCTGGAGACTGTGTGATAGAGTCGCTTACGATCCTAGTTGTCGGTGTTCCCAATCGGGCGTGACGCTTCCTAAGTAACTGGTCCCGATCCGCCTCGTCAACCTCAAGTTCAGTAAAGACTGGGTTCGCCGTTTCTTGTGCTTCCCGGTTTTCTTCCATCTTTTTTTGTCGATAAGGATTACTTTGACCGACCTTCAATCCGGTCCCAGCATCGCCTAATTCGATAACCCAAGTCACCGCACCCGCTTTTGGATGGTTTTCCGTTTTCCCTCGCACACATTGCCCAGGGACAGGCTTTAGAGGAACAAGGGAATGGCAATCCATCTTTTTTAGTAAACGATCACTTACTTGTAGTTTTGGGGTTTTGCTTTTTCTTACCCTTGGGTGTTCGTAGACCCCCCGCATTCCCCAGCGACCGGCATGATGTTCTCCATGTCTTTATTTACTAACCCAGAAACACTTTAAGCCCCCGGCGTCTCAAGTTCCCCGTTCCCTTTCACACACCCCGAGGTGAGGGGGGGGGTTAACCGCTCAGGAGATAAGCTCCTCGCATTCAAGCCCCGACTCTATCTCGCAGCTTCCCATCCGTCCTCTTTTCAAACCCTGTGCCATTTGTCTGCGACTGTAAGGGATACCTGGTTGTTCCTTCCCAACTACGTAGTGGGTTTTTCACAGTCTTAGTTGATTTCTCATACCAGCTGGCGGATCCGAAAGCGATGCGGGGCTCGTGTCTTTGTAGTATTCATCTGTAGTTCCCCCTCTTTTTTGTTTCTTAGTTCTTATCGAAGGAGAAGGGCGTTGTTGAGCTTGCTTATGTCGTCATTTACTATGAGATTATCCCCATCCGATTTTCGTCCGGGTTTGTGCTCTTCCTGCTCTTTCTTCTGCATGATAAGGGGCTTTTTGACACTTCTGGAACGCCCCGGCGGACTCGGCTGCTTATGTTGTCGATGATATTTTTTGCTCTCGCACTGCTTGGCGATGTTTACGACGGAACACTCGGTGCAATTTTCCTCATAATGCACTACATTGGGAATTAAATGACAGAAATGCTACTTGATGTCTTTCCTTTAGGGTCTTCCTCTTTTCTTCCTCATCGAGAGAGACCAAGTAAAGCAGGACATCAGGGGTCCGTGCTTGCATTTATTGACCACTGTATCGGACATCTGAACCTGCTGATAGTGAGATTTGTTCAGCTTCGAGAGGTCACAGCTTGGCTGCAAGGGAGGAGTTTTTTGACATGAGCCATCGGTGCTATCTGCCGACTGCAGCCAAGTTGCTCCGACCAAACTTTTTTTTGGTATAGTAAGGGCAAGCTCGCGGCGAAAAAGATGGATCTATCGCTGGGGACAGTACTCGCGTCTTCCGATCTCCATTATCACGTTCAACACACCTTCCCGTCTACGTAGCATTCCCCTCCCTCACAAAAGGCGTGTTTCGTCCGCCTCCCGGTGCAGAGGTTTTTAGTCAATGCGCCGTCCTCGATCGCCACTGCGTTTCAACAGATGTTATTCGCACTAAGAGTTTCCCTTGACGGCCTGAAGTGGAGCTAAGGGTTAGGTAGATTTCACTGCTTACGCGCAGAAACCCTTTCAGCGGCGCCTTTGTGCTGCGAGCTCGGCGCAGTCGTGACTTGGGCCCACCTCACGGTCTGGGAGTTCCTCATGGCCAGTTCCCCTTTCAGTGTTTTCTGTGGTACCGGCGGTTGCGCCTTGTGCTTTCCCGGTTCCCAGCATATTCAGGAGCGAACGACAATCGCGTTCGCATGGGTTCGACGTTTGCGTTAAAAAACACCGCGGTTCTCCTCGCACGACCTACCTTCCTTTGCCGTCACGTGCTATTCACATTCCATTGTTCTGTCCCCTGCTCTCAGGATCAGTTCTGACTGTGTGCTGATTGCGCCTGTGTGACTCCGGAAACCTTTCTCACGCGGGTGGGCAAGGGGTTTTCGTGTTCGCGATGCTGTTTTTCGGTTCTTATCTTTAAAGAGTATATCGCCCAGTGGACCATGTTGCGGCTACCAGGTCTCCCCAGGCTACTCCTTCGCCTTGCCCGGCTTGGCCACTCTCTGTTCGACTCGCGTATTTCACCAGGGATCGGCGAGCGTACCTTCGAGTTCGCCGGAAACCCGAGCAATCCTCAACGCCTACCCCCCGCCGCACCGACTGAGTTTCTTCCCTCCCCTTCCGGATGAAGCCCGCCCGAGCACCGAACTCTCGATTCCCTAAACGTTTCTTTGCCTCGTGATAAGCCGCCAACGTCTTGACTGGCGCTCGGAGCCATCTTTTTCGCGATTGCTTATAAAGAGAAGACGATGCTGAGCATCTTCTTCTTTCTGTTCCAGGACCTATGATCCGTCTGTGGTGTTTGATGTTTTTTGATCGATAGCGAATCCTCCCCGACGACCTTTCTTTGCGCGCTGTTACTGTTACCGCAAGGCCGCTTTGGGATTCAGTCCCACCTGCGATTCCTCCACCTAACTAAGCCTCTTTAGGATGCTGCCCTTAGAATTTGTCGGATCCTTGGTTAGGGTGATGCCCGAAAGAACGACTATGACCCCTCCCAAAGTAAGGACAGCCAATCTTCCAATTCGAGCAACCACCCCCCGGCGCTAAACTCCCACACGGTCACGTGTAAAGGTAGATCGGCGTACTTTTCCGTTCGGGTTTTCCGGATCTCGATTCCCCGTGTCGCTACTCCGGAATCGTCGCCGTCCTTTTCGGAGGGGTGTCATGAGCGTCGCCGAACTCCCCTGTCCTCAAGGGCGCGATTGGTTAGTGCGCGGCCTACACTCTCGCACCTCCTCGTCAAACGGGTCCTCCCCGGCCCCTCCAGTTTCACTCCCAATCTACAATGTGGCAGATGCAGGTCGTCCGCCCCCCAAGCATCACGATTCTGAATATATCGCCCTTGATGGAGTTAGGCCCTGCCCTGGCTCCACGTCTGCAACAGTCTTAGCGGCTCGGGATCCCAATTCGCCTCCGACCAGTTGTCGCAATTTGAACTGACAGAAGGGCGTCAACTCGTCCTCGTTTTTGCGGTGTCACTCCACTTGTTCCCCCTCCCCTACGTACGCTTATCTCGGTGGACTATTCGACCATCGATTATCTGCCGGCTAGCGACGTCGAGGACTATCCGACCCTCGGGAGAGGGAATAGCATTGCCTGGTTTTTTAGAGTACCTTTTTCCCCAACCACTAAGTCGAAGCTTCCCTTCCTTTTCGTTGATTCTTCAAGAATTCGCCGTTTGCAGTCTCCCGCCCTTTCACCTTCAGCTCCGTCTCCGATTCCAAAGCTCTACTTTTGTCTACGCTATCCGTTCTTACTTCTAGATAAACACCGTCGAACCGGAAAGGATTTTGGGCATTCCTGCCATGATTCAGCGCCGCAACAATACGTAGAGAACCCCGCGAATAATCATGCAAATTTCAGGCATGGGTCTTTGCTTTAGGCCACGAAAGTAAGTGGTTCCTCGCAGGTTGGGCTCCAAGAGGTTCTTCCCGGGACGAAAATCCGCCCTCACTCTGCCCCTACCATTCCACCCGCCGCACGTTTT
>Ga0179593_1319912_pt1 | contig 12609 bp, 19 predicted proteins | sample CZODoug2_1_08_16_FD_185931 | JGI IMG/M metagenome (GOLD analysis project Ga0179593, IMG submission 185931) | Vadose zone soil fungal communities from Angelo Coast Range Reserve, California, USA - CZODoug2_1_08_16fungal (PacBio error correction) | ecosystem: Environmental > Terrestrial > Soil >... | reverse complement strand
AACAGGTTGGCGATTTCAACCTTGTTCCCCCATTCCGCCTCCCGTCGTCGTTCCCTTACGGTCTTCACGTTTGTGATTCTCCAACAGCAGCGTTATGACAAGTTTCTCCACCCCCAGCCCCCGCGTTGTCACCAACCTTTGTTTCTCAGAGGCCGTTATTGACCTTCACCTGTCCAGATTTACTTGTCTAAGGTTTCCCCTAAAATTGCTCCCCCGCACATACATCCTTATCTGTTTATAATTTGTGTTGAGCGAAGCCTTTAATGACCTTTGCCCCCTATGCCAAGGCAGACCTCCCTTCTCGGTCCCCGAGTTTTTCCTCCAGGGGTATAGCTTCCCCCCTAAGTAGCACAGGCCTCTTCGTCCAACTTTTTGCACTTTCCCCCCCAAATTACCTGTCGCGACGTGTTTTTCCTCACGGGACAGAATTGAGAGACGACTTGTACGCTCCCACCAAAAGTCGCGCGCCACGCCTAGAGCTTCTTTACCCTCTTCGCTCTTTTTCTCCTCTTCTCCACTCACCCCCCGGCATTCCTCTCTCACTTCATTCCCGTCTCATACACCCCGGAGCTGCAACAACCACGCCGCTCGTCCCCTTTCCTCTCCTCTCCACCCTCCCCTCCCCCCACCCTCCTCTCTCCAACTTCCCTCCTCCCCCTCCTGGTCTCCCCCCACCGTTTTATCCCGTTACCTGTGACCACCCTCCCCCCCCCCTCCCCCCTTCCACCCTTCGTAGAGGCATGCCCTACCCCATACCTCCCGCCCCCACCTCTCGCCCTGTGTACCCACTCTCTCCCTCCTCCCTCCCTCCACCCCCCCCCCCCCCCCACCATCCATGCTCCTCATTTCGTCAACTCTCCCCCCCCACCCATTACACCCCCCCCCCTCCCCCCCCTTCCCATCCCCCACTCCCACCCCCCCGTTCCGCGTCGCTTCCCTCCCCCCCCCACTCTTTATCCCCCCCTCATTCCCCCATCTCTCCCCCCCCACCTCGCCATCCATGCCTTTCCCCTACCCCTCCCCGCTCCTCCCTCTTACCCCCCCCTTCCCCAACCACCGACCCCCCACCCCCTTCCCGCCCTCATCCCTCCCTCCCAACCCTTGTCCATCCCCTCACTTCTCCTCTCGCCCTCCAGCCTCCTCACCACCCTATCTCTTCCTTTAACTCCCCGCCTCCCTGACCTCTCACCGACTTCATCCCGCCGTTCCCTCCGCCGATTTTACTCCTTTGCTCTCCTTTTCCTTTCCCTTTATCCTCCCATCGCCCCCCCCCAGACGGCCATTCACCCCTCCCCCCTGCCCTCACATCCCCTCCTCTCTTACCCCTCCCCACCCCTACACCCTCTCTCTCGTTTCCGCGATCCCTCTCACCCCCCCCCCCCACCCTTTCTTCATCCTCCCCCCCCTCTCCACATGATTCTCCCCTTCTTCCACTACTACACTCATTTCCCCCTCTCCCCATCCCGTCCCTCCCCCCCATCACCCTCCCCCCCTCCCCCACCCCCCACCCCCTCCTCTCTCCCCGAACACCCTTCTCCCCTCCCCTCCCCACCCACCCCGCCCCCTGGAAACTGCTAAGGCCCCCCGCACGCTTCACAGCCTCCCCCGTTTCACCCTTGCTACGCCCATGCTCACGGCCTGTCCCCCACCTTTCCCCCTCCATCCCTCATACTTCTCCCACCTCCCACTGTCCTATCAAAACCCACTCACCACCGCCCCCCCAGACTTCTTCCCCCTCCTTCCGCCCCACCCTCTCCCCTCCCCCTTCTCTCCTCTACACCACCCTGGCCGGATCCCTAAGAAGTTTATGATTTTACGAACTCCTTCCATTTACACCCCCTTCCCCCTATCCATCCCCCTCCTACTCGCCTTCTACTGCCCTCCCCCCTAACCCCTCCCTTCCTCCTCCTCTGTGCTCCGCCCCTGCACCCCCCCTCGCCATTCATCCCCTCCGAACGCTCGTTCCCCCTCATTTCCTATCCTACCCTCCCCTTCATCTTTCCCCACAACCGACCCCTACCCCCCCCCTTCGTCGCCCGTCCCGTCATCCAATCACGTTCCAAGCACCACATCTATGCTGTCCATCACGTGAGCCCCCCCGACTACATCCCCCTTCCCCCAGCACAACCACATTTCTCGTAAACCGTCAGTACCTTCCTCCCCACCTCATCCTATCCACCCCCCGTCTCCTCTCCAAACCTCGTCACTCCCTTCCTGCCGTCCCCCTCTCCCGCCTCTTCACCGCCTAGACCCCTGGTGCCTTGCCACCTCACCCCACATACCCTCTACCCTCACCCCCCCCATCCCCTCTCCTTTCCCTTCCCCCCCTTCCTCCCCCTAATTCCCCACTCCCCTCCCCCCCCCCCCCCAGCTGCCCCCCCCCCCTCCGTCCTCTTTCACCCACTCCCAACATCCACCCCCCCGCGGCTCCCCCCCCTTTCCAAACCTCCCGTACACCTCGATACCAGCATCTTTGACGAGCGCTGTAAGATCGTCTTCCCCCACCCTACTCGATCTTCTCTCCCCGAATCTAATCAACTCTCTCTCCCTCCCTACGCTCGACACCCGCCCTCCCTCCCCACATAACCTCCTCTATTCTTTCTCATTCCGCCCCCCCCCCCCCTCGTCTTGAACCACCCCGACCTACCCAGTGGGGTTGGAGACCCCACTCCTCTCCATATCTTCTCCTCCCCCCCCTCCCCCCCCTCCACTCTCCATCCACTATACTCCTTCCTCTCCTCCTCTCCTACTACGCCCCTCCTTCCCCAACCGCCCCTTCCCTCACCCCCATTTACCTGACCCACGCTCAAACCCCCCCCGTTCCCCCTTCCGACTTCCCCCTGTTCACTCCCACCACAGCCGTCCCCCGGCTGATCTTGTCGATCTCTCCTCTCGCATTCACCCCACCCCCCCCCCCCCTCGACCCTCCCCCTGTCCCCTCCCCTCCTCTTCAGGTGCTCCCTCCCCCCGCTCCACCTCGCTCCCCCATCTTCTGTCCCTCTTTCATGACATATCCCATTACCCATATCCAACCTCTCTCCCGCCCCCTCTCTATGCATTCTACTCCTCGCCAGCAGCTCCTCCTATGCTCCTCCCTTCCTACCCATAAACCGCCTTGCTCTCTAATTTCCGGTTTACCTACATCACCCACCGCCACCCTGCTCCCCGCTCAGCCCCTCCACCACCCCCCATTTCCTCTTTCCGCCTTCCCCACTCCCTACCTTTTCTCACCTCCCACTCACCCGTTGCCCCCATTTCTCCCAGTCCTCTAACTCAGCCCTTCCCCCCCCCCTCTTCTCCTGTCTTACTCCCCCCTCCCCACCCCCCCCCCTAATGACCCTTCGCCCCCCATTGTGCCTCCCCTCCTGTCTCACTCACATTCCCGGTACCCCGTGTCTTACCCGGACCCCCCCCCTCCCCCCCCCAACCTCCTCCAGCCCCGTACTGCCCCCCCTCTCGTTACCTTCCTCCGCCCCTTCATCTCTAACCTCAACCCTTTTCCTCCTCTCTTCTCCGCCCCCATTACTCGCTCTTCCCCACCCTACATTCCCCCCCTTCCCTCCCCCTCTCCACACTCCTTTTTCTCCGCGCTCCACCATCTTCTCACACGCCCTCGCCCTCCCAGTCCCACCTTATACCTCCCCCCCCTCCCCTCTCCCTCCCCCCATCCAATCCTCCTCTCTCAATTCCATCCCTTCCTCGCCTCACCTCCCTGTCCCTCCCTCCCCCATCCCTCCCACCCTCCTTCCACCCCTACCTTCCAATTCTCTCTCGCCCACCCGTAACTCGTCCCATTCGTCCCCCCCCACCATGCACCTCCTCCTCCCTGCCAGCCCCCACCCCCGCCCCCCCCTCCTCCCCCCAACCCCCCCCCCCCGTTCACATCTCCCTCCCTCCCGCCCCCCCCACCACACCTCCCTCTTTTAGCACCCTCCCCTTCCTTTTCCCTACCCCCCTCCCCATCATCCCCCCCATCCTTCCCCGTATTATCCCTCACCCCCCCCATCATCCCACTTCCCACCCGTTCACTCCACTCCGTCCTCCCCCTTTAACCCCCCCCACTTCCTCCCCCCCTCACCCCACCCCCCCCCTTTCACTCCACCCCTTCACATCCCCTCCCCCCTCGCTCCCTCCCTTCCCCCTTACCGTCTTCCTATCCCTTTCTCCCCCCTCTCTCCCTCTCCCCCCCCCCCCTCCCTCTCCCCGTCCTCCCCCCCTCATCTATCCACTTTCTCTCTCCCCCACCGCACGCCTCCCCTCCCTCGCTCCCCCTCCCCCCCCCCCCCCTCGCCCCAGTCCATCATCCCCATATACTTTTACCCCCCCCTCCCCCCCTTCTTCCTCTCCTTTCCTCTACCCCCACCACTTCCTCCTCTCTCCTTTTCCCTCACCTTCAATTCCACCTCCTCATTCCACCCTCGTTCTCCGCGCTATCCCGCCCCCCCCCCCTTCCCTCCTTTCCAACTGCCCCCCCCCCCTAAATTTTCACCCTTCCCAGTCTCCTTTGATCACTCCACGCACCTCCCTCCTTTCCACTCACCTGCTCCCTTCTCGCCTTCCTCACCCCCCTTTCCCCACTATCTTCTCCCTCCTTCCCCTATTCCCTCTGCCCCCCCACCCCTTTTCCCTGCCCCCTCATCCCCCTCGTACCCTTCTCTCCCCCCCACCCTCCATCCCCACCCTTCCCCCCACCCCCCCTTCCCTCCTTCTTCCCCATCTCTGTCCTCCACCTTCCACCTCCCTCCCCCCTGACCTCCTCGCCCCCCTGCAGTATCCCCCTCTCCATTATCCCCGCCGCCCGCTCTCCACACTCCTGTCTTTCCAACCCCCCTTTATAACCCTCATCCTGACCTCCTCCCCTTATACCTCTCTCTCTCCTGCCCACCCCCCCCCTCCCTCCTCCCCTTCCCTCGCTCTCTTTCTTCCCGCACCCCCCTCTCTCCCCCCCCTCCCTCCTTCCCGCAATACACCTCTCCCCCGTCCCCTACTCCATTTCTCCCTCCTCCTCCTCGCCCTGCCACCTCCGCCTCCTCAATCCTGCCTCCACTCTTCCTTCTCTTTTTCATCCCCCTCCCTTCGCCCCCCCTCCCCCCCCATACATACCCCTTCACCTTTTTCTTCTCCCGCCCCTCACCTCCCCGCTCCTCCCTCCCCCCCACCTCTCCCCCCTTGCTACCATCTTCCTCCTCTGTACGCGTGAACCTCCCCCTAACTTTCCCCAATCTCCTATCCCCCCCCCCTCTACCCAGCCCTGTCACCCTACCCTCCTCCCCCCCCTCCTCCCTGCAACCTCTGCATTCCAATTCTCCTTCACTACTCTCAGACCCACTTTTAGCCCTTCCCTCTCCCCTTCTTCTCCTACCTCCCCCTATCCCACCACACACCGCTCATACCCTCCCCCTTTCCACGTTCCCCCCCCCCCCAATTCCCGTTTCGTCCTTCACCACCTACGCCCCTCCTCCTACACACCCCCCCCCATCCCTGTCACCCCGCCTCCTTCTCTTCCTCCCCTCTCCCCGCTACACGCTCCCCTCCCTACCCATTCTCCTCCGCCGTTCCCTTTCCACACCCACCTCCCCCTCCCCCCTCCCCTCACCCCCCCCCGCCCATCTCTCACTCATCCCCCCTTACCCTCGTTTCCCCCCCTTACTATCCCTCACCTCCCTCCCTCTCCCCCCCCCCCCCACCTCCCCTTCTCCGCCCCCCCTCGCTTCTTTTCCCACCCCCTCCTCCACCTCCTGCCCCCGCCCTCCCCCCCCCCCCCACCCAGCATTCTCCCCCACGCTACTTACCCCCTCTCTTCTTGATCCCCCCCTCCTTCCATCTTATACTCCTTCCTCCTTCCTCCCCGCTCCTTCCCTAGCTTCCTACCTCTCCCCCCTCCCCCCCCACTCGACCTATACCCCATCAACTATCCTCGTCCCCCCCCTCTTCTCCTTCTGCTAACCCTGGTGCCCGCCCCCCCCCCTTCTCATACCTACCCCATCCCTCACCCCACTACCCCTGCTGCCGCCCCCCCCCTTCATTCCTACGTCTATCCCCCACTCTCCCACCCCCCTTTTCCCCTGCTCCCCTCCCATCACTCCCCCCTCCCCCCACCCCCCCCACCCCCCCAAGTCAGCTCCCTCTCCCTCTCCCCGCTCCACCGGGCCCTCCCCCTTTTCCTCGCCCCTCCACTTACCCCCCAACTCCACCTCCTCCTCCTCCGCCGCCTCCTTTTCCGGTCAGCCAAGCCCCGCTACCCGTTCCTCCGGGTCTTGCTTATTTTAGCGACCCCTTGCATTCTCTCCCATCGCTCGCGACTCAACCAACACACCTAATCCGCGACATACACCAAACAAACCAACCCCCCCCCTCCCCCCCCCCCCCCTCCCCCCCACCCCCACCCCCCCCCCCCCCCCCCCCCCCCCCCCCGCCCCCCCCCCCCCCCCCCCCCCCCCCCCCCCCCCCCCCCCCCCCCCCCACCCCCCCCCCCCCCCCCCCCCGTACTCCTCATCACCCCTTTCCGATCGACCAGTGTGTTTTTTAATGAGAGGTTTTCTGATAACGAGCGGACATCTAAATGTCCGGATGACGTGACTCCCCCCCCAAATAGAAGTTTACGTAGCTGTACAAAATTAGAACGCGTGGCCTCCCTTACCCCCTGGTTTAAAGGAACAATATTTTTCTTTGAACTCTATGAGCCCCAATCCCCCTTAGCACGTCTCAGGCGGATTTTTTTTTTTCAAAAGCAATGTCTTGGCCTTACTGCACTTGATGGGTCATTCCACGCGTACCTTCGGAGGGAACCTTCCTCCCCAGTTTTAGGAACGAACCCCACTCACCCCAATTCAGATTTGGCACATAGGGACTTAATGTAGAGTAAGCCTGGCTGGCATTCGGATATTATTGTAGACGTTCTCCCCGACATAGTTTCGTTTCCCTCATTAACCGTCCTTACTCTAGATCCAAGAGATCAGACCGCCCCCAAAGATAGAAATACGACGCTCCTCTGCGCGCCAAACATCCCCCGCTGCCAGCCGTGTCTCATGGCCCTTTACCCCTCACTGAATTATCAAGAGGTTTCTTCCAGTTAGTCTAACACATGATGATTTTTTACAGTCGATGACTCCCCACATCGTCGCCCCAGCATCCCCATTGAAGCGATACCTTTAGCGCCCCCTTTTTTTTTCCCCCCCCCCCCCCTCTCCTAAAGAAGGTCCTCCCCCTATAGATTTAGCCCTGCCTACTACATACCCCCTTGGCATGGGTTAAAGATCTTCGTTGTCGCCAAGCGTATAGTCTAAGTCTATTCTTCCAGGCGCCCGCCATCGCGTCCCAGCCTTCCCCTGTGAACATTTTTAGCACAGTAGATGCCCTGAGCAGCAGAAGCCCAGGACCTCCCACGGCTTTCCGCGATCTTCCCACGTCCCACTCTAAGTGCCACCCATGATCTCCGATTAACATTGATTCTTTCGACAGAATTTTCGATGTCATTTTAACGGTCCCTCTTTTCGATCCGCCTCTCTTTAGGCGGGGGAACCGTCCCTTCTTAGTTCCCTGGTCTCGTCCAACCCACTACGTCACCCCCCCCATATCCCCCTCTTCCCCATCTATCTTTTCCCCCTCTGTTTGGTTTTTCTTTTGGAATATGTGCTGTTAACGTGGTTGTTCTGATTTAGAACCGGTAATGCCGCCGGCGGTTGTTCCTCCCGAAGCCGTTTTCAGAGGATGGCTTTTTTCTCGCCCCCTCGACCACAATGCAGTCGCGAATGAAACGTTTAATTTTCTGGTTTCACGTTGCGCTGTTCAGGGAGTCCGTGGCGTTTGGTCTGGGCAGATCTAGACCCAGCTTGCGGTATCTTCTTTGATGTTTTATCCGATGAATTTGCCTTTCTATCGAGTGCTTGACGGTGTAGTTGAAGGACATTAGGTTACGGGCTAGATCCTTTCCTCCCTCCCCTCTCCCATGTGAAGTACTTTTTCCCTCTATGTATAGCCAAGAAGGGCGACTTCTGGTATGAGAGTGGCGTTCATGGCGGTGACTCTTGGCGGCGCCCCCGTTCATTCTTTTCAACTTTGGTGGGGAGATTGGTCGTTCTGCAGAGTAAAAACGACCCTCCTTTTGCTTTCGGCGTCATACCCTCCCGGCTTGGGCCACCCGGCGTCCGTCCATTATAGAACATGGACAGGTTCTTTGGCCTACTCCAGGACGGCGGAGGATGCTCTTTTTCTTTTGGTCGGGACGGATCCTCGTGTGCTGCGAGTTCGAGTGACTTGATCCACGTTCGATGGGTTACCGTCTCCGACTGAACGCTCTTACCGCTTCCCTCTTTCGCGGCGTGCAGCTACATAGGGGTTACCTGGGCGGGGGTTCTTCTAAGACGTCTCTTCTTGCAGATTTTCCTCCGCCAGGTGCTTAGTAGGGCCAACCCTTTTGGCCCACAATCTTGCTGGAACAAACTCCTTCTTTTTCCTTACGGCGATTGGAGGGGATTTTCTTTCTCAGTCATCCTCCATATCGTAAGGCCGGGGGTGGCCACCCGGGAGAGGGGTTTTTGACCTGCCGTTTCGTATTTCCCATTTTGTGCACTTGCCCTCGCCTGTGCCTCCGCTTTTCGCTGCCTTCCCTCAAACCCAATCGCCTAGTTGATTGCGCAGCGCCTTCGGGAAGCCACCGCTCTTCCCCCTTCCTGTTGGTCGACCGCTATTTTAATAGATTCGAATCGTGACGGAACCCACCCGACCCAAACCCGGCCCCTGGGCTGCTGCTTCTTTAACTTCATCTGGCATATCGTTTTCCCCTTGATTACCGTTCCTGCGACTCTGTGGAGAGTACTTATTTTGTCCCACCCCTCCTCCTAGATTTTTGAGGCCCTTGAGTAACCTTTGCTTCTGATTCTTTTCTTCGGTTATACGGTTCTTGACCTTTCGGCGGGGTTCTTTTGTCTCTTCTTTTCTCCACTTTTGCCCGAGCGCAGATGTCGCTTTCTCTTTCTTTTCCTTTTGTTTTTTTTTTTCCCAGGTTTTTATTGCCCAAAGTTTCCTTCCGCGCGATGCTTTTACCGTTTTCCCCCAAACAGTTCTCCCTTGATTGAGTAGTCCTGCGAGTTTTCCTTTTGTTGCACTCTGAGTCAAGAGTGTTCCCCTCCTCTGCGGGTCCACCCCCTTGCTTTGCATATGCACCCATTTCTCGTTTTCGGCGCACCCCTTTCCCAAGGTTTAGATTTTAGGTTCGGTTGCCTTTGCCTTCTTGTCCTTTTCTCTTCGAGATCGTTATCTTTTGAGTTGACATGTCCCTTTTCACTACCGGTCCTCTCCTCCACGAGGTGGTGATTTTTGCCTTTTTTTTTTGTTGATTGGTTTAATTTGCTTCCGGCTGTGTTCTATTCCTTCCCTCGACTACGTGTGTTTTCATGATTTTTATTTCCCCTCCGACCGCCTCTTCAGTCCTGTCTTGCTTTTTATTTTGTGCCGCCCTCTTCTACGAGACTCTCCCCCAACCCTGTGGTGTCCTTCTCTATTTCCCCCTCCTCCAGTGTCATTTTTTTTGGACGCCCCTTCTCCCCACAACGTATTTTTTTTTTTTGCCACCCAAGGGTTATTTCTTGACGGGCGATGTCCCATTCGCGAACGTAGCCCCCCCCGGGTCTCTTTCCTTCCAACGGGGATAGCTGGCTGAATCCCCGCGGCTCATCCCAGGGAAACTGATACCCCACCACTCACCACCGTCCTAACTTAGCGCCGGACTTTTCTGAATTTAGCAATAGCCTAAGTCCTCCCAGAATCCGGGTCAAAGTCCACTGTTTTTCCTGACCGGGACAGTTTAGGTTGATCCCTTTTCTTGTGGCGTCTAAAGGTCTGGGGTTTGTTTTTTCCTGCACCGTTTTCGAACTCCTAGTAGAGCACAAAGTCGTGACGCCCCCAACCCATGATTCCCCCACTATCTAACAACCCCGCCTTTATATTACCTCTGGATAACCCAATTTCTACCGGTGTTTTGCTTCCCGTCCCGGTACCACACATCGTATCTTATTTACAGCAGGGCACGTGTGTGAACCTCTGAAGGTCTTTATCCCCCCCCCGCCCCCCACCTACCCTCCTTTTCGCTCGCGGTCCCGCAAGTGCGATTCTTCTAAAACCCGAAACCCCTCTCCCGCCCAATGCCTCCCTTCGCAGCTTGCCTCCCCCCGCACTGTGCGGCACATAGACTCAGAGAGACTGTCTTAGACCACATAGGCAGCTTCCGTTAAACCCCCTTTCTTCTGCCCCAGTATGCTTTGCTGACTCGCAGCCCCAGAGCGACTTCATTTTGTTTTTTTCGTCCCTTCAGAACCACCTATTTGCCCTGTTTTATACTGATTGATTCCAAGACCCCCCCCCCCCCCCCCTGCATGCATTTAGCTTGGCATCTTTCCTACTTCAATCATCCGCCTCTCGCTCGATCAGTTAGGTTTTTCAGTCCCTAGACTTCCTCTGTTCTTGTTTCCCCTGCTGTTTCAGGTGCACTTGTTTGCCCACAAGTGTTACGTTGCTGCACACCTCTCTCTTTTTCGCTTTCCACCCCCTTTGCCATAACCATATGGCATGACTTCTCCTGATACCATCAAATCTCCGTAATTCACCGGCCGGTCCGTTTTTTCCCCATCAAAGATTTTTTGGCTTCCCATTTTGGCCCGCTCACCGACCCGTAGGTACTGTAGGAATGGCCACCGAACTCGTCTTGTATCCTGCCCCTCCCAACCCCCCCCCCTATTTCCCCCGATTACCTTTTGCGCTCTCACCGCCTGGCGCAGAGCGTTCGTCGCGCCCGTCCTTCGCCTATGTGCTTTCAGGCCTCCTCCCCTCCCCCGCCCCCGTCTCGTTTTCGACCCCAATGCTGACATCCTCCTCGCCAGTCGGGTCTTTGCACCCCAGCACCCCGGCTCTTGCCCATGACCGCCCCTTTTTCCGGCTAATCGCTGGTATGCTCCTCGCCCTGCTTTTTGTCGGACAACGCCAGAGAAAACTTGCATCCCCACTTCCCTCGCATCTCTTCCCTGCCTCCCAGCCCTTCATCCGGCGAATATCTGCGGCCCTTGCTGCCTCCTCCCCCAGCCACCCATCCTAAGGTCTAGTTCGTCGCGTTGCTGAGCCTCAGATCTTTTCGCCGTCCGGTGGACCCGACCACAGCATCGCTCAATTCTCGCCTGCACCATCCGCCTGCTGACACTTCCTTCCCCTAAAGCACCAACTTCAAGCTTCGCGATCTCCAAGGACACCTTGCCCCCCGTCCTCCCCCAATGCTCGCCGTTTACCGTCTGCTACACCGTTCGATCGACAGCTACGATGTTCAATACCGGTCCATTCTGGCGTCCCGCCATCCTCTTTCTTCTTATTCATGAACAAACAGCGGACGGAAGCCCCCCCGTGGTCTTACCCCCAACACTCCCCTGGTCCCCCCCCCATCCAAGCGTCAATCCCTCCACCCTTTTTGTGTTTTTTTTCTTTAGATGGACGCTGATATGGGGATTTGTGGTTTTTTTTCGTAGACAGGCGGCCGCAGATGTGTGAGCCCTAAGCATCTGCCAATGCTGCTTTGCGTCGCGCCAGCTTTTTCCTTACCCCCCTCTTCTGATGAAAGTCGCAAGGTCGCTCGCGACGGTAGGCTTCCTTGTCCGTGAGGAATTTTCGTGGTCTTTAATGCCTCCGCAAGCTTTTCTATCTGTCTGCTCAGTCAGCTTTGAGCTGTGCCCCTCAGATGCCGGTGTTAGTTCGTTTCCAGCCCTTATACCCCCCCGACGAGATAGTTCTGCCAGCAAAGCCCTGACTGGTGCCCCGAGGCCCATTTCTTTTCTTTTCTGTCCTAGTTTTCTTCCAGGCGTCCCGCGGTATACTGAGGGGAAGTTGGAGGCCCTTTGCTTGGCGAGCCAGGATGACGCCAATTGGGCGCCTGGTTCTTTTCCCGTTTTTTTTTTCCGATTCGCCCTCCCATCTCTGTGTCGCGAGGATACAGAGCAGCGGCCTTTTTTATTTCTTTAGCAGCCGCTTTTCCTCTGCTTTGGGTCGCCGACGTCTCGAAGCGTCAGATACTGGCGACTGATCTTGGAGGCTGAGGCCGAGTTTTTCCTTTTCGGGTATGCTAAACCGCCCTTCTTTCGTCTCGTCGAATGACTACGCATGAGAGGAAAGGCCGCATGTTTCGGTGATGCGTTTGCCATTTTCTTTGGTTTCACTCTTTCTTGGTTCGGGCGACGTTTCTCCTACGGTGTCTTAGAATACTTGGACGCTCTTCTGATGATAAGCCACTTTTTTCCGTCCCCCCCCAACCTCTTGGTTGCCCCAACCGGCCTTTACTTACCCTGCGTTTTGAGGAGTGCGAGGTACGCCAATCGTCCAGGTCATTTTGTAGCGCCACGGCTTTCGCTTTTGTGTGCCTTCCGTCTCCCCAACTTTTTTGTGCATTCCTCTGTGAAGAAGTCTTCTTCCTGACGTACCAGCTATTGAGCTGTTTTACACTTATAGGCTATCTGCTGATGATTCTGTGCCTATTGACGATTGCCAGTAGTACTATGTTGTTGTTAAGATCTCCCCCCTTCCCAAGGGGTCCCCCGAGTGAACTACCCCCCTGACCCCCCAACCCAAATGTCC
>Ga0179593_1307354_pt1 | contig 12609 bp, 6 predicted proteins | sample CZODoug2_1_08_16_FD_185931 | JGI IMG/M metagenome (GOLD analysis project Ga0179593, IMG submission 185931) | Vadose zone soil fungal communities from Angelo Coast Range Reserve, California, USA - CZODoug2_1_08_16fungal (PacBio error correction) | ecosystem: Environmental > Terrestrial > Soil >... | reverse complement strand
CCCCAGCTTCATCCTTCGTACGTGACTACCCGTCTCTTCCCAACAGACCGCCCCAACGAATGCCATTAGGCATGAAAAGCCCCTTTTCTCTCGTCTTCCCACGCGGTCTCTCGGTTTTCTTCTGGGAGAGGCGGACCGCCTTTTTTCTTCTATATTGAGTTTCTCTCTTGCGGCTCTCCTCTGAGATCCCCCTAGCTGGAACCAAACCTCAACCTCTATTTGGTTTTTTCTCTCCTCGCGCCCCCACGCTCCAAAGTCTTCTGTGTTGTTGATGCAACCTACGTTCAAAGGGTACTGTATTATTTTTTTTCTTTTCTTCTTCTATTTTTTTTTTAGCGTACGTTCCTCGTTTCCAGGCTTCAGAACCGCATAGTATTTTGCGTGTTGAGCGTCTTCTGCGATGCGATCCTAACTCCCCTCCCTTTCTTTTTTTTAGGTCTCCCAGACCTGAACAGCCGCGTCGGAAGAAGCCTAACTCCTCCTGGATTTCTCGGTTAACATCCTAACTTCGCGCAAGCTTTTTTTGCAGTCCTTTCCTTCGATTTTTTTTGAATGTTTGCTTGTTTCTGGGATATTTGGTGTTCTGACGGCGATGAAGTTTTTTTGCTTGCCTTCTTTTCCTCCCCCCTTCGGGAAAACTTTTTTTTTATAATCGTCCTCCCCCCCAACTTAATAGTTGTCCCTTTTCACTCAGGCGTGCCGGATCAGTTTTTCCCCTCCTTGGTATAAAGACTTGTCCCGGCCCTCAGCAGCTTTCTGACGTGTATTCACCTCTTCGCGCGACTCATCTTCTGAGAACTGTCGGCTCTGCTGGCCGAGTTTTTGTGTGTCTTCTTTAGAGTATTCTAAGTTTAAGAGACGCTCTCTCGGTCCCGTCTCACTTAGACAATTGTAATCGACGCTCTGAGCCCACGTTTCTTTTGGTGGTTCATCTCTTCCGTACGTCGGCGAACTTCAGAGCCATCTTGCAAAGCCCCGTATTAATAATCCTCTTAGCGCCTCTTCTACAAAAGGTTCTCCTGTGCTGGCCGCATTCGCCTTCCCCCATCCCGCCAGCGCATTCTGTCTCACTAACCCCTCCATGTCCTTAGCCTTGCCATCCTCCTAGAAGAGTGTTCCCCCCCATCCTTCATTTAGGACACTTTCCTGACGTCATATCCAACTAGGCTAGGAAGCCAGGCGATCCCTCCTGGCGCAGCTTCCTCTATGAGATCGTTTTACAAGACCATTCTGTCTTCGGTGCGGTTACTTTTTTTTTTTCTTCTTTCGTTAGACGTCCACGTGTTCTTTATTTCCGTCCCTTCGTCTGAGGGCGTCGGGTACGTAACTTTTTTGAGAACCTTGGACAAGGGCGTGCCGTTCCTTCTTATGAAGTAGGAATGTAACCTTTAACGCGTCGTGCCCCAAAGACCCCGCACTTCACCGTTTTTCTCCTGTTGCTGAATCATCTCTATTTTCTTCGGACTTATCCTTGATCGCGTTCTTGACGGACTAAATGAAAAATTCTTTCTGTAGGGCGTCATGACGATAATTTTTACTTTCTCCACTCAGTACCATTTATGTAGATGAGAAGACTTCTGATCCTCTTCTTTAGTCACCTTAGGAGAATTTTCTCTTTCGGGCTTAGCTGCCTCTCCCTCGATATGCCCGACTTTTCTGAGGTTCTCCTGTCACGCCTCCCGCTGGTGCTCGCGAGCATTTCCCAGGTGTGAGCACTTCAGCATTTTCTAGACTCGTCTAATCCCCCTACAACGCAGGGGCCCCCCCTCGGTAGTAATCGGTTCGCACAAGCTCTGGAATCCCCTTGACTTCCATTCCCGGTCAGTCATTATCACCTTTTTCTTGGCCACCCGTACTTCTGCTCACGCTGCCTGAATGCCGGCTACTTCACGACGGGCCTCCCTCGCTCTCCTTAATATGCCTCCTCTCTTCCGGACATTAGCTATGAGTACTTCCTTACTTTCTGGCCTAAATCGGTCTTCTCTGCATTCTCTTCTTTAATTACTTACTGCGAGCTATAGGGCTAGATCTTCTGTGAATATCCATCAGTGCTTGTTGAGATGAGAAAGGATTTATCTCGATTCACTTACTGGTCCTTCGTGCTCGTCACCTTTTAGACGACTTTTTTGTCTTCATGCTGACGGGTCTAGTCTTCCCCTGCGTTGGTCCTTTAAGCGCCGACTCACTTTCCTGAATTGCCGCCCGGCGGGAATTCAGAAGTGTGTCTCGCAGAATCGGTGAGCAGTCTGAACTTTACTTAATCTCGCTTTCCCGTAGATTTCTCCTGTAGGCGGATCGAGGGAGTTACGGCCTTTGCTGTAGTCAACACTTCGAGAGGCGTTTAGTTTCCTGTTTCATCTGCGTTCTTTTCGAGCACTGCTTAATTTTCTCATGTTAACCTTTTTTCTATATCTCAACATTTTCGCTTCGTGACCAGCGAGCCCCGCCCTACATCTGCGTGATGCCATATCTGGTCGCGCTCCTCCCTTCAGTTGGACTCATAATAACAAGTTTCAAATTTTGACCAGAAGAAACACCCTTCAGCCTAATGAACTTCGGTTACGTTCGGTCGGAACTTCTAGAACTGAATGCTTGTATATGCAAATCCTGGTGACCTCACATAAGCTGTTCCAGAGGAGGTTCGCTTCCGGCCCTAGCATCGGCTACAGTGGCTTTTTTTTCTTCCTGCCATTTTCTATGAGATTCATGAACCTCTCAGGCTGACGGTTCTTTTTCGCTCTTGCCATGGGTAAGGCCTTCGAAGAGGTTTCCTTCCCCCCGCCCTTGTCGCCTCTTCCCAAAACTGTCTGGACTCGGCCGCCCGCTTCTGCTCCTTTCGTTCCCCCCAACCTTTCCGGGACGGTTTTCGCTCTGTATATCCCCGAAGCTCAGGGTTTGTTCTCTCGTATATCAGGAATTGCTCGGAAGGAGTAGGTTCGCCGTTTTCCGGGAGTCCTTGAGGGACTGTCTTTTTTTCGTTCCGTAAATGTGATTTTGGCCGCGCGCTCGAGCTCGTTGTCAGGGGCCACCCAGAGCTGGCGGTAGGGCGTCCTCTCTAGGTTCTGATTTCGTCTACGGTCTTTAGGCCCGCGTTCCCATTTTCCCTCGGCCGTACCGCGTTTTCTTGCGGTTCTGTAGGCACTCCTCTCACTTTCTGATTCTAATTCCCCCTTTTCAGATCCCCCCGATCCGTTCTCCGAGGGTTTACTCGCTATTTTGGTGCGGCTTAGCCCCTGTCTCTCTCGGCTGTTTTTTTCCTCTGTCATCTGACGCGCCCACAAACCCAGATTCCTCGCGAGCTCCCCCTTCCCCGGCGTAAGCGGATTTCTTAAATTGGGCCCTCCCTTTGAAGACCAGATCAGCCCGGGAGGCGGCGCTGTTTGAAGGCCTTTTCCCTCGTGTCGAATACGTCTGTCCTCTCCTTCTTCTTTAGATTTCTTTAAAAGAAACTATACCCTAGGAAGGTTTGTGGAAGACAGTTCTAACCTGAAACACATTTTTATCGCGAGAAAATACGTGCACTTGTCTCATTAAGCCCCGTCTTTTTCACTAGCCCGTAATTTCCCCCACCTGAGCCATCACCTCGCGACCAAGCTTTCCGTCAATGAAGAGTTTAGTCACCACTCGCATGTCTCTAGGACCTCTTTTCCCTTTTAGTTAGCGCTACTGAAGGACGAAGATATAGGCGCGTTTTCCCTAGGATTTCTACGTTGCTGTTTTCCAGAGGCTGGCATACAACTCCCCCTGCCTCGGATTCCCTCTCTACTAGATCCAGACCAACTCGTTATATCTGCGTGCGGACATCTGTAAACGATGGTCCTTCTCCCTTTCCTTCCTCCCTCTACGTGTTGTTGTTTTTCTCACCCCTTTCCGTGTCCCTGTTCCTGCCCATCCATATATATTTCTCATTTTTCTTTTTCTCTGAGTCTAAGATCTGAGTTGTTTTCGTTTTGTACCCCCTTTTTGTTTTCAAAAAGCCTCTTTTTCGACATCGCTCGGGACGCGCTAGCTCTTATTTTTCTTCCATTCCTAAGAACCAGCCGCTTCTCGTTTCGCCTTTCCCTTTCAGCACTTCTCTAGTCAGTTGGGGAGATTTTGGAGCTCGGTAGGATCTTTTTCTGTCGAGGAAACTCGGATTCATTACGTCTTTTCGTCAACCTCTTCAATTTCCAATTCTTGTGGTGAATCTGGTTTCGGATTACCCACAAATTATTCGGTTCGCGTCTTGAACTACTTCAGACCAGTGCAGTACTTTAATTTTATTCCAGAGTGGCCTTTATCCCTCTCTGTGCTTCTCTTGGATGCCCAGATGTCTTTTAAGCAGCCCAAACGAAGATGAGAATTTTCTGAGATAAGTCAGATATCATGTGGTGGCGATTTCGATTTTCTTCTTGTACCGTTTTTATGATCAGCCTCGCGCGTTCACCGTTCGAAAAGTCCCGTGTTTGTCTCCTCCCCGTTCCTCTCATGACGCTCGTGTGTGATTCCCCCAAGCGATGGAGTAGTGACGGCGGCTTCCCGTCCTGCAAACCCCCCGTCGGTCTCCTCAGCCTCTGATCTTACCCCTGTCAACCGGGCCGTGGCGAACGCCCCCAAGAAAGCGCAAATTTTTTTTTGGATAGTGACTAAAGCCCCTCAGGCTAGCATTGAACTCTCACCTCTTTTTTCCCCAAACAGAATCTTTTTTTTCTTAACATTTTTAACTTCTTCATACTCTCCCCGCTATGAACTGTAAGAAAGTTAGCCCAGCCTGCAGAGCTCCTTTTACTGTCATTTTTTTTTCACCCTCCCTTTCGCGTCTAGACTGAGTCAGACTAGAGAAGTACAGCCCCTTTTTGCAAGGGCCTTCGCTTTTTTTTGCGTCGTCCTGTTTGAATCTTTTCTGTTGACCCCGTCCTCGTTGACGACATAGTAGGCTTAAGATAGGGAACTAATTCTACACCCGCACCGTCAGACGGGGGGCCTTCTTAGCTTCTACTTTATTGACCCGTTTTAGACAGATTTTCTCTAGCTTGCCCCCCTGAGTTGCAACGACTCTCACATTGTCTCTTTCTGAAAAAGATCTCTTTCTTCCAAAGCCCAGTATTTTCTATTGCTCCCGTTCTAGCATCCCTAGTCCGCCTTCTTCCCCTGGTCGACTTTTCGTCAGTTAATCTTTCGCGATTTCCGAACGCGATATGTCCGTCCGAGAAGATGCTTACTCGTTCTTCGGTCACGCCGACGTTGAATAGGCCTTTCCCTTTGGATTCTAAGTCATTGCTCTGACTCCTTCCGACCCCCTTTAAGGAATCTCCCTCTTCCTCCAGGCGACGTGTAGACTCTTTGAAAACTCCTTTGATGGAATGCCCGGTCCCCTTCCCCCCCCTCTGGTCATTATTCCCGACCCCGTAATCGACCTGCTCAATTTTCCCTATGACTTCCCGGCTTGTCCCGGAGAAAATATGATCCTCCGAATACGCTCCTTTATGTTACCCTCGCTGCTCGAGCCCTTTACCTTTCCTTAATAGCCCTAGGAGACAGTCTTCCTGACCGCCATTCTTTAAAGCACTTTCGTCGACTGTCACTCTATCTCTTCCTTCTCCTCAGTTTTTTTTGTTTTTCTTCTCTTCTCTCGAGGCCAGGGGACTTCGCAGTAATTCTTCCCAAGCATGTTGCGGGCGTACACTCTGATGATGTAGCGATGATCTTTCTCTTACGTAATATAGACCTCTTTGGTAATGATTATCCCATCGTATCTAGATATAGAGTGGGTTCTGAATTTTCAATTTCCCGAAGCAGTGCTTCTCAAGAAGAGGGGGCGTCCTACCTCCCTTTTCCTACATTCAGTCTAGCTGACGGTCTTTGCAGTGAGGGAGTCCATCGCCGTTGTTAGTTTGACGGTCCCCATTCTAAGATGCGACTTTTTGAGGTAGGTTAGGATTGATTCGGTACTTTTCGTTCTTCACGACGTTTCAAGTATAGGCACCCTTTTCCCCTTTTGACTCCCCCCCCAGCGGTCCACAGTCGTAGGAGCATGTTCTCCAGAAAAAGACTTCATGATGATCTTTTCCGTCTCTCGCTGTCCACGACTCTCGGGCCAGTGTATTTCGTTGTGGAAGACCCGGAGTATCCCGTTCCGCTGACTAGTGGATTTCTTCTCCCTTACATAATCGGCTGCGAGTAGCTTCCACTCTTTGCTGGGCTGAAGCAAATCCACCCCCCCCCTGGGTTTTCGAGGGTTGTAAGGACTAGCTCCGAGAACTTCCCCCTTCCTTTTATGAATTTCTATAGCTTTAAGCTAGTCCTTTGGTGCGGGTGTCTTTCTCTTGCCTACGTAAGGCTATCCCTCCTCTCCATATTCATATGTCGTCCAAGGCACTGACAGGTGTTTCCCGACCGGTTCAACCGCTGACGACCTCCTCCCCTCCCGGAGCCCGGCTTCCTCGGCCCAATGGCTTTGGTATGGATGCCCTTTTCCAGCAAACCTACTCCGTTCATGAGGTACCTCGCTTCTATTCTATTTCGGAAAGTGCGGATTTTCTCAGTTCTGCAGTTGCTTCTTTATCTTCGCTTAGCGTACCCCTGTGCAGTTTTGGACCTCTCTCTAGGATGGCAGGCCCGCTGCTTTCTTGCCCTCTTTCTCTTGATGCTTTTGTTTTTTTTTCCTCCTGTCAGTTTTTCCTTAATTTTCCTTCACCGGTGGCTAAGGGACTTTTTGCCTTTGAAGGGTTTATCGAATTTCTCCACGCTTTTAAGGAACAGATTCATACCCCCCTAGCGGCGCCGCGCGGCCCGCTACGCTGCTCTCTACTTCGCCCCTGTCTCCTTCCCGCCTTTCTTTTTATCGAGAACCCATTAATCTACAAACGACCGAGTCGCCACAACAAGCGCCCGACTCCCTTTTCCAGCCCAAGGGCCTCCTCCCTTAGAAAGGAGCGTACTGCCTGCGTTCCTCAAAGGACTTTAGTCCCAGATCTGCAGTGAAGTGCTCCCTCTTTCCCCAGTCGGGCAGTTCTCGCCGTCCTAAAAAGCCCGTTAATAGTGGGCTTTGTCCCTCCGATATTTCACTAACTTTAACGGTCTAGGGGAAGCCGGAATTCTTGAAGTTCCCTTTTCTATTCCGTCATACACCCCCAATTTTTACCGATTCTCACCATAGACCTCCATCCCTTATAGCGTCTTACGATCCGTACTTCTCGTGAGATTGTTTTTCTGTCTGATTCTCTCCCTGCCCCAAAACTCCCTCCTCGGAGCTTGTAGATCCAGGTTCCTCTTCTTCTTTTTCACGAGGCTGACCTACCCCCACCCCAGCAGATCGGCTTTTCTGCATGCCCTAGGAAACAAGCCTACCACGTTCTTGCTGGTGCGGAAGCCTTTCTTAACTCTGCCTTCTTTTTCTCTTCCATACTCATCCGTTGTTGTTTTTTTTCTGATTATTTTCTCGTCCCCGTATTTCCGACTCCCATCAGTGACTTGCTTTGTTTTTGAATTGCGAGCTTCAGTATAGATTTGTTTTTTTTCAAGTCTACAGCCTCTTCTGACCAGTTTTCCCTTAACGAGTCTTTTGAGTATGCTTTCCGCTCAGAACATCTCGTAGATCCTCTGAAGTGACTGTTGAAGCTTCCCTTAGTTTCTTATTTTTCGCAGTGGGCTCCGGTTTTTTGATGTTCCTTTCTTCCAAGCTGGTCTCTTCTTCCTTCTCCCTCCGATCCCTTTACCTAGCTTCTGATGGTTGAATACAGCGTCGTTCGCACAAATTAATCTTGGCTACTGTCGGTTAACTCGGCTGATACGTGCCTTCCTATGACGTAGGGTATTCCAAGAGGTAGTCACACTCCCCTGCATCCCCTTCCTCGACTTTTGGAAGCTGATCTTACGCTCACTTGATTCCTCTGCCTCCTTTTTTCTAGATCTTCTCTTGTTTTGGTCTCCCAGATGAGGTCGAGGTACGAAGTTATAGATCGAAGACGTCTCCCTTGTCATAGGAAGTCCGCACCTTTTCTTTCGCGCGTCCATCCCCGAAAGAAGCTGTTGTCGAAAGGAAGCGATTTCTCCCCTGCGGAGCCTTTTTCTACTCCCCTTGCACTGCAACGTATTCGCTAAGAGGATTTCCCCCCAGCATCGGACAATTGTGCTCCTGCCTCCGTCTTCCTAATCAGTCCCGCGAAATCGGAATCGAAGAAGAATAGACCTTGTCCTTCCCGAGCAGGCGTTCCCCCCGAATTCCCCCCTTTATTTAAATTCCAGGCGGTGCGTCTTTTTTCCCAGCGCGGCCGCCTTCAGCCCTTAGATACTATTTCCTTTAGTCCTTTTTCTGTTACTCTGAGTCCCTGAAATTTTCGTCTGGACTGCGTTTCATCAGTAGCCTTAAAAGAAATGTTTTGACCGAAGCCGGCCGCAGCGGGATACGGCGTATACCGGTTTTCCGCGGAACCGGGAGGTCCCTTTTCTAGCACAAGTCGGCTGGACGCTCCCTGCTCTCTCCCCGCACACTGGCTTCAAGGAAGAGAGTGCTCGTTCGACCGTCGTATCGGCCGGAGAAGATTAGTCGATTCCCCCTCCTGATTACTCGCCCACTGCTTGGTTCTTATTCTCCCCCTCTATTTTGGCTAGCTACTGGAAGATAGATGAGCCTTTTCGATCCTCTTCCCGCCGTCACTTTCGGCGTCCTTTTCTTCCTTACTTTTCGCGTCTATGACCTCGCGCTGACGAACTCCTAAATGTCGGCGGTTCGCTCGGTCATGGCTTTGCTCTGACTCCGTTACTGTTGACCGGTGGGTCAGCAATGTTCTTTCAGCCGCATCTACGCCTTCCCTCAATTCCGTCGCTCGTGCTAAGGCGTTTCTCTTCTTTTCACCGAGTAGATGACACTCCCGCCACCTGACCTCCCTGTCGTCTCGACCCGCCTTGTAACTACTTCGAATCCTCCATAGTACGCAGCGCCACGTCGGCTTCCTTTCTACCACTTCTCTTCGACTACTCGTCTCCTGAGACTTTCGGACCCTCTAGAGCGTCTCCGAGTCACGTCTGTAAGATCAAGACCCTAACTCGGCGACAGCTCAGATTGCCTCTGCTTGACTTTACTTGATGGGAATCATATAGTCATCCCATTTGTCTCTCCTCCGTTGTGTTGTCTTCTATATCCAGGAAGATTCTTTTCAACTTGCAGGCTGTGCATCGAGATGTATCCTATTTCTGTCTTCTCTCCACCTGTAAGGGGCTAGAGACCCTTCTCGTGGTCCTTCCATTTTAGCCCCTGAGTTTCGGCTCCATTTCTTCTTTAATTTTCATAGTCCGACCTCTGTTTTCCTGAGTTCCTCGGGGGAGAAGTCGAAGCACTTGTCAATCTGATTATTCTTCCCGCTTGTGAGTTAGCTTTTTATCGCCGATTGTTCTACGTCCCCTCCAATTAGCACCCTCTTAGATGATTAGGTCCGGATTTTTTTGACTTTTAGTTAGCGCATGCCTTCCGTTTTTGCTTGAAACCTGTTCAACATCTCCTGAGTCACCAGAGTCGTCCAGTTTCCGCGATTTTCAGTCCCCACTTTTGTGGTTTGACGGCCTTCTCCTTTCGCGACTTAGAGGTCACCTCCTTCAGTTGTTGAACTGAAACGTCGCCATAAAGTGAGGATCCCCTTCTTGTCTAGCGAACTCTTCCCCCTCAATCTTCCTCTCTTCCGTCCCCTTTCGAGCGGCTGAACCGGCCCTCAAAAAATAATTTGGTCTCTTCTTTTCCCGAGATCCAGATAGTTCTCTCGGCTACCGTCCCTCCGATTTAGAGAATTCCTCACCCTCCCCCCTCCCTTTACATTTTCCGGGCTGCTTCGGTTTCCCGGCGTCATAGCTTTCTCACGCGTCGTAACCTTTTTTACCGATCGCCGGCTTAAAACCCCGGCCAGTAAGGACCTCCCGAGGGATGCCCCCTGTCTTCCCCAAAAAAGGGCGGACAGTCTAGGCGTCTTCCTCATAAAGACCGTCGGAAGCGGCTTTCCCATATGCAGACTCATTCAGCTGTCGCCATTGGAGGTAGACTTTTGTTCTGTTTCCCTCTTTTGTCCGCTGCGCGACTATCGTCTTTAAGAATGATATTTGGGTCCGCTTTGCCCTAGGCTGGGTCACCACTTTCACTTCTGATGTTAGGGTCTTTTCCTCTCGGATGTTTCTTCTACGTCGGCCGTTTTCTCTTGTTCGATCGTCCGCGGGCCTTCTTCTATGCTAGGTGCACTGTCTTTTTTCTCTTTCCTCCCAGGGCGTCACGTAAGGCCATCGCTTATACCACTCGCGGGCGGACTTTTTTCACTCAATTGAGTCCTTCGACCTCTTCCGCAGAGAGTTCGAGGAACTTCGTTCATCCCCCTCAACGCCATCCTCGACCCACAAACTTTTATCTCCTTTGTCGATAGACGCCCAAGTTCCTTCCCTTTATCAGTCGGCGGTCAGCCAGCGTCCTCCCCCCGGAGGGAGTCCCCAGCTCCTGAAAGTGCCCGGAATTTTTGCATCCTTTGGTTCCCTCGCCCGAAAGTCGCCTCCCTTATTTCCCCAGGAAAAGTCCCCCGGGAAGTGTTGACCGAGACCCTCTTGAGTAACCCCCCCACCTCCTTTCCCGGTCTTTTTGGCTAGACATCCTCTCTTCCTTTTCGTTCCCTCTCCGTCTCCCCCCCGAGAACGACCCTCTCGCACACCCCAACGCCTGGACTTCGTTCACTTCGCTTCCTGAGCGAGGTCTTATTTCTAGACCGTCCCCCCTCTTTCTGTTCTTTGTGCGTTCTGGCGAAGCGGCTGTTTCCCCCCCCCTCCTTGATTTCCCCCATTAAACCCAGACAAAGCCGAGAGATCTCTCGTTCGTTCCTCAAAACGCTAATTTCTTGGCGCGGAAGCCGGGTATTTGACCGATGTGGACCTCTTTTCCTTTTCCATCTTCCGTTTTTCTTTCTATCTCTCCAGTCATCCGTTCGGCTTTCCGCAAGAAGAGATCTGGGCCTGTGATTCTTAGATGAGTCTCTCCTCAGCAAGTTTTGTCTCTCGTAGGTTCCAGCCTGCTTTGTGACCACGAAGTTTTCCTGCCGAACCTCGCCTCTTCTGTCTTTTTTGGCCCCCTCCTATTCAACTGAAACAAGCTGATTCGCATTTTTGCATTTGCCTCCTAGAATTAGTGAGTTTGATTCCATTTTGCGCTCGTGTCTTCGTTTTTTCCTTTTCTGAGGTACAGTTCGTCAGCTTGTCCAGTATTGCCCCCTCTTTACCTCTTTCTGATTTCTCCCAAGCGTCGGTCGCCCTATGGTCTCAGGGTCCGGTTACACGGCATATTTTTCTGTTTCCAGTTCATTTTTCCCTCAAGTCGGCGGCAATTTCCTTCTCTTTTTTTTGAAGCTTTCCGGATCGCTTACGTTGAGGAAAGTTGCACCTTGAGAAGATTCGAATTGGCGTCGTAGCTCGTAGACTCTCTTTTTCCTCTGAGTTAGTATTCCTAAGTTCTCTATCACTTTATCCGAAGGTTCAGTCTGCAAGTAATCAATTATGCTCTCTCACCCTCTCCGCAAGACGTGGTGAGGCTCTCTTGGAAGTAATCTGCCTGTCTTCGTCCCGTCCTGAAATGAAAATCTGTCATTTTCGCGTCCTTCTAGTCCCCCTTTTAATAATCGGACGGCAGTAGACGACTCCTGGAAATTCTCTGAATCCCTCACAGTCTGTTTTGACCAACTCTTTTCTTATTTCCTCACCCTCATCCTTTTCTTCCCCTCCTAGCCTAGCTTCCCGACTGAGTGACGCGGACCTTCAGTAGTCCGCCTCCTTGTGTGAAGCTACGCTTTTCTCTCCTTGTAACCGTCCCTACCTTAGTGATGTTCTGCGTAAAGCGCAGAGCCCCCGCCCATGTTTGGGCTTAAGAAGGACCCTCGAGCGTCGGCGTTCCGAGGTTTTTTTTTTTTCCCGTTACTTGGAGGCTTTTGGCGTTAGCCCTCTTAGCATTCTGCCTGACAGATGCCACTCGCCTGCCCGCCACCGTAGCGTTTTTTTATTCCTTTGACTCTTTTGCCCTTCTTCTCTGCCTCTACTATGATCGGTTTCGTGAGCGCGTGTACTCCTTCTCACGATTGGGACTTTTGTACTTCCAAGCCCTCCTAGGGCAGTACCTCGCAGCCCGCAGAATGAGCTCGCGAGCCCCTCTCCGCTCACCCTTTCGGGACTCTTTTTATTCCCCGCCTTGCGATCAGCGACCCCCTCCCCTATTCTGCCGCATTTGCGCAGACATCCTCTCTCTTTCCCTCCTTTACGCTGTGTCACCTAGAATTTGAACTTTTGGATCCCCTCAGCCGTCCGCCCTCCGGCATGCCTAATCGTACCTCGCCTCTCTCGGAGCCATTTTCGTACTCGTCGAAAATCGGTGATGGAAAGTCCGGAACTGCCCATCCTTCCTTCCTCGAACGCCGCGCTTGCCCCTACTTATACTGCCCCCCCTCTTAGTCTCAGACGCGCTTATAACACGGTTTGCCCCCCCTAGATCTCGAAGAGGTTTTCTCTCTATGAACTTCCCCGAGATTCTCCCCTCTACAGTTCCAAGGTCCGCCGTGCACCGGCGACCTTATTTCTTGAATTTTTTTTTGTGAATAGTCAATGAGAGATCTCTTATTA
>Ga0179593_1692091_pt1 | contig 12610 bp, 11 predicted proteins | sample CZODoug2_1_08_16_FD_185931 | JGI IMG/M metagenome (GOLD analysis project Ga0179593, IMG submission 185931) | Vadose zone soil fungal communities from Angelo Coast Range Reserve, California, USA - CZODoug2_1_08_16fungal (PacBio error correction) | ecosystem: Environmental > Terrestrial > Soil >... | reverse complement strand
CCCCCTTGTTGTTGAAACTTTTCCCCCCCCCCGGATGCATCCCCTCTTTCCCAGCGAGAAGCGTTTCCCGTATCCGTGAGTTTTTTCCCCGAGCGCTTGCTGCCACACGTGATATTGCTCTGAGCTTTTTTTCGGGTCCCCTTTTTTTCGTCTCGAAGGAAGTCCCTCCTCGCGCGGCCTGGTCTTCTAGAGGCCCTCTCCTTTCCAGCGCATACCTTGAGCGGTTTTTTTTTTCCCACTCCCCTTTTTTCGATTCCTTGTTCCCCTCCTGCAGAAGTGAAGCTCTTCGCTTTGAACGTCCCATGCCTTCTTTCCACCACATCGGGTTGCCCTCCAGGTTGCCTCTATCTCAACTTCTTCCAAGGAAGACTCCTTGAAACCTTCCGTGGCTTCGATTTCCTGGAAACCCGACGGAGATCTCACGCCCACTCCATCTTTTTTTTTTCCTTCTTTGGGCGATTTTTCCCTCGTTGTGGATGGTATGCCCCCTACCCCTTGTTCGACTCTCCCCCCGATCTTTCGACCCTCTCGACCTTCAGGCTTTTTTCTTGTTTCCTCTTCTCCCCCTTTCTCAATTTCCAATTTGTCTGTCCACGTGACGTTCCTCTCGAGGAGGTCCCTTTCTTGCTGTTCCCTCAGAGTTCCTACAAATGCCTTTGGCTTCCTTCCGCCTCATTCCCTTAACTGCGATACGAGCCAATTTTTTTCTAAAATTTTTCCTTTTCGTCGATCATGACGAAGCTGTCTCCCTTCCTGCGGGCAAGAACCTCCCCTCTACTCCCCGTTTTTTTCTTGGGGCCGTAGGCCGCCATTCACGGAATCTTCCTATAGTCGCCTTTTCCTTCTCGCTTATGATGCCGAGAAAGTTCCCTCTTCAAGAGAGCGGCGATTCTTGAGTGTCTTTCCTCAGTCCTTTTCCCCCAGGCAGGCTCCGAAAGGCCTCGGCGCTTTCCCCGAACGTTTTTTTTCTTTTTTATCAGCCCCTGCCGCTCTCCGCAGATTTTACGCGCGATTCGGCCTTCCGAGCCTGAGAAAGTCTTTTTCTTTCGAAAATATTCGTCTCGTTTCAGTTTCGTTGTCATCGCCCTGTATGATTTTCCCTTTTCAAAGCGTCACGACTCTTTCTTCGAACGCTTTTGACTCCCCCCGAAGATTTTTCTTTTCTGCCCCCTCCTTTTTATATGCGAACGGTCTCACCTCTATTGTTCGTTTGGTCCCTTCACAGTTTTTAGCACAGATTTTTCCAGACCTCCCCCCTCCAAACGTATGTCTCATTGTAATTCGCCACTGAAGACAAGGCCTCCTTTCCTTTTTCACAATAGTTTTTTCTTCTATCGAAAATTCTCAGAAGCGACCCCTGTTTCTTTGAGAGTTAACCCTAATGGGCTTCCGGATGGTCTCTACTTTCGCATTTTTCGAACCTTGATGCCCTTCGCCGCCGGAGCCTCTCCGCGTTTTCCAGGTTTTTTCCTAATAAGAGATCTGTTTTCCTGACCCCAACATAGCAGGATTGTCCCTCAGTGTTTTTGTTTCTCTGATCGCTTCTACCCCTTCGACCTTTTCTTAATCTCTCTTTTTATCATCTCTTTTTTCTCTTAGTTCGGAAGGAGAGCCAAATGTCTGTTCCCCAAGATTCATCCCGAGGCTTTCGAGGAGGTACCCCGCACTTCCAGGGCCTCTCTCCGAAGAGCTAACCTGCCTTTCGCCATCGTCCCCGGGTTTTCTCCTTTCTGTGCCGACTCGTTCGCCTCCGGCGACTCGGCCTCTTTTCGGGAATTATCTCCCAATCATTTTTGTTTCACTGTATCTTTCCCTCCAATCGGGCGTCCTCCTTTCAGAAGGACGTTCAACTCGGCTTAGCCCTTTCGACGGACCATCTTGCTTAAGACCATTTTTTACCGCTTTCTTCGTTGCCGTTTTCCGCAGGGGCCTCTTGACAGACTTTAGGACACCTTGTCTCTTTTTCTTTCACGATTCTACCTCTATGGACAGATTGCTACGTTTCCTTCTCTTAAACGATACCTCGAAACCTGTGTAGTGCCTTTCGTTTTTTTCAACACGCTTCAATCTTATTTTTATATGAATAGCAGTTTTCATGCGTCGACCCCGGCGTATACCCTCTGACGCAGACTCTTTTCAGAGTTTCTTCTTAAAGGCTCTAATGCTGTCTTAGAGATAGTGATGGTCTGTCCTTTCTTTTTGAGCTATTTTTTTTCTTATAAGATCTCTCGAATTTCCTGAATATACTTCCTCAGATGCCGGCTTTTGGTTCGTATATGTGGGATTTGGTTTCTTTTCCGCCAGGAGCCTTCGGACTTCTTCCCCCATTGTAATGGTATTTAAGAATTTTTTTCTTTGTAGGTTTGTGTTCTATTCCACCAGATAGCTTCCCTCCCCCTTCCGGATTCGGACTTCCTCATCGACTTCCTTCACAGCTCTCCCTTCTAATAGTTCTCTCGGTCACGTTTACCTGCTTCTCTCTGTAGATTATTTCACGACCGTATTTGTTTTTTTTTATCCGTGGAAATTCTTCTTCTCAGGAGTTCTTTTTATTCCTTCCTTTTTCTTCCGGGGATTTTTAGAAGTGGGAACTCCAGCTAGAGATTTATCGGGTGAACGATTGGCTTTCCTTCTCTCTTTCTTTTGTGAGTTCTTAGCCCCCGGGGTCATACTTTCCGTTTGGGCTCTTTTCTTCTCTTCACCTGCTGGCTATTAGCCCACCCTTGTGCCTGGCGTTTTCCTTCGCTGTTTTTTTCGTTTCAAGAATAAAATACCCTTTTTTTAGTTGCTCCTTAGCCCTACTGGCGATTCGTCCTGAGTCCTCCAATGGTCTTCCGGCTCCTCTTCCATGAGAGAAGGACGCCTTCCCGTCTCCCAGTCCCTCCCAAACCAGTTTGGTTGTCATCTCTCTTTACGCCAACCTCGGCCGTTCTTTCTTCCGTCAGCCTTTTTGCCTCGATTGTTTACTCATTCCTGTTCTGTGTCTCAGATCCTTTCAATGGAATTCCCAACTCACGCGCTCTCACGAATTTGATACAAGCTTTTTCTGCTTAAGTTTGAGTCCTTTTGCGCGTTCCTTTCTCTCGATCTTCCGTTTTTTTTTTTTTCTCATGGACCCCTTTTTTTCCTCTCCCCTTCGTTGTGTCCTCTCCTGGTAAATTGAAGAAGATTGTTTGGTCCGTTTTTGGTGAAAATCCCCATCTTTCCTCTCTTTATTTGCTCTCTTAGATCTTCCCCCTCCTCCCCTCTCATTTGTCGAAGCGTGCCCTGCGGCTTTTTTTCTCTGTTGTCCAATTTTCTGCCAACCCCCTTTCCGGTTTCCGATGTTCTTTTTCCCCTTCTAGAAGTACGCTCTTTTTACGGCGCCGCACGCTCTCTGGAGCCTTTGTTCACTCGTTCGGTCCGCGCTTCTTAATCCCCTATCATTCTCCCCTGATTTTCATTTCTAGCCTCCCTAATCCTCCATTATGAATGCCCCGACCATTTTAAAGCAGGACTCGCTGATCTATATACCGTCAAACATCCTCCCCCCCCGGACCTTTAAGTCCTTTGAGGGTACGTTTCTTCCTGCCACCCCAGAAAGGCGAGAATCAATAAGGTTGGGAGGCTTTTGTGTTTCCTTTTCACACTTGGTCGGATCCCAATCGGCGTCGGAATAACCCCTCCCGCGGCCCTTCCTCCATTTTTTTTTTTCAATCTCCATATCGGTCCCTTTCGTCAGCTCTGCGATGCGCCTCGATTCGCTTATTCCCGATCCTTTTGAGGGCGATCTGCCCCAATGACGCCAATTCCTCCTTTTTAGCTGCTTTTTCCCCCGCTCTCCGATACTAGCGTCTCTTCAAGTTTTTCCCCTGCCGGAGGGCCGCGGTCTAGAGAATGACTTCTTTGCCCGTTCCTTTTTTTTTCGCGAATCGACTTTTTCTCACGTTCTCCTTTTTGAGGTTTGTTTCTGCTCCCAATAGCCGGCTCTCTCCTGTCGAAACTCGACTCTGGAATTCGGCGCCAGAGAATTCTCCCCAGATTTCCAGCCTTCCCGTGAATCTTCCCCCTCCCCCTCTCTCGGAATCCTTTTCCTGATTCGCGAAGCTCCCTAAGTTCCTCCCTGTACTTCTCGATCCCCCTCCTCAGCCGAAGTGCGCAAGATTTTTACGCGGTATTCAGGGCCTTTCCCGTTCGAGCTCCATCTGCGAAGTCCTCCAAGATCTTCCCGATTTTTCTTTGGCATCCCTAGATGAGCATTCCTCAGGCGTTCTACGAGCAGGATGTCTTTTAGCAAGTTTTTTTTCCACATTCTTTTTTTTTTTGAATCGTGAGCTTTGGTAGCATTCTTTTACGGTTATTGTCTGCTCAGGTTTTCGCGGGTCCTTCTGAGAGTCCCGCCTTTACTTTCCCAATTCCCTTAAAAGGATGGCCCGTCCTCCCCTTGTAATCTCATTTTCGCGTATATAGATCCCCTTTTCGATCCTCCTCTTTTAGATCCCCTTTCCCCTGATGGTCTCCCTAAGGTTATGGATTTAGCTGTTCCCATTAATGGAGCGATGATTCTTGACATACTTCTTTGAGCCCTTTTTTTTTGATGTCCCCCGGCCGACCTTTTAGAGAAAACTCCTCTGATCCTTTTACCATCGTTTTTTTTGAATCCGTAGCATCGCTTTTTTCACGACCCTTTCATCTCCCGTTGTTTTTTCTTTTATCTTTGCCTTTTGGGGGCTTTCCGGCGCTAGCTGGTCTTTCTTTTCCGACACCCCCCTCTATTTCTCAGCGCGTTTCTTCCGTAGGATTCGCCTTCATCATCCCCCTTCCTTTTTAATCCCAGACGGTCGAGTCTTTCATAGCAATAGGAAGTCAGCTCGTTCCCCCGACCCCTCAACTCTTTCCATAGTGGCCCTCTTCGTTCTGCGACTTCATATTGATGTAGCGAGAGGGGGCAGTTCGATTTCTTCTTTTTTCTTTTCTAATTACAGTTGACACCGTTTTGGTCGGCTTTCTTTCAACTGTCACCTGTGGAGTTCCTATGACTTTTTCAATTCCCTAAGTTTACGGACCCGAGTGGCCTTTAAATCTCGTCTGATGTCTTCGTGGCTTCGCAGTCCGTTCCTCTGATTTGCTCGTGCTTTCTTTAGCTTTTTCCTCTCTGATGCCAGATCTTCGAGCGAAAAGGACCTCTCCTCCGGGTTGTTGCCTTCGCTTCTTGCTGCTGATAGTTTTCAGATTTTTTTTGCAAAATCCTTCCTTGAGGATTCCTCCTCCTTGTAGGTCCTTTTCCAGTTTCGGCTTTTCTTCCGAGCCCTAATGCTGCTTGGCTTGGGTGAGGAACTTTCCTTTTCCTAGCCGCCTAGTTCTTGCTGTTCCTTCGGCCCTTATTCTTTTTCCCTATCCCCGATCTGTCCTCAGCAGGGATCTCTCTCTGCGCGGGCTTGGACCACATAACTCTTATGTGGATGTTTCTTTTCCAAGCCTGCTACGCGGATGTCTCCTCCTTAGCGGGCATAATTTCCTTCCCGGCTTAAGGAAATTTTTATTTATCCTTTCTTTTTGTAGCTTTCCTCCTTTTACGCCAATGTTGGAGGCCTTCATCACGTCCCCGAGTCTCCAGCTCTTCATAGTCTCCGATCTACTCCTTCCCGGAAGACGTGCGCTTAGTCTTTTCTTTTCCTTGCGCCTTCGTGGTCTGCTTTTTTTTTGGTTTTTTCTTCCGTCTTTTTTCTGGACCAAGTTTGTCGAGTTTTTTCCCACAACCATTATTTTTCGCCCCCTCACCCTTTTCCCTTAGGGGTTCTTTCATTTTTTAAGTATGCTTCCCCGTACCTCCAGCCGAAAAAAGGGGTGAATTTCTTTTTTGCCCTTTATTTCTTCTCTGCCTTTCCTAGGCTTTTTTCCGAGTCCCCTTTTGGGATTACTCCGCTTACTTGTCGGCCGCTTAAATGACTGTCCTTTTTCAAGGAATCCACCTAAAGTCTTTTATCCTTTTACTCTTCGGATACACTTCCCTTTCTTCTTTATAGATTTCAATGGTTTTTAGACGTCACGGCCTTCGAGACGGCCCTTCCCTTACCCTTGGTCTGATTTTCTATCAACACTTTGAGGGTTTTTCTTTAATGTCTCCCCTGCCTGTCTTCCGCGCTCTCAGCTATAGATGAAATGACTTTTCTCCTATTTTTCCTTCCTGCGTGTGATCGTTTCTCTCTCTTTCGAAGTACCCACCCCCCTTTTAATCACCACAGCTTTTCGCGGAATGACCTCCTTTCTCCCTCAGTCAGCTCTGTTTGCTTCTTATCGATCTCTTTTTTTTTAGAGAGACCCTGCTAGCCTTCCCTTTTCTGGTGGTCCTCTCCTTCTGATTCCCGCTTTGTTCAATTCTTTTTGAGAGAGTGAGTTGTTGAAACTCCCGCTTCAGTTCCCAGATGTTTCTATCACACTCTTTTCGCCACACCTTGACAGAGTCTCCCTCTTCTGAAGCCTTCTTTTTCCAAGGCGCGCGGCTCTCCCCCTAGGAAGGGTTTTGGTTTGTTTTTTGTTGGGTTTTTTCTTTGTTTTTTTGTCTTTTCTTTTTGGGTTTTTTTTTTTTTCGATTGCTGGGTTGGATTTCCATAGGTGCTTTTTCCTTCTCTCTCCGGAAGCGGCCTTTCCCCCCTCAAGAGCTCGCGCGGCCTTCTTTTGTTTTTCCCTCTCCCCCGGGATGAAGGATCCCCACTAGACCGTTCGGGCTTTTCGTCCCTCAGCCTTTCCGCCTCCCCGACAGCTCCCCCCATTCTCCACTTTCGTACCCTCTTTTACGATCTCTCTCAACAGGCAGCAGCCCTGGAAGAATTAATTCTTGTCCCCCTCTTTCGAGGCCTTTTTCAAATTCTAACCCCCCTCTTTTTTCCCCTTGCCCTACGGGAAGCCCTGATGGGGAGGTCTCCAATGATTTTTTTTTTTTCGAAATCCCCCTTCCGCCTCCCTTCCGTCGGAATACCCTTCAGACTAGAAGACCCTTTTCCCGGCGCAAGTCCTCTTCCCCAGATCCTTCTCCGGCGTCCGTATTCGGAGATAGGGATCGCCCTAAGCCCCTTTCTATTCTCAGTACATTTCTGAGTTCTTTTTTCTTCTCGAATGAAGACACATTCCTGTCTTTGAATTCTATCTGGAGCTTCCTGAATTCTCTTTCTCTCAGGACACCATGTTCCGAATAGACCAGCCCCCCCTAGGGAAGAGCCACCCTATTTTCTTGAGCGGGTTCTTTTCCCTACACCCCAGCCCCTCTTTCCAATCCTCGCTGGTGCTTTTCTCATCTCCTTTCTCTCCTCAAAAGATCTCTTTTTTCCCTCATAGTCAGATGAGCGTCCCCAGTAGACACGGAACCTCTCCCGGGCGCTGCCTTTTTTCTGAGACTTCATTTCTAAGCTTTCAAGCCTTTTTCTTCTTCAGGTCGCGACCTCAGAGGCGCGCCCAGGGGCTGGACCTTCGCCCGACCTTTTTCCTCTCAAGCCCATCCCAGCCTCTTTAGTTTCTCGGTCCCTGCAGCGGCCGGTCATTCTGCAGGCAGCAAATCCCTTCCGCCACTATATGCTCCCACGATAGGCTTCCGCTTTTTTTCCCTTTTTGTAATCGCAGAGTTCTCAGAAATCGTCACGAAGAAGAGCAGATGTCTCCCAGTCCTCCTCCGGATCTTTTCCTTTCTCAGGCACTCCAATCCTACTGGAGACCCTCCCTGTATTTTTTTTTTCTTCATTTGGTTTTTCTCCGCTAACTCTCCTACCCGCGTCCTTTTCTTCTCCTCGGATGTAAGTCCCCTTCCTTCGGTTTGCAAGATACTCCCCAACACTTCTGCGCCGCCATTGGTCGCTCCAAAGGCTCAAATTTAGAAGTCCACTTCCTTTTGCCGCAGAGACCTCCCCCTTAGTTAGCTTCACCTCTCTTTAGGTGATAGGTTCTTCCCTGAACAGTCTTTTACCTTCCTGATGGCGCTACAATTTAGAAATTTTCCGTTAGACTAATCTTCCTTCACCCCCCGCTGACTCCACCTCTTTTTGGGTCAGAGGAATCAGTCATAGAGTAGTTGAATCCCCCCCTTTCTGGTATGCCCGTTTTTCTTAAGAAGTCTATTGGGGGTTCCGCGCTCGCGGATTTTAGTAATCTCCACGGGCCTTTGTTGAGGAGCTTTCTGGAATTCCCCTTCCCCTTTCCCCTTTTCTGCTTCTATAGAGTTGAAGGTTCCCTCGCCCCTCAGACTTCCTTTTTGTTACCTTTCCCTGATAACCGGCCTCCGTGGGCGAGGCCGTTTTCTTTTTTTGGCGCGCCCCTCTTTCGACTCTTTTCTTCTCCCCCCTGTGCAGTTTTACAAGGGTCGGCTTCCCTTTTGTCGGCGCTGTTGATCCCTTACCATCTTTTAGTCATCCCGCGCTTAGTGGCCCTCCCTTTTCTCGTGGCGTCTAGAAACGGACACGCGTTCTTTCTGACAATAATAGAGGATCCCCTCTCGTCTACTTTCTCAATTTTCCTCAGTACTCCCCTCCCTCCGTCGCCCCATGAATAGTCGTCCTCTTTACGACTTAGAAGTTCTTTCCTATTTTGCCAATCTGCCTCTCCCCCTCCTAGATACAACTCTCCTCCTGATGTTTCGCCGGCTTTCTTCTGGATGCCCTCTCAAAGGGAGACGGACTCCCCACGCTTTTCCCCTCTATTATGCTTTTGTTAGGCTTTCCGGCGCTTCCTCTTTCGGATTTCGCTCTTATGATCGAAGCCTTCCTCGCGCGGGAGGCTTCTTTTCATGCTGTTCTTTCTTTTTTGTGCTTTTCCTTTTCTATTGCTGGTTCCCCCCTTCTATTCATCAGTCGATCTTTTCGAGCAGTCATGGCGATTGGCTATGACTAGGCCCCCTTCCTCCGCTTTTTGGCCGATGTTTTTCTTTTTTTTTCCCTTGGCCTCTTTTTTTTCCTCAGCGGCCCTGATCTCGAGTCGCCTCAAGTTTCATGGTACTATTTTCAAGCTATTTTCTCTCTTTCGTCGTTCTTTTTCCTTTCCCCCGTTTCTTTGAATTGCGCATTCTGTCCCCATAGAATTCCGACTGTAGGATACTATACGACGCAGATCCCCTCCCGATAGACCCTCCAGGTATTTTTTTGACGTTCCTCCGCTTTTGGCGAATACTTGGTTCCAAGGCTTCGAGGTCCTTCTGCGTCGTTCCCCCTATTCTTCTCCGGAGGTCGACGCGCGAAATCCACCTCCTACCTCGTTGGTGCTTTTTAGTGCTCTGGGGGCCGCCGTCTCGTGATTCCTTCCCCTCGACACCGGGTCCCCGGACGCCCTTTGTGCTATTTATTCTTACTTCTTCTTTTTTCCTTACCCGATGTTTTCCCTAGCATTGTTCCCCTGCGGATGGCTTAACTGCGCCCCTTCTTGATATCCCTCCCTTTCAGCCCTCATGAGGGATCCCAAAGTCCGCGCGAATCCCAATTTTGTTTTGGTTTTTCCCCAGCCGTCCGAGACTTCCCCTTGCTTTTTAAGACAGGAGAGGTGCCCATAAAAAATTCCCGTGACGATATTGGCAGCCGCCCCCCACCCCCTTCTTCCGCTTTTTGCACCCTCTTTGCAATGATTTTTTTTTCAATCGATGGTTCCGATCTCGTTTCGGTGGTGTGATCGGCCGAGACTACCTCTTCAATTCCCCCAATCTTTCAATTATCCCATCTTTTCCTGAGGAAATGGACCTCCGTTTTTCACAGTACTGGGCGAGTTTTCCTTTTTCCGATTTTGCCATGATAGATCTCTTTTTTTTTTTCTTTTCTGAGAGCGATCATAATCTCCTCCCTTCAGTACTTCTTTTTCCGCCACGGCTTTTCCGAAGACCCCTGTATCATTATGTTTAGATCTTTTTAACAGCTTCCGCCTCTTCTTTTGCTCGACACGCACCGCATTTCGAGATCGGCCCCGCTTTTCCCCCACTCGTGTGCCATCCCCCCATGTCTGTGCTCCCTTCCCTTTCGCTGCCACCCAACTTCTAAGGTGATATGATTGGTGTTTACCCTCATCTTTAAGTCTCTCCTTCGGCCCCCTTCTTTAGCGCGGCAATGGTTTTTCGGAATCAGGAACTCCTAAGTTGTAAGCGCTACCTCCCTATTAGTGCGGCTATTCCTTTCCCCTAGCGCGCCTTTGAAGCGACAGCCGCCCTACCGACTCTCCTATCGTTTTGACCGGTTAATGTGCTCATAGAGCGTAAACAGCCCGTCTCCCAAGCCTCCGCCTTTTCCATTACATGTTATGAACTTTGTAGAGGGTTTTTTTTCCCCCATCAGGACCGGATTTTCAAGCCCCCCCGGGACCGTTTGGTGAGGGACCCAGGTTTTATGCTTCTTAACCCTTTTGTAGAAATCATCGGAAAGACTCGTCCATACCAAGCCGTTTTGTTTCATTCAACGTAGAAGACCCCCCTAGCGTAGTGCCAACTTTTTTCAAGCCGATAGTAAGGTAACCTTTTTTCTTCGAAGGGATCTTTAGCGACCTTTTCTAGCTGGACTCCCCTTCCGTCCTGAAGGCTGAGATTCCCTCTGCCGCCCCTTTCATAGAGAGTAGTCGACTCCTGACTTCCCGCCTCGTTTTTTTTTTTCCTCCCCCTTCACGTCTTGCCGCCGGGAATAGACCGGACTTGTGCCTTCTGCGACCCTTCCGCCTTTTTCCGGTCCGTTCACGACAGCCCACATCGACGAACCTCGCCATCAACTTTTCGGCGCGATTATATGCCCCCTCGCGGCTTGACCTTCGTTTCGCCTGCTATCGTCCAGATGGGCGCCAGCAGCTTTTTCAAAGGTTACGACACGAGCGTCTTGCCCCTTTCTTTGAAGTGCCGCAGCTCGCGTCAGCCAATGCAGCATGGTCCCCTCTTTCCAGCCCTTTCCGAACTTTTTTTTTCCTCCGGGTTCCCGTCCCTCTTCCGACAGTCCAGCAGAAAGATCCCTCTCAGATTTTCGCTTTGCGTAGCGATTTTGCTCCCGTTTCTTCCCTCCACAGCCCTTCAAGCCTCACGAGCGAATCATCCCCTACGGTCCCCACTTCCCGTCTCTTCTTTGGCATCGCTTCCTACGGCGTTCACTTTCACGAAGACGTTTGTTCGAAGGATGGAGATCTACTGCGTTGAGCCCGCCTTGCCCTTCCCTGCAACTTTCTCAGACCGGCGTTCTAGAGGATGGTTCATAAATCGGTTTACTATGAGAACCCCTCCCCAACACAGGCCCGCATTCTTGGGCTTCCCGAAAACTATTTTCCCGGTGGTGATCCATCCCCCCGGCGCGACCACGGATGGCCGCCTAACCTTGTAATTCGCCACTTCGACGTCCAAGTGCGCCCAGTCTTATAGCTTACCTGTCGGCACGCTTCCTCCATCTGAAGAAAAAGTACCCCTCGGCCACCGAGTTCTCCGGTTCCTTCTTCCCCTCTGAACAGAGAGGACTGATTACTCTTTTCGCTATCCCTCTATCTAGGGATTGCCCCTTGAGACACGCCATTGATGATTCCTCCCTGCTCCGGGCCTCCTCCTGCGGTCCTCCCATCAACCCACCCCCGGTTTTCCTCACCCCCGAATCGCGAGAGAAGGGGCCTCCCTCCCTAGCCGGAGGCATCTCATGATCTTTTTTCCTCTTTTTTTTTGAGAGATTCATCCGGTTATGTGGGTTTTTTCCCTTCCTATAGCGGCTCTGACTTATTCGTATGCGAATTGGGAGCAGTCGGTGGGCGATGCCTTTTTCTTCCTTCGCGGCGGCATCACCTTTCTGCGGGCTCCAGGTCACAGGAGTTCTCTGCGGTCATCACCTGCCATCAGGAAGTACATCCTCCTCGTGGTTCCCGCGCGCAAGCACCTGTATCAACGTGCGCCCTCTCTTCCTCGGACTTTATGAGAACGAGAAGTTACGCTTCTCTCTGTTCGACGAGAGGCGCTTTCCCCTGGCGGGCCTGGCAGCCCTTGGCGAAATCTCCCTGTCACGGCTTCATCCGTTTTCGGAGCTGAGCTTCAACCACGGTTCAACTCGGTGTAATAAGTCTCCTCCGGGGACCCCAGGCGTCTTTTGTGAGCCCTCTTCGCAGAGAATTCCCCGCTTGATGCAGACCCCTCTCCGAGGCTCCCGGTAGTGCCTTTCCCCTCTCTTTTCGACCCCTAGTCTTGCGTTCAACCCCTTTTCCCGGTACGCCTTTCTGACTCTCTTCTCCTACCGTTTTTCTTTTTCCCTTATACGATTCTTCTTGATGCAACTGCTCGAGAACTCGTTAAAAGAGAACTAGAACTATCTTGTTTCTTGAGTCTGCTTTCTCTGATGATGCTGTTACACGGTAGTCCCTCCCAAGCCCTCTCTTTTCGAAACAAGAGGCACCCCTATGATGCTCCCTTATGGACTTTTAAGTGAGTAGGGTAGATATTTCTCGACAAATTAGTCTTCGGAGAGTCCGCTTAAGACTCTCTGAGATGAGAACTTTATGATAGCTCCATTCTGCATTCTTGGGATTACCTTCCAAGGATATTCATTATGGGCATAGCCGAGATAGTTATTTTTATGTCCCTCTTTTCCCTTTATGCTTCTCTGACGATTCCCCCCTTCAAAACTATTTCCGAGAAGGAGATACGACCCGTCGATTGGTC
>Ga0179593_1683746_pt1 | contig 12610 bp, 13 predicted proteins | sample CZODoug2_1_08_16_FD_185931 | JGI IMG/M metagenome (GOLD analysis project Ga0179593, IMG submission 185931) | Vadose zone soil fungal communities from Angelo Coast Range Reserve, California, USA - CZODoug2_1_08_16fungal (PacBio error correction) | ecosystem: Environmental > Terrestrial > Soil >... | reverse complement strand
CCCCTTGACCTCCTTTCAGCGTAGCTCCCCCCCAATGTTTTTTCTTTCAGCTATCGATAGATTTTTTCGCCGAAGTATGCGAGTTGTGGTTACGACACTCACGGGTTTTCTTCCGAAACCCTTTTTTCTCACGACCCCCGCTCGGTGTGCCTTACCAGCGGGGAGTGAGGTGCGGTGAAACTCGGGATACTTACGTTTTCCTGTTTCCCTTGCGAATCGGCCTCTTCCATGGCTTTTTGTAGGCGAATCTGAACCATTTATAGTAGAACGAGACATTTTCCCCTCCCTTTTTTTCTTTCTCCGACTTTTCTCGATCTTTTACAACGGACCCGTCGCGGACCTTCTCCTTAATGACCTTGGCGAACAACAGAAAAGCTTAAGAGACTTCTCCCCTCGTTTCTAAGTACATGTGGTTCCCCCCCTGTGACTTGTGGTTCCTCTCGTTTTTTTGAGTTAGAAGGTGTAAAACTCGTTCTTAACCCGATTTCCTTGCGTTTTTCCTGAGGAATTGGTTCATCTGCGACACTGAAGAATGATTTAAGAGGAAAGAGAGACTGCCCTGAACGCAATCATTTTCTTTCTTATAGATTCGAAACATGATATTTGGTGATAAGACCCCATGGTTGAGGGGACTTTCCGATTCTGTCTTTTTCAGTTTGTCTCTTGGATTGGATATTCATGGTGCACAAAGAGATCAGGATGCTGGGCTTCATTCTTTCGCTTCAATCTGGCCGGTTCAGCGTTTTTTAGCCTCTCCCGGCTCCCTTTCGACTCGGACAGAACGGACTGGACTTTTTTTTTGCGGAAAACATGAAGGTTTCCCCGGTTCTTCTTTTTCCGTACCTTCTTTCCTCCGAACGTGAGCACCGCCCTCGTTCGATCAACATTATATAGCGGCATGTTTCAGTGGACGCGCTAATTCTCACGAGGTTCTTTATACCTTTTTCCGACCTCGGGAATCGGACAATTCGGAGGACCCCAGGGATCCGAATTGTCTCCCTCCCCCGCCTTTTCCCAGGCTCCGGTTATTTATGTTATCATTTTGGGGTTTTTTTCTCGGGCTTCGAGAGTCCCTCGCGCTAAGGGCCGCCTCATTGTTTCTAGCTTTCTCTCCCCGATCACTGATTCGGTTAAATCCGAGAGCTTTCTTCGCAAGCCCGATTCCTTCCCCCCACTTCCTTTTCGGTCCGGGCTAGTTTCTGCCGTTTTTGTTAAACGATGGATCCTGCTTCCCGTCTACAACGCGCATTAGTGGGTGTGAGGCGGACTTCTCCGGGTGTTTCATGATCCCGCTGCTTTGAGAGAACTTGATTGACTTTAGAGCCCCCCCCCCTACAATTTTTTCCCTCGTGCGCGCTTGACCTATTTCCACACGCGGCAGGCTTCCCCCCCGTGTTAATGGGTGGGCTGGGAGAGCCCAAACGTTCGTGAACTCGATTCCGCTTTTTGGTCCGAGTCACGTCGTGATGTTTCCCCCCCTTCGTCCTTAGGAGATTAATGGTGCATAATCCCCCTCGCTTCAACTTGGAGTGGCTAAATAAGGGACAGTTCTCGTATGACTCTTCCTTTTTGTGATTTTCTTTTTCATTAACGCCTCACAATCTTTGTGCCCTTGCTTACCAAGCCTCTTTTTCACGTGCAATAAAATACCTTAGAGAGCCGGTACTTCCACCTTTGACCCCTCGGGGATGGGCATTTTTTGTGCGGATCGGGGCTATCTTAGAGTTGTCCCCCCACCATTTTTTCCTGGGCAGGCGTTCCTTTTCCCAAGGTTTTCTTTTTCTGAGAGGAGAGGGGGACGAGGCGAGCATTCCCTGATCAGTTGATAGGTTGAGCTCTTCTCGGTCTATGTTCTTGTCCCCCCGATTAATCATCAATTTAGTTGGACTAGGTGTGGCGCCTTATTCTCGTTCTCTTCGTCGAAGTCTTTTTTGATCGGGAGTTAGCCCCCCGTGTCGGAATGCCTTTGGAAAAGTTGATGACTTAATTCTTGTTCCTCACGGTGGGATTCTGAAATCTAGCATCTGGTTAGAGATTTTTTGTTGCAAGTCGGAAAGCGATGGAGGAACCTTTCTCGGATATAAAACTCCCCAGGCTTCCTGGGGCCCCACGTCCCCTCCACAGCAGGTTTTCCCTATTGGTGTGACGTACGCGATGATCGTAGGACGGACTCAAGTTATCTGAAAATCCTCCGACCCCCTTTTGGTGCCACGGTTGGTCCTCCCCCCCCTGATCCATCCCTCTTTTTTCCACCTTTTCTAAACGCGGCCCTTCTTTTGATTGACGGGCGAGTCTTCCCGCGGGCATTAACTCTTTACTGCGAATGCTTCCCCGGGCATCCAGAGAGCTGGGGGGTTACGCCGCAAGTGGCCCGATCGAGTCTCCAAAGTCTTTTCGTTTTTTTTCTATTGTAGAGAAGATCCCTGAGCCTCGGCTCATTTTTTTTAGTTTGTTTTCCCTAGGTCTGGACTGCCATCTGCGGTTCGTCTACTCCCCCCCCCATATCGAAATAGGAAAGATAGTGGGCGGGAATTATCTTTCTCTTCTCGCACCCCTCCTTCTCTTGAATGCCCGTTGCCGAACTAGCTTGCTGTTTTCTGCCAGGATAATAGATGTTGGCCCTCTCTTACTTTTCTGTGCTGTCTTTCCCTTTCCCATCCTGGGACCGGCTCCCTGAAAATCCCCCTTGCTCTCGTCCAGAAAGGTCTTGCTGCGCTGGCTTAGTGCGGTTATCTCTCTCTCCCTACTCCTCCCGTATGAACTGAACGCAGAGTCCTCAATACCTTCTGTCTGATCCAAGGGTCCCCCCCTCCCATGTCGCTCCCCCCCTGTCAAAAGTCGATGAGAGCGGCCGCACCACTCCGTTAATTTCTCGACCCCTCCCCTTTCGAACTTTCCCGCAAGCTACAAGAGGGCCGCCGGAACCTTCCATCCCTTTTAGGGGGAGCTGCGTTCTACGATCCCCCCTCCGTACCCGAAAAATTTCCTATGTCGCTGGGGAGTAGGACGGCCAACTTTCGAAAGGAAGGGTGGAAGCCCACCCCTCCCTACCCAACAGTCACGATGGCCTTACCCCCCAAGGGAGATTCCGCATAATTCAGTCCCCCCCGCTCTCCTGAGATTTCGACTCGAGCTTTTCACTTGGAGATCCCAGCCTCCTTCCTCTTAAAGGTCTATGAGGACATGCAAGGCGACATATTCTTCCAGTGCATCCCCTTTTCTCCTGTCCAAAAGGATGTTTCAGATCTGGTATTTTTTGCCGTTTCCCCTCACCTCCCGTATGGAGATCCGGTTGGAGCCACAACGGGTAGCTGGTGACCACGGTGTCTTCTCTGTAATTCCTTCCGAAGCAGAGAGGACCAACCCAGGTTTCCCACTCAGAAACTTACCCCCCCTGGTGAAGCGGCTGGAGACGACCATTTTCGAAGCAGGTGGTCTCGCCCCTCCTAGCAAATTTTCCTGAAGAAGTGACACCCACTACTACTGAGCGATTCTTATTGTATCCCAGCCCCCCCACGATGAACCGAAATGGAAGTCGAAGAAGAGTTGCCCTTCATTACGACCGTTTTCCTACCCCTTAATTCTGATAGATACGCTGTACAAGAATTCATCCTTCGCATCCCCCCCCCCCCTTTCTCGAAAATTTATAGAATATGTTTCCCCCATACTCGACACACACCGCTATACCTTCCAGCTCAGATTTTTCCGTGATCCCAAAGAATCGGAAGCCGGCCCCCCGCCGCGTATCTCTGAGTGAGCCCGCGAGTAGCGTGCACTGGTGTTTGGTCGCCTCGTTAAGAGCCCCGCGCCTTCACCCCTGCCCTCCCCTCGTAGTACATATTTCTAGCGACGGTGCCGTCATTAAGGATGGGCCGTTTTTCCACTACTGAATCAGGCCTCCTCCTTGATATCGGGAATGAGACCCCCACTTCCTCCCCACCCTCAGCCCCCCGACGACCTTCTGCACATGAGGTAGCCGACTCCCGTGAGCTTTTCCTTGGGCTTAATGAACTAGAGAAGATTCTCATTTTTTCCCGCCTACCTCGAAGCATCGGCAAATAAAGAAATCGTTGTTTTACCCCCGACATGTAACAGTCTCTCCAGCACCCCCTCAAATGAAAAAGGTCCCGAGCCTGCACGCCGTGTTACGCACTCTGCCCTGCTCGAAAGCCGGCCTTTGTTACCTTGATTCTCTTGCCTCCTTAAAGAAAAGGGACTGCCGCTGATTGAACAGCACCCGACTCAGTCTCCCCCCCATATCAATTGCCAAAGGTGCTACACGTCCTCCAGAAGCATGGCGTGAGATTGCGGCCGTCCACCCCTAACCCCGGGTGCATGATGTTTTTTTGAAGCTCTCTCTGGTGGCTGGCTTCTCACGAGCGCGAGTCGCAGATCGTTTCGTCCCCTCCCCCTTTTTCCGTGAGGATGACCGATTGTACACGAAGCAGCGACCCCAAACCCAATGACGCCCAGAATATCTGGAGTCAGCTCTGCCTCGTTTTTAGGGTCTCGCTTGGTCGACTTCCGAAGTCTTCGCGTTCTGTTTGTTGGGTACATCACATGAAGGCGGCTTCAAAGGTGACTCATATTCGGCGTCCCCCCCCGGTCCTCCATATCTACACGCTGGCGGGCTTTCCACTCTTTCTCCCCTCTTCCTGCACCTTGGAAACGGCAGTTGAAGCGAGGACAGTCCTCGTCGGCCGATCGGTCCCCTCAGGAGCCGTTCTCTGAGAACCCCAGCCCTACAGGGCGGCGAAATGCCTCTCTACGACTCTTCTTAGTTTTAAAGTTAACTTCGGGCACTGCCACACCCCCAAAGGGGCGGAAAGCCATCCCAGGCAGAGTTTTCTTCCACTTAGACCGATCTCATTTTTTCCCTTTCCCAGCACCCCTCTCTTGTAGTGGGAGTAATCTAGTTGCCGTAGAAGTAGTCATGGGCGGCTTTGCTGCAAGCCGTTCCCTTTTTTGACCGGTCTTTGAGAGCCGACCTGCGTTCTTTTTCCGGTCCCGTCCCTTTTCGAAGCGCACGCTCCACTTCACGAGCTTCCCCGGTGAAATTCGAGCCTGTCCTTCTGTCGCCCCCCTGAATGGACGCCGGGCTTTTGCTGGTTTGTCAGCAGTCTACTTCAAGTCCGATCACGTTTACAGTCTTCTTTTTTCTCAGCTCCTCCCCCTTTTTTCTGAAGATCCCAGTCTAGTTCTACTATCTTCTCCGATCGGACAACTCCCTTGGGCGCGTCCGAGCCCCCTCCCCTTCTTCCGTCCCCTCTTCAACGCGAAGGTTTATGTGCCTCCTTCCGTCTTTTTTCCCGTGGAGACAGGGGAATGGCGCCGCTCAACCCTTCGTTGCCACGCCTCTGCCTGTCCTTCTTAAAATTGCTTCTCTCGCTTGCCAGATCTCCAGCCAGTCCGCTACGGCCCTTCACCCGTCGGGCCCTCGTTGCCTCATCCTCTCCTTTCTCGGAAATCCGTCACCTGCTTTGCCCGCTTTTTTCCTTTCCGTTTTCCCTTGGCTGGAATCCATCAGCCTATCGATCGAATTTTCCGACCCTCCAGGCATGTCTACTGGTCGTTTAATTTTCCACCTTTTTTTTTCGTTTTGGTCGCTGGACCCGCCCCTCGGTCGCCACGTTCCCTCCGGCTCTGTGTGCACCCCACCCCCATTACCCTTCGGTTACATTTCCTACGTTTTTCCCCCTTGTGACGCGAAACGGTAGCACAAGACATGTGTTGTCACCCTTCAATCTATCTACGGTTAACTTTTCGCGAGTCTTTACCTTCCTTTTCTTTATCTCAGCTTTTCACCACGGCCAGTCTTGCCGTCACGACACTTAGAAGCTGCTGACCCCAGCGGTCGCCCTCCCCAACCCTCCTTTTGGGATCCACAGCCGAGTGACTTTCTTTCTTTTTTTTTTGGTCTGGAGGTGCGTTCCCCGCCTTTTTGCGTACTCCCGGTAAAGTCATAACGCAGGTCTTCAAATGATCTCCCCCCCGAACGTTCCCCTTGCGAATTCGTTGTTTTCTCCCATGACTCCTTTTTCCAGGCACCCTGATCTCCTGAAAACGCAACGAATTTTTTGTTAGGTGATTGCAGGACTCCCCTCCCCCACTTATAAAGAATGGGTCAGCTATTTTTTCCTTTTTTCCTCTTCTTGTGGACTTTTTTTTCTTGTCAGGTCTTTCTTCCCCCTTGCACAAGAGCTAAGCTTTTCGGGCGTCATGAATTTTTCGTTTTTCTTCATCTTGTTCCGATATAGTATGAACCTTTCCTTTCCTTCTCTCACCTCTTCCCTTGTCTTTCATCAACTTCGTGTAAAAGGCTGAGTTGAGTAAGAATTCCCCTAGCCGCCAGATTAGGTCGCTTCCAAAACTTTTTTTGCCGTGGACCTGCCTCCCCTATTCACAGTCTCTCATACCGTTCCTTCTGATTCCAAAAACCCCCCCAGCGCGAACTGTATTATTTCCCCTTCCACCTATTATAACAGTCGATTTTTGAAGTCGCTTTTTTTTTTTTTTTTTTTGTTATTTTGGTTTTGGTGGTCGCGTGTCTTTCCTTGGCCTCTAAAGGTCTTTACGATTCCCGTGGCGGTTCCCTGTTCCCTCTTCCATCCATATTAGCGAGCCTTAGAAAGAAAACCAGAGACGATTCGGCAAAAACAAAATTTTAAGGACCCCTCTTTTGGCCCTATTCTATCGGACCTTTTCCCCCCTCGTTACTTGTCCCCGCCTTTCGCTTTTGTGTCCGTTACCATCCAGTTTTCGATTTAATGTGTGGGGATATTCTTGGGACCATGAGCTCTTTGCTGTTCTCCGCTCTTGATTGATCGGCTCCCTTTTCATCCCCTCAGTCCCCGAGGGCCCCCAGCTTCTCTTTGGCGACTTTTGTCCACTTAGTGCAGGCGCGCACGTGTTCCTTTGGGTTCCCGCCCCCTTTCAACTCGGTTCCTTCTTTTTGGCTGGTGCCGTGTCAACGCTCTAGCAGAGGATGGCGGTTGAAAAAAAGGCCTCTCCTTCGTTTTTCTATCTCCCCCTCCCTTCTCCCCGAGTAGGCCCCCTCCCCCTTATAGGGCAGCTCGCGGGGTCCGATTACGGTGGTGGTTCTTTGTGTTTTCTTTTATCTAAATCTATCTTCTTATTCCTTCTCCTTCTCCCCCCGATTTTTCAAACATACCCTCGCGAAAATGAGGAACCACCCCAGATTCCCCTATTGTACTACCTTGGCTTTCGACCAGGAGGAGGTTTCTCTCTTGCGATCCGCCCACAAATTTCCTCTCTGGAGCCGGGATAGAGCTTCGTAAAGGCGACCTACTGCGGCTCTTTTCCCTTGTTATTTTATTGTATTTTTCAGTATAACGAGATATGTTATTTTTTGTTTTTTTTTTTTTTTTTTTGGTTCCCTCTTCTTGGTTTGTTGGAGATGCTTATTGAAAAAGATTATCTGTGGTTTTTTTTTCCTCGTTCTTCTTCCCTCCATTACGGGCAGACTTTTTGTTCTCTCCCCTCCCCCCCTTGCCTCTTTGCACTTCATTCATTTTTCGATGTGGCTGGGTAGGATAGATTTTCCTTCTTTTCTCATTTTTTGGTGGTGAACGGAGATCTTGCGTTCCCCGGCATCCCTCCAAGCCCCTTATTCATGGTAGGCGCACGAAGCTTTAGACCTTTTTTGTTCCCCCCTATGCTCGTAGGAGGTCCTCATCCTGTTCCCCTCTCCTGGACACCTTGTAGAATTTTGTGTCGAAAAACTCTATACAGACCATTTTTTTGTATGACCCGGGACCTTCCCCCTTCCCCTCCCCCTCCCCCTTTTTCGCTGTTGAGTTCCGCCCCCGCGGGCACACCTAACTCCTCTGAAGAAGGAGCAGTTTTTTTTCTTCTCACTACCTTCGGTTTTTCTCAAAGAACGGGGATTTTGCCCCACGTCGATCATGGCTCTCGTTTGTGGATTCCTGTTTTTCGACTTCAAGATAAAATGGCTGCCCCCTGTGATAATCTGTTCTTTCCCCCCGGTAGCTATTCTATGTTGGTTCCTCAATCCCTGGTCATCCCTTCTTCATCCCCCCCCCTCGCCATCTTTTTTAGTCGTGTTTCGAGGGCTGTAGAATCCTCCCCCCGCCAAGGAGCGGTCTTTGCCCCGGCTTGGTTTTTTGAGTTTCTTGGTTCCTTTCTGGGTCCGCTACTTCGCGTGGCCCGATGGCAGCAGCCCGCGAAAGACTTTCTTTATCGCATTTCTTCCCCCCTCGCTGTTTTTGCTGCGCTGGGTTCGTCTGGATATACCTCTTTTGTTGAGCTCCAGACGACGCCAGCCGAAGCCACTCCCGTGCTGGGAGCAAGCTACGGGGAAAGAAATGTAGCTTCGTTTCTTCTCGAGTTTCTCCCCCTTTAATCTCGCCGCCCCTGATATGAGTCTTTCCCCCCTGCACGCCCCCCGAGTCTTTCGACCTTTCCCGATCCTTGAGGGTAGCTGCGTTATAAGAGACCTTCATCCTCCCCTCCCCATCTTTTCCTTTTCCCCTTATGTGGATATACGCTCTGCAGGGACTCGGAACAAAATCCATCGCGCAGTCCCCCCCAAAAAGCACCCCTCTCTCCCTGAGGTCTTGAGTTTTTCCCCTTCCGCCACACGAGCTCAATGTTTTTTTTTCCCCACTTTGCGCCCCTCCTAGCCTACGAGGCACGGGTAGATGAGGAACTTCCCTTAGCGCTTCGTCCACGATTCTTTTCCCCTTCCTTTCTCCCCCTCTTTTCCTGCCTTTTGTATGTCCCGCTTGTCCCTTTTCTATCCGGTTTCCCGTGCGCTGAGTTCCTCACGGTGGTCTCTCTTGTTCCCTGCCTGGATGATTCCGACTACTTCAGCGCGGACTTTACCCCCCCCATTTCCCCCCCCTTTTTTCTTTGGCGCCGACGTGTTTTTCTTATCCTCTGCCGCCCCTCTTCTTAAGCTTGCACAACCCCGCGACCCTGAGCGCGAGGCCCACTCTTTCTACCCCCTCTGACAACCCCGAAGTATTTTTTTTTGGCCACCTTCCGGTTGACGCCTTCCGTAATCGGCTATACGCTGACGAACAAGTCAACCGAAGAACGTAGCATCATTTTCCTCCCTTTATTTTCTTCTGGTCCCCCTCCCCCCAACAAGTTTTTTTCTTTTCACCACTCGCTCTCGGGTCCTGAACCTTCATACTGCAGCCGGGAGAGACCCCCGCCGAGGACTCGACTTTTTCCCTCCCCCCCTCTCCTGCCATTTTCCCAACAAATTCTGGCCAGGTTTTTTGCTGCCCCCGCCGCACCCGCACGCCCGATGGTAGTACACATCTTGAGCGAATGGGTTTTTTCCTTTTCTCTTGGTCTTCCGGTGAAAAAGTTCTTTTTCCCCGACTTCTCGTTAATTCAAAGAAGTACGACGCACAAAACAACCCCGTTAAATAGACACAGATCTCCCTTGCCCTCAGCTCTCCCCTCTCTCGGTTTTATTTTGTACTCTGAGCTCCGTTCCGCGGATAATTGCGAGAAAGGTGACTCGGAACATAAAGCAACTTTCATGCCTCTTCCTCTTCCAGTTCAAGCCATGAACCCTTTGGATCTTTGTTCTCTTCTGATCCGCGTCCCAAGCGGAATAGGTAATGGAGGGCCCTTTCACGCTTGCGCTCCTCCTTTCTCATGAACAGTTTACCGCTGAATTTTTGACCTCCCCCACAGGTTCCACGGGTTGACTTGAGACAATGTCAGAGAGAGTGGAACGCTACTCCCCGACTCTTCCTAATTTTTTGCTTCTTGGTGATGCCAGACTGCTCTATGTACAGGTCCCCCGTGTCGAGAGCACCTCCCGCTCTCTTGATTGCTTCCTTCTCGCGCACGTCCCTCCCTTCGAACCCACCAACAAAAATGACCCCAGAATAAACGCGGCCTAGTAAGATAGGAGGGATCCCTCTTTTGAGCCCTCGGGAGACCTTTTTCAGCCTGAGTCCCCTCATTTGCGTTTATGCTGGGGGATTAAAAGGTTCCCGTCACCTTCGGAGTCTGTTTTTTTTCCTTAGAGCTTACAATTGAGGCTCTCCTCGTTAGTAAATTCGGTCCTGCAACCCCACCTCCACGCACCGGTACTTCCCCCTCGTCTCGGCCAAGAAGGGAGTGTATCAGAGTAGGAAACCCGCAGCCCTTCCCCGGTCCTCCTGCGCAGCATCTACTGAATTCCTCGTTTGTTTTTTGGAAACTATCCGGAACCAAGCCACCTCCGGACCCCTTCCCCCAACTACGTCAGAGAACGACTGAGAGATACCAATTGCGATCATTTGGATACCTCAATAGGGAAATACACGATGCGGTTTTTAGTTTTATAGTTGGCGGCCCTTGCCCCCTTTTTTTGACACAGGACAGCCTCGTCGGCTCCCCCCCGGTTCCCCGGACCCCGTCTCCCCTTCCCCACCGCGGCGAAAGCGTTTAGATCAAAGTAGTCCCGAGATTCACCCTTTAGGTCCCGCGACCTTCTTTCCCCCCTCTTTCGTGGACGCGGTTTTTGATGAGCGTTTTTTCTTTGTTCTAAGTTCCGGCGCCGGCCACCCCCTATCCCGTGGGCAACAGCTAGAATACGACACATTTTGTATCCGCTCCGAGCTCTCCTCATTGTGACCGTCTCGTTTTCGAATCTAGTTTTGTCTTTCCGCCTTTTTTTCCTTCTTCTGCGCTGGTTCAAATGGAACCAACATTATGTATCCTGGTCGGTCCGCCCTCGCGCGGGTCCCCTGCCACTCCCTTTTTCCTTTGATCGCGGTTTACAGGCGCGCCCAAAACTGTACATTTTCTGTAACAATCACAGCCTCTCCGTGGACCAAATCCTCTTTCAGATCTCCGGTCCGCTCGCAAAGTACCCGGCAGCTCTTCCTCCTTTCTTTGTTCGATCGATCCGAGACCGCTTTGACGACTTTACGTGGCGTTAGGAACGGCTGGAGATCCCCAAGTTCCTCTTTTTTTACGACTTCGAACCTTAGACCTTGGTATGGTAGGGGAAGAGATTGTACGTGTTGGTTTGTCTTCTTTTCGAATGCCTGTCGACCCCTTTCCCCCCCTCTCAGGTTTTTTTCAAATGGGAATTGCTGGCGGACGAACAGAGGTTAAAGTCTTGTCTTCCAGCCGACTTTTCTCCACGCCTTTTGTCATCTAAATGCCAGTAGAGAGTACGTTTAAAGATTAGCGTTCCTCCCGGTCGGCGCTTACTCCACTTTTCTCGAGCTTGATCAAGTCTTTTTTTCTTCCCTTCGCCTTCTTCAAGTCTCTTCCAAGCGGTCTGCCCAGCCCAGCTAATACTAGAATGAGTAAACGGGGATGCTCTCTCCAATGACATTTTCAGGTTAATTCCCTTTGAATAGTTGAACTAGTGTTGGAGGCTGGAATTCGACCTTTGGTTTTCCGTGAAGTATATACGTTCTTTCCATTCTCTCTAGGGAAGGCCCCTGTTGTTTTTTTTCCTCGACTTTCTTAGGCCTTATGAATTTTCAGACCCAGTTCTCAATGAATAATGACCCTCAATTCCCCCCCTTCATGACACCCCAGAAAAGAAAGCCTAGGTTCTACTAGATGTGTTTTCCAACATTCTTCCGTGTCCCAAGTGGGTACTCTTGATTTAAGCGTAGTTGTAGTGACTACTTTGTATTTTCCAACTTACTCTTTCCCCTACTCTCCTTATACTTGAATAGTCGAGTTGATAGCCCAATGTCGGATATCTGTTTCTAAGAAATTTCTTTCCGTCTCCCCCCTTCCGGCTTCAAACCATGCCGTTTAACACATTGTATGAGTGGAGTTACCTTTTTTACTTATTTCCCTTTGTGAGCAGGAAGCCAGATTGGTATGCCACCTAGATTCTCCTTTTCCCCCCCCTTGAAGGCTCAAAGTTGGCCTCCGCCGTATGGCATCCACCGCGCTCCCCCCGGCCCTTCTTAATCCCTGAATTCGGAACCGGGATGACTCCTTCTTTCCCCAGTCCCTTTTTTTCCGTCCTCTACGAATTCTCAGGTGATTAGGTAGTAATTTGGGGAGTTGTTGTTAGATTTCAGAGGTCACTTGCCTTACGCCGTTCTTTCCCCCGATCCCGTGCGCGTTATTCAGAGAACAGATCTCCGGCCCTTTTTTTTTCCTAGTGATGAGCAATCAGACCCCCTTTTTTCCCCCAACACATCGTGAAGTCCGGCGCTGAGGTCGTCTGCATCTATTCCCCCTTCCACTCCTCTTTGTCTTTTCTGCCCAAATATTCGACCCGTAAGGGCAGTTTTTGATAGTGGGACTTTGGTTTCTGTCCCTTCCCCCTTGTGTTTTTTTCTTTCAGTAGCACGAGACCTTTCAAGTACCCGAGTCCACAGACCATTTGACTCATCTTTTTTTAGGAACCTGGCCGTTCCTTCTCCGTGTTTTTTTCGGTGCTCTCTGTAACGTTAGTTGAATCGTTCTGCACGAGTTGGCTCTTGTCCGTTCTCAGCTTTCTGGGCCGGCCCTCCCCCCCCCCGTGTCTTTTCTTCCTTTCAGCCCTTCCGCACTAGCTAACGGGACGGCTTCACGACAATAAATTGGGCCCTTGAGCGGGGATCGCCCCATCCCATTGCTTGGGTCCCCTCCCGTAGGAACT
>Ga0179593_1551604_pt1 | contig 12610 bp, 20 predicted proteins | sample CZODoug2_1_08_16_FD_185931 | JGI IMG/M metagenome (GOLD analysis project Ga0179593, IMG submission 185931) | Vadose zone soil fungal communities from Angelo Coast Range Reserve, California, USA - CZODoug2_1_08_16fungal (PacBio error correction) | ecosystem: Environmental > Terrestrial > Soil >... | reverse complement strand
AGTATGTTAGTTTTTAGGATTCTTTCCCTCAATTTCCTTCGCATGTTTTCCCTTGCCTCTCTCAGCCCCTGCGTCTGGGGCACCCCCCCTTTTCTCCCAGCACTCGCACTGCCTCCTGTGCCCCCCAATCCGTTAGTGTCACTTTCAAAAATTTTTTTTGATACCTTCTTCCCCCCTTTCACCTTCTCCTGTTCCCTTGGGCCGCCGCTTCATAGTTTTTTCTCCCTCCGGTGCTCCGTCTACACGCTATGGTTTCATGCTTCGTAACCTCCTTCCCTTTTCATTTTCCTTTGCGAAGCTGAATTACTGGACCGCCTTTTCCAACCCCTCCGCAGTGATCGCCCCGCACAATAACCTTTAGATCTGAAATCCCCTCTCGTAAACCCTTTCCCTCAAGTTCCCGGGCACCGTTCCCCCCTCCCCCCCCAATTCCTCTTCTCCTCGCTCCTACCCCCTCCTCCGGTGGCATTTCCCCTCCGGACATCTCCTTCGCGTCGAGTTTTTCTTCTTTTCCCATTTTTCATTTCCTTCCGCGCCCAAATCTCCCCACACCCCAGACCTCTTTTCTTTCAGTTCTCCACGTACAAGTGCCAATCCTAGAACTTTCAGAAACAAATTTTTTCCGTTCTTCAGCGCGGGACGGGTTTTTTCCCTCTCCCGGTAAGGTCCCTTTCTATCTCTTTCAACCCCCTTTCCTGAATAGAGGCCAATTTTGGAAGTCAGGTACATTCTCTAATCCACCTTGGAGGCTAACGTTCTGTGCGATTTTTACGGGTCCGGTTATGCCCAGGAGGCGACCCCCCGTCACTCCCTGTTTTTTCGGGGTACCGTGTTGCAAACTCCCCTTTCTAAATACTTCCTATTCCACCCCCCAGTCAAACCTTTTCCTTCCTTTCTACAGAAGTCCGCGAAGTCGCGTAGGTCCCACCCTCTTTGCTTTGCCTACCCTTTTTGACGTTTTTAGGCCCATTGCTCTCCCTCCCTCTTTCTCATACGGTTGCGGTGAACTTAGATTCAATTTACCCTCCTCCGTTTCGATCCTCCCTTGTGGTGTGGAGGCGATTTTTCACCGCTGCCATGCCCTGCCATCTTCCACGGCCAGCACGTTATTTTTTTCTCATTTTTTTTTTTGAACCCAGTTCTTCATCGTCCCTTCCGTCTAAAACGGTCGATTGTTAGCACATAATCGAGCTCTCTGGTTTTCTCACCCAGCTAGCACCCCGCTCCCTCTCCCAACAACGGGTAGTCTCGACTTCTTCCCCCTTTTTGATTAATGCCCCCCATTCTTTTTTTTCTCTCCCCTAGAGCCTTCCCCCCCCAAGCCATGCGATGGTTTCATTTCCGTATCCCCTTTCTCCAGTCCCCCTTCCCGTGTTTTCCCCTTGGTCGATGGCCGTTTTCACCCCCCCTCAGAGATCCCGTGTGACTTCAAGTTTTCTCGTTCTTTTTACCTGAGCAGATTAGATGTGCATCCTTTTAGCGCGCTGGGCCTTCCCCTCCCAGGTTATGCTTTTTTTTTTCTCCCCCTTTCATCACCATCATTGCTTTTTTCTCCTGACGAAGCATGGCTTTTTCGCCGCCGCGCGAGATACAAGCTTATCGTTATTTATTCCCATTTTGCTGACCGTCGCGAGCTCTAAACTTCTCTTGTTTCCTCCCATCCTAGTTACCCTGCTCGTAAACCCATTTCTTTCGACATAACCGTCCCCAAAGAGTAATCTCTTGCGTTTTTTTTTTTTTTTTCCCCCCCCTTTGACCTCCCCTTTTTTCCCAAGAGGGAGAAAGTTAGTAGAATAAACACTTTCTGGATGTGTTATATCCACCGTTATGCCATTTCCCGCATTATGTTGTCGTGCTTTCTGGGCTGATGTTCCCCCCAGTTTAAGTATTCTTGTACTCCTTGTCGCTCGCGGATCCTTTTCCTTTCGTTATGAGCTGGAGGATCTTCTGGTTAGACTTCCCTTTAGGACCTTGCGCTTATTTTTTTTCCCTCCAAACATTTTTCTTGCGTCTTTTTTTTTTTTTTCGGAGTCTTTGAGCTCGGTTACGGGCGACGTCTCAATATTTCTTTCCTTCTTTTTCTGAAAATTCCCTTTTGCCCCATCTATGTCGGACAGCCCCCCCCCTCTGAGTTCTTTCTTTCCTCTCCGCTACGATTTCCGCTTTTTTTTTCCCCCTCACCTGATTAGCTTTATGATCTTTTCTTTCTTTCAACGTCCAAAGTCGTAGCACTGGGATGTCCTTCTTTCTTCCCCTTTTTCAGCCTTTTTTTTCCACACTCGTAGACAGATTTTGGAATTTTTTTTGTGGGATTCTATTGTTTCCTCCTTCAATTGATTTGTGGCCTTGTCATTTTTTTCTGAAGTTCTTATTTATCTAAGCCCCCCCTCGGTCTACCCGTTCCTTCTTTCACAATAAAACCGGAGAAAAAAGGCACTCCTCTCCCAATTTGATTTCCCTCTGCAGGAGGCCCTTAGGGCCGTCCCGTCACTTTTTGGCGCCTAGTTCCCGGTTTCGGAGTTTGACTTCCCCTCCTCCTCCCCATGAAAGAATTCGATTCTTCTTTTCCAATTGAACCTTTTTTCCCCGCTGTGGCTTCTTAAGCCACTTTCGTCTGTGAGTTTATTCCCACACTTCTTTCATTTTCTTCGACGTTTCGTCCCTCTTTCCCTTTCTCTAAGTCTTTTCCTTCCGATATTCTGTATGAGGACCGCGCTCATATCGGCACTGGTGTTCTCCTTGTGCCGTTGATTCTTTTTTTTTTTCACTCGCCAATGAAATTTAAGGGAATATTGGGCTTGAATTTCCCCTTTCTTTCCTAGACTCCCGAGCCCTTTCCCCTTTCGACTTCCTCTCTTCCTGTTCCGAATTCTTTCCCCCTCGCTCCGACGCCTCGGGCCTTGACGGTCTTGCCCTCCTCCCTCCCAACGTAGCTTTCTTCTTGCTCTTGACCCAATTGCCCCTTTTAGCCTTGTTCAGCCCTACACGCCCTTGTCTTTTCTCTACTTTCTTTCGTTCCGGTCGAAGCTTCTCGCCCGTTAGAGTGTGTCTGGATTTTTTTTCCTCGAATGTGCTGATCCCCTCCGTTCGTCATCAATGGCTCATTAATCGCTTGGACGAAACTCACGAACACACCTTTTTTTTCCTCTTCTTTCTTTACCATCTCCTCGTGGTTTTCTCAGTCTTTTTAAGATATTGTCGTTCTTTCTCCCCTCGACTCTTTTTCCTTCGCCCTTTGATTTTTTGTCCCCTCCTCTTTCCAGCAGCGTTCTGTTTTCCCCCTTTCTTGTCAGCAACAACACCTTTCTCTTTTTGATGTCTGTACCTTTTCCTTTCCTTGCTGCAACACCTTTCTTTCGAGGTCCATAGGTGGGATTTTTTTGTCCTTTTTCCCTCGTCCGTCTCTCTTGCGATTTTCCCCTGGCTAAAGGCACCTTTTATTGGTTTTTTCTCATTTCTAGCACTCCTTTTGCCCAGATCCTTGGACTTTTCTCACCCTCCGAAAACACCCCCCCCCCCTTCTCTAAAACAATGAATTACAAATTTCCCTCTTCCCGTCTCCCTCCCTCCACCCCTTCGCCTCTTCTGACAAGATTCATACCATTTTTTCATGGACTGGCCACGTTAGACCAAACCCCCCCCCCCGTAAGAATAGGCTATCTTCCCCCCCCACCTCTCTGCATTCCACTCCTGATTTTCTTTCCTCGTGAACCCGTCGCCCGGATTTTTTTTTCACTTTGGAGTTTTTCGACCGCCCTACCAAAAATTCCCCTCTTATGAGCCAGATTTCCCCCCCCTCTTTAACACCAAAATTGCCCCTTTTTCCCCGAGCAAAATCAGAAAACCAGAGTCTTTCCAGTTTCCTAGAGAGTTGGCAACTCCCGCCCTTCCCTTTTTCTCTCGCCTACACAGTTTCTGACTACTTCTTTGGGACTTTCCCTCTGCGAACCACATGGAGGCTTTTTCCCCTTCTTTTGTGCGCTATTCTTGTTTCTGCAATTTTCCTTTCCCCGGTGTGCGCACCCCCAGGCGTGGTCGTCATTTCCCTTTTAAAATTTTTCGTTCACTGTGCCACAAATCACCCAATCCAGTCGCCCTCCTTAGCCACTTCCCCTCCTTTTTCTCCACTCACAAAAACTATCTTTTGAGGGTTTGACAAGGCGCTTTCTCGTCGTCATTGACCCAGCTTGGCTTTCCCTACTGGTTGGCCTGAGGCGGCCCTTTCTCCATCAGGAGAGCCGTCACGATTTATGAGCGCATCAGGTGTCTTTTGCCTCACGATCCCATTCCTTCGTCCGTCTATCTCACCAATTCCCCTCGTTTTGTGGAGGTTTCTATCTTTTTTTCCCCCCCCCCTTCTTTTTCCGGTTTAAGCAGACATTCCCTACCCGTTCTTTCTCCGGTTACTTGCTTCTCTGGCCGATTCATCAACTTCGCCCCCTGACGCTAGATTTTTTTTAGAACCTAATCGACCCTCTGCTTCCTCGAGTTCCAACCAGCTATCATACTCCATCCTTCCACCCACCCCCTGGTAGTCGAGAGCGCAGACAGTCCCCCCCTCCCTTCCCCTTTTTCCCTCGTCCCTGACCCCGACTGCTGTAGCGGCTTCCCGCGAGCAAGGGTTCCCTGGGCCTTTTAGGGCTGTCCCTTTTCCCCCCCCCAACTTTCCCGCCTCTGCGGTTGACTAAGTAAGTCTTCCTGATGGTTGGACCTCTTCTAGGCTGGTGTCTTAACTTGCGGATTTCCGTCTCCCCCTCCCTGTCAGCCCCCCCTTATGCTTTTTCGCGCTCTTCTAGCCCCTCCGTCGTTGTTCACTTTTCTTTCTCCTTCCGACGAGAGAACCACTATTTGTAATCATTTTTTTTTCCCTTCATTGAGCTCTCGCTACCAGCTCCTTTTAAGCCCCCGCTCATGCTAACCCCAATCTTTTCCCCTCCCTACTTGTACACCTTGTTATTTTTGGTGCCTCTCCCCCTCTGGGCCCTTTCTTCTCCTACCCCTTTCGCGTGTTGAGATCCCACTCCGGAATCGATTCTTCCAGGTCCGCCGTGGCCCTTTTCCCCAACCCCTTCATTTTCTGAATCCCTTTGCGGGCGTACCCTGGGGCTTTCGTTTATTGCGATTTTAGTCCTTTTTTGGAGATCAAACTCGGGCCTTTTTCTTTTTCGTAGTGTAGAACCAATCTGTGTTTTCCCCCTCTTTTGAGGCAGGCAAAGACCGCACAATGAGACCCGCGACCTCCAGTTTCTTGTGATGCTCTTTGCCAGACTTTCCCCCCGCCGCCAAACACCGCCTGCGTTGGAGCGAGCCGTCATGGCCTCCCTCGCTTTCGTCCACTCAGCTGCACCGGCAAGATTCGAGCTCACGCTGTTTTTTCCTTCAGAGGATAGGGCTCCTTCCACCCCTGTTTTTGGAATCCCTTCCCCTCCCTCTGTCTTTGGTATCTTCTCCTCGGCCCTCGCGCAGAAAACTCGCCGCAGCCCTCTTGTTCTTGTTTCAGATTGTCGCATTTCTTCTCCCCATAGGGGTGGCCACTTTCCCAACCCCGAGTCACTTCTTCCGGGCGCTTTGCCTCCTCTGTTTTTTCCGCCGCCTTCTCGTCCCACTTTCCCAAGAAGAAAGCACCCTTTTTTTTCATTACTCTTCATTATTTCTACAGCTTCCATTCCTGCAAATCGGACGCTTGTCAATCTTTTTTTTTGGCCTATCCCTTCCCCCCCCGGTGGTGAACGTCTCGCACAGCGTTTCTCCTTTAGAGGTCCCTGTCACTTCCCCTCTTTTAGCCCGCCCTCTTGTCCCTCTTTTTTATTTGGTATGCAAACCAACCCCCCCCCTCCACGAGGTTTCATCGTGTTCGGCTAGCTTCTCTCTAGTTTCCTTCCATATTCTTTTCTTTTATGATCCACGCCCTCTCCTAGCCTTTCCTTGTTCGTGTCGAAATTTCCACTTTCCCCTGTTCGACGTTCCGAGAGTATTTCGCCCCCTCCCCATTCCTACTCGGGATTTTGCTGGTGGCCCTCCCCCTGCGGCTCGTGTACCATCTCTTTCATCCCGAGAGTTCTTCCTCATTAGAACGACAATTTTTCCTCTTTCGTCAATATTGAGCTTTCTTCCTTTCTCCCCGATAGGCCTTGTCTCCGTGCCACGACCGAAGCCGTGTCTCTTTCCTCCCTTCGACAGGGAAGCCTTCACTTGGGAAGTATTCCCCCCAGAACACTTTGGCATGCTCTAATTCAGTTTCGCACCTCCCTCTTCTCGGGGGGCGATGGCATGAACTTTCTTTTTTGACGACGCCGGTTGCGTCTTCTTGTCCGGCCCGCCATTCCTTTTCCAGTGTTTTTTTTTTTCACTACCCTCCCTCACTAGCGAGGAAGAGAGCTCAGTTTCCCTCCTCTTTTTTTTAGCTCGACCTCCCTTTTCGGGGCTGGGAGATTCGTCCCCCGCAAAGGAATTATTCTATTGTGCCCCCTCCCCTCATACCAACTCGTTTGACCCTTCCCAGAACACCAATGCCCCCCCATCGAACCCGCAGACTCTCTGAGTTCTCCAGGGAACCCCGTCGTCCCCCCCAAAAGTTTTTTCTTTTTCCTTTTTGCCATAGGTGAAGGATCTGTCATGCCTCTTCGAATAGTAGACTCTTGCTCTTTTGTCCTTTCCCTTCCCCCCTATTCTCCGCTTATCGATCATACTCCTCCCCCCGCGTTGAAGTCTTTTTGAGACTCGACCCCCCTCCCAATTATTGCGACCCAACTTTTCCCCCTGGCCGCAGTGATAGAAACCGAAGCCCCTAATATATTATGAAAGTTCCGCTTCCTTCCCTTTTCCTCCTGAGGACCTCAAGTCTATTGACCATCTTTTTCCAATCCCCCAATTCCTTTTTTTTGGCATAGAGTTCCTTCCTTCCCTAGGTGATTCCCTTCTCTTTCTTCGGAGCGTCGCCCATTCGCGACACGTTAGTTCACACCAGAACTTCAAATTCTCCACAATCCCCTTTTTTAGAGTCGCCCCCCGCGTTGACCACCTGCCACCAATTGCCCCAGAGCACTTCCCGAAGTCTCTTTTTCCTGAGGAAGGTGTCCCGTCCTCTCCTCCCGTCATCTAGCGCCGCCCCCCTTGAGGTGGTTCCTTCGGGTCAGTATGAGAATAACTTAGGCTTTTTTTTTCCAAGTCTGTTTCTTTATGCTGTCCCTTTTTCCCGGTGCGGCTTCAAGGTCCTGAGGATCGCCTTTTCATAAAGTTTTTTCCTTTCCCCCCAAATCAATTTCAGGCGACTCTCTGCAATCCCTTGATCCACCCCCTTTCCAAAATATTCTGAGTTTCTTCAGTCAGTCTGAACTTTTTTTCCGTATGCCCCCCAGCTCCTATGACTTGCCTCACCCCCTCCCTTTTTTCTAGGATACCCTATTCGAGAGTTTTCTAATTGCGGTGAGGAAGACCTTTGATTCTCCCCCATTCGCCCCTTTTTTCCGATTTCAAGCATCCTTTTTTTTTGCGATGGTAAAGACATCTGGCCGGCTCCCATACCTTTTCCTAAGTGTACCCGGTCTTCCGTTCTCCCCTTTGACGATATTCATCTTTCGCAAAACCTTCCCCTTTTGTTTTCGCAAATAATCGAGCCTCATTAGTCCTACGATCTCCTTCCCCTGACTCCTAACGACTCCCCAGTTTCTCTCGCGATCCTCTTTCTTCAGCAATTTTATCCCAATCAACTTTATGTCAACAACCCTCTTTCTCCCCCAGGATTCGCCGGTTGTTTTTCCAAAAGTCAGTCCCTTTTTTTTTTCTCGCCTTCACTTCCTTCCTCCTTTAGGGTTCCCAATTTAGACCCCACCACCCCCTTCTCCGGTTTCCCTTAGATGATGGTCGATCCACGTTTATATCGATGTACCTCGGAGGCGTAACGTCCTTGGCGCCTCTTTTCCTCCCCACAATGTGATTCTAGCCTCATCCCCCCCCCCAAATGATTAGAAAGTAGATCGTGGATCTTCTTTTGTCGATCCTAGCCTGCCCTTCCCCATGATCTTCTTTGTAATCCATTTTTCCTTTTTTTAGCGAGACTACCCGCCGTAATTGTTATCCCTACTTTTCAATTGCTCGTACCCATCCGCTGGGACCGCATCCCTCTTACGCTTATCTTTGTAAAGTGTTTCCCCCTTGCCACATAAAAGAGGTATCCGTAGAAGAACACCCTTGCTTGAAGGTTGCGACCCTGCTACGGCGACTTTCTCTCCCTGGCCGCCCTCTTTAAACCTATTATTTGCCTTGATTGAAGTCTTCCCTCGTGAGTACGCGTCTTTTGACAGATATGGGAGACGACCCCATAGCGGACTGTCTCTCTCCCGTGAGTCCACACAATCTTTCTTTCATGTTTTCGTCTTTTTTCTCTTCCGATCGGAAAAAAGCACGGGCGACACTTTTGATTCTCCCCAAGGGTCGTTTTTTCGATACAACGTGATAATTTCCCCTCTATGTCAACACCACGATGATCTGTAGCTCCTTTATGGAGACGATTTCAGACCTCGAACTCTCACGACCACACCGGATGAGCTTCCCCTCTTTTCTTGATACTGTAATTGCGAACGTCAACGTTTTCTTTTATGATCTCTGGCGTGTAATATTCCCTCCTCGCCGCTTATCATCCCACTGCGCCTTTCTTGCTTTTGGTCCTTTGTGATCAATATTCTTAAGTCCCATTTCTCCTAAGGATTTGTTTACCCTAACCCCCCCCGAGAACCTTTTAAGTCGAATCCGCCGTTTTCGCTCATTTCCTTAAAAGCGCAAGAACGGCCTTTTCCCCAGTCCTAAGCCCTTTATCTCGAGCCCCTTTTTTCCTCGCTTTTTCCAGGTCGTCTCCCTTCGGTATGGGTGGAAACTTTACCGCCGCGTCCGCCCTTTTTTTTCCGGTTCTTTTGTTTTCGAATGCTCCTTTTCAACAAAAAACATTTTGCCATTTGTCCCCACCCTTTCCTACGCGCCTGCACCCTTTTTTCTGAGATTTGAGGTCTTCTTTGACAAACTTCCACGAGGTTTAACCTCCGTTTTTTCCCGCGATCGATATCCGGCCGTTTTTCCCCGACTTTCGTGTCTTCCTCGCTTGAACTTTTTGCGAGGTGTCCGTTCGGCCCATTTGTCTCTGCTTTTATTCGCCAGTCCACATCTCTAAGGTATTTGTTCGGGCATCCCAATGGTGGCCATTTTCTTAATTCAGAGATTGTCAATTCGATCCCTCCCTTCTTTTATTAGGGCCAAATTAGTGATCTCTTCCCCTCTTCCCGGAACATAGTTCCTGGTCCTTTTCTAGGACGAATCAAAGTAGCTCTACTATTCTGGAATCCCCTTCTTTTTCCCTGCCAACGATTGGCCAGTATTGGAAAACCCGCCACTTTCATTTGTTTTCCCCATCATACTTATTAGCTTTGCTGGATAACTTTTTTTTTCCCCGTAAGGTGATGATCGCTGTTTTACTCCCCTCCCTCTTCTTCCTATTGAGGAGGAAGAACTAAAAGTTTTCCCTCCCCTTCTCAGTAGGCCATCTCCTCCTACCGTTTTTTTTGTTGTGTTTCTATTCTTTTTTTAGATATTCCACTGCCCATTATGAGGAACATTTTCGGGCCGTGCACGCTCGGCAACATGCGTATTTTAAAATCAACCCCTGTCCTCCAACCCCCACTTTTCTCCTAGAAGGATGATTGAGCCTTTTTTACCTCGTATGTCCCCCCCTCTTTCGGGCAATGTTCCCGCTCAGATTCAATTGGTGTCCTCCGTTTAGGCTCTATTACTTTTTCCTTTTCTTGGCCGGCTACAAGGACTCTATGATTGCCTCAACCTTTGCCCGAGAAGTCGTTTCTCCTCATTATAACCACCTCTATACCACCTCCTGCTCTGATGCCGCCCCACCTCTCTTCTCCTTTTCTGGATTGGCGAAAGACTCGAGTCTGCACTTTCCCCTCGTCTCCATCCCCCCCCCTGTCTAGGATATAGAGTGACCTCCCCAATCGATCGGTGGCATCCACTTTTTTCTTTCGAGCTCGCGAAAAGTAGCGCATGTGCCCCCCTTAGTTTTCCTTTTTAAAGACCGCCCCACCAACCTCCTCTTTTCTTAGAGCGGCGACCTGTGAACAAAAGTGCGAGCCCTTTTCCTGAAAGGAGTTTTTTCTTTCGGAGAGGAGGGTCCATCTCCCTCTAACTGCAGCCGGCACCCCAATTGACGACCGGCCCTCATTGCCCCCGCTGTCATAAAATTTCGATAGGGACGTGTTCGTAGGGAGAAGGGGATTGCCCTGTACGCTCCGGGGAGGTCCCATCCTCCAACTTCCCCCCCCTTTTAGAAAAAGGCATAGGACGAATAATTAAAAAGAACCCCTTTTTAGTTTTTGTGCTTCCAAATTAAAGTCATCGACTCCTTAATATCTCTTACCCAGCACACCGGAGGCGCTGTGACAGTCCGGGTCGCTTCTGCAGTCTCCCTATCCGATAATGAGTTCCGAACTTACGGGTTGTCCATTGCTCCGACCATAACCCACTTCTCCTATCCCGGGTGTTCCGTGACAGGCGCTCGACATGAGGAACGGGCCATGACTGTCGATCCCTACTCAGCTGGGTTTTTGGGCTCGCCGCCCGCTGGGTTTTTTCATCCCTTTGCAGCCGCTAAAGAAGCCCCGTTTTATTTGTGGCCTGTGTGGACCGTTCTTTTGATCGCCTTCCCTTGTCTGACTCCAAGATTTTTTTCCCTCCCCCGTCCCCGCTTCCCTCAGTCTCTCGTCTCCCAGATAGCTCTCCATGTTTTTCTTGAACGACCCCCTTTCCTCGATCCGCAATTGCTTGACAATGGAAGTTTTTACCCTTCTTCCCCTACAACGCGATCCCCCAGGCCGTTCCTACAAGTTTTCGAAAGTCTACTAACTGGCCTCTTTAGAACCCCAATAGCTATCCGTCGGTGTGTCTCAGTATGATGTCGCTTGTTGGTCCGAGCAGAGGCTATTTCGTCCTTCTTATTTCGCGATATCCCCCAGTCCCTTCATTCCACCAGTGCTCTTTCAGCCCTTCGAGCGAAGTGGCCTCGTAGGGTCCCGCCCGGTCCTATGCTTGTACCCGCCTTTGGGTATAACCCTTTTTTTTTTTGACTGGTCTTTTTCGTGACGTGCCGTGTTAAGCCTCCCCTACTATTCAGCTCTTCACACACGCTGAAATCAGTCCTTTTCATTCCCACGCTTCCCTTTTCAATTTGGTGTGCCCTCCCCTTGCTTAGTTTTTGCCATGAAAAAACCTGCGACGTTTTGGAGCCAAGGCCTTTACAGCGGCTTCACTTCTTTTGTCGGTCGGTTTACATGGTCAAAATTCAGTTGAGCCTTTTTTTTTCGTCCGAGCTCACCTTTTTGGTCGTGCTTTATGCGCCTAAATCTATCCGAAACTACGCGCCTGGAGATTGCTTCTGCGAACACAATTTTTTCCTGTTTTTCGACGCGTTTGCGGCAAAAGGGGCGGCGCCAAACATTAGTCCTTGCGAAAAATAAAACGTTCTTCTGCTGCTGAAAATTTCTCTTGCACAGCATGTCGTTCCCGCACAAACCACGCTTCTTGCGTGTATGCGCCTTTGGCTCGCATTAGTCTCGTATCATTTCATGCACCGCACGGTTTGATAGCCCTCTTTTTATAGAGTGCCAAAGGTTCTGCCCTTCCGATTTTTTCATCTTTTTTCCACTTCTCTACTTCCGAGCAAACTCGCCGAAATCCTCTTTTTTGACTGGGTTGAGATGCTTTCTTCATGCCTCATTCGACTCTAAATTGTCTTGTGGGACCACTTTTAACATGACTCAATGATGACGGTGTCCAATCCGTTTTTCCGCAATGCTTCCGAAAGCCTCAAAGGCGCACCCCCAGTCCCGGTCCTAATCCTCCCTTATTCTTTTGTTTACAGGTCCCACTGGCCTGCTTTGGCGCTAGACTGGAATTACCGTTTCTGTTCTGGACCAGGCTCTCTCCTTTCTTCTGTTTCGAATTTGGCATTCAATTTGGCCCCTTTTCAAATTTTTCCCGATGCTCCGCCCCATGTGTTTGCGAATTTGTCCCGGTCTGGGCCAAACTTTCCACCCCTCTTCGTTACGCTTCGTTTTTTTTCGACTCTCCGGATACTTTGCGTGGAATGCCAACGATCTCTTATTTTCCAACCGCGAACCTCCCTTTGTGCGCCGAGTTTTAGTACTGAGTCGAGCTTACTTTTCGCAAGTCCATCGACCTAGAAGCGCGAAGGGATTTTTCCGTAGATACCTTGGTCCGGTGGTAAGATGAGATCCAGAGATTCTATCGCCCCTCTTCAGACGATCGAGGGGCCAAATTATTGAGCTCTCCCCGCGACCCCTTTTGCCCGATCGGTGATGTCACATAAGACGCCATGGTCCCCCCTTGAAGGGTCTTTCTTTGAACAGATGCCAATATTGGAGCCCTCGGAACACGCCACTTTTTGCGAATCCTTTTCAGGTCTCCTACTCTTTCGTGTGCGATTTTTTGGTGACCCCTTGAGTGTGTTTTGCACACGCAGGTTTTTATGCCCTTCGATTCCTGAAGCCGTGCCATTAATAGGCTTTAGGGTCCCTCCCACTTACAGCCCAAT
>Ga0179593_1496057_pt1 | contig 12610 bp, 18 predicted proteins | sample CZODoug2_1_08_16_FD_185931 | JGI IMG/M metagenome (GOLD analysis project Ga0179593, IMG submission 185931) | Vadose zone soil fungal communities from Angelo Coast Range Reserve, California, USA - CZODoug2_1_08_16fungal (PacBio error correction) | ecosystem: Environmental > Terrestrial > Soil >... | reverse complement strand
TTCGTTCCCCCCCTCAAGAGAGATTTTTTCCCAGGTTTCTTTTTCTTCCCACGCGGCGTACAATACCCGCCGCACGACAATTTTTCTTGTCCCCTTTTGGTCAATTGCCTGATTTCTCCCAAAGCTACGGACACTTGATTTTTGCCATTTTTTTTTCCTTCTCAGTCAACATACCAACCCAACTACGATGGTCTTTTTTCACCGTTTTTTTTGTCACCCCAGCACCACTTCCGTTGCCAATTTGCATCCTTTTTTCTTTCAAAGGTTTTACCAAGCTATGTATCCCGTACCTCTTTGTTTCAACGGGGCATGACTTGTCCCATTTTTAGTTGTTTTTCCGGGCGTTGTGTTCGGTTTTCCCGTTTTTTTTTTTGTCCGTTTTTTCCCTTGTTTTGAATTTTTTTTTGGACAGTGGCCCAGTCCGCGGTTTCCTTGACCGCCCTTTTTTTTCCTGTGTCTGCCGTTTCTCTCCCTTTTTTACAAAAATTCACGCCCACTTTTTTCCCCCACTTTTTTTTCCACGTACTCCTTGTGTTATGTTTCCCTTCGAGATTTTGGTTTCTTTTTAAGTGCCAAATGGCACCGTCCCAGCGCGTTGACTTTGCGCAGTTCCTTTCCCCCCTCGTTGCGAAACCCCAAAGTACAACTTTGCGGTTTGACTCTGTTGTTCTTTAACCTTTTTTGTTTTGTTTTTGTTTTGTGTGGGGTGTTGGTCACCCTGTCTTTTTTTGTTTTTGGCAGAAATTTTTGTTAGCCCTTTTTCAACCCATATTTTTTTTTTCACAAGGACCCCCCTAGTTCCCCCTTTTTCCTTTTAAGGTGAGGGGCACACCGTTCTTCGGCCATTTGCTGAACCGATGGACTGGCCTATTGCCAGTTTTAGTCGCTCGATTTTTTTGCAGTGTTCTTCCTTTTGATGCCTTGGGAATTTATGAGTTTAACCCCCACACCCTGCGATACCTCCCCTTTTCCCTCGCCCCTTTCCCAGTGCTGGTTTTCCCTGTCTTCCTTTGTCTTACTTCCCTCCCAAGCTTTCATTTCTGTTATCCCCCAAGGAGCGTTTTTCGTTCCTTAAATTCTGGTCTTTTTCTGGTCCCGTCCCCCCTTTGGCCCGGAGATGTGCGCGGTTCCTCACTTAATGTTTCCCAAAATTGGCAGTTTTTTCCTCATGCCACTTTTTAGGAAGGATTCTGTCACTTACCGGAAATCGAACTGTCCATGAATACACAACAACCCTGCCCCTTGCGGTCCCAAACCACCCTTTTTTTTTTTGTAAGGTTTTTTTTTTCTTGCCCGAGTCCCTAGTTAGGTCGTTAGTGTGCCATAACCCTTCTGATTCCTCTTTTTTCATGACACACCTTCCACCCCCCCCCCCAACACTGTTGTTTTTCCCTTGGTTGATTGGTCCCACTTTTCCTTCACTCCCCCCCTGCGGAGTCCTTTTCCGCGCTTCCCCTTTCCCTATCCTTTGTGCGTTCGTTTTCATTATCCTCGCTCTTTTCAGTCTTCGGCCCTTTTTTTTTTATCACGCTCTCTTTTATCCTCTGCTTTTCGTGTATTCCGGTGAACCCCCCCGACCCCCCGTGGTTGATGTTCCCCCTGGTGGCTGTGTTCGTCCCCTTTTTTTTTTTGGCACCTCCACTCTCGAATCACGAAACGTTTTCCCCTCCTCCTTCCGCTTCCCCCCCCCCTTTTCTGCCCAAAAAACTCCGCCACCCCCACTCCTTCTTTTTCTGCCCAATTTCCGGTTTGTCCAACGTGTACATTTTTTTCTTCCTGTGAACCCAGAACCCACTCACACCTCCCTCCCCCGACTTGACATCCTCCATTTCGAGCGACTGGCCTCATCTCTTCCTTCAGGATTTTCATGGCCATCCTGTTGGGCGTTCCGTTATGGACATTGACTTCAGCCGTTTTCTTCAACGAAAACAACTGGTGCCTATGAGTAAATGTTCCCGAGAAAACTGTTTTCCCAAAATGGTCTTGTAACATACCCCCTCCCCTTTTTTTTCTGTGTTTGACGAAAAATTACCCGATGAAAGCCGGACCCCCTCTCGATCATGTTTCTTCCTGTTCTGACTTTCCAGGTTCTGGAAGTCCCCATCCTTCTTATCACCTTTACCGCGCAGGTCCACTGGACACAATCTGTTTCGCTTTTTATTTAACATTTTTTTCGCAGGGACGATTCCCTTTTCCTTTTTAACTGTGTTGGCCAGAATCCCCTTCGCGTTCACCCGTGCTCACCTTCCACACTTCTGCATTCCTTTTTTCCCCCTTCTTTCCCCCTTTTTTTCGGGACCCGGACCGTTGATGTACCACCCCGTTTTCGGTACCCTTGCGGCCCCCCCCGATCCATCATTTTGGGCGTTGATCTTTTTTCCCCCTCCACTTTCCCCCTTTCACCAAGCATGGTTCCCCTTCCAATCAAATGTCGCAACTTGTTTTTTTTTTTTTTTTCTCTTCTTCTCTTCTGCCTTGTTTTGTTTTCTATGGAGTCTTTTCCCCCCCCATTTCCCCCCTGACCATTTGATGGAAAAAATGCCTATGTGTTATGTCTTTGCGTCAGTAACACTCCACTTTCAACGTTTCTCTCTCTCGTCCCTTGAGGCGTTGTTGGCGCCTTTCATAAATCGTTTTTTGGTTCGCACCCCCGTTCCGCTTTTGGTTTTTTTTTTTTTTTTTTTGTTTTTTGGAAACCGTCCCGCTTGTAAAGTCTGTGCACCCGATTGATGATTTTAAATCCTTCCCCCCCTTCTTTGTCTCTCTCGCTTTAGGACTTTCCCCTAATTTTCGATTTTTGAACTCGCTTTTACCCCCTCCTTTGCATTTTCCAAAAATGCCTTTTCCCTTTTCTTCTTCCCCGTTGGGCGAATTAACGGGACGGGCGTCCCATTTTCTTTTTCCGTCCCCCCCCATCTCTTCTCTCTCTTGGTTTCTGCTCCCTTTTCGAGTCTCGTGAAAGGGCCCCCCGTTACTTTTTTCCTTATCTGCTTGTTCCAAAACAGCTCTTAGGGCCCTCCTTCTCAGGGTGTTAGTGCCATTTCGTTTTTGCTTACGGGGTTCTGTGGCATTTTTCCTCTGTTCTCTTGTCACGGAAAATGCATTTGGCTCTCTCCCCTTTTTTCTTTTCCCAAACGCACGTGAGTTCAGTCGTTCTATTTCCCCAAACTTCGCTTCTATACGGCGGGCCGTTTTTTTTTTTCTGAGTTGTTGGATTTTACGGTGTCGATTTCGCTCCCTTAGTGTGCAAAAGACCTTTGGTCCCCCCTTTTCGGGCCATGCCGAATGGTATGAGAAAATTGATTTGTTGGTGGGGTCCTCTTCGGGAGTTCTTTCTGTATCTTCCATTGTGTTCAAGGCTGGTCCCATGGTCCTTCCTCATTCCCCCCCCCTTGAACGGCTATTCCCTTGTTTTGCCAACCCTTACCCAACCCCGTCGAGTTTCAGAGTCCTCTTTTTCCCCCCTCCCCTGGCCTCTTCCCTAGGAGCTTGATTCCTGTTTCGCTGGTACGACCCTTTCTGTTCCTTTTCGAAGAGCTCCCCCGAGTTTTAATTGGGGCCTTCCCTGGCCTTTTTCATCATTATTTCGGTGCCGTTGCAGTCCTTTGACCATTCAGAATCACGCAGTTTTTCTTGCCCTGTAGGTTTCAAATTCCATGGTTCACGCCCCCTTTCCCTCGGTTTGCGGGGTTTTCTTTTCCCCCCCCACCCCTCGACCCGCTTCGTTTTGGGCCGGGCCATTTGTCCATTTCTACCCACTTCCTTTCTTTTTACAATCGTTGTCTGGGTTTGTTTTTATAATTTTTCTTTCTTCGCCCTTTACCGTTCACTGCCCTTGTCCAGTTCCTAAGTGGATGCGCAGGCCGTGTTCTGCTTCCCCGTGACTTTTTTCTGAGGGGGGTTCGTGAATTCTTTTCTTTTTTTCTCCCACCATTATTTCTCTACGACGATGTAACTTTTTGGCCCTTTGGCCTTCGTCCTCCCGAAGGACCTTGCCCCCTCTTGACATGGATTGTTCTTTACTTATCCCTTTCCTTGTCCAGCACTAGTTCCAAGCACATCCCCTTTCACGGTTAAAAGCCACCCGGATAGACTTCCCCTCGAGACTTAGTGTGCACCAAACGGTGTTTCGTCTCATTTTTTTTTTTTTCGGTTGCAATGTGCACCCCCTCCCTTTTTTTTGTCAAGACACTCAGTTTTTTTCAGCCCCGGATGCTCTTTTCTTTCTCACATTTGCCTACCCATCCTTCTGGGCAAACCCGGCGACTCTCTTTGAACGTTCGAAATTTTTACACACCCCCGTCACCTTACTTGCCCACCGGCTTTGCTCCTTTTTACCAAGACCCCGCGCCCTATTGGCTTGAAGATGAAACGTTCTTTTCTTTTCATTTCTCCCCACTTTCTATCGATCCAAATCCTTTCCGTCTTTTGCTGTTTGCTGGCCCCTCGGATCTTCTTTCAACGTTCTTCCCCCCCCCCCCTTTGATCCTCCCCCGCCCCTCCCGATTCTCTTCCCCCAACACTTTCAAAATGGGTAATCGAAACAACCGTCCACCCCGGACCTTGTTCAATAACAAGTGGGGTTCCCAGTCATCCCCCTAAAAGGTACCCTGGAACACCAAGGCTTTCCGGATAAGCTTTTCCAATAGGTTTCCGTGTACAGTTGGCTGTGTTGACCCCGCCCCTCGTGTGATCGTTGTTTGGTACGGTCCTTTGAACTGCTTTCTTCCTTCAAATATTCGTCTGACAACGTTGGACCTTTGCGTCCCCTTCCAACCCGCTGTATGTCAGGTTTGCTTTGCGCGCTTTTTGGAAAACTTCTCTCCCCCCCCCTTCTCTTGTGATGTCCTATTCACTTCCGGTTGTTTTTGTCTTATCTACTCTCGATTGGACGCTTTTTCCAACGCCGTTGTACCCAGCCCCCCTGGCCCACATTTTATTAATCGTCACCTGTGGGACCGGGATGATTGCCATTTCATCCTTTTAAAGTGGCGCACCAATTGCAAGTCTCCCTTCAATAGAGTACCCCCCCCCCCCTAGCCCCCCGTTGTCAAACCCTTTACCCCTTACGCGTTTTAGGGTCAAAGGTTTTTGACCCAGCTCAATCCATCCGTTTGTCCACACCCTTGACAGGTTTAAATTCGTTGGGCGTTTCCGGTTTCCGTTTCGTTTTTAGGGTACATCGTTTTCTTTTTTTGGAACGATTTCGGGGTGCCAAGCGGCATCTCTTTCTCCATTCCCGAAGGTTTATCTGCTCATGCCCAATGCCCGATCCCTTGACCAAATACAAGACGCACACCTGGTCGGTCCTCCGGAGCCGAGTTCACGAGAGCCCTGGCTGTGGGCCCTGCTTGATTTTCACCCCTCCCCCCCCCTCCTCCCTTCCCTTTCCCAGTTCGTCTTTTTTTTCGGGTCGTGCCGCAACGGTACGCGGCCCGTTGTGGCGCCCCCACACCCCCCAAAATCGAGCTTTGGTTTTTCACCCTCTGTTTACAGTGCGCACAAGAGTGCTATTTGTCTTTTTCTGTTGCACCAATGAAAAGTCCCCCTCCTTTTTTTTTTCGGCAAATTGCAAATTCTGACGTTCGGTGGCTACTCCCCCCCCCCCTAGTAGTTTTGTGGTTTGATCAGTTGATTTTTACCCCCCCTTTCTTTGCGCCCCTGTTGTGCCCTGGCTCACCGTGGTTTTTAAAGGGCCGGTCTTCGTCCTTTCTCCCGATTCCTGTGTTCTCACGGCCCCCCAGGTCTCTTTTTTTTGCCACCCTTTCTCCCCTTGGTCAAGCCCTTCCCATGGTTACCCTCCCTATCCCCCATGGTCAAATTCGAGGTTTTACAGAGCAAGATGTTTTTTCTTTCCGTTGCTGCTCGGTCCGCATCCCCTCGTTTGTGTCTTCTTTTTATCACGATTGTTTTAGCCTTAATAATGGGTAATTCCAGTCGGCTTGTGGGCTTAAAAACTTGGACAAAGATTCAAAACTGGGGTCTACTACATCCCGGTCCATTTTCTTCTATACCTTATGTGTTTCCGCACTTTTTCATTGAACCAGGGTTGGAACTGAGGTTCCGAAAAACCCCCTCACAAATCCAGAAAACCGAAAGAGGTAGGGGTTTTGTTTCAAACTGGGTCCCATTGGACGCAGCAAAACCCCCCACCAATTCCCCAACCCCATTTTTAACCCAAAAAACAAGCGTGACCTTTGTAGTTGACTCAGTCGTGCCTTCCTGATGTTTTTCGTACCCTCTCTTAACTCGTTGGGTTTAACCCCGATTCTTTTTGTTCCAAATGATTTGCACAAGAACGTGTCATCCGCGTTAAGCTTTTCCCCCCTTTTGTTGTTGTGGCGAAGCCACCTCTATTTTTCTGAGTTCCCAAGCGGGAGATTCCTCCAGTCTTTCCTCTTGGCCCTCTCCTTTATTTCCCCGCGCCCTTCTCATTTTTTCATTCCCCGCGCCCACGATAAGATCCCTTCCAGCGAATTCCAATTGATGCCCGACTTTTCCTTCTTTTTACCCTTCATTCCCGTTTTTCGTGGTACCACTTGGTCGGGTTTTTCATTTTTCGTTTTTGGACGTGCCGTTTTTCCCTCCCACCCCCTGTTCGTTTTTTTCGAGAAGGCTTTCCCCGTCGTGTTGTCCCCCCCTTTTAATTTCCCCCCGACAACACTCGTCTTTTTTCCATCCCGGCGTTTTTTTTTTTCACGACCCCCAATGTTGTTCATTGTGCATGAAGTGGATCGAAACCCCGACCTTCCCCCAATCCCCTCCTCTCCCCTGATAACCCCGTATCGGAGGTCGGACTCCTCGACTGGACTACCTTTTTTCTGGACTGGTAGTTGATCCCCCTCGATGGGTTCCCCGCTCTTCCCCTGCCCCCCTGCGCCCCCGTCCCGGCCCTACTGGTTTTGTCCGGTACGTTCGAGAAACGGTTTCCCCACCACATTTAGGTTCTAACTTCGTTTAATTTTCAGTTATCTTTTTCTTTTTTCCTCCCTGACCCCCCTGATTTTACAGGGAAGTTCCAAATGTACATATCGACCTCTTCCTCGTGTTTCCCCTTCCCTTATTTGCCTTTCGGGGTAACGCCCCGCTCCCCTGTCTTTCGTTTCTCCGAATTTGAGCCAACAAAAATCTTTGTGTCGTGTCTGGACTCCCAACATCCTTTTTCCTGCAAAGCTTTATTTGTTTCCTCGACCACCCTTTTCCTTTTTTTTAAGTCAGTCGGATACCTATCCCCCCTTTTGCCTTGTTGCTTTTTCCCTCTCCTTTTTTCTCGTTTTTCGCGTTTTTTGAGACAGTGGTTTCTTGTCCACGATTGGTAAACTGCGCCACCCTCTATCTCCCGTTTTCCCTTTCCCGTTTATACCCGCCTGACGCCCCACTTCTTTTTGCATTTGTTATTACCAAATGTTTGCAACTTTTTTTTATATCTCTTTTCCTCCTCCCCCCCCCTTTTTTTTGTTTTTTGCTTTTTTTTTTGATAACCAATGTTGCTTTTCCCTTTTTCTTTTTTCACCTTCCCTCTTGTGTTTATGTCTTACCCAAAGCTTCAAACGAGGATTTTTTTGCTCGATTGATCCCGTTTTTTTTAAATTGTGTTTTATTTTCCTTCCTCCCCGTTTTTTGTTTTCAGCGCTGGCTTGCGGCTGTAAGGCAAATTGTGGGTGAGTTAGTCGTTTAGGGTCCTTTTTCCCCTTTCCGTTTTGGCCTTTTATTCAAGTTCATTCTTTTTGGGTTCGCCACTCCCCTTTTATTTTTTTTGGGCCTCTTGTGCACGTTCCGAGGCGAATGGATGAAGGCTTGCTCTGCATGGCAGACTTTTTTCTGACCCTTAATTTGTTTTTTTTTTTTAGAGCTTTCCTTCTTTTTTTCCCCCTTTTTTCTGCCCAACTTCTGACGATTTAAACTGTCTTCCCGAGTGGCCCCTATTTTGGACAACCCCGTTTCTTGTCGTAATTTCCTCGACCCTGGGTCAGAACAGTTTCGTGGGGCCGGTTAGGGCCATGTGTAGACCTTTTCATGGTTTTCTCTTTTTGTCTTTCCCTCACGCTGCTTTCTCTTTCCCACTTTTCCCCCAAGCCCTTTTTGGACCGTAGCATGCACCCTGTCACCCTCGCCACCTTTCAACCCCCGGAATCTCGTTTTTATTTTTAGTTTTCTTCGGTTTTTTCCTATTCGCAAGAGGCACACAATAAACCCTCTTGGGTTCGTGACCCCCCCCGGCCCCCCTCATGGTTTTCCTTCAGGTTTTTTGGTTCTTTTTTACTGTGAGGCGGCTTTTTGAACGTTCGTATTTTCGACTCTGTTCCTTTTCTCCCATCAAACAGCGTTGCCACCGGTCGCCCCTGGGTGGAGACGAACCGGGATTTTCTCCAAGCGGTAATCTTGCCAAGTCCCAGGCATATTTCTTTTTTTTGTGCGTTTTCCGGCGCGGCGCGACCACTCGTTCGTTCGCGTGAAAGAAGCTCCCCCGTTTGAGTAAAGGGGTGACCTGTTTTTTTTTCCTCCCTCTTGTCCCCCCTCAGTACCTTCCCCCTTTGTTCAGCCACCAGGGGCCCATAACTGAAAAAATCCGTCGGGGATTGCCCCTCTTTTGTCCCCCTTTTCCTGGTCACCCCACAATGGTTGCAAATCGAATCTTTATTCCCCCCCAACCTTCCCCAGTCTTGGAAGAAGGTGCCAGGGGTCCTACCATATCTCCCCGTCCACCCTTTTTTTTTCTTTTATCTTTTTGGGGTCTGTTTTTTCGCTTCCTCTTCCCTCCCTTTTTTTACCTTCATTTCCTCCCCCCTGCCCCCTGGAATCTTCCATAGGCTTTCATTAAACACGTGGCTGACCTTTTCCCCGACCCGTTGTTTCCAATTTTTTCCTCCCACCTGTGAGGATTACGGCACTTAGTGGTCGAAAACCGCTCCCCCTTGATCTCTTTGCCGAGCTGCAAACCTTACTGGGTCTTCGCAGCCCGCCACCGTTGCCCTCCCAAAACCTCTTTCGGAGGCATATTTTCCTGGCGATCCGTTTTTTACTCCTGGGCTTCCAGTACGGGCGGCGTAGTTCACCCCCTTCCCCCTCTTTTCCGGTTGTGAAACGTCACCCCGGTATCGGTGATTTTGAACTCGTGGGTTCATGTATCTTTCCACCCAACTTTTTCAGGTCCGGTCCTTTTTTTCCGCTTGCCAGACCCCCCTGTGTGGACCTCCTTTTTTTAGGCCCCCCCCCACCGGAACATTTTTGTTATGAACCGGAACTGCCCCCTTGATTTTTCCCTTTGCTTCCCCCAAGCCCATCAACCTCCCCCCTTTCGTAATATTTCGGGACGTTTGTTTATGAAAATACCCCCCCCCCTCACCCCCGCCGTTGTTACTTTTCCGCCCTTTTTTTCTTTGTCCTGTTGTTGCACGTCGAGTACCCCTGCCCGAGAGCGATGAACGGTTGCTTTCCAGTCTTCTCTTCCTCCTACATACCGGGTCTGTTGCTGTGTTCGTTTGTTTTGCATTTCTGGATCTTTTTGTCCAAGTGTGCTATTGCCCCTCTGTCGTTTCTCCTTGAGCCTCTTGCCGAAGTCCTCTTCACCGTCACCAACGCTGGTCTTCCCCCCTCCCCCTTTGGTGATTTTTCTCCCTGTCCGTCCTCCCCCTGTTGTCCAGGTCCAGGCCCCCACCCACGGGGGTGATAGTTGTCCAAAATTTTGTCCGCTGCCGCGTTCCGGAGGCCACACCGCCCGGCGTGTGTTCGTAGTTGGTCACGCTTTCACTGTTCGTCTTTTCCCCTCCTTTTTCCGTCTGCACTTTGAACGGGGGCAACGTTGCCCGTCTAAATTTCCCTTGTATTATTACTTTAGTATCGGTTCCCCGCCTTTTCCCCCCCACCTTCTCCTTTTCTTTCTTATGATGGTATGATTAGTAGGGCTTACTCCTCCGTCTTGGTTGTTGTGCTTTTTCCCTCTAACTGACGGCTGCTTTTTGTTCCCATTGCGCTTTAGGTAAATTGTCTCTTTCCCCCCCCCCTAGTACATTCTGCGATGTTTGTTCCCCCAGGGGTACCTTTGCGACGTCCAGAAAGGTTGCAAAGGACCGTTTTTTTTTTTTTCATTGCCCTTGTCCGTACTTTCCTCTCCCGTGACCACCCCTTTACCCTCTGGGCCCCAACGAGTTGTTTGTGGTAAAACCAGTCCCCCTTTCCTTTTCTCCGGAGCCCAACTTGTCCCCGGTATCCCCGGTTACTCCGTGGTGTAACGGTTTGTTTACAATTCTTTTCCCCCTTCGTACTTTGTTTTTTTTACGGAAGTTGTTTCGGTTTGCGTCCCCCCCCCGTTTTTTGGGACCCGTGTCTTTGGACTCTTTTGCTCCTCCCCCCAGCGAAGTAATCTTCTTCCTTTTGGGTTAGTTTCTTCACCACTTGTACCAACCCCGCCCAGCCGCCCCGTCCACTGCACCCCTACGTTAAGTTAGACTCTTTTTTATAGTTTATTCTGTTTTTTTATTCTTTGTTGTTTCTTTTTCTGATGGGTATCACCCCTCATTTCATTTTCTTCTTCTTTTTTTCATCCCTGAGTAGGTGTTCTCGTGCAGCCAAAAACTTACTCCTCCCCCCCTGCGTTTTCCCCGACCCACCCCTTCCCGGTTGACGATTTGTTTTTCCCTTTTTTTTTTCCCACGTCCTTCCCCCTCAAATTAGTGGACGTAGTTGTTGTGTTTGCTGCACTGATCTTTGTGCCCGTTCCCTTTTTCAAATTCCTTTCCTGTCCCAGTCTGTGTTGGTTCCTTCTGAACCCCCACTCTTTCTCTTTCCGCTGGTGTTTCACTCTCTTCCTTAAGGGCCCTCTCACAGGCCGGACACCGTCGTTTTCCCCACTGGTCTCATTTGTAGTTCTGTGCCCCTTTCGTTTCCCCCTTACCACCCTTAGTTCTTAATTTCGTTTTGTTAACTCATCCCGTCCTCCCCCCCCCTCGTTTTCTCACTTTCTCCCCCTTTGTGAACCCTCTGACTGGATCCTCGCCAATGGCTTTTTTTTTTCTTCATGTCCATTGTGCCTTCCTCCCCAAAGGCCCGCCCCCGGCATCTTCTCTCAAGTGAGCTTTTTCCTCCCCCCCTCCACTGCGGGTTTGGGTCTCCCCCTTTGGACTTTTTTTGAACACGGGGGTTCGCATCACCCCATGTACTTCTATGGTGACGAGTTTCCTTGTCAACTGGGTTTTTTTTTTTGATTTTTACTTCTTTTCCCACTTACGACACAAACATCGGGGACCCTCAACTGCAAAAAAAACCAAAAAAAAGCCAGTATCACACACAAAAACAGCTTGTAAGTCGATCTGTTTACTTCCCCCCCGTTAAACCCATTTGTACCCGATGTCTAGTTTTTTTTTTTCTTTACACAACGCTTTCTACCCCCTTTTTTCGTTCCCCCCTGATTGAAAAAGACGGGTACTTCCCCCGGTGTGGCTTTTACCAAGTTTTGTGTCCTTTGCTTCACCCTCACTCTTGATCGGTCACTTTTTTAGGTGTTCCGGACAAGAGGTAAATTTTCAACTCCAGTCCTTATGCGCCGTTTCGAGTGTTGTCGATACCTGCCTCCTTTTGATCCGCTCTTCCCCCTTGACTATGGCACTTTTTCCCTTTTTCCCGCTTTCGCTTTTTTTGTTTTTTTTATTCTTTTGAACTACCCCTCCTTTTTCTTTCACTTGTCGGGCGCGGGTTCGCTTTTGGCTTTTTGACTCCCCAGCTAACCCCCTCCCCCCCCCCGTTTCCCGGCCCCAGCACGCTCAGTAGGGTGGCAATTCCCTCCACACAAACATCCTCTGTTTACCACATTTCCGGGTTTCCCGTCACCCCCTGTGACCACTGAGTCATTGGAGTGTGCGCTCCCGTCACCCGACTCAATCAAACCATCAAAGTCTTTCCTTCCTTTTTTTCCAGGTTTTGACTCGCAATTGGCAATCCCCTCTGGAACTTTTTCCCGGGGCTTTTTTTTTTTTGGCGACAGTCTGATATAGCATAGTGGTTCCTGCGCCGGCTTTCTGACTTCCATGCAGACCCCGTTTTCGCCCCCCGCCCCACTGGTTTGTGCGAGTACAGTTCCGAGCAACGTTTTTACCACTTTTCTGGCCAAATCCATCCCGGTTTTTCCTGTTTTCTTTTTTTGTTCCTTTGTTGAAAGATTCCCCAAACATATAAGACCAGGACCCTTCTCTGTTTTTTTCAATTGTTCCTTTTTGATCTGTTCGACCCAAACACGTATGACTTGCCTGGCTGTTTGACCCCTCCCCTCGTCGTCCCCCTTTCCTGCGAGCCACATTTGAACCCCAAATCCTTGTTTTCTACCTTTCCCCATGTCCCTCAGTTGCTCCACCCAAACACCATTGAATTTCCCTCCAACCCCTTTTCCAGCCCAGGTCCGTCCCCCTGACTCCCAAGCTTTTTTCCCCCACAATGCGATTCCCAAGCTCCCTCTTTCGCGCTCTTCCGTGTGAGACTCCGGCCAGTTTTTTTTTTCCCCACGATTTCTTTTTTTTCCGGCCGCCACCGCTCACCTTTCTGTTCAATTCTGCTCGTTGGCTTTCCCCCCAGACATGTGACCACCTATTTGGCCCATGTTTCCCCCACTGTTCTTTTG
>Ga0179593_1448416_pt1 | contig 12610 bp, 13 predicted proteins | sample CZODoug2_1_08_16_FD_185931 | JGI IMG/M metagenome (GOLD analysis project Ga0179593, IMG submission 185931) | Vadose zone soil fungal communities from Angelo Coast Range Reserve, California, USA - CZODoug2_1_08_16fungal (PacBio error correction) | ecosystem: Environmental > Terrestrial > Soil >... | reverse complement strand
TTGAACAAAAGGTATTTCCTTTTGGTTTAGTGTTTGACTCCGAAAACTTTCCCTCCTCTTTCCGGCTTTTTCCCTGATGTGATTTCTTCCTCCTTTTCGACCTGATTCCTTTAACGTTCTGCTCTGTTTGCTCCTCTTTCCTCCCCCTAGACGATCCCGTCCCCTCTCGGAAGAACTCTAATATCCTTCCCCGCATTCCCTTGTAAAAACCCCTATCTACTCCGTTCCCACATGTATGTCCTTCTTCGTTTGCCGTTAGACCTAATCCAGGTCCTTTTTTTCCTCCCTAAAAAACGTTCTAATTCTAAGGATTGGTCGTCCTGCTCTGACACTTTCCGTGGCGTTTTCTGAGACCCCTTCCCCTTTTTTTTTTTTTTTCCGCTCGATTAAAAACGAAGGAATGGTACGACCCCTTTTCGCCAATCGGGGTGAACGGCCTTTGTAACCACGGTTACTCTTTTTTTCTTAAAGAGCCTTCTTTTTTTTTCTCTCCACGGAACAGTCAATTTGGTTTTTTTCTGGACGATCTCATTCCGCAGTTAGGGATTTTAATGGCGATGTGCTGCCGCGCTGAATTTTCGCAGTTTCCTTTGTCGCCGGTTTTTCCTTCCTTGAATGTTTTTCCTCTTTCCATGCCACCCATTTCCTGTACTTCTCTAATTTCCTTCCTTTCCCCCTCTTTGGGCGTCCCGGGATCTAGTGGAACATTATCTCACAGCGCTGGATTCTGCCCTTTTAATGTTATTCCCCTCGATTTCTCCTCCTAGTGAAGCCCCCCTCCCCAGTCCACCGTCCCCCGTCTCCTTTTTTTGAAATTTTTTCTTCATTTTCCCGCTTTTTCCTGACAACAATCAATTTCTAGCCTCAGATGCGTCGCCCTCCGGCAGCCGCAATGACCGGGTCAAATGGTCCCTTTTTCTTCCCTTGCCATTACAGAACCGCCAGTCTTTGGAGGACTCCTCCCCTAACTCCCTTAGGGGGGGGGTGGGGCTGTTTTTCGCGTCATCTCTCTCCCTGCACCAGTTCGTATTGTTGTCTTTTTTCCCCCCTCCCCCTCCCCATTTTCAATCGTGATGTCTCTCCTCCCGTTTGTGCCTTCAAAACCCCTTTTTTTTTTTCTTGAAATTTTAAAAGTGGCAGCAGGACCTCACCCTTGGCTTTAAGCCTTTTGTCCCAGCCCTCCTGCCCCACTTTCTTTTCTCGACCCCATGCTCTTGGCGCCTCATCATAATCTTTCAGTATTAAATTTTTCCCAATACCCCCCCTCTTTTCCAAACTCTTAATTATCCCTTTTTTTAGTCACCCACCGCAGACATCGCCAGTAACCCCCCGCTAGATTTGGCTCCTTATACCCTCAAGATAGTACTCAGTTAGCGACCCCCTTTCCTTTCCTCCCATGTGATAAGTCTGGTTTCCCATCCTTTCTTCCCCCTCAGTTAAACATAATATAAAAGAGACTCTTTCCAAATGGCCTTCTCCCGAACCCCATCTTTCTTTTCCTTACCACCTCCTCTCGCCCACAATCGGGAGTCCTTTTTTTTCTCTCCTCCTCTCAATCCAAGCCTTTGACAAAGCTATTCCTTGGTGATTACTTTTCCTTCCCTTATGGTATCCTGCTGATTATCCCTTTGCCTTTTGGCAACTACGGACTTGTGCAAGTTGCCCCTCCCCTTCACGTCCAACGCATCCCTTCCTCAGATATGCTCGGCGGCTGATACCTTCTTTCCCCACCCTTGTTTGCTGCTTCTCGACTCCCAACCAGCCAAAACCTCTTTTCTCTTCCCCTTCCAAACGGTTCCTTTCACTCTTCAGCCCCTCCAAAAAAGTTACCTGACTTTGTCCTCTTCTGACCCTTTCTTGCTCCCTCTGGCCCCCACTGTAGCTGTCTCCCTTTCCCCTTTCTCCGTTTGTCCTACCTTTCACCCCCCCCCCTCCCCATCTAGGTGTCCCTAAAAAAATCGCATAATGCCTATTCTGAAGGGGTGACTTCGCCTTTATTTACCGCCGCCTCCCCTCCCTCCTTTCTTGATTTTAAATTGAACGGAGCGTATATTGTTTCCCCCCTCCTCGCGTTCCCCCCGTTTTTACCAATTACCTTTTTTTTTTTTTGTCCTGAGTTAGTCCTTTTTTCCCGCTTGATTTGGCATGACGCTCCTTGCGATGCCTCGATCAAGCAAAAGATCATTAGAGGCTTGAGCTTTTTCCCATGGGGGACCCCCCCTCCGCCGTTCCCCCCCCTCCTTTTCCTCCGGAGTAACTCCCGTTGAGCATCCAGAATAGTTTCCTTTTTTTTCTCCCCCCTGTGCAGACAAAACGCGAAATCTAATGTGAGGTCGGTTTGTGTAACCGTTCTCGGTCTGATGCCCTTCCCCCCCCCTTTTTCAGAGACACGTCCCCCCCCCTTTTCCTTTTTTTTTGGAGAGAGGAAGCCCTCGAAAAATGCGTGTGAGTCCCAGTTTTGCTTGCTATTTTTTTTTCTTCCTAAAAGCTGCAGTTTCCCTTCTTTCCTTTTCTTTTTCTCTAGATTTATACAGTTATAACCTCTCTTTGGACGTCTACTGTCAAATCTTTTCCCCAGGCTCGTAACTCCCCTCTTTAAGAGTGTGTCAATTGGTTTTCACTTAATCCCAAATTCCGGTCCTGCTGGCGCAAGGGCAAGTGGACAGGCCCTCGCTTCGTTTTTTAATCCCTTCTCTCCCCCAAGGAATCGGTGTCTGCTCTCGGTTTGAACCAATAACTTGACGGGTGAGTGGCAGCAGGATTGTGCTTGGCGTCATCCGATGTTTTTTCCAAATCCAGACCGCCTCTTCTCTGCTTTTTGTACGATTTTTTAAAGTTCCCCCCCCCCCTTGCGGCTTTCCCACTCTTCCTGAGGAAGTGGATCCAGTTTTCCACTGTTTTTCAACGTCGTTTCAAGAATTTTTCTACGCAGCCGCCCCCTTCCAGCGTTGTTTTGCTTATATAATTAGGATTAACGCCCACTTCTTAAAATTGCTTCTCTCCATCGTTAGTGGTGAAAAAATCCTTCCTTGTTCACGAAAGAGTCCTTCCCCCTTTCTTCGATTTCCTTTCGAGCGAAATTTTCCCTTCCCCCTTCTGGTACTTTGAGTGGAAGAGTAAAACTTTGAAATCCACCCCCCCCCAGGCGCCAATTTCGAGACACCCCATGCCACGCTGATTTTCTTCATAGAGGGCTTTTTGACCCCCCCCTTAACCCAAAAGATGATTAACTAAATTCTGAGTTCCCGCGCACCGCAGCCTCGGCGTGTATTCGGACCCTCTGACCACAGCCTTCTTTTCCCTTTCTTATTTTTAAGGCCCCTTTGCCGATCCCTCCGTTTTATTGGTCCTGGCTCCCTTCCCTTTTTTTGCTTCGAACCAAGATGTGTGTTAAAACTCGGCGTTCCTTTAACACCTTTCTCTTGGGTGACCCCCCCTCTTTCCTTGTTGTCCTCCCTTCAGATTCATGGTCTTTCCTCCTGATTTGCTTTTGAAATCGTAAGTTTGTAATTTTTTCGCCCTTCCCCCCCTTCCCGTGTGAAGGAATTGTAAAATAATCCTTTGAGCGCCGCCGTTTTTTGATCTTAACCCCTCCTTGGCCCGTCTCATGGGATAATTTTATTTCAGGAGAGCCCCTTTAGCAACCCTGCGCCTGTTTTTCAAACTTCGACCTGTCTTCCCTTAGGTTAATCATCCTCTCCTCCTACTTTAAGGATAGGAATCGAAAGCGCCCCCCCCACCCTTTTTGGTCCGTGTCCCACCGCATGTTTCCCGTCCCGACCCCCGAAGGAGACAGAGGTTACGCGGTCCAGCGTTGTTCCACAGAGTTCTTCGGAACTTCTTTTTCCCCCCCGTCATCTTTGTCTTCCAAAGAGAGGATTAGTAAACCCAACCATCCTTTTTAACAGATGACATTTTCGGCCTTCAAGCCCTACGATTCCTCCAGTTTTGTTAAATTTCATGATTCCCCCCTTCCCCTCCACCATAAAGATTTTTTGGAGTAGATCAGAGGTTAGGCGGTGGTGGTCCCCCTACTGGTTTCGGAGTTCTCGATTGGAGAGTTCTTCCCTCACCTACCCCCCGTAGGCCCCGTTCGGCTTATTTGCTAGGGTTTTCATTCAGTGAGAATCGGCCCTCTTTTTCAACGTTTGTTGTAATTTCCTTGACCGCCGACTTCTGCGTTCTTCCCCCCCGACTTTGCCTTCTCCTTGAACCGGTTTGTATTTGAGCAAACGACAATCCAATCTCCCAGCCTTGAGCTTGGTTTCCTTTTTTATGTAGAGCTATAGTATCTTTCCCGTAACCAGCCCCCCTGTCGATCACCATTGTCTTTTCCTCACGGTCTCCCTTCCAATCTTCTTCTCGGCTCTTCCTCATTTTTCTAGGCCACTCAAGCTTTCTGCTTTTTCCCTGAAGACCCATTGAGTCTCCTTTTTCACGGTTTGGTCTGATGCCGCGCATTTCTCTCTATTATCTCCGATTTGTGGTGTTATCCGCACTGTCTCCCAGGACACAAATACTCAGTAATTCCCCCCCCCTTTTTTGCCTGTTACGAGGACTGTGAAAAGTAATTGCCCAGCCCCCCCCAAGCCAGCATACAATCATGTCCGGCGCCTTTTTTGCCTTTCGTTTCGTTCCCCGCATGGTAAGCGGGCGGTTTCCCTCCTTTTGCTCTTCAATTGACCGGCTTTCGTTAAGGACGTTGCCTTTTCTTTCAATTGACTGATATATCGTTGAAGCTCCGTTTTTGTGTTGAGAGAGTCCTCTTTCTTGCTTGCATGTCCCCACCCTTGCATTTCTGTCTAGTCCAGACCGTGTTGCAACCGCTATATTCCCCCCCTCCTCCGATTGAGTAAAAAACAAGAGCCTTCCCTGAATTGGTCCTGTTTGCTTTGGGGCTTCACCGCCACGTATCCCCCTTGGTCCCCTCCCTTAAACCACTTCCCCCAAACTGGACCCCCTTCGTGAGTTCCGGCAGAGAGGTCTCAGAACCCCCTTTTTCCGATGGTGCAGCTATAGCAATGATTTCGCGACTGTCCCCCTTGTTTTACCCAACTAGCTCATCGTCCACTTTGAATTTCTCCCTTCCAACAGTTAGCGTCTGAATATACCTACCCCTAACACTAGCCCAATTCAAAGGCTTGCCTTTAGTGTCCTTATGAACAAGCCCTTCTCGAGCTTACCTTCCTTTTCCCAGTAGTTCCCCATGAATAAACCCCCCTTTTCCCCCCATCATCTTGAGTTCTTTTATTTAGCGGTGTTCGTCCTTTCCCATTTTTTTCTAGCGGAATAGGATGTCCCGGCTCGGATTAATTCCCCTTTTCCCCCAGTCTCCCGAGTTCCCTTCTCTTTTCTACACAAGACCTCGCGAGGCCCTTTTGTCACTCTTTTCTGAAATTTTGTTGCCGTTCCCCTCCCCAAGCTGGAAAACCCTCCTCCCTTTCTAAGCCTTTTGAAAACCTCTTTGTTTTTCTTTTTTTCTTCCAAGAGTGAAATTCGTTTTTTTAATTTTCGCCCTTCTTTCAAGAATCTGATCAGGCTCCCTTTTTTTCGTCCTGCTCGCCCTATTTTTTTCACGACTCCTTTTAACCGAAGATCGTTGACCCCCCGATCGATTCCCTTTCTTAGGCTACGACTCCTTTTCGACACCTGATGGCAAATTTTTTTGCCGCGCCCCCTTTGATTTTTATTTTGTGGGGTCCGTTTCAGAGCCTGCGTTTTTCCCGTTCCCGAGAAGAGTTTTGGAAAGCTCTCGGAGATTCCTTCCGGACGCGCTAGATGATTACGGCTTTATGTTCTCTTTCCCCCCCCCCCCCACCACCCTTCCCCCGAGCTTCGAATTGTTTTTCCTTTTTCTGCCATTTTCCCCTTTGTGGCGTTCTTACAAAATGTTTCGTGACTGTCCCCTTCCGTTCACTACATTATTTTAATGTTTCCCCCCTCTATTTGACCCCCTCCTTTGAGATTGGGCTGTTTTTGATTCAGCGAGGGACATTTTCCCAGTTTTCGCCCTTCTCTCTTTAGAGTTCCCTAAGCAGGAAGGATTTCCTCTTCCGCTCCGGTCACTAAAACCATCCCTGGAAACCTTTCTGATTTTCAATGTTCCCTTTGCAAAGATTGCTGTAATCCAACCTCAATCTTTTTTTGCCAGATTGCCGATTCTTTCGCTCCGCATGACGGAAAGCTCGGTTCCTTTCCCTTAGAGACCGTGCTCCCCCCCTCCCCTTGGTCTTTTACTTAAAAGCTTTAACCATACTTTTCTTTTTTGGTTGTGCGTCACTTCTGATGGTTGACCAGTCTTATATTGGGGTCTTCCTCCGACCTTTCTTCTACCATCACTCGGTTTCCTCGCCCCCCTCCTGTTTTACTTTCTGAACCCCTGTGTTTTTTCCTCTTTTTTTCCAGGTCTTTTCACACCTTGCCGCGAAAGTCAACGCTTTCCCTCCACTGCATGTCCTTCCTCAGAAATAGGAAATCTTCAGAGTCCAGAGGGCCCTTGATTTTCTTTTGAGCCCCCCCTCTGGCCGTTTCCTTTCCTTTTTCAAACCAACTAAAACTATCTCTTCATTATGCCTGTCCTACGTGGTTCTTCCCTCGATACCGCTGAACATCAAGGGTCTTTCTCGGACCCCCTCAAGATCGTAGATTTCCCGTGACGTTTCCTCCCTTCCCCCCCGTCCAGAAGAATGAGATGGCAGGCCGCTTTTTCGGACTGTAACCCTCCCCCTCAAATCACTCTTTTCTCTTCGAGCTTCCTTTTGCACCGATTCCTCCAAACTCCCCAGCACATTTTTTGGGTCCCCCCAAGCCCTTTTAAATCTACCACCGCGGAATTTTGTTCTCGCATGTGATAAAAGACCGAAGCGTGACTTCCAGCCTTTTTCAACTCCCACAGTCAGCCGTGAATTTTGTATTCCGTTCCTCCCCTTGATTTTTCCCTTTCTCAAAGATACACCGCATTTGAACTCTTTGGTTGGCCTGCAGGACCCCACTCCCCTAACTATTTGAATATCAGAACCATACGCACTCCACTCCCTTCTGCGGCTTGATCTCGGACTACAACTCACCCCTTCCCCCAAACGATATGTCCCCCCAAAGACACCCTTCCTTCCGTTTTCCCGGATGATACCCCCCCCCCTTTCCCCCCACGGTCAGTGCTCTGTTCTAGGGAGGAAAACTCCTGGCGCTCCGGCGCCCCCCCCCCATTTTTCCCCGACAGAAAGAGAACTCTTCCTTCGCCGTTGTCTGACACCAAGGGACGTTTTTCCCCCCAACATAACTTATTTTTCTTTGATCGTTACCCCTTTTTGATGTGTTCGGACATTTCCTTTCCCCCCTCCCTCCTTCTCGCATCAAATTCATTCCTTCGCTTGCATAGCAAGGATAAAAGCATGCGGCCCACACGTCTCTTCTTTTATTCTGTGGTTTGATCTAGTCCCTCCTTTTGTCTGCTCCTTTTCCTTTCCCTCTATGCCTTGCGATAAGCCCCCCTTGCCTTTATGCGATAGCGTTTGGTCTTTTTTACAAGACGAAGTCCGCCTTCTCCTCCGCCCAAGTTTATGAAAGACCAGCGGCTCTTTTCTTGGAGCGCCCCTTGACGTCCTTTTCTCTCGGTGCAAGGTTAGGGGTAACCATTTTTTTCTTAACGAGCCCTCCTCCCCCCCGTTGCCGAACGTCAAGCGCTTCTTTTTGGTTGTCAGATTGTTCCCCCTCCCCTCGTTACACTGTAGTTTTAAGCTCCTGTCTTTTGTTTTTGGCGATGCGTTGTTGAGAATCACTTCCCCGCACTTATTTTCCCCCTTTTTCCTGGGTTCCCTTTTTCTCGATTCGTTTTATAAGATTCTTTGGCCGGGTTTTTTTGCCCACTTGGAGGCTGTCCCCAGCGCGTCCCCCGTCTTTAACCGCTTTTTTTCCTTAAGGCGGAAAGCGAGGTGTTTTTTTACGTCCCCCTCCCAACTATGTTGAATTTGCCATTCGTCTTTTTTTTACTGGGGTGTTGGGACGATTTCGCCATGCCTCTGGTGTCTCGCGTCGGAAAAGGCCTCAAGTTTGCTGGTTCCTTTACAGAAGTATTTCGTGTTTTACAGCAGTTGCGCCCACTTCCCTTGTTTGCTGCCTGCTTTTTTTATTGTGTTCTCTTTGACCCCCCTTTTCTTTTCTTTTGCTTTTTTTTCCCCCTTCCAAATTGTTTCCCTTTCCCTTCGGCCGCCTGACGTTCCTTGCCTTTTCATACCCTCCTGAAAGCGTTGTTCGGCTATCCATGCTTGAACCAAACTTCTCTTCCCTTTTTGCTCTCCCCTCGTTTTTTTTTTCTTGGTGTCAAAGAAATCTTTCGCTGTCTTTTCCAAAGCGGAACCCTTCGCGCCTTCCGTGTTTGATTTCTGGCAGGCCCGAGAATGGTTTCCCCCCTTTTTTTTTTTGCCTGTCTCAACTCCTTGCACCTCCGACACCTTTTTTTTCTTTTGCAATTTCAAACGTGGTCGAGCGATGCCCCCCATTGTTGGATCGGCGTCCCTTTTCTTTTTTTAACCTAAAACGCGGAAGCGCAGATAGGTTTGGCTCTTTCTTGACTCGCGAGTTCTTTCCCCCCTCCAAGCTGGGTCTTTACGGAATTTCCCCCATCCCTCCCCCCACTGCGGTGTTAACTTTCTTGGCTCCCTGAGTTAGTCTGATTAAATGCCCCCTTCCTTTCCCGAGATTGCGGCCCCCTCTTCTCGAAAACACTCTCTTTTTATTCCACTCCTTTTTTTCTGAAACATTTTTCTTTAGTCCACCCCACTGCACACTTTTTTTTTCCCGGTCGGTTTCGAATCCCTTTGCTTTTTCCCCGCAGGTCATCGCCCTTGTCCGACACATATAAAGTCCGCTTCTACTACCGATACGGGAGAGACTATCCTGCTTGTTTTTTTCAGGACTCGCTTTTTTCCCTGCCTTAAGTAAGTGATGATGTTTTCTGCCGTTTTCCTTTGATCCCTCCCCGGCCTGAATTTCTGCGTCACCCCCTTTCCCTATTTTCTGCTTTCCAACTAATTTCATTCGGATCAACTTTACGAGGAAAGGACCCAACCAGGTTTGTGTCCGTTCTCGTCCCCGGTATTTCACTGAATCTTCCCCCCCACAGTCTTCTATAATTGTCCCTCCTGGCCCTCGTGTCCCACCTGCCTTTCCCCCCCTCTCGTAGCTTAATTCGGTGTAAAATCCGCATCGTTCCCTGCGTCCTTTTTTCCCCATTTCCTTCGTCCTTCAGTGGCCCTTGTCGAGCCTGGACTTCCACGCCCCTTCAAACTCCCAGATTCGCCCGTCCCTGGGTATTTAAACTTAAGAGAATAAAGATTTTTCGTTTGTAGCAGACTTGGTTTAGTTGTGTGGTCCTCCCTTTTCCGGTGCGTCCCGCTTTGCGATTTTGGCCTCCCCCTTTGCTTGCGTCAGGTAGGCCTTAGAGAGGATTGTTCAGGATTTTCTCAGCCTTAATTCTTTTCCTTGGTTTCATCTCGAAAGTGGAATTGGCGTGCTGTCCCGAGCCTTTTTTTCCTTCTTTACATGTGGTTTTGCGTTTATCCCCCCTGTCCACCAACTATCACGCTCCTTAGATTTGGGGGATCTCTCTTCTCACTGCACCTGCTGAAAGTAAAAAAATCTTTAGAGACATGTTTGGTCTCAAGCACTTTTAGCTAAAGGATTGATTTCCTCTTTCCGGCGGCATCTTTTTATAACACGAAAGCGTAGCGTGCCTTCTCCTGGGCAGAACCCTTCGAGATAGTGGCGTGTCGTTTGTTTTCCTTCTAGATGTCTGACCTGTTTTAGAGCTCTCCTCTAAGGGGTGGGATTTTCTCCCCCCCTCTCGCCGGACCCCTAACAGCCTCCCCTTTTGTCAGTTTTTTCCCTAGGATGTGACACGTCATTTTGGCGGTTCCTTCCCCACCAAGCCTTGCAGGCCCCCTTCATTCCCTTCTCGGGTTGCCTCCTCTGTAGGCCTTTTAGAGCGGTACCTGACGTTTTCCACAATGTATGACCCCATTCACTTGATGTCAGTTTTCCCGTTTGAATAACTGTGGGAAAAGGACCCTCCCCCCCTTTCCTTTTGTTGAAGACTATTCTCCCCCTTTTCTTGTTGCATGAACCCATTATCCGTGAACTTTGAATATGACCCTTGTCCCCGGCAGTAACAATATTTCCCCCTAAGTAAGCCGAGATCCAACCCCCCACAATCTCCCGTTCCCCTGGATTGGTCTTTCCTTTTTTACATTGGCAAATTAATTTCCCATCATATTAAAACACGCACCCACTTTCCATTACTTGAGTGAGTGTGTTAAGCGTGCTCTTCCTTTTCCATCCCCCCCCCCCCTTTCCTTCCCCCCGTCCGATACCCTCTCTCGCTCGACGTCCAACTCACAGCACCTTTGCCCGCTGCGTGGCTTACCTGTTTTGCTTCCCAATGCTTTTTTTCAAAGCCGAAGTAGAAATTGTTTCCCCCACGAAAGGAGTCCCCCTTTGCCCCCTTTATTTTGTGAACAAGTTGACCCACGCCCCCCGTCCTCTTTTACATGTGCGGTGTTTCTCTTCGAGATTCCTCACATCCCCCCCCTTAGCATCACGAGCTGATTTTATTCTTCCCTTCTTTTTGAAGCTTTTGCACTTTCGCGTCTTTCATTGGCCGGGACGCCCTTCCCCAGCCCATCGGTAGGCATTCCCGCGTTTGCCGTTGCGCGAAGTACTTTTTTTCTCCCACAAAAGAGTGCTCCTCGTTAAACGTCCTGATTTTCGGCAGTCCCCTTCTTCCCTCACAAGAAGGCGTGACGTCGTCACCACCTCTCTAAGGCTGGCCCCCCTATTGTTTCTTCTTTTGGTCCATGCTGCTTTCCTGGTTTCCTCTTTCCCAACGTGCCTCGACCATGGCGTGTTTTTTTTTTCTCGAACACTTTCTGATTCGATCTACTATTTCTCCACTCCCCCTCTTCTTTTTTTTCGATTCCCGAATCCAATTTTCCCAAGTTTCCTCCCTTTGTGGGAAAACGCTGTTAACCAAGGATTTCCCTTTTTTTTACCTCTTGTTCCTCGAGCTTTCCTTTTTTCCCCCTTTTCTCCCTTCAACCCCCCCTGTTGTGGTGTGGAGCTTTCTCTTCCTCTCGGCCTCTAACCTGCTTACTCTGTTTTTTTCCTCGCTTCGGAAGGTTTTTTCACGTCTTGAGCCGGTTTTCGTTTTTTGAAACCTTTCGCCTGGAAGAAGACATCCTTCCTTTTTTTCTGCGATCCCCCTCTTCTTTATGAATAAACTTCCTTCCCTTTCCCCATTTGATTTCTTTGCTTCCCCTTTTCTTAACCCGCGATGGGAATGGCCATTTCACACTCGATGAAAGGAATTTTCCAAGCTTTTAAATCCTGACTTGGCATGTTTTTTGCCATTTCCCCCGAGCTGTAGAAGTTTGTTCCTCTCCTGTCCTTTATTTTCCCCGCCGTCTTCGACACCCATCCCCTTTTTTTTTTGAAGTCCTGAGTTGAAAGCTGCCTTCCTTAAAATCCGGATGGATCTTTGCCCTGGCCCAATTGAAGAAGCCCTTTGCGGGTTGCTTTCACTCCTGTCCTACCCAACCCCTGCCTGGTTGCGCTTTTTTTCACTGCGTCCTTTAGTATAGTGGGGTTTTTTTTTTCCATTTTTTCCCTCCCATTTTGGTTCTAGCTTGCCATTTTCCCTAAAAACTGGTGGTAGATGTGCAAAGCAACCTTGGAAGCTTCATGACCTCCCCTTGTCCTTTTCACTGCCTGTCCCCCTTTCAGCCCTTTCTAAGAAGGTCATGCGCTTTGTTGATGGACGTCATACCAGGCCGTCCTTTCCCAAACCACCTTTCCCAATTTCCCCATCCTCCTGGGAGCCGCTTCCCGCCCCTCCAACTCCTTTCGGCGGTCTTTTTATGATAAAAACAAGACTTTTCTTCTTCAAGTTATGTGAAAAGAATTTTCTTCCCTGCCCCCTGCAGGATTGTCACAATTGTTTTTTTTTCCCTAAGAGACCCCCCCCCATCAGAAGAATAAGGCTGAATTTTTTTCTCCCCCCATCGTGCTTCCTCCTCCGCCCTCTCGTGTGGCCACTCCTTCTCCCCTTTTATTCCTTTTCGCCTCTGAGAACATTCTTTTCTTCCGAGAACTCTAAACACAATGCTCTTTGCTTTCGCAACTCAGCCCTCGTTGATTTGTTAGTTTTCCGTTTTCTCCTGTTTCAGACTGGATGCCACTCTAATACCCGTCTCTTTTTTGACCATTTTTCTTTATTCGCCAAAGCATCTTAACATCTTCCTCGGCCGAATTCCACGACCTCCTTAGATGATTGATGGTAGCCAACTTTCCCTCGCCCCCCCCCCTCCTCTTTTCTCTCGCACGAGTAGTTTCTCCCCCGCGATACAACCTCCCCACGGAAGTGCTCTTGCGATTGCTGCACATGACGTTTTTTCTTTTTTTCTTCCACCCCTTTTTCCACCGCACTAAACATCCTTGGTACACTTCGCCGTGGCTCCATGGGCTCTGCCACATCTCCTGTTTTTTCTTGCTTCCTGAGGAGCTTCTTCTTTTTTTTTCCCTCTTTCTCTCCCTTAAAAGATTTTTTTCTCGAGGCAAC
>Ga0179593_1402770_pt1 | contig 12610 bp, 21 predicted proteins | sample CZODoug2_1_08_16_FD_185931 | JGI IMG/M metagenome (GOLD analysis project Ga0179593, IMG submission 185931) | Vadose zone soil fungal communities from Angelo Coast Range Reserve, California, USA - CZODoug2_1_08_16fungal (PacBio error correction) | ecosystem: Environmental > Terrestrial > Soil >... | reverse complement strand
CCCTCCTTTCCCTTTCGCAACTGAGTCATTCTCCGTTTTTCCCCCCCTGCTCAGCCTTATCCCTGATGAATGTCTCCTTTGGCGCGTTTGTCCCTTTTTTAGATTCTTCAGGACGCGTCTCAACGTCCAGAGCCCCCTTCCTTGGATCCCCAAACCCGTCCCCTTGCTTTCTTTTCTCCCCCACTCAGATTGAGGTGTTGAGTGTTTGAGAAATATAAACCTTTCGGGTAGCTTGTTCTCGACTATCTTCCATTTTTTGTTTTGCAGCGTTTGACCCCACCCTTTACCGTCGTGCTTCCTCCCCTCGTTACAAATGCGATAGTTCGCTTGGAATGGCTTCTTCCTCCCCATTTTTTCGTGTGGTTACGGACCAAATCGATCACTTCTCTTTTGTTTTGAAGTTTGTTCCCCAAGATCCCCCTTCTTTAGTCTCGACATTTCCTTGAAATGTCGTAAATGTACGTTCTTTCCGTCTCCTTTCAGCCGCCCGTATTTTTTCTCCTTGTCCCAGTTTCATGCCTTTTTATTTTGTCATTCACTTAAACCTATTTTTCTCTCCTCTTTTTTAGAGATGGCTTGATTTCCGCCCTCTATTCTGCAGAATGGAAACCGATTCTTTTTGACTTCCCTTTTTCTCCTGCAGTTTGGTTGAACGACATAGACTCCCTTCCCCTTCTCCCCTTTGAAGTGTTGCGCTTTCCGATTCCCCTAACGGCGCAAAACACGCAGAATTCGGTTCTCTTTGTCGTGACCCCCCCCCCACCTTTTACTTTTTTCCTTTTTTAACTCCAGGCTGTTTTTTCCCCCCCCCTCGAAAATATTCGCACTTGTCTTTTCTCTCTCTCAGCGCGTCCTTCTTTTTTGGTTGTCCACACACCCTGGGTCCCCTTCTTCCCCCGCACCTCCCTGGTATTTCCTGTTTCTCTTCCTCCCTGACCCCATTCACCCATCAAATCTGGAATATTAAGACCCCATTTTTTTGTCTCCCGTCGTTGTGCTGTCTTTCTTCTTTTCTTTATGGACGCTTGTCCTTTTCCTTTACCAAAGTTCCCAATTTTCCTTCATTCCCCCCCCCTGGAGCAATTCGCTCTGCCTCCTTTTTTCCCGAATCTCCCTTCGGAGGTCGACTCATTTGAAGTCCAATTTTTCCCCTCCAACCCGCATTTCTTCTTTCGGCGATTTCGTTCCCTCTCCCCGTCCCTTAGGTCCCCCACACCAAACTGTTCTGTTTTGTCCAGCTCCCCTCTCCTCTCCTTCTCTTTTGAAAGGGACCAAGCTCCCTTGTCCCCTGACGTGTGGATCTTTATTTCTCCCTGAAACTTTACTCTTCTTTTGTTTCAAGGAGACCTTCTTTCCACCCCGTTGTTTACAGTTTTTTGCCTTCCAAAACGAGGCCCGTTTACTCGTCATCCGCTACGACCTTGCCCAATGCTCGGGGCGCGTCCCCCTTCTTCTAAGCTAGCCATCCTTTGATGTCACCTCCTTTTTTCTTTTCGCTACGGCGATAAATCGGATGTCCCCTCCCTTTTCCCGGTTTCTTGACGTTTTGCTTTGACCTCTCTCTTTTTATGTCCAGCACTCATTTCCCACAACGCACAGCCGCCCTTTTTTTTCTATCCTGACACGGTTATAAACACATCCACTATCCCCACCCTTTCCCCCTTCCCCCTGAATAATGCTCAACTGGACCGTGACGATGTTCAAAGACTTTTCCCCTCGATTTTCTTTTTCGTTTACCGTGTACCCGTCCTGATCCCTTTCTCTTTTTTTCTCGTTATAATTCGGTGCTGGTTTACCCTTCAAGACCACCCCCTCCCTCTCCCATTTCTTTGCGTTAATCGCGAACCGGGAAACTTCTGTCACCTTTGCTCCACAAAAGTCGGTGTACACCCAATTACCACCTCTCTAGGTTGCTTTTCTATTTTTTTTTTTGGTACTCTGGCGACTCTGACTATCTGTGCTGCGCCTTTCACCTCCCTTATCGAAAGAATACCCTTTTTGCGTCGTAATTCTTGCTCTTCACCTCTTTCCTTCCGCCAAACAGAGTCTTGTTTCTCGCTCACGCTCTTTGAAACTTCCCAGCTCTTCTTTTCCAGTCTCCTTGCCAAATCACCTCTTTTTTCGTTTTTGCCTTTTTACCCTTGGGTCCTCTCTTGTTCCCTTCCCTTCTCACTGTATCCTATCGGTGTTGTTGTTGCTAGATACCTCCTTCAGCCTGGATACGCTATTTCTCATCTCCTTCGGACACTGTCGACCCCCCCCCTTATGTAGCACTTGCGAATTTCCTTCTCCTTTTCTTCCGAGAGAGTTACCCTTAGCGTTGGATCCCCTTCTCAGTCCTTTTTTGGATAGAACCTCAGAGTGTGTCGCTCCTCCTATGACTCAATGTATTTTCGATCGAGGTGGAAGACTCATCTTTTCTGAGTCCCCGCCCGTTTCCCCATCTCTAGCGACTTAGTCTCCCCTCTCCCTTTTCGTTTATTTGTTAGCCCCGATTTTGTTAATCCGAAGGTTTTGACCAGTGTTTTACCCTTCGCCTAAACTCCCGGGTGTCCTTTTGCGAGGATGTTTTCTTTTTTTAGACCGATTGTTTTTTTTTCCCCCCCCGTCCCCCTGAACGCGTTAAAGTAATAAGAAGCGAGAGGTTTACGCTTTCTCGGCGGTAACCCCCCCTTTTAAAACGCCCCATCCATCTCGGCCCTTTTCAGCTGCTTGATGCGTTTCGGTCCATTATTGCGGACTCTCTCAATTGGGATCGATTAGTGGCTTTTTACACAGTAGGGTCCTTTACGCTCTTGAGGTTTGCGGCTTTTTTTTTTCAAATACTTTTGAGGTCCCCCCCCTGAATGCTGTTTTTCCCAGTTTTCCTTTTCCGACAGCGCGCTCTATCGCCCTCCTGTTTATCTCAGTCGCGACCGGCGTCCCGTTGACAGTGTTACCATACTCTTCGTTGATTCTTCTTCATCCCTCTGAATCGCCCCTGAATTGGCTCACTTCCTAGTTATCCTAACGTTCATCTTTTTGGCCCTGTAAAACCTCTTTAACCCATTTTCGTCTTATCTGCATGTTCTCCCCTACCATTTCTTTTCTTCGCGACTCCACACTTCGCTTTTGAATCTTTTTTTGGTCCTTAACGCTTTGATCAGCGGGCTTCTCTCCCTCTTCCCCACGCTGGACAGGTTTGGTTGACCTCCTGTTGCACTTTCTTTCTTTATCATAGCTTTTCGTTCCATCCTTCGGTTCAGGCATACGTTTTTTCTCTTTCACACTGCATTCTTCTCCTTCAATGTCCATCTGCGACCCCGCGCAGCCATAGTCCCTGACCTTGTTTCGCTGTTTGCCTGTCGAGCTTAAGTCCTTCAATATTCCCTCCCATCTCTTTCAATTTCGTCACGCCCATTCTTTTAGTATTCTCCTCCCTCTTTCGGTGTTGAGGGTCCCCGTTGGGAATGTTTCCTTTTTCCCACCCCAATTGATTTGGCTTTCGCGATCATATGTACCTTTTTTTCCCTTTTGGAAACCAACCATCCTACTCGCTTGCGCTGTTCGCCCATGAGTACCAATTGCTCTCCCTTTAATCTTCATCGCCTGCTTGAACCAGTGTCTTCTTCTTTTTTTTTTTCCATTTCCAAAGTCAACCGGACTGTCGTTTCTCCCTCTGAGTTCCTCCTGAAATGCCAGAGTCCCTTCTGCGGTCCTGACCTTGGTAACTATGAAATGTGTCCCACGTTTCCCGTTGACGGCCTCAGTTTTGCCCTTCCTCAGCAAGTCCGCTTTCCCGTCCTAGAAAGAGAGGCGTTTTTTCCCCCACATCTATTCTTTTTCACCCTTTTTGTTTTTTCTGATGTCTTTATTGATGCGCAGCTTCCTCTGCCTTACTTGGTCTGTCCAAGCCGATCTGGCCTCATTCCGTTGTCCTCCTTTCTCCCCCCAGTTCTGTTCCGATGGTTCGACAATCCTTTTTTTCTTTTTCCCCCATGTCGAGACGAAAATAACGTTCTCTGTCTTTCATTAGTTTACTCCCGGCCCGTCACCCCTCCCTTTCCCGTTTATCGATTGGTTCGTGAACCACACGTTGCAACCAGTATCCCTGGTCTTTTCCCGCATTGTCCCCCTCCCCCAAAATTCCTGACTTTTTTTCCCTTCTTTTTTCCTCATGAAGAAGCGCAATCTAGTCCCCGGATTTTTTTTCCTTTTGTCCACCCACATGGGACCTATGATCGCGAACCTTTTTCTTTTTTCCCCTCCTTTTTAAGCTTCCAGCCGCAACTCACTCGGAAGTGCATTCTTCTCTTAATCCCAAACATGGCTTTTGGATACACTTAGGGTGTTTGATTTGTCTTCCTTTGTTCATTATCATATATTCCCCAAGTGAAAAAATTTGCCTCCCGCCAACAGGGAGCAATTCGAAGCTGCGCGTTTTTCGACCCCCTTTGCCCCCGTAAGGGCGCCTGCATGTCTTTGGGCACCGTTTTTCCCATGACCCTAAATTTTTCCCTTTTTCCTCTCCGGCGATGCATGCCTTCTTTTCCAGTCCCCCCCCCCAAATGTAAAGGGTTGGCCTTTCTGATAGCTCCCCGCTTTTTTCCCCCAGCGTTGAAAGCGACCAAAGCCGTCCTAAGGCAACCCTTCCCCCGTGGTGGAACTCTTCTTCCGACATCACGAGCGCATTGCTTTTTGCAAGAGAAGTTCCGCGGCCCCCTTTGTTTTCCCTGCGTTTGGAAGGACCCAATATTTTCCCCTCCCAAGATTCGTGGAATCGTCCCTCCGACTTTACCCTCTTGGTCCTCTAATGGCGCTGCTCTTTATAAGATTGATTCAACCTCTTTCTCCCTTTAGTTCACGCTACTCTTCCCTCACCTTCTTTGGGCGAATCTTTTGGTACACTCTCAGTGTTTCGAGGTCAGTCGTCCCCAATGTGTACTAATGTAAACCTAACGTTCAGTTTACCCCCCGAAAGACAACCCCCCCCCCCCCCCCCCCCCCCCCCCCCCCCCCCCCCCCCCCCCCCCCCCCCCCCCCCCCCCCCCCCCCCCCCCCCCCCCCACCCCCCCCCCCCCCCCCCCCCCCCCCCCCCCCCCCCCCCCCCCCCCCCCCCCCCTCTTCTCCTCTTACTGGACCTAAGGTGTACTCACCCATTCCCGCCGGCAAAATTTCTCTCTTTTCTCATCACTCAGAGCATCATTCGAATGCGCACAACTATCCTATCTTTTTTTTCGATTTCAAGTGTAAACTCGCGATCGCTCTCTACGTTCTCTCTTCTGGCTCCAATTCCCTTTTTTCCACCCCCTCCCTCCCAACTTAGTGCACCTTCTTCCGGAGACCCCCTTCCCATTTTTTCCCCTGTTGGTCAAACCTCTAGCGAGACCAAGTCGGCCAAATCGTCAACCCTGTATATGAGATTTCCCGGATCGTCTTTCCATCCCCCTCGGCCTGCGCCTACTCTCGAAGGAATACCAGTGTTCTCCTTTCCTTTTCCTGAAGGTTCAGATAAGACCACCAAGATTCTTTGTCCCCCTTCCTCGAGCCCCCACGCTCGCTCCCGCTGTTGGGTCTCCACCTCCTTGATAAAATCCCAATTTTTTAGGTGCCAGTGCTGAGTGTTTTGAACCTAATTCGAATTCTCTTCTCGTTTTTTTTTGATTTCTCTTAGCATTTCCGCGCACTTGGATTTGAACCCCCCGTTTTCTTTTTTTCCCGAGAACACGACGTTAGCCCGTCAATGGGATCCGTTCCCTTCCGGTGTCTTTCCGATCTCTTTCCAAAGGCTCTGATTTTTCTTTCCCCCTCTTCCCTTTGGCTAGAAAATAGCTTTGCGCTCCTGCTGAGACTCACTGATCTTTAGACTCTTGTTCCCTGTAGCCGCCTGCAGGTTCGATCCTCCCGCCCTTTAACATCGAGCATAATGCGGTTTTGCCTTCTTGTCTTCCGCCTGTTTTTACAGAGATGCCTGGTTTGAACCTTCCCTTTTTTCTTTCTTGAGATTAAGCCAGGGTCCGTTGAGTTTCTCCTCCCCTGTTGTTTCGTTCAACCTGTACCACCCTGTTCCAAAGTCCTCTCCTCCCCTTCCTAAGAGCCGAGACAGCGTGTAGAGAGGAAGGGTAAATCAAACTTTTTCCCTCCCCCCTTTTCCCCTTTTGCGCATTCGAATTTTAGTTCCTTTTCTCCGGATTCTTTTCTATCCCGGTTGTTTGTTGCAACAGTAGGTTCTTACCTCTCCAGGTATTTGTTGTTTTGTAAACGTACGTTAGGTCCCCTTCCCCTTTTTCGTAAGAGAAAAAGCTCTTCCTTTCCATTCGCGAGTTCCTCCCCCCCCCGCCGAGTTCACGCTTTACTCTCCCTTCGTCCCGCTGTGCCCTTCGCTTCCTTCCTCGATGGCAGGCTCCCCGTTGGCTCAAACGTTGTCACCCTTGGACGTCGCTGATCCACACGTCCCTTACTGTTTTTTCGAGTTCCACCCTCTCTTTCATGACGTCCAATCTGTTCCCCCCCTTTTTTTGATTTCGCAGAAAGCTTTACCACGCTTTTTCCCCTCTCTGCTTGGTTCTCTTTTTTTCACTCTGATGCGTGTTCTCCTGTTTCCCCTTTTTCCCAATGGAACAGGATTTTGGTTGAATTTTTCCCTCCCCTGCCTCCAGATCGCATCGCCGTAGCCGTAGGTTCGCCAGGTTGCCCTTAGCGAGGAAAATGAGTCGAATTTCCCCTTTGTCATCGTCCACAACTTCCATCTCTACTTGATTTTTCTCTTTTTTAACTTGGTCGAGATGTTCCCTGTCCCTGTCCCACCCTAAAGAGTGACTCCCGACTGGATCAATCCATTTTTCTTCTTTTTCCACGGCCTTCGACTTTCTTTGAGGTTTTCTGTAACCTTTCCCCCCTGATGTCATACCTTGTTGGCTTAGCGTTTCACCTCTTTCCCTTTTTTTTTTTTGCCCTTTTTTTTTCACACCATACCTTACTCTCTTGCGATTTTTTCTTCCCTCCCGCCCCCAAGTTCTCTTCCCTGACTGTCATATTCCTGGCCTGCTGAACATGGATGCTGTTTCGAGTTTTTTCCTCCCCCTTCTCCCCAAAGCGAATGCCTCCTTTTTGTTTTTTTCGTGAGTTCCCCCACCTTCCCTCCGCTACCGTATTGCTGCTTTGTTAATAGTAATGAAACTTTTCCTGTAAACCTCCCCTTTTTCTTACGGTCCCTTTCCCTGCATCAGCTGCACGCTGTTAATCAGTCCATGCAGACCATCTCTTTTGTCCCATCAATATATCTTTTTTTCCCTCTGTGTTGTTCTCTCTTTCTTCATTTTTCCGTCGATTATCTGATTGGGACTTAGTAACCCCCGTCTTTTTCTTGCCGTTTCGACTGTCAGGTGCCGATGGTTACGACCCCTTAAGTCTACACGTCGATCCTCACTCCGGTAGATGTTTTCCCCTCCTCTTTCCCCCTTGCGCCAACAGAAGTCGTCATTCGTGTTTTGACTCTTTTTTTCCCCCCCTCACCCCCAGCATCCCGGTTCAAGCATGCGTCGCTATAAATTCTTCACCTGCCACTTTACGTCTGCGCAGAAGAAGCCTCTCCCCTTCTGTACAGTTTCGTTTTCCCTTCTTGCAAAAAACCCATGGACACTTCTTCTCCCCACAGCCTATTTAAGCGGTTTTAGAATCCGACTTCAACCCCCCCCCTTCTGTTTTAGTTACGGATGAGATACTCAAAATCATGGCTTTTTGCTCCTCTTTTATCTTCTTCCGTCTGTACCGCGGTTTTCTACCTGCTCGCCCAAGGTGACCAAATTCTACGTCACAAGGACCTGCTTTATGCTGTTCTTTTCTCCTCCCATTTTCGTCCCTGGGATTGACTGCCTTGTCTCTGCGGAACCCCCCCCTTTTCCTTACCACAGCATGGATACCGTATTCCGGTCTATCCCTATTCCCCTCTGTTTTAACTTTTCTTTCAACCCCCCACTTTTGTTTTTCCCCGCTTTTACTCTCAGTCTCCGAGATCCCCTAGTTGCAAATTGCCCCCCCCTCCCTTCCGTCCAGCGCATTGGGAATACTTTTCTGTGTCTCCCCATTCCTCCCGTTCCTTAATTTTGCCCACGAGAAGCAGCTCAATTGTTTTCCTCTTTTTCACCTGTCCCCCCAAGATGCAGAGTTAACGAGGTGGTCAACCCTCTCCCTTCCCCCCGTCGAGGGGGCCAGATAAAAAATCCCCGTTTTCCGGGCACTCTCCTCTAGTGATGTTCACAATGCCTGTTTTCTAAGGTTTCATATACGGCGTGAAGGTATTGTGGTAGCTCCCTTCTCTATGTTTCCATTGATGGCCGGCCTGCGATCTTTTTTCCTTTCCCCCGACCCATTTTCGTTCACACCCCCTAAAGTCGCCCTTTTTTGATTCCCCTTCCCCCCTTTCTCCCAAACATCAAACGCCGCGATCCACGGCTCTTCCTTCCTTTCAATTCCCTTGACTGACTTGGGTTTTAAGTTCCGCTCTTTCTTTGCCGATTTTCCCCCTTTACGTCGAGATCCTTTTTTTCCTTTCCCGGTCTCTGAGCAATAATATTGATGTTTTTTTAACCAACTCTCCCCCTCTTTCCTTATATGGAACAGGGTCGTTAATCGCGTAATGTTCCTTTTTCCCCTTCCTCTTTGACTGAAACACAGTCGGGTACACGTCCAAACCTTATTCTGTCACCCCTCCTTTTGTTTTCCGCTTTGTGTACCGGTCGCTGCCTTCTCCTCTTTCGTACTCCCCTCCCCCTTCGTCCTACCAACCCCCCCTTTTCTTCCCTCCAATGAAGTGCTTTCTCTCCCTCAACTTTTGACTCTCTATCATTCCACCCCCTCCTCCATTCTGGGCTCCATTAGCTTTCTCACCCCCAATTTGAGTGTTTATCTTTTCTCCCGTTTGTCTCACCAAGCCGTTTCCTCATTTCTTCCTTTTCCGAATCTCTTTTTTTCCCCCCTCCTCTCCTTTGTTTCTCCTATCTTCCCCCTTGCTCACTTAGACCAACTTGATTTCTCCTTTTCCCGCAATCTCCACGACGTTTTTGATGTCTTTCTTCGACTTTTCGTAAGCTAAGGATGGTCCTTTCTTTCCCCCCAATGATCGGGGTAGACGTTTCCCCTTTTTCAGCTTGCAGTTTACGCTGCGTTTTGGTCAGCGATCGCACTCTTCTCTCGCTCTGCATACCTGTCCTCTCTGTATTCTTTCGTCTCTTCCTTTTCCAGCCAGATAGTCGAGGCCTGACCGGACCCTCTCCTTCCCCAGCATTCCGATAAGGCATAATTCTGTTTTCTTCTTCTTTTCCCCGATGTGGTTCCGCGCCTAGGTTGCAGTTTGCCTTTTAGACCTCCCTTCTTGTTGTCATCCGTCCCATAATTCGCGCTGGTGTTTCTTTTTCCCCCCCACAGTCCCAAGTGAAATTATTTCCTCCCTCAATCGGCAGTCCTCCTTTCGTCTTATTCTTCTTGAAGCTTAACCCGGTACCCTCCCCCACCCAAACCCCTGGGGACCACCTTATTTTGAAGTTCTTCCCTTCCCGTTTGCCCTTCCCCTTTTTGGTTTTTTCTTGCCAGTATTTCTTTTCTCCCCCGAAGGATTTGTGGTTTTTTTTCCTCCCTCTCCGTGGGTTCATTCGCCCATTGCTACTTCCTCTCCCCCCTCGCTGTTCCTGACCCAGCTCTTTTGAGATCTGCCCCCTGCCGAGATCTGCCTTTTCATCGGCGTCAGGGCATGTTCCCATAAGCTTTCTTTTTCCCTTTTTCTCCAGAGCATGGGGCAAGGCTTTCTCCACGATCCCTTCATTGCATATTTTTTGGTCCCCCGCTTAACAGTTTTCGAGGCTTCCTCCCATCCCTCATTCAAGTTTTCGTCGTGATTCGACGTTCCTTCTCCCCTTTGTTGCCGCGGCAGTTGGTCCGCTTCCTTGCTTTTCCTTTTCTTCCTCCCAGAGGACAACGCATGGAACATGTTTCTTTCACTTTTCCCATCCTTCCATTTCTCTTTCCATGTGTCTTCGATTGTCGGTTAGTTCCTTTCTTCCCTCTTCAAGTGCAGTCGCGCCGTCCCTTTCTTCCTTTTCGCGAAACACTGCGCAGAATCTATCATTCCTTTCTCCTTTTGGTCCCTTTTTCCTGAGATGATTAAATATTTTTCCCTTCCGTCCCTCCATCGTCTCACCTTCTGAGTCTTCTTTCTTCGACCAAGACTCCCGTTTGTTGAGGTCGATGCTGGTCAAGTTTGTTACATTTCCCCTCCCCCTTAATTCGTCTCCATGGCTTTGGTCGACCGCCCTATGTAATGTGGTTCTTTTCCCATCCCTTACTTCGCTTGGCTGGCTTTTTCTCCCTCGTTCCCCCCCCCCTGCGCTATTGTGTGATCGCAACTTTTTCCCCCAATTCTTGCATGGTGAAGATGTGTTGTCGACCGCGTTGCATCCTTGTCCCACCTTCCAACAGGCGTAGGCATGTTCCGGACCTCCTTTTTTTCGCTTTTCTTCTCCCAATCCATGCAATCGCCCAGTACGTAGTGAGGATGACTGTCGTCTGAACTTCGTTCCCACCTTTCCCTTTTTTCAGTAGGCAACCCCCCTTCTCCCCGTCTCCCCATCGGTAATTACCTTTTTCACATGTGATATTTTTTTCTCCTTCCACTCCCCTCTCTCTTTGCTTCCTCCTCCGTTGTTGTTCGCTCTCTTTGATTTTGCTCTTGCTAATTTACACCGTTATGCCGTCGTCGATTCGGGACTTTTTTTTCCGCTTTTCAGACTATTAAAACTGATCCCTCCCTTCCCCCTTCGTTTTGTGCGATTTCATTGAGTTACTTCCCTTTCTCCCCACAACTCGTCTTCTTGCGTTGATCGCTTGCTGAACCACCCCTCCCCTGACCCTGTTCAAGCAGCGCCTTTCAGATACCCTTTCTCTCTTGCCTTGGGAAGTTTTTCGAGAGATCCTTCTTCCCCTTGTAAAGGGCTGGTGTTTCCGGCTCAACCCACACATGTTGACCCCCTATGATCGCCAAGCCAATTTTTGTCTTTCCCATGACGGTGTTACGATCCCCTGACATTCCACAATCAAATCTGGAAGTGCAGGATTTCGAACCCCCTTTTTTTTGGATAACGGCTTTCGTTTTTGATTTTTTTTCTTTCCCCTGTTCTGTCATCCCTCGACCCAAGGGAACCATTCTCCGCCCACTTATGACCCCCCTTCGATATCTTCTTTGTTTTTTTCCCCCTGGAGGTTTTCGTTATCTCGCGAAGCCAACGCGTTCTTCACCTACTTTTCCTCGGAGTCTTTTTCCTTCTTTGCAATTTCTTCACCTCCTTTTTTTCCCCCCCCCCCCCACTGTCATGCGTTCTCTGTCGATACGTCTGCCCTTGATCCCCAAGTCTTTTGAAGCCCAACGGCAAATCTCCCTTTTTGGTTACTTACCTTCACGAAGAAATTGTGATCTGTTAAGTGACAAGAGACCTGGAGATTCCAACATTTTGTGGGCCTTTTGGAGGCCCCCCCCCTCCCTTTAGTCTCCTCTTTTTTTCTCAGAAGCAGCCTTCCCAATTTTCGATTAAACGTCTGGATGTCCCTCTCGCCTTCTCTCTTGTCACACTGCTTTTTTCTTTCTTAGTTTTCCCTTTATTCCTCGATGGGCGAACTTCTTTTGTCCCTCTCTTTTGTAGATGTCTCTCTCAATGTAATACTTTCTTTTATTCCCCCCCTAAAAGCGCACACTCCGTGCTCGAAATATCCTTTTCCCCCCCCCCTGCCCGTCTCCCACGTCGAGGAATACAATTTTTTCCCCTGCCCCTCCTTTCTGCGCAACTCACGTTACTAGTTTCTTTTCCCCCTCTTCCGTTTCGAAACGGTAAGAGTATCCGCGGGCCCTTTTTCTTCCCCCTTTTTTTCTTTTGACACAAATCTTCACGAACAACGTTCCTCTTTCCTTTCCTTTTCCTCCTCTCCCAATTTCTTTGTTCAACCCTTCGATGGTCTCCCCCAACCTCTTTTTGGCCCCCCCCCGGCAAACACCGCTTATTTTCCTCTCCTTTCCCCCCTCTGTAACGTTTTCTTCCCACTTGACTATTCTTGCTTTTCCCCCCCCCCCTACTCTCGAAAGAATACTGATTTGTTTCTCATTCGTCGCGCTCCTTTGATCGATCCGCCCCAGGATTTTGAGTTCGTTTTTATTGAAAATCGCTCGATCCCCGCCTTTTTCCTTTTCTCCCTCCTTTGCTAAAATCCCAAAAGTGTGTGTTCCTCTTCTTTTTCCCAGCCCGTGTGTGGCATCCCATACTGTGCATTCGACTCTCTCTTTTTTCCTTCCCTTCTTCATTCGAACCCCCTTTTCAATTTGGCTTCCCCGCTGAGGTCAGCCCTGCGCCAGCCCCCCTCCCCCTTTTTCTTTTCTCCCAGGGAATGGAGAAAGCCCATTTCGGGGATTTGATCTCTTTTTCCCCCCTTCTCTTATGAGGCTGTAAGTCAATACGTCTGTTCTTTTCTTTTTCCGACCCCCTTTATTTCATTTGAATGCATTCCCTGCGGATGTCTCGAGGTCGGGTCGACGCAGGCTTGTCTCCCCCTCCTTCTCCGGTCAAAATCTCCCCCCATAGCCGGCGATTCC
>Ga0179593_1292570_pt1 | contig 12610 bp, 12 predicted proteins | sample CZODoug2_1_08_16_FD_185931 | JGI IMG/M metagenome (GOLD analysis project Ga0179593, IMG submission 185931) | Vadose zone soil fungal communities from Angelo Coast Range Reserve, California, USA - CZODoug2_1_08_16fungal (PacBio error correction) | ecosystem: Environmental > Terrestrial > Soil >... | reverse complement strand
CTCTTCTTACTAAGTCTCTTGAGGAGCTTTAAGAGCTGGGTCGGCGTTTGTCTGCTGTCGAGAATTACGTGCCCCCACTGGTTCTTTCTCTCTCCGCTGCCGCCCGTCCTCCGATGAGGCCGCATAGGCTCCTGTGTAGCGGATTTCTGTTCGGGTTGTTTTTCGCGCCCGATTTTGGCAGTATGACCCCCCGTTCTTCCTCTAATTCCGTTTCAGCCTTCGCTGGTCTTTACCTGGCCGAGTTGAGTTCCACGTTTTTCCATTCTTTTCTGTTGTATGAAGGATCTTTCTCTGGTTCGACATTTCATCTATCGGTCCGGCTCCCTATCTTCGATTTCAAATTCGCCGTTCGACGCGTCTTCGTGTTCCTTTAGGGGCATGAGCAGTTTTTTCCCGGCTTATTTGGCCCACAGTCTAACCCCGATGCACCGCTACGCCAGTGTTGTGACTTTTTTTTTGTGTGACTTTTGAGGAAATTCCCCTTGATGCAAGCTCCGTATTGTTTTCTGTTCTGATGTTGCGTTAGGCCCCCACCGGTCATTTTCAAGACCTCCGGATACTCTCCTTCTTTCCGACCCTTGAGCTTTTGCGCAGTGAACCTATTTTTTCCTTTCTTCATAAGTGACCTCATTTACTTTGCTCTTGGCTTTCCCTCCCTGAGCGGACTGTGTCCCCGACAACGCCGTCCCCCTGCGGATTAGGCAAAGTTTTGTCCCAGATTTTATGTCTTCCTTCCCCTTTTCTGGTTTTACTTTAAGCTTTCCATTACCTGTTTTTCTCATTTTTTTCGTCTTCTGATCGGCCAAAAGTTTTCGAATTTTGTCAGTAGACCATTTCATTTTCCCTCATTAGGCCCTTGACGCCTGCTCGTAGTTTTCCACTCTTCGCGGGGACGATTAGAATTCCCCACGTTCTCGCCCGCACCCTCTTCACTTCCGTCCCTTCCCTGTTCCCCCCGGATGTCTCCCTCAGCTCGTTGGATTCCCTCAGGGTCCCGCTTTTCCTTTTAAATAGAATTCTTCTGAGCCTTTTTCCCCCCCTAATCCGTCATTACGAGCCTAATAGTCTGTATCGATCTTTTTTTGTCTGTTTTTCATTTTTTTGATTTAGTTGTCCACCAAGGGCAACGCTGCATCATACAGTCTTTTGACTATGAAGGCTAAGATGTTGGTATCCCTATCCCTTACCCCAGAGTCCGTACGACCGTTTTTGGTCGAAGATGGGCTTGTCTCCGCGACGCCGACGAGGCAGTTTTGTCAGTTTCTGACGGACCCTTGTCATTCCGCCCCCAGTACCTTTTTCCAACTTAGGCTCGATGGCTTGTTTTAGCGACCCTGCAGGACCCGGTTTTTGTCTCGTATTTTATGTGCCCGGGCATAGCTTTTGTACTTGGTGTTTCGACACTTAAGGCCGTGCTCCCTCGGCCGATAAACACCTTCGGACTTTGGCTTATGATCCCGATTTCCCTCCCGAGCCTCTAAGAATCCGATACCTTTCCCCGTCTTTCCGTTTCCCCGTCCCTTTCCCCGGGTGGGAGAAAGGTTAATTTTCCTCTAATTGCTTCTTTCCGGCGGTTTTTAGGACGTTTCCCCCCTGTCTCCCCTCTTTGACTTTTTTCCTTTCCCCCCATCAAAACCATTTTTTAGGTGGCTTCAGCGTCTTTCATCCGATCTCTTGGTTTCGGGGATTTTTGTTTTCAGTGTGGGTTGCTGACCGTTAGAGGTGTCGGGTCTACCCGGTTGTTGCAAGAGAGAGGCGAAGTGGAGATCCACTCCGCGTGCCCTCCCCCCCTGTTGACTTTTTTTCTTTAGCCAAAGATCTGAGGTGTTGTTGTTCTGCCTGGGATTTTCGATGTTCTTGCGCGCCGTCCCCATTTTTTCGGGTGAGACGGGGTCCCTCCGGTCGACCGGCTCCTCTCCTCCTCCGTCTTCTTCTCGGGATATAAAAGTCAGGGAGCTTCTCCAGTTTTCTCTGGAGGCCCTTGACACACCCCTTTAGGAAGATTAAACGACGCGACTGCCACTGGATTAGTTCTCCTTATTTATCCTTGCCTTGACCGGCGTAACTTTTTGTTGGCCGGTGTGTGGCTTCGCTTTCCCCTCCCGTAGTGGAATTTTTCCTCAGTGGATTTTGTATGCCCTACCGGGGACCGCCGGTTTCTCACCATTTCAGAAATCCCGTAAGCTTTGATAGCGGTGGGGCTTTTCGCGACTTTGCCTAGTTTTTTTTTTCTTTGCTTTGCTTCTGTAATCCGAGCACTGAACTTTTTGCTTTTTTAGGTTAAGCGGACTTCCCATGCCTTTGTCCATTTCGAATTTTCGCCGTTCCCGGAGTTTTTTAAACCTTTTCCCTCCCCTCACCCCTCCCGGCGGTGTTGCAGAGGTGATGTCCCGACTCCCTTGGTGCTTTGCTGTCTTTTTTTGACGAGCACGCGTCCCGTGAGCTCCCAGTCTGCATGTTTAGAGATCATGCCCCACTCGCACCACAACGCCCCGGAGGAAAAACCATTTTACACTCTACCTCCCTCCATATGCCGATTCCTTCGGATTTTCTTTTTTTCGCCGAATTCAAAATTCCGATGCCTCCTGTAACCCGAATATGTATCTGTTGTGCTTTCGCTAATGCCCCCCTGGCTCGCAATGACCCCGGAGCTATTTTTTTTAAACCCAGACCCTTTTTCTGATTCTACGTTCTCCCTTCCGACTTTTCCGCTTCCTTCTGATCCCCTTTCCTGTCATGAACCTTTCTGATAAAAGGCTTCCTATAAATGTTCACTCCCCCTTTTGACCGCTGCCCCCTCGTCCACGCGAACCCCCACGGCAATGCACCCTGTTTACACAGACGAAATATTCCTACTGTTTCCCCCAGTACCTCTACACCTTCGACCCCCATGTTCCCCCCTTTTAGAATGTAAGGGCTATGGGCAGGATTCTCCGTCCCCCTTCCTCGGTTGTCTCCGCCCGTTTCGGTCTTCCTCCACCGCTTGTTCCCGAACCAGAATTCTCCCCCCCTTTTCTTTCCTCCAACTTCCTTTTTTTTTGTTGTTGATACTCTTCCCGGCATTTGTTAGACCCCGAGCTTTTTTCGCGTCGGATATGAAGTAGAAAGGAAGAGTGAGAACCTGTTCCTCCCCGCGTGAATCACCAGCCTCTTTTTTCGTCAGATTTGGGTGTTTCGAGCCTGTTTTTTGTAGGGTTATATGTCCTTATTGTACCTCCTTTTCTTCCTCTGGCTTCGTGGTGGGCCGGGTCAATTGGCACGGGTTTACGTTTTTGGATTGTCCGATTTCACTTGTGCTTTGCACTCAAGAATTCTTGCCCCTCATGCATTCTAAGACCAATGGTTTCCCAACACAGGGGTAATTTGCTCCCTGTCGGATCGTTCCGCGGCCGAGATGTACTACTCCATTTTTGGGAGTGGGCCCAGTCCTTTCTGGTGTGTGTGACGGTCTCTCGCTGTGCCCCGGATTTGTAGCTTCCGCAGTCGAGCCGATGGCAAACAAGCTTTTAAGGAGCGAATCTGGTTCTTTTTTTTTTTCAGTTTCATGAAGGAGTTTGTATCGGTAATACTTCGCGTGGCCCTTAGTTAGGTGCCATTTTCTTGCGATCTTTATTGACTGTGTCGTTCCCTCCGTGGCTTTTTTTTTGCCTGACACGCGGTCAGCCATTCTCGCTACTCAGGTTTTTGCGCTCCTGTTTTGCGAGCGGACCCGTCCAATTTGGTGGTCCCCACGCTGACCGTGAGATCAGGTACCTAGAAGCAACCCCACGCTCCGTTTCGTTTTTATACTTCGTCTTCTTGCCTTAAGGTCTCCTGATTGGATAGGATTCTTCTATGGTGTCTTTTCCTTGTTACCACGACGAGTAATTCCCTCCTGTTCCAGAAAGTTCCCGAGCCCCTTCAATGTTTCGAGGCCCTTACATGTCTTTGAGGATCTTTCTTAAGCTGTCTCGTTTTCCCTGGCAATTTCCCTCTTTCCGACACTCTCCGAGGTGATTTCTGGTCGTCCCTTTCGACCGGCGTTTCCCCGTTTCTACCGACCCTTCCCCTGAGCCCTGTTCTCTTTTTGATTGGCACTTCCCCACAACGGTTTATTTTTTTCCCCCCCAAAACCCCCCGCTTTAACTGCATCTTCCCGAATGATCCCCAGTTTTGTGTTGTTTGGAATAGTAGCTTGTGCCCCTCCCCGGCTAACTCCTTGGGCTGTGTTCTGGTGTACTCCCAGGTCCCAAATTAGCACTTTTGCTCTCTCTGGTTGGGTGACCCGACAATTCCCTCCGCATCCTCTTCCTCGCGTTCTCCATTCCGTCCCGGATGACCGATGAGCCCTTTCCACAGGCGTTCTTTGAAAGAACTAATGTCTGCCCAAGTCAAAACCTGCCCAGGGTTCTCAAACCTCCTTTTTTCCTGTGTTGATGTTTAAACCCCCTTAAACGATACTCGTCCTGACAAGATTTTCTTGACCGTACCCTCCCCCGGTCGGTCTCGGAAATAACCCCTACGTTCTGCATACCCCAACTTCGTCCCCGGTGTTCGACGACCATTATCTGATAGAAAACTTACTACCTTGAAAGGTTACGGTTTTGTTTGACTGACCTAGAATTTTGTCCCATTCCTTTTTCTCAGTGCACTCATAAGGAGCCGACCGTCACTGACTTTCCCAAAAAGGCTCAGACCCCAGCCGTCCGTCACTTCCAATGTCCATGTAGTAGCCTGCATTAGGTGTTCCCTGGATATTTGTAAGGGGGCTTCAGCGTAGGCTCCCAACGAATGGGATCGCTCCCCAATCCCCCAAGGTTTGGTGTAATATTCTTTCCCTGGAAGACGAAAGCACGTTATCTTCCTTGTGCCGACCAACGACGGCCTCCTTTATCTAACGACTTTTGGGTTTCAAGGAAGTTACGTCCGCCGTCTTTTCCCCGGACCCCCTGGCCCTACGTGCTTTCTTTAACCCACAAAAGCAAGGTAGTGGTGATGTTTTTGTTTTTCTTCCAGTTCTTTTAGTGTCTTCGCCTGACTCCGCGTCTTTCTTTTTTTCCTCGAAAGCCTTCTGGGGTCCACGTTTTACTTCAGAACTCGTCAAGGGAGTTCCACTCTTTGTCCCCTAAGCGTTACTTTTCCTGTTTATGTCTTCAGTCGGACCCCCCCTAATTCCCCCCTAAGAACTAGATTCTCCTGTTGTAATCCTTGTTTCTTCGTTGCTGTTCTTACGGAGAGGAACCGGTGCCCATGCCTCCTTCGCGAGGTTTTCGGCTCTAAATGTCAGTCTCCCTCAACCCCTAGAGTTATGGTTGGCTTTAATTCTTTCTTTACTCGAGACTATTGTCTAGTCTCTTTTCCCTTTTTCTCCTAGAGGATCTCGTGGGTCTCAGTTTTTCCATCCCGCTGCCCTGCGGAGGAACTTCTGGGACAGGTTCCTTCTTACTACGATGGATGTCCCCAGAGGTAATGCATCACCCCCAGCCTATTCTGTCCGAAAATTTGGGTTACCTATAGTCGTCAACAGTTGGGTGTTCCCCTTCTCCGCACTGTGTGCGGCTTGTGTTATGTTTGACCATTGGATCAGTTCCCTGATCGAGAATGCCCTTCCCTGTGCATGATAATATCCCTCGGCACCCGTGAACCTTGAAGAGCGTCAATCTCTCCTCGGGAGATTTTTTCCATTCGATTCGAAACGTCAGTCCCTCTTACTCCTCTTCGCTGCTCCCTCAATTTGGTATCCCCCTTTTTCCTTCCTGAATTCAGACGTTGTCCCGATGTCTCAGAGGCGGGTTTCCTGTTCAACATGTTTCGAATTTCCGTCGACCGCGCTGCGGGAATTTTCTTGCGAAGCGGATATCCAACTCTTCGGCCTTTCCGGCGTTCAAGTCTAACTACGTGGACGCGGCCTGCCTACTAACAAGAACAGGTTTTCTTTGGCGTTTAATGAGGGGACCTTTTGGTCATGCCCTGCTTCAACCTGGACATAGAGCTCCCCCCCCAACTGCCGACGTCGACTATTCATCTACAACCCTCCTCCCCTAGGAACTTCCTTCATTTTACTCTGGCCCTCTCTCTATACTTTCTTGGATTTCTTTTCCCGAGCAGACCCCTTTCCCTCCAGATCCCCCTTTGCTTAGCCCTCATCTGAGGTTCTATTCTCCCCTCCGTGTTTTTTTTTTTGATATCCGGTAAGGGGCCCCGTTCCTCGCGAGCCCCCGGCAGATTTTGCGGGAGATTCTGCTTCGTCATCTGCTCCGCTTCTCTATCTCTCGGTCTTGTAAAAGATTCGAGAGTGCCGCTTTTTCGGTTGTAGACTAGCCCCCGTCGGCTTGGATTCCACTTGTGGGACCTCTATGCCCCCGATCTTCTTCCTTTTCCCCCCTCAGGAGATGATACTCCGAAGAGTTTGGTTCGCTTCTCCAGCTTGTTCCCGAGGGTAAGCGGCATACCTCATCACTAAGGGGTCGGGTGCTCTCGTCCCCCCGTCTCCATTTCCGCAGTATTCGTTAACTCTCGCTTTTCGTTTCGGCTTTAGGGTTTCAATTTTCAACACTGCACAGTTTCGACTCGTACTCAGTTCCAGCGTGATTCCTAACCCCCACCACGCTTCGCAGCGAAGCGGATTAGTCGGCCTGGGACAGGAACCAGGTCACGAGGCTCCCGCACGGACAGCGATCTTGGATCTGCCGCCGTTGCTCCTATCTGTTAGTCTTTCTTATCCGTTGCCCCCCGTCTGCAAGGGAACGAGTGGCCCCCCTTGCCGCTCCGATTTGCTGCAGGAAAGGTTGTCAGAATAAAACTGCGATTCGGACCCACTGTGCATCCTTGAGTCAGTGCCCAACAGGTTCGCCCCTCGTTCGTCGTAATGAGCATGCCGGATCTTGCCTGTATCGCACATTCCTCCCGCGACAGAACCCGGAGTGACACGAGGAACTCTTCCCTCCGGGTCATCCACACTACCCCCCCCTGGTTCCCTTCTTCTATGAACCTGTTTGACCTCTAGCCAAGCGGAATCCGTCCGCCGCCTTACCCGCCGCGATCCCGACAAGCCGAGAGATGGTCGTTTGTTAGTCCAATATCAGCCCCTCTACGTCTCGGGATCTAGCCCCCATGTCCTTAATCGCCCAGCCCGCTGTGTACAGATTCCCCCCTTTAGGGCGGATGTCCTTCTTTGAGCGGAGCCAGTCGCAAACCCCTCTTGACGGCTAAGGCGTTGCCTCACTCTCCTCCCCCGTCGTGGTCGACGACCCTGTCTTAGGCGTTTCTCGCGATCGACCAGCTTTTTTGTCACGAACGTACGGTGCTTCAGGGACTTTAGCGTTCTTCAGGCTGTTGCCTGCACCTACTTTGCTTTTGTACTCCCTGATCTCTGGCCAGGTAGGCAAGTCCGGCGGCTAAGTGTCTGTAGTCACGGTCTCTAACGACGTCCGTCTTTCTTTTGCCCCCACGTGTCGGAACTTTACCGGCTTTTCCCTTCTGCCGACTCCGCAGATATTCGTCCTTATGACGTTTCAGTGACGACAACGTCTGCCCCGATCTAACCTTTCCTCTCCGGCGGAATCTCCGGTACCTTTGCGGACGGCGTCGAATCTCTCATTTTCTGATCTTTCTGTTTGGCAGCGCCTAGTGACCCTGGGCCAAGGTTTTAGTCCAAATGCCCCACCTTTCCCAACATTAACATGTCGGCTTCTCTATCATCTTTTTTCTCACACTCGCGTCGTGTAGAAAGTGTTGGCTGACGGAGACCTTACGGGGCTTAGGCTAAGCGTTTAGCGCCTGCTCTTTCGTGGACGATAATAGTTGTCACGCCCCGTTGGAAGGGTGATTGACGACCCCCCTTTGTCTGTTTGTCCGGGGGTTCCGACATCGTTTTGCGCGCCGTCCACCCGTAACTGTGGGGTTCCCCTTCCCGCCCCTGTTGAGGATTGCTCAGGCATTCCTGCGGCCCCTTAGCGGGGCCAGCACACACCGCCCGGTCGTCGAGTGCCTCCCTCGGTGGCGAAAGCCGAACAAGCGAACAAGGAAACACACCAAAATTAGATTTAATCTTACGTGATTCCCAACCCCCTTGAAGAATATTTTTCTTGGTTTTTTTTTTTTTTTTTTTTTTTTTTTTGTTTCTGCTAGGCAGAAGCCCACTTTAGGGGGTTGCAACCCCACGTTGTGTCTGTGCCCCCCTAAGCAGATGGCCCTTTGATCCCTTTGGATTGATGATTCCCGCGGTCCAGGGCACCTTCCCCTGCAAAACCCATCACTCTTCCGCTGCTGATGTTTTTCAGCTCCTTGTCCGCCGCTGGTTTACTTGACCCCGGCCGTCACTCCCCCTCCGATATTTCCGCGAGAAACTTAGCTTTCCCTTGCCCTTTTTTCCTTTCTAGCGGTACGTTTTTAAATTCAAACCATTCCTCCCCCGCCCTCCTCCTGCCGAAATTTGACTGGCAGATCGCCTCCGACGCCGACAGCTGACCAAAGGAGGGGGTTCTTCTGGAAAAGGTCTGACGGTAACTTCCCCTGCTGCGGTAGAGGTTGCTCCAAAGACCTCCATGCGCGCAGCTTCTTCCTGGACCGACCTCGCTTGACAGGGCGAAAGTTGGGTTTTTCCCCTGCTTTGATGACCAGTCACAAAAATTGAAGAACACTTGGAATAACAACGTCCCTTTCAATTCGACTGAGCTACTGACGATAAACGCTGAGGCGTGTATAGAGGAAAAGCTCGAGTTCAAGTGTACACCGTTTGACCTATTACTCCTCTACCCTCTCCCCCTCCCTCTATTACCTCCCCGCTCTTTTTCCCTGTTTCCCCGCCGGCACCTCGTCCCACCCCTTCTTTCCCATTCTCCATGAGCTAACTTCCCCGCGGACCCTCGACAAAGTGACTTTATATTGCCCACCTCGCTGGGACTTTCCCTAACGGTCCATCTTTATCGCCCTCCAAAAATTAGCGGCCTTTGTAACCACATGCCTACGGCCTGTCTTCCTTCTCGGCCACACCCAGACTTCCTCTCAAAGTTCCTTCCAGAGTAACATGTTCAGCTGGGCTCCTTGAATTATTCGCTCACTACTGATTAAGAAATAAGAAACCTGCCCTTCAACCACGCCCCACCCCCCTCCCCTTCCTTTTACCTGGGCCCAGGCGGACCGACTTTCTTTACCCACCCCTTCAGAATCCACCCGGCGTACCCACTATCCGAACACCAGGGACGATCGCCCTCTGAAATGATATCGGAAGTTTTCCTCAAGCTCGTTTCTTCCGTTCCCTTGCGTATGACCTTCAGGTTCTTCTTCCAAGTCAAATGTTGATCCTCTTCCCTTTTCTATATGGGCGTGACGAGATCCGTGATTTATGTCTTTGGAGAAGCAGTAGTTCCTCTCGTGGCTTGAGTTTTCGAAAATTACGACAGTAACTTTTTGCTGTTTAGCGAGACTGACCTGCGGATCTTTAGTCCCCTGCGGGCTGTGTTTCATCCCCGCTTTTTGAACTTTTTGTTCGCCGTTTGGTCCAGATGTTTCAGATTCGGCCGATTCCCTTCCTCGGGTTTGCCCTTGTTTTCACACGGGGGCAGGTTTTCTTTGGCGGCTGTTGTCTCCCCTTTTCGAGTTGGTGGTAGGCGAACGCTTTTCCCTTGATTCGCTTATGACCAGGACATCCCACTTTTAGGTTTGATGGGAAAGGTTTTCAGCACTTTGCGCCGTCGGAGCTGGAAGGCGGTTTCTTCCCTTACAGAGTAGGCGAGGGTTCCCCCCTTTGCCCTGCCTTTTGTGGTGTGTTAGGGCTGAGTGCACCCCCTTCCCCTGGTCGAGAAAGGCGCGATGTGCGAACTATGACATATTGTCCGCCTTGCAAGGATTTTTTCTTCCCCCCTTGTGCTTATCTCTTCCCTACTGGGGCTACAATTCGCTTTTGCTTACCTTACCAGTCTCGCCCATGGACGTCCACGTTGATGGACACAGAGGTTCGTTGCCGGGGCGTTGCACCGGTTCCGGGCCGAACGCTGGGGGGTTGACCAGTTCAGACGTTGAGTAGGGTTCGGTTCCGCGTCCACTGCGTTTCCCCCCGTCGGTAGCCGACACCCGAACGGAGGGCCAGAGTAGGATTGAAGATTGGATACTTTCACCATACGTTTTCGGGGTTAGCGTTCCGCGGTACGAGTCTCAAGCAGCACTGCGGCGGCTAGGATCCTCGAGGGTTTTAGGGCAGGGTTGACCCCCGACTGATTAGGACCCGACCCCGCCCCCTGAGAGTGAGGTCTCCCGGCCCCGGACGGCTATAGATCTTGCGTCCGCGGGTTCGTAAGGACTTTGCAAACAGTTCAGCTGCCGCAGAGTAGAGCTCCCCCCGGTATGGGGTCGGAGTTATGTGGGTCTCGTCCCCCCCTTAAGGTTCGGCTTTCAAAGCCCGCACGAAAACCCCAGCCATAGGCTCCCTGTGACACTGGCTTTTTTCGACACAGCAAAGTTGTTGAACCCCCCCCCCTCTCACGGATAGAATCCTCCTGGTGATGAATCTGAATTCATCAGCCGGTGGTATAACCCCTTCCTTACCCCAGTTATAGCGCCTTTTTTTGCATTGGCGGTCTGTTGGGTTCCTTTTTTCCGTGGCTGCACACTTTCTCACGCAGAGTAAGGGCGTGTGATAATCAGTCATTTCGGCCTGCTCCGTAGAAGTTGGGCCCAGTGACAAAGCTCTCCGAGGAGAACGGCCGACCTTTGGTTCTTTTAATCCCCCAGTTACTAGACTGTCGTCCGGCTTATAATTTAAACAAAGACATCTTACACTATCCAGGTCGAGAACCCTTCCGGGGCCCCTCGGTTCTGGAAGCCCCCCGATTCGTGACTTAAAGCGGTCCCTGAAACGTCCCCTTCCATCACTGTGCATTCCCCATTGCATTCCCACCCCCGGGATCGCAACGACGCGTCCGTTCCTCCCCCCTCTAAGAGTAGAATCCCACTACGCTTACCTGTAAAGGTCTTATTTTTTGCGGGAGTTGCCTCCCCAGTCACTCTATGCTCCTTTGGCACTTTCCCTTCAAAGACCGATCCCTGCTCTTTGAAAGGCCAGTGCTAGTCGGGACCTCAGTTGTCCGGTTCCTTTGGAAATGACCCCCACTTTTTCTTGTTCTTTATTCGAGAGCGTTAGGCGTCCAAACTTTCTTCGTACCTGAATCCTTCGACTTTTACTCGGTCGAGGGCGTTTCCCCCCGGAACCGATTACCCCCCCCCTCACATTACCCTCGTTTCGAGATGAACACCGTCTCTTCCCCCCTTTCCGCCCCAAATTTGGAAATCGTGTGACCTTACACAGTGCCACACCCATGGTTTGCCCCTCTGGAAGTGCTCCTTTGCCTCCGTTTGCCCCCCCTCAAGTCGTTGCTGAACCGTTTTGACGAAGATCGCGGAGACTCCCCCCCTCAGACGGACCTGGATGAGATTGGAGGTCGCAAACGAGGCTTCGTTGGCTTTGCGTCACCGGGTATTTTTTGAATCGAGGACAAGTGATTCCCTCAATCCGCGACATCCCCCCGGCTAGCAGAACGTTTCCCAGATATCATACTGCACGATATCTTTGCCCGCGCCCCTTTATTTTCGTTGGCCAAAGGTAGAGGGGCCTGCCAGCGGGCCTCCTGCCGGCTACCGCCGCGACCCTGCGGCGTATGGGTGCGTTTTTCCAGGGCCGAGGTGCTTCCTTCTCCCCCTCTTTGTGAGACGTTCAGGATTGATTATCTCTTTCCCACCGCGGCCCTAGGAGCGTGAGGGTCCTTTTTGTCCTTAGGGGTCGAGTGGGCCTTCAAATGGTCTGACTTGACGAAGCGCCCCTCTTTACTCCTGACACTCCCTTTCTCCGCCCCCCTATGGCGTCTTACCCACGGGGCGGTCGCCTCACTCTGGCGTTCAACCATTCTCGCTTGTCTTCCTTTAGTGTGTGACCCAACCCCGGCTACTTGCTCCCCTTCCTTTTCCTCCATGGAAAATTGGGGGATCATTCCACTCAGGGCGAGTTTACGACTGTGCCCGGGACTGAGCTGCCATGCGCCGGTTGCCGAGCGTCCAACGAAATTTTTTTCTGTGCCTACGTTTTTGATGCTAAGATCTTTTGTATCCACAACGTCCCCATCCATCCTCTTCTTTTTTGATTGAGGGCGGGCCCGTGCTATTCTGTCAACTTCCCTTGACGCCCCCCCCTCCCCCTACCCCCCCCCCCCCCCCCCCCCCCCCCCCCCCCCCCCCCCCCCCCCCCCCCCCCCCTTAGGCCATCTAGTTAGTATTGCGGCATGCTCCGCGAATCGTGCTTTTTCAAGCTCGTTAGATGCCACTTTTGTTTTAATATAAGTCTAGTCTTTCTCCTTCCCTCTTTCCCTGTCAAGATGAGAATGGAACGCCACTATAGTTGCGTTTCCAAATGTCTACGCCTCGTCCCTTTTTTTCCCATTCCCCCCCCCCCCCTCCGCCTCCTCCCTTCCATTACTCTTCAACACGAATGGGCCCTAACTCCCACCCGTGTATCTCACACGCTGCCGATGCCCACTCGGCCTTCTTCTTCGACAGCATTTTATAGAGTGTTTTTCTGCTTCGAATATCTGACCTCTCCCCCGTCCCGATAGCTTGGCTCGAAGAGTTAGCGTATCCTGAG
>Ga0179593_1465166_pt1 | contig 12611 bp, 11 predicted proteins | sample CZODoug2_1_08_16_FD_185931 | JGI IMG/M metagenome (GOLD analysis project Ga0179593, IMG submission 185931) | Vadose zone soil fungal communities from Angelo Coast Range Reserve, California, USA - CZODoug2_1_08_16fungal (PacBio error correction) | ecosystem: Environmental > Terrestrial > Soil >... | reverse complement strand
TTTTAGTCTCTTTGCAACCCCCTCAGTAGGAACCTTTTGCCCTCCCTCTACCTTCCAGACATGAAGTCTTCGATCTTCAAACCTCCGCTTCCGTCATCGGATTTCCTCCGCCCCACTTAAGCCTCTATTCCTTCGATGACGGGAAGACTCTCTTTTCTCCCTCGACGTCAAATGCGACCTAATAAGCCTCTGTTTTAATTCTTTACACTCGTGTGTTGCCAATTTCCTTTCGGTGCATTAGTACCCTTTTTTCTCTACAAATCGTTCCCAGCACCCCTTCCGCCCTAACCGCCTTCATTGGCCCTTTCCATGCGGATTACTTGTAAGGTTTCTTCTTACCGGTCCCGTTTAAGAGATCCCTGGCTGACTCCATGGCAAGATCAAGTCTCCCTCCTTTCTCTACTCCGTGCCCCTCTTTCCTGTTTTTTTATCGACTTTTCCCCCGCTGTCCCTTCTTGTAATCGAAGTTCTTAAAGCTTTTTCTTACGCCCCAGCGACGGCGTTGTTTTTTTTTCTGCGTTTGCCAACTCCGTGCTTTACACCCCCAACTACAAACTTCACAAAGTTTTCCCTTTTTTTCCCTAAGATGCGCGCGCCCCAAAGACTACCTTTTTCACCATTTTTTGACAGTTCGTCAATTGGATAAAGTGAAGATTTTTGCGAGTTGAAGTCGTTTTCTTTTTCCTGTCTCTGAACCCCGATTTTCTTCGAGAACTTTCGATCCCCCCTTTTTTTTGAGACGGGCTCTCTCCTACCCGATTTTCCCCCCAATTTTGCACTGATCCCCCTTGATATGGCTCGAACAATATTATATACCAATGATTTGTCTCGCCTTCGGATGCAATCGGCGGGACTCCCCTTTTCCCTCAAATAGGAACCCCCCCACCATCTATATTCTGGTTACCCCGTGTGTGCCTCCCGTGTTAACACCCCAGTATCCTTTCCAAATTGTTTTCTTCCTTTCCGAACAGCCCCCGTATGTGGGCAGCTATACAGTCCTGTAGGCCTTTTAACCCTCTTTAAGTTTTTCGCAGAAACAGTCATCCTGCTTTTTTTCTTTCTTTTCCTTGAAGGTAAGGTCCCACATCTTCTCTCCCTTTTTCCGAGGAAATAGAAATACCCCTTTCCTTGTACCTTTAACTTATATTGATCTATTTCCTCCACTGGTTGTGTTTCGATATCCCCCTTTTGTTTTCCCCCTTTTTCAAAAAAAAAGGTTAATACTTCTTGGTTTAGATTCATCCCGGAAGCGAATGTGCTCCCGTAAGTCTACCCAACAGGTTCTCCGGTTTATGCTCCCCCATATTCCCTTTTTTTCAAAGGATACATTACCTTATGAGCTGTTCCGGACAGGAGCGACGCTAACCATTTCATTTCTTAGACCCTGGCGTGTTACCCTTTTTTTTTCCCCCCTTTCCACGCCCCTCTTTTGGTATTGTTTTCCGGGCTGATTTTCCCGGGATTTCCTCACTCGACCCGTTTGATCAGTAAAACCTTTGATGTAAATATGTCGTCCGTGAGCCCTCTTTTTTTCTCCTTCTGGCCTTTCTTCCTTTAGTCAGGAGTGGCCTGGTACAAAAAAGTAGATTTCAGGACTCTCTCAGACCCCCTCGCTGTCGCGTGTATCCGATTCCCCCCCCAAAATCCCCTTTCCTTTTTTTTCCCTTTTCATACTAACTGATTCATCTTTCAGTCGGACGGACTGCACTTCATTCCTAGGCGGTTCGAGCGTTTGCAAATCTCAGTTTGCGTTTAATTACACTCTTTTTGGTTTGTATTTTTTGTTTTTCTTCCCTCCAGGGCGTTTCCTCTACACCCCTAGCCTTCTTTCTGCGTATTCATCTTTGCATACCCTTCGATTACCGGCCTGAGCTGTGGCCAAGTGCTCTGACCACCCTGCGAGGCCATTTTCTTCGCTGCCCCCTCCTGTTGATTTTCACGGCTGATCTTCCCTTTTATTTCCTCCCTTGAATAGCATCTCTTGACCCTGAAGGACCCCCCCCCCGTGTCGTGTTTTTAAAAGTTTGATGCCCCATGGGAATCCCCCTTTTTTTTCCTTCCCTTCAGTGGCGCTGGCCGCGACTCCTTTCCTCGTCGAGAAGTGTCTCTGCGTCAGAGAGATCTTGCCCTCCGAGAAACCTGCAACGTTTTCTTCCCCCCCATTGAAACCTCGAGTTTCCTTTTTTTTTCCCCCCAGTAAGTTCGTCGACTTTTTCAAAGCGGTATCGTCTTAATCTTGATCTTTGTACGGATGCCGATGCAATCGATCGATGGGTTGACTCTTTCCTTTCTGGGGGACTTTTCCCTTTTCGGTGGCCTTTTCTTTTCACGAGAAGTTGTTAGCGCTTTTTTGCAAAAACTATATCTGTGGGCCCTTCTCTGGGAAACGCGGAGTCCCCATTCCGTCATCTCATTGCTCTGTTTTCCCTTGACTTCGGACAAACTCCTTCCCCCTCTCCATTCGCCTCTCCTCCAACCCGGAATTCAATTTCTTTTCGTGTGCCCCTGTTTTTTTGAAACGGCCCCTTATGCGTTGAAAAATGTTCTTCCATGGACCTTTTCACGCGACTCCCCTAGTCTATCTCTCATCCCTCCTTTGACGGCGCCGAGCAACTCTCCTTTAGAACCTTTGCCCTGTTTCATTTTTCATTTTCAACGCCGAACGTTCTTTCCCGCCCGGCCCAGTTGAGCCTACCACAGTTGGGCCTTTTTCCCTGATTCGTGCCCCAAAGCGTCTCTTACAAGGCCCCTGAGAACTTTTTTTATCCTGTTTCCGGATGCTGGGTCATCTTCCGGCTCTCATCTCACATAACTGGAAAACTGAATTAGCACCCGTGCACCCGGCGTTCGGAACGATGCAGTGGACTTCTCCGACCCGGGTTTCTCCCCAGAGACACCACCTTACCTTCTTTCTTCTTCTGATTGTCGCCCTGACTGTTCCCCCCAATTACAAGTCCACACAGCAGTCTATTCCCGAGCTCTATATGTCCTCTCCTCTGTTTTGTTGTGATTTCTAGTCTTTTTTTTTCGCACTAGCGCTTTTTTTTGGTATCTGTTCATTGCACAGGGTTTTGCCCGCTACTAACCCCGTCAGTCGCATAGTTCTTTATAGTTTTGTGAAAAAACCACTGTTCACCCGCCTTCAGGTCCGACAGTTCCCCCTGTGACGACTTCACGGTTTTTTTAGTTGCTGACGATCCTCCTCTTACGCACCGTCTCATGCTTCCAATCCGCCGGTGCCCCCCCGCCTTACTAGTTTCCTGGGCAATTTTGCCCAGTCCTCATGATCGAATGCCGAGTCTTCGGCTCACTGAACTCCGGGGTCGTCATCCCCCCCCCCTCCCCCTTCTCGGGTCTCGGAGGTGTCCCCCTTCCTCCTGGAAAATGTCTGTCCAGTACTCGTTCTAGTTGCTCGTCTCCCCCACTTCCCCTAAGATTTTTTGCCCCTGATTCGATTTCCGTGACAATTCCCCCCTCCATTGTTCCACTGGCATAATCGCCTTCGCAACCGCATGGTGTCTCTCAATAGTTGATTCTAAGGTTTCTCGATCCGCTCTGTTTTTATTCTGTGTTTCGTCATTACAACGGAGCTTTGCAGATCCTCTTTTCCATGTTCCCAACTTCCTTTTTTTCCCCCCGTAGATGGCAAAACCCTTAACCCGGACATTTTCTAGTTTTGCACCTGACTTCTAGTTCCGGTGCAGCACCGCGTTCCAACCCCGGTCTCCGCCTCAAAATCCACCGCAGTTCTTCCCTTTTCTGGTACTTCGCCAAATCTACCCTCAGAACTCCTCTTACGGAGAAGCCCCCCATCCCACAATCTACAACTTACTTGACTTACTCCTTTAATTTTTTCCCTTGATATCTTGTTTCTCTTCCGGCTGGCCATATTCCCTTCGCCCTCTCCCCCTGGGACCGCGACAATCGCTCTTTCCCCCCCTTCATGCCAGCTTCTCCCCTCATTTTAAATAAAGCTTTTGGGCCCTTTCTGAACAATTTTAATCACTCACTTAAGTTTTCGTAGTCTTTCGCCTTCCTGCTGACTCCAAAGATGTTCCCTCCCCCCCGATAAGTGCCACGCTTTTCTCCATTCTCCCACTCTGGCTCGCTTTAGTTTTTTTCTAGTAAATTGGCAAAGTCCTTTCTTTTGTGACCCGGTTGTTAATCTAAGTTAAGGCCGACTTCCTACTGATATTACTCCCGACGCGGTTTTTTTTTTTCAGGCAGGGGCAACCCGGGTTTTCAACAACAACCACCTTCCCCCCCGTTACTTTAAACGACCCACTTATTGCTGCGTCCCCGCCGAATCACCCCCCCCCCCCCCTCCACCTTCCCCTTTTTTTTTTCTTCCTTAAGTAAATAGAGTATCCGTTCTTTATAAGATTTCAGAGTGAGAGTTGACTCATCCCCCCCGATTCTGGTCCTGATAGGTGAGAGACAATTTTCGGCTCGCCTTTTTATCCTTTTTAACGTCCCACTCCCCTCCATAACTCATTTTACCTTGACCAGATTTAATGCTCGTACTCGAACAAGTCTCCCGGGAATGACAAATCTTGCGTTTTCTGTGTTGACCGTAGTGGACCTTGAGCTTTGGACCACTCTCCCTTCCCCCTCCCCCCCCCATCGCCGGCCCTCCCCCTCTCCTTGACGCCGTTTGTATGTTTGAAAATTAACCCGCCGTTATATTTTCCGACCTTTTTCTTTTCCTTGCCGAAAACTTTTTCTTTTTTTCCCCCCCCCCGGTGAGTCATTGCAGAAAGGCCGCTCCAACCGGTAGAATTTTGCCACTTGGTTACGTCTGACTCAACCTATCCTGATTTTGTTTTCTGTCTCAATCGGGCGCCGAATGGCTGCCGCCTTTTTCCCCTCATTAAATGGAATTGTACCCCCCCTTCTTTTAAGTGTTGAAAAAGTATAGCTCTTTCTATCTTTTTCTTCCCTCAATAGTTGTTTTTTTGAAGGACCTTCCTCCCCCCCCCTCTTATGGTCAAAATGTCTGTACCCAAGTTGTTACTAATTTCAGGTTCTCTATTTTTTTTCCTCTGTCAGCCAGGCATAGCGTCCTTTTGGACTTCCATCCCGCCCCTACATCAGGACTCGGTTTTCTGCCGACTTAAAAACCAGTGTGAAACTTGGCTACACCCCCCTTCTTTCTCTTGAAGTTCGGCAATCAGTCGATTTAGGAAATTACTCTGTTAGTTACTCACTTCTTTGTTAACACGTTTCACGTACAGGCTTTCCTCCCCCGATTGTGTTTTGCCTCCCTCTTGGAGGCACTGGCGTTCCAGCATCGATTTCTAATACGGCGATGCCCTGACAAAGAACTTTTCCGCTGCGTCTATATCTGGTTCGATTTCTCAAGCGTAAGTTTTTTTTTCCCCCAAGACCTTTGAGTTAGTCGTGCGCTCCTTGTATCAAACATTTTTCGGCCTCCGAAGAAGTGCCTCCCCGGTTTTTTTTCCCCGCTCGGAGCCATCAATTCTTTTTTTTACGCCAACTTCATCTTCCAATCCCCCTGTAACGGCGATGCAACTGTACTGGCGGGGAACACGTCGGCTTGGGGCGGCAATCTGCGTTTTTGACCCTTAAAATTTGGAGGTTTCTTTTTTTTTTTTTTCGCAATACGGAGTAGCCTGCTACAAACCAAACCTTCGTTTCTGGAGCAATACTGATTTTCTTCCTGACCCCCCTTTACCTCCGGGCAAGAATATGTCCCCCCTGACGATCTTTTCCTCGAGGCGCGGCCTCTGTTCCATGGTGAAGGTATCATTCTTTTCTTGCCTTTGTAAGTTCAGAAGGACCTGAATCTTTTAAAACCGGCCTCTCCAGACCTTCCGTCCTTCTTCCTCCCTTCCCCCCTTTGCTTTAGCCCATGGTAATGGACCCTCTTTTTCTGGAAAGGATGTTTCCTCGAGTAAGTTTAGAACGCTCTTCCATGGTATACTTCCTCAGAATCTTTCCTAGAACACCCCCTCCCCCCTCCCATGGTCACCAGAGGTAGCAGTTTATTCAGTTCCGTCATGTTCGTAGACCCTGCCTTCTAAGTCATCGCCCTTCCTGCTTTCTCCTACGATGCCTATGAAATAGTCCTTACGTCTGGCGTCTTCCCCCGTACACCGAGGAGTTTCGCTTTGTTCTTGTTCCCGGCCCCCCCTCGATTTGTAAAAAATTAGAGTCGTGACCGTTGCCCCATCGATATGGCGCCCGCGAGCTTTTTTTTTTTCCCAACTTTCGTCCTTCTCCCTTTCCTCCGTTTTCCCCGTGAATTCTCACAGACACATATCCGTTCTATATTTCGAGCCGTTGACAACAAGGGGGTTACTCTTTTATAGCGGCCCTTTTGTGCGCCCTTTCCGGCCAATTATGAATGGCAAATTTTTTTTTTCCTTTCTTGTCCACGCGACTCGAAGCTTGTTTCGAAGCAACTTACTTCCGAGCCCTCGCCCGGAGCTAACCTGGAAAGTTCAAGTGGCCGTCCGTTTTTTAATTGTGAATCAACGCCCTCTTCCTTTTCTGTCCTTCTTCGCCTCCTCCCCTTCTTCAGTGAGCCTAACCGATGTCCTCTTCCGTATTCGTTGGCACTTCCCTTATAAAGGAAATCCGTCCCTTGAGTTATTACTCTTGCTTTCTGTATCTATTGCTCCCCCTCAGCACTACGCCTGCCCCCATTTCCACAGTGGCCCTTCTGGTCCAGCTAAGTCGGCGTCGCATTTTTTTCCCCCTTCCGAGCAACAAACTTTGAACAGCTCGAGAGTTCTTTTTCTCCAAGAGAACGGCCCTGAACGCTACCCACCTGTCTTGCGCCCCCCTCGCTTTTCCCTCTCCTCCGTTTTTTGTTGTCTCTCTTCCTCTGATGCACTAGTCCTGCGCTTTGAATTCGTTAATGGGAACCTGGCCGGGGCCCCCCTTTCTAGGCCGACGACTCTTTCCAGGTTTGCATCGTTCTGGTTCCCATGGCGTAACCCCCCTCTCCCCACTTCAGCGTCGACCCGCACTGTGGTCCCCTCCTTCCCGGTTATTTCTTTTTTTTTCTTGCTGCCCGCCTGCTCGATGACGAATAATGATCAGTACAATACGGCAGTCTTTATCCGGGACCATAGCCGAGGCCCTTTGACCCACGACTCCTGATCTTTCCAGGACAGAGCCGTAGGCTCCCCCCCCTGATAATCCGGCTGTCGATTCCCCCCTTCCGGGCGTCGGCAAGGTTTTCTCCCAATTTCCCTTCCCTGGCCCCACTTGCCGTGTAAATCAGGGCGAGGTTGCTCGCCCTCCCCTTCAATTCAATTGAGCGTTTGATGACACTTCTCCTTCTAGTGTCCCCATGCTTTACATGAGAAATTGTGCCGTTCCACCCTGACGAACACCCATTTTCCTTAATAGGAATTAGGTCCTTCACGGATCTCCCAGGGCGCTGACTGCGGCGTTTCTGCTCCTCCCCTGTACACCGAGCTGGTACGTCAAGGGGACATTGGCCAAACTTCAGAGAATTGGCCAAAAGCAACTAATTTCCCCGGTTCCCTTAGTTTTGCCCCCTGCCGCCGTCCCCTTTCCCCAGGCACTTTTTCTTCCTCCCCTAATAGGACTCCCCCAACGACGGTGACGACGCAACTCCACTTTCCTCCTGCGAGTCATCGCACATAATCGCCCAATTTTCTCTGGGACCTGGCGATGAAGTCTCGCTTCCCCTCCTTTTTTTTTTAAATACTCCCCCTCCCCTTCTTACAGGTCTTCCTGTCCTGTAAAGATGCGCGTGTTCCCAGTTTTCCGGCTTCCATAGTTCTCTCTTTCGTTCCTTTTTTTCCTCCCGACAAATTATCCTCCAATCACTACCAGCTTCGGGCCAGCCTTTCAATTTGTGGGCCATTCCCTGGGCTTTTTCCCTACCTTTTCAGCCGACACTGATGTTTTGCTTCTCCGCTGGTTTTCATCCGCTGTGTCCCATTCTCAAGATCATCCCCGGCCAACATTTCTTCCCTCCTCTCCCCCACTCGCGTGCAGTTTTTTCGTGTCACTGGCCAGCTAGTTCTGTTTTTGAGCCCGAGATTTATGAAGGCCACTCTACTAACTTATACGCCAGAAGCGACGACCTCTTTTTTGCTTTAGGCCTTCACTCAGGTTCCCATCCCAACACCCCCTCCCCCCCTCACTTCAAAGTACCCCTTTGAGATTGTTCGCGCTCTACAGTGTCACTCCCTCCTCTTGCTCAGAATTGAATCGCTTCTCCCCCCCAGATAAGATTGGTTTCGCCTTTTTGTGTGCTTCCCAGATCGGAACCCCCATATTTTTCTCAGAGAATTCTCGAGAGTCATCCTTCCTGTTTCGATGCCTTCCCCCCTACAAACACCCAGTTTACCATTTCTTGAGTCTAATCGTTCCCGGTCCCTACTATCCGCCCCTTCCAGCTTCTTCTGGCGAGGAGAGACTGACCCCGTTCCGGATTCCAGAGAACTGGACCCCCCCCTCCTTAAATCAACCACTAGGAAACCTTTACCTTTCCCAGACCGTTTTTTCCCAGAAAGTCTCCTCATTTTTTTTCCCTTGTTCCGTTTTTGCCCAATTTTGCCGTCAAGCGCGATGTCTTTCTCAAGAAGGTATAATTTATAGTTCCGTTGGTTCTTCTTTCCAGAACCGTAATCCTGATTATTTTTTTCTGAGTCATGCATGGAAGGTCCCCCCCCCCTCGGCTAGACTGGCGGACCTCGGCCTACCTTCCGTCACCATGACTTTTTTTGGAAGCTCCCGAGCTCTATCCTCTCTTTTTTCCCCTCCCTCCCTCGGTGTTGGTGCTTCTTCCTTTTTTCAACTCTACGTGTAACAAATGTTTGCCCCCCCCTCCTGTTCCTTTTTTTTTTTTTCCTATGCCGGGGGCAGCTTCCCTGCGATTGTGGCCTTCCATAGTTAAGACTCACCTCATATTACGGTTTCAGAACCCTGCTCCCAACGTTTCCCGGCTAACTTACATTTCCTTTCCTTCTTCAACTGCATCGCTTCGGACCTGGATTTTTTTAGTTCGTAAAGCAGTCTTTTTTAGGCTAGTTGTTAACCGGTCCTGTACAAGGCGCTCCCGACCCCTCTTTTGGCTTTGGCGCCTTTCTCTTTCATAGTTTCCAGCCTCGCCCTGATTCCCTCTCTTCGCCGCCAGACGGCCTCAACCTTCCTTTCGGCTGATCTATTGTTCGATCCGCTGACCTATTTTTTGAATTTTTATCCTCTGCCCCCTGGGTAAAGCTTTCGGTGCTCCTTTCCCGGTATCAAACCCCCTTAGCCTGGACTATCTTCCTAAGTCTCGCCCCCGCGTCAGATGTGGTATTCCCCCGGAAGCCATAACCCACTTCCAACTCGTCCCCCCCCCTTAATAGTGTAACGTCATACTTTTTCCTTCAGGCCCATGTAATTCCCTTCCAAAAAGTCGCGGGCGCGCGCCTGCATTTTTTCTTTTTAAGACGTTTCTTTTGTAGTTTGTGTTGGGTTGTAGGAACCCTTTCTCACCCACCCCCCATCGCTCGTTCTTCCTGAAGAGCCTTGATCTTTCCCTTTTTCCAACTCGATTTACCTCCTTTCCTCTGACGAGCGTGGTCCAATGTCTTAGACTCCGAGGGCCTCGCGGCATATGGATGATGGTGGATCTTGATCTTGACCCAATACTTTGACCCGTCCCTTGAAGGACTCTTGAAACCTAATTAAGAACGCCGCCCCCTTCATTTTTTTTCAAGTTTATCGCCCAGGCTGGACACCCCCTCCCTTCCTTAAAGGCGTTTCGGAAGTGTCCGTTCTTTACGCTGATTCGCCCAGGGTTCCTTGAGAAGGAGTTGAACTAGCTCTAACATGGCCTCGATTTGACCCCCTGCACCCCACCTCCTCTTGACCAGAGGAGCATCTGTAAGCCGTCAGTTTTCCCCAGAGATCGTGACTTTTTCTATCGCCTTTTTCTCGCGCCTGATTGGCCCTCTCTTCCCCCTATAAATCGCCGGAGACTGTTATCTCTTTCTGGAGGATTTCCCATCGGCCGGTCTCGGGTTATCAAACTGGACGATGCATTGTATCCGTTTTATTTTACCCCCCTTCCTCTCGGAAATTAGGCTGTCCAGCTATGAGACAAGGAGTTATTTACCGCAGCTTTCGGCACCCCTCTCTTTTCCCGCGAAGTCCATCACTTACCCCCCTCTTAGCATCTCATGACTTTCGTGTCCCTCCCCTCTTCAGTAACTATCTCGGTCCTTTTCCTGTGCTCCCTTGGTGGAACGGCCCCCACGCAGCAACAATGGTCATGGACATTTCGGCCGAAGCTGCCTTTTCTCTCCTCAACTGGGTTCTCCCCTCTCATCTACTTTTTTTTTTCTTTCCCCGTCACCAAGTCGGTTCATTTTGCATCCTTGCAGACGCCCCTCCTTTTCCCTCGCATCCGCCTTTATTATCATTTGAGTCCTCACAAGTGCTTTGTCCCTTCGTTACCTTGATTCGTGGGCACCATCGTTACTTTCTTTATCCCGGTCCCCTTTCTAGTTCGACTCGCCTGATGGCGTCATCTATTGACAGCACTACGTACCCCAAGAAATTGCCACTTGTCCTCTCCACGTGAACCAAGGTCTTTTGGACAGCTGCTCTGTTCCCCCAGGTGGTCACATAACCCGGCACCCCACACCGATCCTCTTTAAGTACTCTTTGAGCTCCAAATTACACCAGTACCCCTTCCCCGCCTGTAGGTGCGACGAGTCCATCCCCCTCCTTTCTCATCGTTGTGCTTCGTTCCTTTGCTCGCGCACAACCGTTTCCGTCATGGAAATTTTTCTTCCCCAAACGCCAGAGCCGAATCGATTTCTTTCCCCTTTTTCCCATTTGCGTGCCGTTATGTGAAACCCCCCTCCGACCCCTCAGCCTTCCGAGTCCCACGCTGTTTTTTCCAATGTATTCCCTGGGCCCCTTTTGTGTAGTGATTGAGCCTGATAGATTTGTCCCTCCCCCCTCCATGAATCGTAATCCCTCCTTTCCCTCTGGTATCCGGTTTCCCTTAGAGGCCCTTGCCCCGATCCTTGCAATCCACTTGTTCGGCTTTCGGAATCAGTGCCTGGTCCATCGCCCAAGAAACATTGGCTTCCCGGCAATGATCCCCCTTTCTTTCTTTGAAAAATTGCACGGTCCGTCCGGTCTCTTTTTTCTTCGTCCCCATTTCAAAGTACTGTGAAGTATCTGCCCTCCTCGAGTTCCAGCGTTGACAATTCCAGCCCCCAGTGGTCAATGCGGCATACCCTTTTTTGCCCTTTCACAGGGCAAACGGCCCCGCATCATTTTTTTTCTTACGTCAGGTTTTCTTTACCCGTCCTAATTGCCTATTTGAGGTTTTCTCTGGTTTCTGTGTTCGAATTCCCTTTCCCCCGAGATGTCTGCTGCAGCGCGGGAATGGTGAAAAAGTTCTGCCAGATATTATTGCAGCACTAATCCCGTTTCATAGTACTCGTTTTTTTGCCCCCACTTCCCCCCAGTTCGGGAAGGTCTCCCGCGACTCCAGTCCCCCCTTCCCCCTGGTGACCGCCGCCTCTCCCACCTCCCTCGCCCGACCCCGGAATCTCGAACTTATCAGCAGCGTAGAGGGCGATGAAGGCGTTTACGTAAAGCTTTTTCCCCAAGAACCTCGCAGTCCAACTTGACGGCCTCCTGCTCCTGTGTGTCCTCCTGGTGCCTGTTCGTTTCCCTTTTGGAGCAGTATACCATGGTGCCTACCAATCGTTTCCCCACCTCCCTCGGCCATTTCCGGAATAATTTCCATCATGTGGGCCCTTCCTGCTTTCAAAATTTTTTCCCTTGAATGTTTCGTTCTTTCTTCAGTTTGCTCGATTCCGGCTTTTTCCATAAATTTTTTCATCCATCCGTGCCAGCAATTCTTCTCCTTCGCGATGTCCCAGAGGCAGTGTTTTTTCCCTTACCTCGTTTTCTTCCTTCCATCGAGTTACTTCCCCCAGGCGCCATCCCTTCCTCCAGAAGCGATGCTTCCGGGACTCCGATTTATCCCAAAACCCCCTCCAAAAGGTCCCCAACGCACAACCTTTTCTTGAGCCGCCCTTGGGCTGTACGCCTTCCTCGTTTCCCCCCAAAGAGATCCCGGACTGGAGTGAAGGATTGATGAGTAAGTCCTTCCCCCCCGCTTTCAGCTCGGTGAGCCTGAACTTCTTCGAGATTAGACTCGCTTTTTTTCCAATTGAACCGCGCTCGAACTACAGCCTTTACCCAGTTTGCCGGGTCTCCCTTCGTGAGTATCGAACCCCTCTACAGCCCAAGTTTTCTTACTTCGTTGGCGCGCAGCGTCTTTCCCCAAGGGCGATTGCTCCCCCTCCAAGACCTCGCCGGCCACACAACTCGAGATGGGAAGTCCCCTATTTCTGTTAAGACCGTTGACACTCAAGTCTCCATACCCTGTTTCCTCACTTTTGCGTTCTCTCCCCTCTCTTTTCGAACGGAGCTTCCCGTAAGGTAGCTTTGAACAATTTTTCTCTCCCCTCACCCCGTAATCTGATTTATGTGTATGCTTACTGTTGCCATGGCGTCTTTGGCTGCCAGCGGCTTCCCCCCGGCCGGTAACCTCTTTTTCCCGACATTTTGACCACCTCTCGTGGATC
>Ga0179593_1444253_pt1 | contig 12611 bp, 18 predicted proteins | sample CZODoug2_1_08_16_FD_185931 | JGI IMG/M metagenome (GOLD analysis project Ga0179593, IMG submission 185931) | Vadose zone soil fungal communities from Angelo Coast Range Reserve, California, USA - CZODoug2_1_08_16fungal (PacBio error correction) | ecosystem: Environmental > Terrestrial > Soil >... | reverse complement strand
CATTTCCCCCCCCTTTGTCAACCTTTGCAAAGCCCCTACCTTCTTAGCGTGGTCCAACTCGAATTTTTCCCCTCCTCCTGCCTCACAGGCTAATACTCCCTCCGTTCACAAAACATGGGGCTATTGCAATTGCCATAGATTTTAGTCTGTCCCCCTAGTTCCCTTGTAGTTCGTTTCATTCTCTGTTTGAACTGTCCGCAATGTTGAGGCATAGCGCACTTCCTTCCAAAGTCTCGGTCATGCGTCAACCCCTCTCCTCTTTATCCCTATTTTTTCGGTAGTGATTCATACAAATCCAGTCTTCAGTTTAGCCCACTTTGAAGAAGTCTCTACCCCCCCCCCCTGATCCGCTTGACATACGGTGTCCCCGGTTCCAATTCTCCTCGCTGCCCCTCTTCTCCTCCTTTTTCCTGGTGCGGCCGCTTTTTGTATGAATTTTTTAGTTTTAGATTGGTTTTTCAAATGGTATTCGCACTTTGTCGCTCTGAGACTGCGCATTTACAGTCCCAGTTCCTGCTCACAGTGGGGTATTTGATATGTTACTTCTTCTATCGTTTCTTTTTTTGTTTCCTCCCAACTCCCCCCGTTCTCCCCTTTCTACGCCGCTTTCCCCCCCCCCTTTGGTCTTACTTTGGATCAGGATTTTTATTGCCATTTTCTTGATGTGTAGACGACTTTTTCCCACTGTTTTCGCTGAGACCATATTTTTTCCCCTTTTCTTCCCTCCCTCGGCTCTTCTTTTTTTTTTTACCCCACTCTTGTGGAGACGTCTTGCCCCTGAGAGAAAGATTTTTTCATTCTTGGTTACCTACTGTTTCCTCTGTGGCGTCGATCCCCTTCCTCCGGTCTGCGCTTTTTTCAACGGGAAGCGACACCAATCTTCCCCCCCCCAGCCGGTTCCCTCCCTCTCTTTTCCCTCCTTTTTTTTAGTTGTTGAGCGGTGTTAGGCGAGGGGTTTTGGAGCACCCTGATTTGATCCTCCATCGGGTGCTGCAGGTTAATTTGTCCCCAAAAAGCCATCTCCTTTAACATGGAGGCAGCCACGCAGACTTTTTTCCCCCCCCTTACCCCCCCCCCAATCTGCTTCTTTCCCTCTCCCTTCTCCCCACCCCGACTGTTCAAGCCACCTCACCCTTCTCATAAGTTGGAGGCGAATACCGTACGGAGAGACTCCTTTTTTTTCCTAACACCAATGTTGCCACAGAGAGGACCACCTCCTGTCCCCTCTTCATTCAGGAGCCCACTCCTTCCCTCCACCCCCAAATTTTTTTGCCTCTTCTTAGCTTTCCCAGCTTCCCCGGGGTGATGGGGAATGGCCAACAAATTTTCCAAGTGAGAAAGGACACGGCCCCCTCTCCCCCCCCAGGGCTCTGCCTCCAATTTGTTCCATCCCACTCGTCCCACTCATCCGCCCCCCCCCTCTGCAGAACCTTCCCCCCAATTGACCAAATCCAAAACGCGTTTTCCACCGCCACCCGGGCTGATAGACTTTCCGCGTCCCATTTTCACCTGAAAGATTGCACCCTGTACCCCTGTCAGTTGCTTCCTTTGGTGGAGGGGACGGTTTTGGCGTTTCGGGCTGATCTGGACTTGTCTTGTCTCCTACCTCGCAACCAGGACTAATATTTTCCTTTTCCGCCCGCCGAATAGCCTTCCTTAATAGTGCTGCTCCTACCTCTTTCCCGCTCAACTCCTTTCCTACACCCCCTTTTCTTCCCCCTCTTAAAATCTCCCCCATCTTATAGCCCCTGTTTGTTACCGGATCACATGGATCTCTTCGAATGATGCTCCCAAGTGTCTTTCCTTGAGTGCCCGATAGGTTTTGATCGTCAGGACTCTGGTTATTTCCTTTACAAATGGGGGTCTTTTCCCTCTCCTTCTTTCATACACGATTTGGCTGTAGCTTGGGAATATTGGAAGATGGTTGCAAACGCAAGACAACCTGTGGTTTGAGAGATCGCCTAGAGAGGACCCCCCCCTCGGACATTACCGTAGACGAATTCTTTGGACAACTCGTCTTCCTCCCAAACCTTTCGAGCCCCCCCCTTCCTTTCCTTCACTTACCTGCTTCCCTCTTCTTCAGGCTTGCTCTTTCCGGGCCGTATTGAAACAGACAAATTGTCGAACCCAAAGTCCTCCCCCTCCATCGACATCTTTCTTTTTTTTCAAAGCTTTCCAAAGGCCTCCTTCTTTCACAGTAGTTCCCCTCTCCCGAAGAGGCCCAAAAGTATGGAGTTTTTTATCCCCTTCTACCATAGTCCCAAATGAGGTGCTTTTTGCCCCCTTCGGTCCTTGACACAATTTTGTTGGCGTGCGTATTGGCCCACGCCACTTTACGGACCTTTTTGCTAGCAAGCGTAAAACTGCCAAAAAAATTCCCCCCGAAGACTTTCCTAGGGCTGAAGGGGCCCCCTTCCTCCATGTTACAGATGGCCCTCCCTCGTCGCCCCCGAGAGGGTCTTTCCCTGCTCCCTCTCAACTTCTATTTTGGATTTTATCTACCAATAAAATAGAAACCAACGCCTCACCTCCCCCCCCCCCCTCCTCGAGCCCATTGCCCTCTACAAATTCATACGGAACGTTTCATCCTCCCCCCTTTCAACCAAAAACTGGGTTCTTTTCTTTCCCTTTCTAGAGTCCCTAAATTATATACAACCGTAGGATGAACTTCCCTCTTGAGGGAATTCAATTCACTTCGAGAGCGTCTCCCCCTACCGCTGCACTGACGCTGATATCGGCTGTTCCCTCTCTCCCTCGCCCTCTCTCCACCTAACCTTGTTGTCGGAGGCTATTAGTTGGTATTGAGGGTTCCGTCCCTGATATCTATTTTTACTTTTACTGTGGTGTGTTTCTCTCTCTATTCCGTGGAAACCTGCCATTTAAACCATGAAAGATCATTCCTTCCCTTTATTCAATTCTTGTTCTTATTCCCCAGAACTTCCTTCCTCCTGAAGTTTTCAAGATCCGGTCGAGTGATAAACTTTAGACATTGACTTTCCACTTCCGAGTCTTCCCCTCCTCCCCCTTTTTAGTTTAATTGTCTCCCCCCTCTCCCCGGAACCCCATCATCTTCCGTTTGACTTTTTTAAGCTTCCCTTGGCCTTTATGACTGTTTCCTTCCCCTGTTCTCTATTTCTTTTTTTTTCTTTTTGATTCGTGCGAGTTTAACTTGGCCTAAAACCTACCTGCTCTTTGAATTCGGAGCGTTTCCCATTAAATCTCCTGTTCTGGGGCCGGACTCCCCCATTTCCTTTCTCCCCCCTCGCCTATTCCTCCTCCTTTCCGGAAGGTCTTCCTCTATTTGTACCCTTTACAAGCAGAACCTGAAAGGAAGGGAGGTTGGAAAATAAGTCCCCCCCCCCTTTCCCCAAATTGTGCAATCCGGTGCTCAATCCAGCAAGGCAGGTTGACTGCTACCCTTCATCTCTCCCCCCCTGGTTGCCTTTCCTTTTTTTGTCCTTCATGTTTTCTTTCCCCCCCCCCAATGAGGCCGTTGTGATTTTTGCCAAAATCAGACTTCTAGGGGCTTCTTTGTCGTCCATTTTTAGCATTTCAAGGGCTCCTGACCCTTTCCTTCCCCTCTCGACTGCTCCCCTCCCTTGCCCAAGTCATTTGTTCTTGTCATCTCTGATTTCGAGATCCTTTATGTTTTTTGATGTTCAAGCTCAGAGTGTAATTCTGCGCAGAGGAATTATCTTGGGTCGTCGCTTCGCGTTCGCTCCAACCCCCTCTTTCACCCCCCGTGCAAAGATTCCCCCCCTTCTTCGTCCCCTCCCCCCCCCCTCCTTTAATCCATCGATGGTCCCCCCCCCCCCCCCCCCAGTTTTACTTTTGCAAACGATTCAAATTTCCTAAAAGCTGTTTAACCATAGACTTGTTCAAGTCTTCTCAAGTCAGGTTCATTCTCCCGGTTTCCCCTGCTGTTATCCCAACATTGGCTTCCCATCCATATTCTCCCCCCTTTCTTTTTTCGGTCTCTCTCCCTTTCAGAACTCCCTTGTTAATAGAGACCCCCCATATCATTCCCTTGACTATGGCGAAACAATCCCCAATATGTAGTGCAGATTGTTGGTCTCTTCGGAGACCCCCCCCTAACCATCCCTATACCGTCAAACGCAACGTCCTCTTTTCAACCCCCAAATTTTCTCAGCTTGCAGGTGTACCTTCATTTATGATATCTGTTCACCCTCCCCATCTTTCTCCAGTTATCCTTCCCTTTTTTCGGTTGCGCCCGGCGTGTGATGTCCTCTTTTTTTTTTCTTTGTCGTCCCCCTTGCGCTTCTCCCCTTTGTCTTCTCTTCCGCGACATCCGCAAGAAGGCATTAAAGTGGTGTCATCGTCAGTTGCCTCTATGGAGTTCTTTTTTTCTTCCCATCACTCACCCGTTTTTCCCTTGGCGAACCAAAAACTTTTTTTTCCCCCCCCCCCTTTTGCAAATCCTTTTTTTTTTTTCCGGCTTATTTAGTTGCTGCAATCTCTTGCAGGTAGACGACTGGTTGCTTATGCAAAACTTCGCTTTTGAAAAGCACCCCCCTTTCTTCCTCCCGTCTATCTCTACTACTTAGTTGCTCATTGTTAGTTTCCCCCCCCCCCTTTCTTTTTGAAGCCCTCTTTCTTTCCCTCCCTCCCCGCCTTTTGGGATTTTCCCCCCTGTCGCTGCTTGGTAGCTGTCGCTATGGACTCTATGTTAACGGGAAAAAAGAGCACAGATGGAAGAAATTTCTCCCTTCTTGCCCACCCCTCAGCCCCCCTGGCAAACTCCTTCCTCCTTTTTGTTTTTCTCTCTCTTCAGTTTTTTGGGGCCGTCCCTCTCTCTCTCTTCCCCTCTGGTTTCGCGCCCTTTGAAAAAGCATCCGCCGGTTTCATCCCCCATGGAGCTCCCACGCAGAGTTCCCCCTCCCCCCGAACCTTTTTTTCCAACGACCATCCCAACTTTGCTTGTCAGGTGCGCATCGGCTCACCTTTTTATTACCCTCCCCCCCCTCCACCGTCGCTTTTCTCTTTTCCTTCGACCAGCTCTCCTTCATTGGGTCGGAAAAACAATGTTGCAGAAGCGGCCAGTGGTAGACAGCCTCGCCTGTCCGACCACTTTTCATCGCAAGACCCATCCACAAAGGTTGGCCTTCCCTTCTACACGAGTTTCCTTCTTTGTGATTCCACAAAAATCCCTCCCCCCCCTCTGTCGCAATTCCCCTCACAGATTAAACTCCAGGGCAGACCGGATCTGCTAGGATGCCGTCGCAGATCCACCATGAGAATCAGTCCCCCCCCTTCTCCTATTGAATCAAATTAAAAACCCCTTCATCCCCATCCCCCCCCCCCTAGTCTCCCCGCCCCCCCCCCTTTCCTTCCGATCAAGTCCGTTGAAATGACCAGAGTCCCGACGGAAACGGTACCAAACTGCCAGATGATCAGTTGTGTGAGGGTGCGTGTGATAGGAGCTTTTCTCTTTCTTGTTTTGGTCTCCGTCCTCGCCACCCATAGGCACTACATCTCCTTTTCCTCCAGTTAGTCATAGGCCTTCCCCTTTCTTTTCTCGAGCTCACTTTCTTCTTCCCCGAGAAATTTTTGCCGCACATAACTCAGGACCCCCCTATTGCCAGAAGCAATGTTGAGCCTTAGCACCTGGAACAGTTGATTCCCCCCCCCTCCTGTGCCAGTTATTACCCTTTCGGTTGCCTTAGGGTTGTGTATGTTTTTTAGAGTTCCCAAAAGTTCCCCCTTTTTTTTCAGCCTGTCGATTGATGATCTAGTTTTTATCTTAGCATTGTGACTGCCTATTGGACAGATGTTCCCCCCCCTTTTCCCCCCCTAAACCCCCCGTGGTTGATTCTTGCGTCCGCGAAGCTCTCCCCCCTTGGTCCCCTTTTCCGCCCCTCCTCCTGACCTTAAAACCTTCCCCCCCCCTGCAACAAACAGACCTGCGCCATGTCAATTTGCCCCTTTCCCTGATGATTTTATCAGTGCTTTGAATTTGATGGCCGAGCCGCTCTTTTTTGAACCAATCAATTCCCCAGAACAGACCTTCCCCTCCTCTTCTTTCCCCCCCCCCCCCCCTTTTCACTAACTCAAGGACAAGGACTGTATTTTTGATCCCCGGGCGATGCAAAGAAGCCCTTGCCCCAGGCGGGAGCTTCCTTCTACCTTTCTTTCAAAATGACTGCTGGAGGTCTCGTCTCCTACCCCCAATTGGGTCTTTTTTCTTCCACCTCCTGCATTCCCCCTGATTTCCAGTGCTTGTAGTAATACAAAATAATGCTGAACCAGCCACGGCCGCTCCCTCCCTTCTCAGGGGCCCTTGCCGGTGCTCAAGATTCTTCCCCTCCCCTCTGAACTTCACCCTCTCTATGTAATTCCTCAATTCCCTAGCCTGTCTTTTGGTAGCCCAGTTCGAGTTTTCCAACAACGCGAAAGATCCTCCAACCACCGATCCTTTTTATTCGAAAAACAATCCAAACCTTGCATCCGGACACCCCCTTTCACTCCCTTCCCCCCCTAGGGATTCTTTTTCTGTGCGAGCGGCAGCAATTATTCAGGGTCTAGGCTTGCAACTCTTTTCCCTTATCAAAGGGGAACCCTTTCAGAGAGTCATTCCGTGTTCACCCCTTTCCCCCCTTGCAATTCCCTCTTGCCGCTCCCCAATCTCCCTCTGTAAGTCACCTCCATTCTCTCCCGGATGGGAGTTCGTGAGGTGTATGCTTTGAGTCCTGATATCGATCCTAATCAGTTGTTTTTTTTTTCTTTCCTGGGGGAACCCGCCAATTACACGCGCCCCGTTCTCCTCCTCCTCCTTTTTTCTTTTTGATCTTTTGCGCCGTTAGCAGTTAGGGCCTTAGGATTATTCGGCGGATCATGTGCACTCGCGAAAGCAGCGGTCGCGTTTTTGGACAGAGATTGAAGGCCCGTGTCTGTTCTTTTCCCTTTCCGCCGACGTTTCTCCCCTCATTGCCGCTCGACACATGACAATTTTGCCCAGTTTGCCTTGGCATGCTGGGGTTGTGCCTGATGCCTTATTCCTGAAGTGTTTTTCCTCTATTCCCTCGTTTTTTTGATGGTGCGCTTTTTTCGCGTGACCCCCCCCCCTTCCCTTTCCCTTGAATTCGTTATCGCTTTTCCCCCAATCCATTCTTTTTCCTGAGGTCAGATCTGTAAGCAATGGCCCGTCAAGGTACCTGCGTCATATTCAATTAGTTGCGCAGCTTTGCATAGACTGTTGTACCGGCCAAGCTTCCCCCCTTTCTCGTTCTTCTTTTTTTTGCGCACCCTCCCCAATAACAATTGTTTTTTTGTCCCCCGTGACTTTCTTCTCCTCTCTTCCCCCCTCCGCCCAGTCAGGTTTCCTCTGCGACCTCCCACATTCCTTCTCAGCCCTTTTTTTACGCTTGCCTTTTTCCCCCCTACAATTTCCTTTAGTGTCAAGCTTTTGCACAATCCAGATTCGAATTTTTTTTGTCGAAAATTTGTACTTTTTTCAAGTCCTTCTCTCCTCCTATTCCCTTCTGCATCATAAAACTAATAACTGAAGGTTTTCATGAGTGTCTCTCAGTCGATGTTGTTGCGTTCACGTCGGTCCCCCTCGCCCAGTCCGTTGGATTTATTTTTCCCTGCTTTCCCCTTCCCCTCTCCCACCACCCTTGTTGTCGTTTTTCCTCTGGCCCGCGGAAGAGGTCTATTCCCTGATATAGCCAGCATAAGCGTAGACATGGCGCATGGATTTCTCCCCCCCCCTGTCTTACATTTTGCCCCCCCCCAACCCTCTTCCCCCGTTCCCCCCCTCCTTCCATCCACGTGTCTTTCCCCTTCCCTTCCTCCTTCACCACTCCGCACCCTTGATCACCCCCCTGGGACCCCTTGAAATGCCATAGAAGGCACATCGTATGGGAGGAGTTTCATCTTGTTCCTTTCTCCGTCTTCTGGCACGCGCACACTATTCCCTTTCCAATCTATTCCTTTCCGCCAATTCGTCATATAGTTTCCCTTTCTCTTTCTTCTCCACACGGACCACCTTCCCCCGATCATCTCGAGAACACGCAACAGTCTCTCCACCCCCCAATATAAGCCTTGTTTTTTTTACGTGCCTTTTTCCTTTCTTTTACTTTTTCCCCTGATCTCGGAAAGTATATCCTTCCCTTTAGGGTGCTTTATTTTTCTCCCCCTTTTGTTTTTTCTTTTTCCTTTTTGGGTTCGTTTTGAACGCGTCTTTCGCCATTTGGTGACCCCCTCCTCCTGAAGCATTAAGCTCCTGTGCAAACAGTTTCTTTTCCTTTCCTTGCCGTGTCCTTCTTTTTCCTAATCTGTTTCCGTCCCCCATCTCCGTTCGCCCTTTCATCCCCTGACTCCCCTCTTCCCACCCTCCTTTTTTTTTTTCTCTTCTGTTGCTCCTGCTCGGGCTCGTTGAGACGACTGGCAGCTCTGCACTTGTTTGCGTAGAAGAAAAAGTTTAGTATTCTCCCCTCCCTTTTCTATCGTCGAACTAGGTTTATTTTTGTGTCTTTCTTGGAGCCTGATGCAACTTCTCCTAAATCTTTTTCTTTTCCCCCTCTTTTCCTATTTCCTGTCCTCTGCGTTCCTTTCGCCAGTTTTTCCGATCCGGCGGATGCCTTTTTCCCGTTTTCAAAACCTCAGCCACCAGATGGACCCTCCTTCTCTGTGCGACCCCCCCCCTTCTTCCAACTATCTCTTCGTTTTCCTTCCATGTTGTTTTTTTCTCTCCTATAGTTTTCCTTCTTCTTTTTCCGCACCCCGATGAGATCCATCTTTGTTTTTTCGGTGTTCCCGTTGAAAAAGCAGCCGCCGGCCTGGCTCCCTCACGCCAGAGGAACCCGAACAGTCTTTCCCCGATCAATTCCTCCCCCCCCAAGCTTGCGTTCGCAGGTTCAGTCCCCCGTCAAAATCTCCCCAACCCTGATCCCCCCCTTTCCTTTTCTCTCCTTCCTATAGCCCCCGTAAGATCTCGGGTCTTCGCTCATTTTGCAGCAAGCGGACAGTCGTCGACCTGCAAGAAGAATGCAAGCCTTGCCACAAAGTGCTTTCCCAGCCCCAAAAGGTTGTAGGTCCCTGGCTTCCATGCTATAGTGATGGTTTTTTTTCCCCCTTCCCCCCACCCCTCCCCTTCAATCTTTTCCCTTCCCCCTTCACAGCATCACCCCTCCCACTTTTCAGCCGGCTCTGCTTTAAAGTCGGCAGTCGCATCCCCAAAGTGCGACTCTGACCTCGCCCAATCTCGCCCTTTTGAAAAGCCCCATCAACGCCCCCATCTCCGCCAACCCCTTTCCTTTCTAGAACCGTGACGAAAGAGCCTTCCCCCGCCGGTAAAAACATGTCATCATCATTTGTTTTTTAGGCGTTGCGTTCTCGGAGTCTTTCCCTTTTTCGTTGGTCTCCTACCTCAACCACCATAGGCACTACATCTCATTTCCGCCCTTCTCCTCCCTCCATGAATTTCTTTTTCCCCCTCTCTGCCCCCTTTTAAGTTCTTTTGTAATTTCATCTAACTGCATCCCAAAAAATCGGGACAGATAAACATAGGGCCAATTCTTCGCGATATCTCCCTTTTTTTTTCTCCCCAAATGACCCATGGACCAGTTCTTCCCCTTGATGCGTTGACATTCTCTTTTCCCCTCACTTTCTTTTGATTAGGCCTTCTATCCTTTTTTCCCCTAATGACTTTTTTTAGAGCCTTATGCTCTCCCCCGTGCTTTAGCAGGGGGAATAGTGGCCAGGTGCACGTCCGACACCCTTTTTTTTCCTTCTTAATCTCCTCGAGCGGGACCACACATCCTGACACTTATTTTCCTTCCCTCCTTCCCCCCGACTTCGATTCCCCCTCCCCACCCCCAACCCCTTTCCCGCCCCCCTCGTTTCAAGAACCTGATGGCAGTCTTTTTATTCCGGTCTTTAGGGAATCCGGAGGCCGCTCTCCCTCTTTTTTAAACACTAACAAATTTCTCCAAAGAACTCCTTTTTCCCCTGAATCTTATTTTTCCAACCTCGTGCCCCTCCCGAAGTCCGACTTAATTTGGAAGAAGGCGCCCAGAAGCAGAGAACTCCGTATGGATCTTTTTTTTTTTTTTTTTTTATTATTCCCCCTCTCCCCCCTTCCTTCCTGGTTTTTTCCTTGCTTTTCCCTTGCCACCCTTTGGGATTGGGCGTATGGGACCCCCCCAGACTGAAATGCGATTTTAGATTTGATCATCGTCATCCTGAACGCCCTAGTCGCCCCTTCCTCTTTTTCCCCTTTTTTTACCTTTCCTTCCCCTTTATTAAAAGCTCGTGAGGCCACGCCTTCCTCCCCCAGAGATTTACTTGACTATAAGAAATTAAAGATTAGTTTGGTCTAGCCCGTTACACGAGGCCCACCAATTCCCCCCCCCAACCTCAAAGAGCCCCCTTTTCCCTCCCACAATGAAATCCGAAAAACCCATTATTTTAAACTGGTTCACTTGGTTCATGTTAGTGAGCGTACAGTCCTTATTAACGGGTCTAGGTCTTCATAGCCTAATCCGGCCCTCCATTTCTCTCCCTCTCTCCCCCCGCTCCCCCTGCTCCTGCCCCCAAGCACTATAAGTTCGTGGCCCGAGCCTCTCCCTTATGAGCCCCCAATTAATATTTCTTCTTCCTCCCGTTTCTGCTGATTAGGTTTTTTTCCCGTTTTACTTCTCCTCCTTTCTTTTTCCCCCCCTCCCCTTTTTTTTTTTCTATTGCTTAGGCCTGGGACAACAGCCTACACCGAAGCAAATACATCCTGACAACCGGGCTCCGATCCTTTGCTTTTTTGGTCTCCTTTCCTGCGCAGTTGTGTGATTGACGCGACCTGTCCTTTGACCTCTCGAATCCCTCTTCGGTGCTCTCGGCTTGGAGGAGAAAATGACAGGTGCAGAGTTCGAAATTCGCTAGACCCCCTTTTTCCAATTGCTTTCCGCTTTCATACAATCACCTTCCCCCCCCCAATTCCTGGTCCCTTCTTTCCAGGTGGTTTTCCGTATGATGTTATTCTGTTCACGGTATATATTCGAGTTTGCTTTGTATTCTCTGTGTTATAGTTTCCACTGTGCTATCCATCCCAATCCCAAACCCCTGCTATGAATTACTTTTTCCCTTTCCTTCTCTTTGGTCTTTTCCTTTCCCGGGCCGTTCTTTTCCCTCCTCCTTTCATCACTGCCTTCCCGTACCCTTTTAATTCAAGTCGTCAGGGCCTGGTTCTTGAATAGATTTGCTTGCTAAAGCAGAACATTTTTCTCCTCAGCGTGTTTTCTTTATACGCACATCCCCCCCCATTGTGTCCCTCCTCCTCCGAATACATTGAAATGTTTCGAAGCCGGCTCACTGACTGATTGAAGAGGAATTATAACATACACTGACTCTCTTGCCCTTTCCCTCCAATTCGATGTCTTCCCTTATTGGTCAAATAGTCACAACAGATTCTCTCTTCCTCTCCCCCTTCCCTTCCTCTGCCTTTCCTACCCAATCTGCCTTCTTTTCCTTAAGAGCAGCCTTTCTTGATGTGTGGAACCTTTGGACCGATCAGAGAATTCTTCCCTTCTTCTCTCCCTTCGTGGAGGGGCTGATCGTGCTGCGGAACTCCCCCCCCCCCTTTTTTTTCCGTTTTCCTTCACAGCTGTTTCCCTCTTCTCTTCATGACACACACCAGTCCCGGAGAATGCTTTTCCCACATTGTTATTACATTGGTCCCCTCTTCTACCCCCTCCTTCTTTGATCCCAGCTTTCCACCCTCTAATTGTCACTCCTTCTCCCCTTTTCCAAGTAAGGCAGTTCATCCTCTTTGCCAGTTCAAACCTTTTTATCTCTGACCTTCCCCTATTATCTTTCCATAGTTATTTATAGGCCTATGAAATGTCTCCCCCCCCCAGTTCTTAATCCCGCACCTACCATTAAAAGGCTGAACCTCGAAGATGTTTTTTCCCATGTTTTCTCTTCGGATCCCCACCTCCCCCCCCCCCCTCCCATTTCCTCCTCTGAACCCACGAAACGTATCAACCAACCTGACCAGCTTGCCCAGTTTAACTTTCTTTCTTTTCTTTCCCTGGTTCCTCTCCGGAAAGGTTCCATCCCTTTTTGGCGGGGTGCGCCTTTTTTTGTATTGCTGCCTTGTTTTCTTCTATTTCTTTTCAATGCGTATTCAGAACTTCATATGAGACTTCCTCTTCATCATCCCTTCGCACAGTGGTATTCCTCCGCTTGTACCTATCCCCTGATTCCTTTTTTTTGTCTTCCCCCCCATACCTTCCTTTTTTTTTTCCTATGCCATCCCCCTCAATCGCTTCCCCACATTTTTTTTTGATTTCTTACTTGGAAAGAGTCGGATTCCAATTTTTTGCGTAGACCTGGTCTGTCCCCTTTTCTTCAACATTTTTTTCGAGGTAATGAACACAGAGTTCTACCTGTTTCTTATCTCTTCCTCTTCTTCCTCCCTTCGGCTCTCTGGTTGCTTCCCTACCCCTTCTTGTGCTCGATTGTCCTCTTTCTAAAGCAATTTATGGTCTTGGTTACTCCTTTCTTGTGGATGTCGCCCCGAATATTACGGTTCACGAAAACCGCAGTCCCCCCTCTGGTCCTCCTATCTTCCCCTTTCCTCCCCCCAACAGCCTGCA
>Ga0179593_1422232_pt1 | contig 12611 bp, 18 predicted proteins | sample CZODoug2_1_08_16_FD_185931 | JGI IMG/M metagenome (GOLD analysis project Ga0179593, IMG submission 185931) | Vadose zone soil fungal communities from Angelo Coast Range Reserve, California, USA - CZODoug2_1_08_16fungal (PacBio error correction) | ecosystem: Environmental > Terrestrial > Soil >... | reverse complement strand
CACCCACCTTGGCGGGTTGATGGTATCTCCCCCAACCCAGCAGTCCCCTTTGTTTACGCCCTTATTTTGCAGTGAACCGGGTGACATGACCTTCCCCTTTTTTTTTATCCCCCTTCTGCCAACTCCGCCAGAAAAACCCAAAACTTATTGTCATTCCTAAGACTTTTTTCCTTCCTGTAACTCTGTTTCCCCCCTTTCCTTTCCTCAAAATTTTCACGGATCCCCTGCTTTCCCCTCTTCACCAACTTTTCCCCTTCGTCGTGTTGTCACTGTGCCCCCTATGGTAAACAAGCCGTTGTTACTCCCCCCCCAACAATCTTCTTTCCCACCATTCTTCGTTGGTAATTTTCCTGTTCACTTTCTGGCGTCTCGACCCTCTTTTTTTTCTTCAACCCCCCCTTTTCCAGATCTTCCCTGTATCGTTATTCTTTTTTTTTCCCTTCCCTTTGGTCCATTTGTTTCCCCCCCTTCCAAGTTTCTCCCAAACTACCTTAGAAAATGGTTCAGGGTTGCCTCTGCTTGTTTCGAAGAAAGAACAAGACGACCACTTTTTGAATCTTCTGAGTTGCCATACCCCCTTCCTTCCGACTTGTTGAAAATCCGGGGTACTTGCAACTCACCTCTTTTTTCCCCCTTTGTATGTTTCTTGAGTTCTTGAATATTTATTTCTTTCGCCTACCCCCACCTGACTTAATTTTGCCAAGTGGAAATATGATTCGGTTGCGTTTTTTTTCAAAACCAGAACTTTTGGATATTTTTTTTCTCGTTCTCCCCCCCATGTTTGCACCCCCAGGTTAACGTTTTTTCCTGTCATGAGTGCTTATAATCAGTTGGACCCCTCTTCGATTCCCCTTTTTTTTGCACCCCCATAGGTTTAGGCCCCCCTCCAGCCTGCGTGTCTAGCCGTTTTTTCAAAAATTCTTACCCGTCACATCCGAGGTGCTATTGTTCCCTTCTGGACATACTTTACGGGTGACCTCACTGGCGTTCCCTGGTCCCCCATTTTGTCAGCCACTCACCCCACCAGTTGAAATCCCCTGTACTATCGTTTCCCTGAGTTTAGAGACGCGTTCCCTCCTCTCGGAACACATCACGTGGAAAAAACCACTCCCCCGACGTTGGCTTCTTCTTTTCCCCAGTATTGATACTCACCCTTATGTTCTGCCCTCTCCCAGGATGAGCTTGTTTTCCTCCTGGACGTTGATTTCCACTGGCCTTTTTTCCCTTTCTTCTGTACTTTGGCTTGCCTTTTTTGATCCCCCAACAAGTACGAACAGTGTTGGCTTGAGGGATCCCGTTGGGTCCCCATGTCTTTTGTTTAACAAAATCCCTGGAATTGAACCCATTCTTCTTGGCACTGTTTGCGCCTGTTCCTGACATTACCCCCGGATGCATCCTTGTTGTTCCAGAAAAACCTTTATTTTCTGACACGGCTTGATTGTTTTCGGCTCCCTAGTAATTTTTCCCCCATGTTTTCCCTCTTCAAACACTATGTTACCCAGGGGGGCCTTGTTTCAAAAGGCAGCTTTTTGACCCTAGCCCGTTTATTTTCCGCTTCTATTTTCATGAGTCCCCCTGACTGTTTCCACTGGGAACTTTGTCCCCCTGCTTTTTTTCAGCGTCTCTCGCTCCTCCAACTACGGATCAGGACGCGTTTTTTTTGGCAGAAACCCAAAAAAACCACCCAAGCGGAGCTCTTGCCTTTCCACGTTCCTCTGGGACGCCAAATAGCCCTTTTTGGCAGTAGACCTGCTCAAAGGCCTTCCTTCAACCCACTCTGCACACGCCGATTTTCTGGGTTTTGCCCAATTCCTTTATTGCCTCCATTGACTCCCCCTTACCTCTTTTTTTCCCTTTTAGTTTTCTCTCCACAAGTCCACCGGACCGAACACACACACACAAACAAAACGTTGAACCTTCAACTTCCTTCTTGTTACCTTGTTGGCGGAATCACAAGGGGGTTTGCAGGGATCTGCAGATTCCCCCCCTTCTGATTTTTGCTGGAACCCAGGGAGTTTCCACTGAACAGGGGGGCAAGCGTTAGGAGAGAACAATCAGCTTTTCTTCTTCTGCGTGTCCCCTTTGCCTATGTTTTCACAAAAAGTGTTTTTGGAAGTGTTTGTGCAGGAATTTAGTTGGTCTGACTTTGCAACTCTTCCTTCCCCTTTTTCTGTTTTTTTTATTGTTTTTCGGTCATTGCGCCACGGCCAAATTTGAACGGTTGGACGTCCCTTCCCACAAGGAATTGGTGTACGGGCTTGTTTCAATACCCCTCGATTTTTTTTTTTTTTTGAAGGGTTTCCTCACCCCAACCTTCCTATGTGGATCTTCTTTTTGCTTTTCCCTGTTCCAATCCTCCATTTTTTTTTTCAAAAGTTTTCTCGAGGGGACCTCCCCTTGTCTTGGGTTTGTTCAGCCTTTCGGGTCGTTCGAACAAATGACCACCCTTTCTGCCCCGTGGGCTTCGGACCTTCCGCCTACAAACATCGGAAGAAAGGGATTCGCTTGTGCACTAAATTTACACCTTCTTTTTGTGGTTTCTCCCACAGCCTGGGCAGTCCTTTATTTTCGTTGCCATCTTGAGGGAACCCTTCTTGAGTGTGTAAACGTCATTTTGGCTTGGCGTGGGTTGGCTGTGTCCTAAACTTTTTCTTTGCATTAAAATTGTACGGCTGGTTTCACACGCTTATTGTGGCTTTTTTTTCTCCCTCAGTATTTTCTTTTTGCATCGTCATTCTTGGCCCGGTTGTTTCGGAAACCCGGTGGTTTTCTGGTCCTTCTGTCGAGTAAATTGCTCGACCTCTAAGGGTAATGGCTACTCTTCCCCCCCACCTTTCCCTTAGTTGAATTGTCCCCAACCGAACAGTTGTAATGCCTTGACCTTGTTTTGCCGTTCTCTGGCGCACCTTGGACTCCCCCCCCTACAACCTGGTCTTTCCCCCCTTACGCTTGAGGTGTCTTGTTCCCTAAGGGGCGGGGTGACGTACCCCTTTCGTCTGTCTCGTTGTTTTGCGTCACTTTTTCCCCAGGTTGGTTTTATTGATAGCTTTTTTTTGTGTTACCTTCCTTTCCCAGACAGTTTCTTTTTAGGCACCCGCCAGGTTTTCCTTCTCCCTAAGTCATCCTGATTCCCTGAAAGTTTTCGGGGTTTTGATATTCCTTTTTCTGTTTTTTCCTTTTGTTTTTCACGTGTCTTATTCCTTCTTGGGGGAAGCCACTATCCTCATTTTATATCAACCTGTATTCTAACAAAAGTGCCCCGTCCGGTTTTTTGTGATCTGTTCCTCTTCAGTTGACCCAAGAAGGCAGGACTGTGGTGACACCCTCTCCACCCCCCCTGAATACAAACCCTTCCCCTTCCTTTCACCCCCCACCAAATTCCCCCCTTTTGTGAGTCACTCACCCTTTCGTTTTTCCACTTCAGTGACCCTGTCTGGCCCCCCTTACACTCTCCTTCCCTCTCTGCACCCATATTCCTTCCCCCAGTGGAAAGGTACACAAATACAAGTCATCTCTACCCATTCCCCCCAATTTAAAAAGGTCCCCCCCCCCCCCCCCAACATCCCTTTTCCCCCCCCAAAAGATCCTTTCTTTTTTTCCCCCTTGGGACTGGCAAACCCCCTCCCCCTGGTCGTTTTTGTTTTTTTTTCCAATGGAACCGTCCTCTTTTCCTCTCCCACTTTTCCCCCTCCCCCTTTTTTTTCCAAGGTCTTTCAAAACTCTTGCGTTCCCTGTTTTTTCCTCCACGTCTTCGAGCTGTTTTGATGTAGGACTGCTATTACTTTTCTCCCCCTTTCAGCCAATTCCCCTTCCCCTGAGTAACCCCCTCTTTTTCGCTTGCATGGTCCCTTCTTTTATCAACAGTTTACTTTAAGGTCTTTGGGGTAATGTCCCCACAGCCCTGTGTTAGTTTCTTGTTTTCCCCGTTTCGTTTGACCTTCGGTTCTCCTCCATTTTTTTCCTCTACCCCACCCCCTTGTGGATTTTCACGCCCGCCCACCTGGGTCCCACCCCAAAACTAGAAACCCTTTTTTCCCCTTCCAACCCCCTGTAAGTGGCCTTTCTCTCTTTTAATTTCTATCCGTTGTTTTCTGTTGTTGAGTTGTTGGAGATGCATTGACAACTTTTTTTTTTTTCTTCTCCAGGTCTTTTCGCTTGTTGTTGCCACCCCCCGTGTTTGGTTATTCCCCGGTTTGTTCCTTCATAACGTTGGGCAGAGTTTATAGTACTCCCCCCGTTTCTTTCCCCCAATTATCAACCCCATTTTCGATTACAATTTGGTCTTCCCGTTCCTCCCAATGTGAAGTTTTCTACCTGGTTTTTTTTTTCTGAATATATTAATGCACCGTACATTCGTTTTCTGGTCCCGTTTTTAGATACGTTTTTGAGTTGTGAGGCTCACCCTCCTCCCCACATCAAACCCTTCTACTTTTCTTCTTTTTTCATTAAGTCTCCTCTACCTTTGACAGACTACTTTTTCGTGGCCTTTCACCTTTCACCCTTTTCTCTTGCCCTGGACGGTTCGGTTTGGGTCCCACTTTTTTGCACTCTTTCCCGTCAGTCTTTCTTCTTTGGTCTCCCCCTGTTTTTTCCCCAGGTACCTTCTGTTCCTCCTTCCCTCTTTTTTCCCTTTGTGTTTTTTGTTTTTGTTCCAACTTGGGTGTTGTCCTGGTTCTCGGTATGCACACCCTTTTTGGATTTTGTTCCCCCCCCTTCTTTTCCCCCCACCTTTTTCCCCTTCCTCTTTGTGGTTTTCATTTTCTTAGTCACGATCCCTGAGTATGGGTGTGTTGCCCTGCCTTCCAAAACTTTGTACCTTTTTCCATTTGGTTCTTCCCCTCCTCCATTGTGGCCTTTTTTGGTGACCCCCTTCCTTGGCCCCATTTTTCTCTTTGCGTTTTTTTTTTTAAAACTTCCTTTGTTGCTTTTTTTTTTCCACTTTCATTTACCGATTTGGCTCACCCATTTTTCTTTCCCAATGGGCCGGTTTCATCAGCCTCTTTTTCTTCTCCGTGCCGTAAAGTCCACACTTCCGTTGTTCACGTGTGACAAAATCCCCCCCCCCCCCCCCAAGTTGACACTCCTTATAACCCCCCCCCCTTCGCACCTTTAATTATTCCTAGGCCATTATATCAACCCCCCCCACCAAAACCCCCTCCTTTTGTCCCTTCCTTTTTTTTAGCAATTGTTCACCACCCGGTACGTCTTCCCATCCCTTTGTCCGTAACCAGTTTTACTCAAACCCCCCTCCCCCAACTTTATTTTTTGGCTCCCCTGTTGTGGTAACGCACCCCTCTTAACTCCCCTCCTTTTACCGAGGTCCTGCCCCTTCCATTGGGCGTCAGGCCCCCCAGTGCCCCCTCCCCAAGATTTTCTTCCCCCTTTCTTACTGTCGATTTCCCCATTCAAGAAGCCCCAAAAAGTCCCTTTGGTTCGTGTCCCCCCCCTTTTTCCTCTCCCCCCCCACTTTTTTCGAATGCTTTTTTCATTACGTAATCACTGGTCTCCAAGTCTTCCCCCTACCCACCAAACGTTTTTCTTTCATTTCTCTTCCAAAAAGGTCCACCCTTTGTTTGGTTTTCTTTCTTCACCAATCCCCACTTTTTTTCCCCCCCTGGATTAATCCCCACCTTGTATTCCTAACTGTACGACCCCTTCCTCAACCAAGTAGATGGCGCCATTTGTTCCCTTCGAAAACTTCCCTTCTCAAGTTTCCCCCTCCCACCTGGCCCCCTTTCCCTTCCAATTGTGTGACATTAAAACCTCCCCCTTCACTGCCTTCCTCCCCCACACCCCCTTTCTTTCTGTTCCCCTTTTTCTTTACTCCCCCCCTCATTCCTTGTTTGGTCCGCTTGTGTGGCCTTGATCTTTTTCAGCCCGTCCCCATTGTGTACTGGCAAGTTCTTCGGCCCGTTTGCCTGGTCCACCCCCCCCCCCCCCCACAGACTGTGGTTTTTTGATGGTTCCCCTAATCTGACCCTTTAAGAAGGGGTGTATTTTTTTTTTTGTCAACCCCCCTTCTGAAGACCCCCCTCGTCATCCCCGCCCTGTTGATTCCGTCTCCCTCAGTCGTTTACAAGCCCCCCCGTCTTGATACCCCAAGTTTCTTTTTTAATCTTTCTTGCCCCACCCCTGGCCTGATTGTCCGTTGTTTTTTTTTTTTGGAACCTGTGCAAGACCCTCCCCCCCCCCCCCACCCACTGAACCCCGTGTGACCGACTCCTTGGCCAAGTGTTCAAAACACCGCTTTCCCCCGAGGAATCCTCCCCCCGTTCCCCCCCCCGTTTTCATATTGATTTATAGCGGACAGGGCCTAGGACCTGATGGGTTTTACGCGATATTACGTTTTTGTATGGCTTGTCCCCTTTTTTTTCGGGCCCCTCCTTTTTTCCTCCCCCAATAGGTCTGTCTTCATAACGCTCTTTTCCCCCAACCCCACCCGGTATTTTTCCCTGCAAGGTTTCAAGCTCCCTCCGTGTTCACATGTTCGGTGGTTTTGAGCGCCCCAAGAGTTTTATGTTCCCTTTTAGTTGATCTTCTAGATCCCTCCTTTAGTACTCCCCCACCCCGAGGGGACGTTTCAGTGGGACAGGAACGTTTTCTTCGAGTATCGTCAGTGTGGCCCACACCCCCACCTCCTACCCATTCGTGTTTTTTTCGAGTTGGTGCCCTTCCCTTCCCCTGTTTTGTTTTGCGGACACATCCCATTTTTTTTGCCCTTACGTCTTTTTTTTCTTGTCCCCTGTCACACTTTCCATCCTTTGCCTTCTACTGTGTTTTGATTTCTTTTTTTTCCTTTTTTTTTTTCACCTCTTTTATGACTTTTTATACTACCCGTTTGATTTCTGTTTTTTAGTCTGTGAGTTGGTGTCCCTCTCTTTCCCCAGAATTCTTTTGTCCCACCCCGCCTTTTTATTATCTCCTCCCGAACGGACTTTCCCCCCTCTTATGGCGGAGGAGAGGGTTTCATGGAAGCCCCTTTCCGCGTGGACTTCATGGTACCAACCCCTATGATTTTTTCATCTTGCTCCAAGTTTTCCTATGTTCCCTCCTCACCCCTCTTCCATTTTTCCTTCCCCCCCCACAGAACCCCCAACCCTTTTTCCCCCAGTCCCCTTTCTTCCTTTCCTTTAGAACCCTTTCGGTGGTCCTTGTGACTCCCTCCTGTTTCTCTTGCTGTTTCCATCCTTTTTAAAAATTTTTTTTTTAACGCCCCCCGCCCCCTTTCCCCCCTTCCTTCCCTTTTTTTTTTTTGGCTCCACCTGACCCTTCCACCCTTAAGAATCTCATCCCACAAAACTTTGTTTCCCCCTTCAATCTCTTTTTCCTTTACCATTCATACTCCTAATTTTTCTCCCCTTTTCTTAGTCTTTTTTTCCCTTCACCCTTTTTTATTGTCCCCCCAAACACAGATCACCAATAATTACTTTCTCTCCTCAATACTTCTTTTTCGTTCTTCCCCTTGCAGCTCTCTTTTTTTCTTGCGTAGGGAGCTGTTTTTCTATGCTCCCCCTTTTTCTGTTTTCCTTTTTGTAGTGTGGTTTGGTGTAAAACTCCTCCTATTTCGGTTGTTTGCTCGATAGCTCAAGGTGTTGTCTTTTTCCAACATGGCCTCTCCATTATCCCCCCCCCCCCTCCTTTTTCCCCCCTCTTTTTTCCCCCCGGCCCCCAAACCCTGGACCCCCCTTCCGCCTCCCCCTATGTTCCTTTTTTTTTTATTGAATGACCGTCCCCCCGATACCCCCCGCCAGTTGTTGCTTATTTTCCTCCTTCTGTTAATTCCTTCTATTTTACGTTTCGTAAGTGATCGTTTCCCCCTTTCAATTTCTTTTGGTAACTTTTTCCATATTTTTCCCCCCCCATTTTGTTTTTGCATATAGTATCCCCCTCCCCCCCATCTCTTTCCCAATTTTTTTTTGAGAAAGTGATACCTCTCTCTTTAAAAGTCTTCTCCTTTTCCAGCGTTTTCCCTTTCCTTAAACCCCTCAATCCTTTTCCCTTTCCTCAATACACCCTTTTACAACTATTTTGATTCTCCTGGGTTGACAGTTTAGGCTGCTTTTCTTGAACCAGGGTTCAATGCTGGACCGCGTTTTTTCTTACCCAATCCAGGCCGCACCCCAATCAATTCAATCCTTGCGAAACCCCGGATCGTAAGTGGCCGCCCCCTTTTGCCCCGGTTATGCTCATGTGACCCCCCATTTTCTTCCCCTCCACCATGATCACCGCCTCCCCTTATGAATGTAAATGACGTATGTGACCTTGGGAGACTTTTTCGCTTGCATATGACCTCTCCTCCTTTTGTCCCCCCCCCCCGTCTGAATCCCGCTTTCGTTTTTCACTCTTTCGACCCTCGTCCTTCGTGCCTTTCTACAACATTCCCGACTTTGCTTCCTTTCGGAACCCCTTCTCCTCTTTCCTTCTTCTTTTTTTTTTTTTTCCCCAGGCCCTTCCCCAATGTCTTTTCCCCCGTTTCCCCCCTTTTTCTGGTATCCATTGCAACCCCCCCCTTTTTTGGAGTTTTTTCCTGGCCTTCGGTTTTTGCTCCCCCCTCCCTCCCCTTATTGAACACTTTTTCCCCATCTCGTTTTTCATTGTACCATTTTCCTTCGGTGTTTTCGAGAGATACTCTTTTGACTCCCTCTCTATTTTCCTCCTTTCCCCCCCCTTTTTTTTGGTTTTTTTTTTTTAGATATCTAACCACCGTCCTTCTATCTCGACTCACAAGTTCGTGACACTTGTTTTTACAATAGACCAGAGATTGCTCTTGTGTTTTTCCCATGAAGGACTGTCTTTTTTCTGTTTAGCCCCTCTGCACCAGAAGACACAACCAAACCGATTGTTCCCTTGGTCTCTCTTGGGAAGGTACCATCAGCCTTTGGGTCAATTTTGGGGAACCTTCAATCTTCTTAGCAACAAAAAGACGTTACATTTTCCACGACCGTCCTTTTTTCATCCTGTCACCAACCTCCCTTCTTCGTTGTGGAAACGGGAGGATTACACGGCGTTTAGTCCAACACTTAGTTCTTAAAAGTTCCGGTCTTCGGTTTTCCCTTTCTGGTGGTCCTTTTGATGTGTCGATCTCCAATCATACAACCTTTTCCTGGCCTTCTCCCACTTTTTCTGATGTGGGTAGAGGTGGACTTGATCAATTTGGTGCAAAATTGGATACCCTTTGCACGTCTCCACCTTTTTTTTACATAACCACATTTTGAGGTCTTTTCACTGAAGTTGCGAACCAAGTGACCATGGGTCCTTTTACTTTTACTTGGGACCTGCTCACCAACCTGAATTTCACGACACGGTTGCACTACTCTGAATTCAAGATTTGTCCTTCTGGGAGGTCTTTTCCGTACTTTTCTGCGTTTTTCGCCCCCTCTTTCCTTGAATTTTGTTTTACAGTTGTCCGACTGCTGCCGTTCTTTTGGTTCGGCACCAAGTGTTTGCCCTTTTTGATCGGCTTTGATTCTTTTCGCCCCCCCCCTGTTCCCCACCTTTCTGGGTACCCACTGGGTTGTTAATTTCATTTGCCCATATATATTACATTTTTTGTGACAATCTACTGATATCTGCCCACACGTTTTAGGTTTCGATACACCGAATGCTTCTTTCCCTTACTTGAATATTTCGTACTTCCCATTCCTCTTCTGGAGTGTATCCTTGTTCAGTTTTTCCTGTCAATTTTTTGACTCTGCCCATGCCCTTTTTGTTCCGAGACCCCAAGTGTTTTTCCGCCAGCGTAGACTTTCGAACCCAAAAATCATCCCTTTACCATTTCAGTTTTCCCAATGTAGCTTTTTTGGCCTCCCACTTTCGCTAATATTTTTCCGAGTCAATCACCGGTTTTCCCTAAAACGCACAAAGTTTTGTGCTTCTCGGCAGTCTGCCTTCCCAAAACTTTAGTTTTCCCCGACCCTTCACCTTTAGGCCTTCTTTTGCTGAGGACTGGACGAGCGTCTTCTGGGACTTTTCTAAGGCGGCGGACCATGTTTTGCCCCGTTTAGACCCACCCCAGTCTCTTGTGCGGTTTCTGGACTTCCCCACTTGTTTTACCCGCGTTTCTCAACACCCCTTTCCTTGTGCTTCCCGAGCACCTTTCCCTCGTCACCGGCCGCTAGTTTTTTTCCCCCTTCCCCGTTCGACTTGTTGTGCTTGTGCCATTTCCCCGTAACCCACACCATTGAGTGCCCACGAGGGTTTTAGGTCCCCCCTACCTCGGCTTAGCAGGTCCATATCATATGTTATTTTTTCAAACGCCTAAATTTTTTTCCGGCCCCCAAGCTTCCCCGAATACCCCACACCCCTTCCGTTTCCTTCCCCTGCGAGTCTCTTATTTTTGCTGGATTTTTTTACCCATATTCTGGTGCCCATTGTCTGTTCTGACTCGACTATTAGAGCGCCGTAATCCCCCAGGTCGGTTTTTTTTTTTTTCCCCCGGGCGCTCCCAGTCTAGGCTTGACACCATAGTAAGGTTCCAGATCCCCTTCTTTCCAGGCCCTGTGTCCCACCTCGCAATTTTCCGACTTTTAGTGTTGCCACCATTGACCTGGCTTTTTAACCCCCTTTAGGTCCACTGCCCCTCTGTGCTCCCTGTCCGGTATCATCCACCCCCGCTCCGACCTTCACACACCAACCATGCCAGGTTGATTATTCTCTCTTTTCGTGAATCCAAGGTGGGTTGTTTTTTTTAGACTTAAATTTAGCCCGGCGTATTGTTTTTTGGTGCGTTTTTTTGACAAGGGATAACTTTCTTGAGAGCACATTCCATATCTTTTGGTTCGGATTCCCAATGCCTTAAACCGTTTTTTGACACACATTGTTTCTTTTTCAAATTTTACTTTTGCCGCACCCGATCGTTCCCTTTCTGGTTGTTGAGGTCTTTTTTTTTAACCCTTAGCGTTGTTCCATTCTTTTGTTTTGCCTGGCCCCCTTTTACCCAGGAAGGTGTTGCATCACTGTGGGTGCTTTTTGGAAGACTTGGGAAGCTTACAATTTTGGATCTATTTGTTTTATCTCGTTTTGTTCCTTGCCGGTTTTTTTCAAAATCCTCCTTCGGGTTTTTTTCGATTTTGCGGCATCCCCCGGTCCTGTTTTTTTTTTTTTGGCACGAGGTTTCGTGGCCACGGATTGGTTGCTTGCCCAAATTTTCCTTTTTGCGGAACCCCTCCTTAATCCAATTGGGACGACAGGGCCTCGCGACACCCTAAATTTTTTTTTCAGTTCAACCGCTGTTTTTTTTAAGGTTTTTTTTGGTGATGTTGTCGTGCATTTTTTTTTGGCTTTGGTGTATGCTTTTTTAAAGGGACGTGTTGGGAAGGGGGGGCGTTTTGTCACTTCTTGCGAACACCATTGGATGCGGACACCCCCCCCGTGGGGGGGGTATTCTTCGTTGATGTTTTCTCAGCTTTTTTAGGTTTTTTGCCTCCCCCCTGAGCCGGTTGGTTTTCCCGGGTACCGCTTTTTGCCGCTTTCCCATAATTAGGTGTTTTCTGGCGATTGTGGATCTTTTATGGAATTGGAAACTTTAAATTCGGGCATGCCGGTTTACTTTTTTGGCAGCCAGTTTTGGCCCTGGGCCGTCCCGCCATTTTTTGCGCTTTTCCCTATGAAACCTTTTTCCGGTTACGTTGTGCGGAAACCACTTTTTTTTTGGTGCGGTGCCAAAAGTCTTGTGTTTCTTCCCCACTTTCAACGGCTTTATGACTGCTGCCGGTAGTTTCTAAAGACCGGTGGGCAGTTCACCGTTTTTCCAGTTGGTTTTTTCCTCTTTCCGAAGGCTAATTTTTTTTTTTCTTGCAAAGTTGAAGTGGGGATATCGGTTTGTGTGGTTGATGTTGGTCACGTCGGACATGTTTGACAGTTCACTCGACGTTTTTCCCCCTTATTCTTCCCTTAGGATACCCCTTTTGGCCCATAAGGTCGGGCGTCTTTTTGAGGTCCCCCCGTTGCCGCAAGGACTCTGGATGAGAGGAACCCAAGCTTCACTTGCAAAATTAAATTCCACCACAAAAATGCACCCGTGCTTTGCTCCCTGACAGTAAACACCTTGTCGTTCCAATAAGGGCCGGGCAAAGACCCCCATGGTCATATGCACCCATCGTCCCTTCTTTTTTTCCCCCTTGGCAAAAAAAAGCCCCATGGTTCATCCCTTACCCTGGTTCCCGCAGGTCACAAAACCCAGCGGCCCCAAGAATAAGGTATCCACGTTTGCTTGAAACGCTTGGTTTTTTTTTCGGTAAACCTGTTTGGCCCTTAATCTGCTTTTTTGACCTTTCCCCGTTTCCCACCCGTCAAAGGTTCTCCGTTTTTTTTTGCGGGCTCAACCGTATCTAATTTCTTGCAGAAATCATCAAGTTTTCCCGTTCCCCTTCCTTTCATCGAATTCCACCGCGGTCTGCCCTTTTCATATGTGAAAGTTCTCCCACAAGTTCGGGCCGGTCAAGCTTTCTTGACCGATTGTTGAATGGTTTGCGACTGTCGTACTAGTGACTTCGTGACTCCTGTTGATGCAGTTGTGCTTTTCCAAAACGGTTTCACTGTCCCAGACCTGGGTTCTTTTTTTTTTTGGTACAACCCCACCCCCCTCGAAACCTTGCATGCTCCTTCAAGGC
>Ga0179593_1400632_pt1 | contig 12611 bp, 18 predicted proteins | sample CZODoug2_1_08_16_FD_185931 | JGI IMG/M metagenome (GOLD analysis project Ga0179593, IMG submission 185931) | Vadose zone soil fungal communities from Angelo Coast Range Reserve, California, USA - CZODoug2_1_08_16fungal (PacBio error correction) | ecosystem: Environmental > Terrestrial > Soil >... | reverse complement strand
CTTTTCTTTCTTCACTGTGAGACCGCAGTCTTTTTTTTTTTCACAAGCCTGTATTCTTCCTCTCGCGTCGAGGGCAGGACATGCTTGCCCCGCCCTTTTTTTTCGGTCAACGCCCCCTAGCCACACCTCCAGACCGCCCCCCTTGAATCCGCCTCTCTTTGAAGGGACGGATGTACAATTCTTCTCTCCCACGATCGACCTCACCGAATTAAAGAGCCTCCCCCCCCCCCCCACTTTTTCCCCCCGACTTTAATTTTTCCCTCCAATTGAAATTGGGAAACAAAAACAAGGTGGCTTTTTCACTTTTGACGGATTACTACCACCCTCACTATTTTGTGAAATTCTGTCCTCCCGGTTCGGTCCCAATACATCCGAAAACGGCGATTGGAGATCGTCTCGTTCCCAACTTTTTTGTTGTTACCAACTTTCCTCTGCCTGCTGTGGTGGATCCCCCAGCTTTTTTTTTGCGCACCCAACGTCTCGAACTCCCCGCGTTGATTAGGAATGTACCATTTTCCCTCCCTTTGCTTCCATGTCGCGCTGTCCCGAAACCGCGTTTCCAGCGTTCAGGGCTCGAAGTTTTAATTTTTTTTCCGTTTTCCCTGGCCCATCAGGATTTGAGACCTACATCCAGCTGTTCTGTATTTCGGGTCCCCGTCGCATTCCCCCCGGTCCCGCCAGTGTATTCCCCCAGTTACGGTGAGAGTCCAGGGCCCTCCAGCTAAGGTGAGTTTGTGGGTTCCCTTTCCCGGATTTGCACTTTCTGTATTTGGTCCCCCAGACCCTTTTAGAGTTCGGAGCTTCTCCATTTTTTTTCCCCCACGATTCGGCAGCCCCCTTGAGGTGGCAACCGCGAGCCCCCCACTTCATCAAGCGTAGTTGATTTCCCCCCCCCCGTTCTCCCAGGCCCCAAACAGGACTGTCCCCCAATTGTTCGTTACTTAGTTGCCCCACGGAGGCCCTTTTTTTTTTTTCCGAGAGGGTGGATCACCCCCACCATTGCTTTTCCAGGCAGACACCCCCACCCGATTTCCCATGGTTTTCGCTCCTTCAATCATGGATCTACCGCTTGAACCGCACACCCCCCCCCTGAAACCCTTCCCCCCTACCCACCCCCCGACCCCTTGAGCCCGAGTCGTTTTCTGAGCATAGGCGGTGATGTTCAGAAACGAAAGGAAAAGCTGAATCCCCCCCACGGAGTGATCGTGTGCGGTAGGTCCGATCTTGCTTGTTGGGATATGGAAACGTTTTCCCTCGTTGTGTTTTTTTTCTTTTTTACGTTCTCCGATGATATAACATAAAAAAGATAGAAACTCTGCCGGTCCTGGAGACCACCCGTTCCCCCTCCCCCCTTCACGGGTGTAGGCCCTCCCCCTGCCTAAGTTTTTCGAACTTTTTTTTTCTTTTTCTTCCCTCGCACAATCTCCAGGCTTAGAACCCAGAAACTCCCTGCTCCCTCTTTTTTTTCCCCCACACGCCGTTTGTGGTGTTTTTGTTATATAATTCCTTCGTTCCTTGCGAAACCTGAGGACCTCGGCTTTTTTTTGACCCAGGTGGAACTCGGAAGTGAATTTTCCCCCCCATTGTACCCCCCAAGATTCACGATCCCTCAGAAGAACGACTCAACTCTTTCCAGGGCGGGTAACCCTTCGAACGTCGCGTTACTTTTTTTCATCTGCGTGGGATTTTGGAAGCGTGTCCCCGTCCCGGGAGATGGCAGGTTCATTGATTTTTTTTTTTTCCACCTCCCAGCGACGCCCCAGCCAGCTTCCTTGTAATGTCCCCTTTTTAGGACGCTACTGACTCACCTTGGTTTTTCCTTTGGAGCGCCATTGGTTTGGACGCGTCTTTTTTTTTTCCTTTTTTTTTTCAATTTTTTCCTCCGTCTTTTTTTCGGCACGCCTCTAGTTAATTATTTTGCACCCCTTCTTTAATTGCGCGTCCCCGCGTCCCCCTCAGTCATGTAGGTATCGTACATCTTTGTCGAGTTTTTGCCACCCCGGGTTTTTTGACCTTGAACACCGTCCCTCCGGCTCCGATCCGTTATGTCCCACCCCCTTCCTCACGGACTACGGAATATTTTTTCATTTCTCACTTCATTTTATTACGGGACCGTCCTTCCGCTGGCCTTTTTGGCGGCAATACTGAAAGCGTTTTGCAGGCCCTCTAACCCCCCGTTGGAACCCATGCCGGCTGTCCCGGAAACGGCTGGTTTTTTTCCATACGGGATATGCTTTCCATGCCCCCCCCCCTCGGCGTCTGAAAACCCCCTTCTTTTTTCCACACTCGCCCTCCCCCCTTTTGCGGTTTTCCCCGAAACAGGCTGCCCCTGCACCCCCGTCAGGATTTTCTCTAACCCCGGTCCCGATGTCCCCGACGATTCTGCCTCCCGCTTGCTGTTCGGCCCGGACTTTGGCCTCCAAGGTCCCGACTTCCCCCCTCCGAAAAACCGCTTTTTTTTCGTCCTCTTGCTTCCCCCCCCCCTGCGGAGTCGTACTCTCCATCTCGCCCCCTACTTCTTTTTCAGACCATTTTTTTCAGTTGCCGCCAGACCTTGCTTTTTTTGTTGTCTACGGCGAACTGGCGTCAACGGCTTTTTTCATTTTATCGCGCTTAGGCACCCCTCCCCATTATAAAGCCCGGTCCCCCCAAGCCGCAAGTCCCTTAACGTCTTTCTGTCCCCGTTTTTGGCTTCAAGGGAAGGGATCCTTTGCCCTTCGACACATTTCCCCCCCATGGTCACATCGCTCCCAAAATTATGTTATTTTCCCCCTCCCCTCCCCCCCGTCACGCAGTAATTAAGGAAAGTGTCCCCCCGGCTTCGGTTGGCCCCAGCCTACCACCCGTCACATCTCGTTGCTTGAACCTGCTTCCGCCATTTATGGACGCGCCCCATTTTTTTAGTGACAACTTTGGTCCCCCCCCTCCCTCTCCCCCCCCTGGCCTCCCCTCCTTGTTAGTTGCGTCCCATGCTTCCTTTAGGTTGCGTCTGAGGAAGGGGTTTCTGCTGTTGGACTCCTTCCGCGTCCAGCTTTGTCTACTTTTTCGGCCATTCATTTGTAATCGTGTTTTTTCCCGACGCCCAAAACCCCTTTTTCACTTTCTTTCCTCCTGATCGGACCCCCCCTGTGCTCCCTAAGGAAGTCAACTTGGAATTTTCGTCATTGTTGATAGGCCCCCCCTGCAATCTTTTACCCCCTTTTGTGTTTAATCTCTCTTCTTTTGCGGGCGCCACCCCCCCTCCCCCAACTTTTTTGCGGGGACAGTTGCACGCGGCCGATTTTCGGCGTGACTTCCCCCATTTGCCTCGGGCGGCGTTTTGGCGTTTTTGCGTTTCCCCCATCTTTTTTTTGCCCCCCTTCTTCCTTCTTCACGTGGCTGCCATTCCTAGGATGAAGGCTGGGGCCCCCCGTAGGTCCCAAGGGCTCCCTTCTCCTCGGCGGCGAGTTTTTCGGATACTGCCCTTTCCCGAGGTCTTTCCTTGTTTCTATTTTTGTGATTGGGGCATGAAGGTTGGCCCAGGTTTTTGTTCAACTCTGCCGTGGCGTCGTCTTTTTTTTCGTTGACCTCCCCTTGCTGCTGTTATTTTTTCAACCCGCTCCCGGCAATGTCTGGTAAGGCCCTTCCCTCCAGACATTCCTTAGACCCTCACGTGTTTGTATCCTTTTGTTTTTTTTCCTTGGTCTCTTTCCTTTCACCCCCTGCTGACCGAAAACATTCCGTGCCCCTTATTTTTTTTCTGGCGGTTTCTTTCCCCCCCCTTTTCTATGGTGATGTGGTGCTAGTCGCGAATCGGCAGTTGACTCCTTTTCCTCCCCCCCCCCTTCTGGGGGCCACTGCCAGTATTTTCGGTTCGCTTTCTTAAATGATGGGTTGCAATCATTGTGTTCGATGGACTCAATGACCTCTCTCCGTGTTTTTAAAGATGACTTTTCAATGTGACTTTTTTTTCGTCTTGCATCGTGCCTGGGTTGAGGGTTTTGCCAACGCATGACTGGGGCCCTCCCCCCCTGTTGTGGCCGGGCCTTTTTTAATGTTTTTTTCTCGGCGTCCCTCGGGTTTTCTCCTTATCTCCTTGGTGGGAGGTGTGAGACCTCCGTATGGCGCATAAGTTTGTTTTTTTTCCCCGCGTTTCTCTTTTTTGCTGACCAACGCATATCCCCATGGCGGGGCCCAAGGTTCCGTTTGTCTCTTCTTTACGGTGCAGCCCGGTTATTCTTTTTTTGAGCAGGCCTGACCCCCCCCTGTTTTTTTTTTTGTCCATTTTCCCTGTTTTGTAAACCACGTCCCAAGAGAATTTTATGATAATTCCCACTGGTGTTTACTCTTCCGGATCCCTGTAAAGGGTTGTTTTTTTTTTGTTCACGCCTCCTTCTCCACCTGTCGAAGTAGTGCCCTTTCCCTCCAACAACCGTTTTGCCCCCCCAGATGTGATTTTTTCCCTACCCTTTTTTTCCCCCATGAGGTGCCCCTGGAGAAGGGCAGGTCAACATGTTTGACTTCCCTCTTTTCCCGGGGAGTTCCCCTATTTTACCTTCCGAACCTCTTCACCCATTGTTGTCGAGGTATACAGTGAAAACAAGGTTTTTTGCAGTGATCTGAGAAGCCGTCCCAATTCCTTTTTGTGTTTTCTGATGGTTGGCAAGTTGGAGTTAACACAACCCCCGTGTTGCCCCCCCATCCCCTCTTTTTCCCTCCCGCCTCAGATCCCAGGTTTTTCTTTTTTGCCCCTGTCCTTCTACTTATCTGGCCAAGTTGCGTTCGGGTTGTTCGTCGTTCGGCTTTTGCTTCTTTTCATGTTTTGGTCGTCCCCTTCTCCTTTTTTTCCTTTCCCAACTTTTTCGAGAATTTCGCATCGCAAACCCCCAAACTCCCCGTATCTTACCTCTTTTTTTTTTTCCCGTTGTCGCTTTGGTTTCACACTTCTGTTGCCCTTTTTGCTGCTGTTTGTTTTTTTCCTTTTCGTCTCGCTTTAGGGTCCGGGGCATAAGGATTTCTTCCCTGGTTTCAAAAACATAATATCTTTCGACTTCCCCCTTTGGCCCCCCCCCCTGGGAGGTGAATGCAGTGTCGCCAGCTTCTTTTCTGTTCTTCATGCCCCCCTCCCGTTCCCTTTCTCATCCTCCCGACGATCAGGGGAGACTCCCTTCGGTTATTGAGGCCTTTTTTCCCCTGAGTTCCTATCTTATGCTTTTCTCTTTTCTCTTCTAGGTAGGATTTCTATTTAGTTTCGGTAATCTTCGTCGCCCCCTTTCTTCTCCTTTCCCGGTATACCGCGGGGGGGGGAGAGTGGGTGATCCATTTTCCTTTTGGCGTGGATTTCTTCATTATCCCGGTTTTCATCCTTATCTTTTTGATCCTACTGGGCTATTGTAACTACTGGATGGGTTTGGTTTTTTTACGGTCGATAAAAAGCATCGTGAAGTTTTGCTTTTTCCCCCCGCAACTGTTTTTTCCTCACGGTTTTTTCCTTTTTTTGCTGGCGCCAGGCCAACGCAACTTGTTACCCCCTTTCACTTTCCCCCCTTGCCCTTTCTCGCTTCGCTGACTGAACACCCCTTTTTCGTTCTTTCTTGTCGTGTCTTCGTGTGTCCTTTATTTTTGAGAGGAACGGAAGTCCTTCCTTCCTTCTTTCTCCTCGTAATCTGAATCTTGTTCCGCGGCCTTTTTTGACTTTCTGAGTTTGAGTTTTCCCCTCCCTTTGCTGTCTTGACGCATGGCTTATGAGCATATCGTTGATTTGGTGCGGTCCTTATGGTGCTCAACAAAGGTTTCTAAAACCCCATAGCTCCGTCCCTTTATTGTCCCTCTTTTTCCGTCTCGATTTCTTTCCCAGGGACCGGCGACGATTGGTAGGGAGTCGTCTCCCCCCCCCCCTTTTCTCCCCATCGCGCCGTTTGGTAATCAATGTGATTTTTCGCCCACTTTTTTTGCATTGCGTTTTTTTGTTTGAATTTCCTTTTGTCCTTCCTGATCTTTCTTTTTGCCGGGAAGCGGAAAGCAGAAGGCCCTCTTTTGCGGCGATGCTGCCTCTTCCTGCGGTGCATTTGCGACCCCTCCCTTACGAGTGCTGCCCCTTTTTGCGTTCCCTCGCCCCCTCGATGGTATACAGGATTTGGTAGTCTCTTTGTTTTTTCTCCTTTTTGCGCGAATCTCTTCCTATCCTCCTACCCCCAATACAGTTTTTTCTTTTTTCTTTTCTTTTTCCCCCTATATTTCCCAAGCTTGCACCTCCCGTTGCCCCTTTTCCAGGAGAGCCCCCTTTCATTCCTGGATCCCCTTCCGGGGGGGTCGAAAGGCTATTCTCCTCGTTGGCCCGCCATTCTCCCCCGCCGGATCGCAACTTCATTCTTTCCGTATCCCCTTTCTTCCGGTTATGCCGCTTGCTACTCCCGAGTCCGTCTGGAGAACCTCTCCTTGATCAACTTCTCACTTTGACCCCCAACGGACCGCCTTGCTTATCCACCCAATGGGGTAGAACCAACCCGTTTTTCTTACATTTTACAGTTTGCCCTGTGCTCGGAAGGACTCAATATTGTAGCCCTTTTTTTCAGGATCCCCTGCGCCAGCGGGTCGCTTCCCCCCCCCTTGACCCCCCGTTTCGAGCCTTTTGTCGGTGTGAGAAACAGATTGGTTTTTTGTTGTTGTTTTTTGATCCCCCCCCCCCATGGCGCGCCCCCCGGCCCGATCATCGGCGGCTAACAAGCCAAAGGCTGCCTTGCCGATTCCCGTCAACGCGTCCCCCCTCTTTTTCAGTTCTGCCGCGGTGAGTCTCCCGAGGTTTTAATCCAGTCCCCTGTTCTTGATACTCCCCGCTTTTTACGGTTACACCCCTGTCCCCTGTACCGACGTTCGAATTCGCGCACATCATTTTTTTTTGAAGTCCCCCCTTCGCTCCCCGTTCTCCCCGTCAGGATTGAACTGAAGGTCTGGGTCCAGGATTGTATTTCTTTTTGGCTTTCCCCTCCTCTTGCTTCACCTTCCCCCCACCTGTGCTGTGGGCGGAAGGAGGACTTTCCTCCGCCTTTGGCGCATTCTCCTGTATTACAACCATTCCCCCGCCTGCTTCGTTAATTAGGTCCCAGGAGGCATCGGCTCTTCACGTTCTTTTTTCTTCCTCTACCGCCACCGACGTCCATTTTTCCAACCCCCCCCCCTCCCCCCCCCCGTCTTTTCTGGCTCCCCCCCGGCCCGCGTCGATTCGCCTTAGGAGGTGCAGCCTTGCGCCTGACCTAACCCGTGCCACCCCTTCAACCCCAATACCAAACTTTCCCTCCCCATACCGATCCCTGCATTTTTTTGGCTTTGAATTGCACCCAGATTTTTTTTTCCCTTTTGCGGCACTGCTCCTTATTTCTTGTCCCTCGCTCGGGTTGTGGAGTTGATGCCTGTTCAGGGAAAAACTGGATTTCCTCTTTTCTTTTTTTTTCAGTGAACACCCGATTCTGTCAACCTCGTGCTTCAACCCATGAATGCACCCGCCCCTCCCCCCTGGTTTGGGGCCTCCCAAGCCCTCCCCTGAGTGCGGTGAACCCCCCGCGCCCCCCCCCTCTGCCTAGGAAACCCAAGTTCTCCACTGTCGACACAAACCCCCCAGCAGATCGTCCCTTTGCCCCCCCCCACGTTTTCAAGGTTGTGATATTTTTTCAGGATTTTGATAATTAGTCCTTTTCTCCCCTCACAGGTGACCATTGTGTTTGTCCCATATTTTCAATATAAGCGACCTTCAGCTTGTAAAACCCTCCTCGGAAAAGACTCAGGATTTCAACCAGGGACACACAGCCACAGGCCCACCAAGTGAAAGGCAAGGTTTCACCAAATTTTTTCAAGCTCTTATGTTTTCGACGGGAGGTGGACCCTTTTCCTTCAGAGGGAGGTTTTGTTTTAATCCTCCCATGTGTTTTTTACCTCTCACTCGGATTGGAATTTTGAATGGTTTCACCCAACTTTCAGCCAGTCAACCAACCATGTACGTCTCTGAGTATTTTTTTCACTTGATTTGACACCCCTTGGTCCCCCTTTTAGAAGTTGCTCAATTTCTGGCGTCTTTTTTTTGTTTGTGACAACCCTTTTGTAATTCAGGTCTTTATTTTTTAATCTCCAGTCCTCGGAACTTTCCCATTCCAATTTTCCTTTTGCTTTTGGCAAAAACTCTTCATGGGGTTCCCTTTCGGGTCTAGTTAGCCCCTTTTTTTGTCTTGTTTTTCAGGTTTTTTTACTTTGCTTTTTTTTTGAAAAAAGCCGAATTTTTTTTTTCGTTTTTTCGTTCGTGGGCCGCCGAATCGGTTAACCACCCCCCCCTTCCCCTTTACTGACCAATCTGTGGGACCAATATCCCCTTCCCTTTAGGCCCCCCTTGGGTCAGTTTATACGGTCTGGTGACGTCTGGCTCCCGAAATGGACCTCTTTTTGTTCTGGCACCCAGCCTCCCCACGGATGAAACAAGGGCTATTTTAGTACGGCTGGACCCCGTCTTTTCAAAGAATTGGGGGTTGGTTGGATGGACTTTCTTTTTTCTCCCCTTCTCCGGGATTTTCCCCAACACCCCCCCCCCCAGGCAAAAAAACCCACAACCACCCCCACACCCCCCTATCGTGTATTAGTTACCTTCTCCTTTTGACAAGTTTCGCCGCCCCCCGGCCCCCACCCCGGCCGCCACGGTTTTTTTTCTTCGAGGTGCGCCGAGTCATTTTTTCAAAAACTGCCTTTTTGCTTGCGCGGTTTTTTTTTGTGTGCCGTTGGTTTGCTTGCAGCCCCCCAGGCCACGCTGACATCCGTTTCACACCCGTTTTCCCCCACCCTTTTTTTTTCTCCCGAAGAGTCTTAATTTTGAGCCCTTTTTCCTTTTTACCCGTCCCGAGCTTTCCCACATCCTTTCCCTTTCTGCCCTTCGGTCCCCTCTCTGCGTAGTTTTTTGTTCGACCGGCATGAAGGGTCCGATTCGGGTCCTTTTTTTTTTTTCTCTTTCTCCCCCCGTTGAGGTGGCCCCCCCCTATTAAATGCCCGCCCCAAAATTCCTGCCTCCCCATCCCGACCTGTTAGGTTCCGTTTTGATTGCGATGGCGCTTCGTTTCCCCGCCACGTTTTATCGCGCCCACGTCAGGGTCTCTATTCTTTCGGTCCCCAGACCCCAAACGTCCCCTCCTGGTTTTTTACATTTCCGGTCTTTGCAACAACCCTGCATCGAGAAACCGTTTTATTTGACACCCCTGTCCCCCGACAATGCTTTTCCCCTTCCGTGTGCCCTTTTCGCGAGCATTTTCGCCCCCCCACATCTGAACCGCCTACGAGTTTCGTTAAGTCCTTCCCGGGGACGGAGGAGCCTCTCGGAAGTTTTTTTTTTTTTTTTTTTTTTTTTTTTTTTTTTTTTTTTTTTTTTTTTTTCTCCTTTTTCGTTCAAGGGCAACGCGGGATGTTCGCTTCGTCGACTACTTGCCCCTTTCTTTCCGGGTTTGAAGACCCGTCCCGCCTCCCCCTCTTCCCCTTTTTTTCTTTCCTCAACTATACGGAACTGTTCGTGGTGCCCTTCACCTTTGCCCCGCCATAGTTTATCAATAGGGTGCTCTGTTTTTTTTTTTTTTCGACACAAGCATAGTCTCCTTAAATTTCCCCCCCCCTTCTAGCGTTCGTTGTTTTTTTTTTTGAGTTTAGCGTTTTCTTTACCATACTACCAGGATAAAACTTTTTACGGATGAAACATGTAACCCGCCTTGGGAAATAGATGAAGCCATTGAACTCTTCTGTGTTTGAGGGTTGGTTGGGGTTTTTTGGTTCTCCACCGTTTTTCAATGCTTTTTTTTCTTGTTTTTCTACCTTTTCTGGACCCAGCGACCATCCTAGCTTTTGATCTTTTCCCACTGGCGGGACCTTCCTCCTTCGGACCTCGCTTGGTGGTGCATTTCCTTGTAAGAAAAGTTTGGTTCCTTGGTCCTTCCCTTTTTCGGTGTGTCACGTGATGCTTCCCTATGTTTCTTACTTTTTTCTTGTAAGGTGTTTAGAACCTTGCCGCGGGTTCGGCTTCCCCCAAAAGCTCCCGGAACCTTTCTTGCTTGTTACGGGGGAGGCCTGTCTCTCCAAGTAGTGATCCCGTGGTCGCTCGTATTTTATTGCCCTTTGTTTTCTGCTAGACGGCTGTAGTCCCCCCCGTTGCAGACCCGGACTTCGAGGATCTTTGGTGTTCCCGGAGGATTCTCTTTGTGGTTTTTGCGATTTCCCGATTCACTAAAAAAAAGTATCCACCATTTTGACCACAGTTTTCAGGCCTTTTCCGGCAACGAGTCGCCGGCTGACTGCTCTGCTTGATTCTGACTCATCTGCGGTTGCTGATTTTTTGATGTTGCATCCCCGTTTTGTGCCGGCAGTCTGAATTTTGCCTTCCCCCTGTAATTGCGGGTTTTAGCCGAGGGCACTTGTTGGCCTTTATGTTGCAGTCCCACTTTCGGGCGCGCATGAGAGGCGTTTTGCACAATGATCTTTTCGGTCCTCCTTCTCGCATTTTTATAGCTTTTGTTCGCCCCCTTGGGTGCAACGGCCCCTATTGTTCCGCTCCACCGCTTTTTTTTTTTTTTTGCTTTCGATTTTGTTTTTTGTTTAACAAACGTTTATACTCCCCCCCTCGTTTGGGGCAAGGTTCCCTATAGGCCCCTTACTTTGGTGTACAGAAGTTTGTATCCCTTTTGGTTCGGTCCCCCCCTTCGACACCAATTTCGTTTTTCCCCGTCCCCAGGCCCTAAGTCGATCCTTTTCCGCCGTTCAACAACAGGGAACCATCTCTTGATATTTCTTGTTTTGCCCACTTTGGTGAAGGTGTTTTTTCAGTTTCCCGAAGGCCTCCGCTTCGACGTTTCCTTCAGGCCGTTTTTTCACGGAACAACGTTGCCCTCCCCCCCAGATGACGAGCCCCCCTAGCCCCAAGGAGGTCTCTGAAGTTCGCTGGTAAGCACCAGGGGACCTGGGCGATTACCCGTGCAGCGACAGCCAGTATCAAAGTCCTCAACCCCCGCCCCTGGCCAAACGTGGGTGTGTCCCCCCGTTTAACCCGTTCTTTTGCTTGTATTCGTCCGGCAACCGGAACCCTCCCCCCCCTTTTGATGTGGATTGTGTGTGATCTTTCCCCCCCATGGCCCTTGCCTTCACCTTTTTTTCACATCCGGACAGATTTGTTCCCCTCTAAGTATTTTTACTAAGGTTTGTAGGACGTTTACAGGAATTATAAGGTTCCACCCTTCTTAGCCTGGCGGAAGTATTTACGGTCGCCCCGATTGGTCATGTTGACTTGAAATTAGTGATTTTTACACTACATTTTAGACGAATCACCATGGTTACCCAAACCACGTGTTCCTTACACACTCTCAACTGGGGTTGTGGTCACACCTTTCGGGACTCCCGTGATGAGGTGGGGTGTCTTTCCTGCGCTTCGGGTTCCCTGTGGACCGGGAGTTGGCCACCCACATTTCGCTGTTCACGTCCACCGTTGGCTAGGCTGGGTCTCGGGCGCGGTGTTGGGGCCGATGTTTTGATTTTCCCTGAGCCTCGCGAAAACCCCCGTGACCTGCTGACTCTAACCCCAAACCCCCTCCCGTACCCAGTTGCCCCGAGACCATCCCTTCCGTGATTGATTACATAGTTTCTGCTTCAAGGACCTGATTTCTTTTCTCTCTCTTTGTTCTGGTTTTTTCTCATTTTTTTTTCCGTTTCTTCAGTCGCTCCCGGCCGAATTTTTTGCGGAGCATACCCCTGGTCCCCTTTTTTTTTCGTTTTTATTTTTTTGCCATGTTGACCAGTTTCTGGTGTGGGGAATCTTTTCAAGCTTTCTCCGTCCTCGATGTTCCCTTTTCTAAGAAAATTTTTGGTTTATCTGTTGGTTCTTCTCCGGTCGAGAGAACAATATATGAGTGGCCTAGCGTGTCACGTCGTTTGCATCCCCCTCCTTCTTTTATGGGAATACTCTGAAGAACTCTCCCTTTCTGTGCCCCTTCCCCAATCATGCTTTTTTTTTTTTTTTGTTTTTTTTTTTTTTCCGCTGTCGTTTTTTTTATTTGCCCCCTTCCTGTTGTTTATGCTCGGGGGATTTGATGGAAACTTTGTGCATTCTTCGGCCGGAATGTAGTCCCACTGAGAGATTTTCTTCGTAATCCCTCTGCATAGGAGTGGCGGAGGTATTTTCCTCCCGGTGGCGGTTCTGCCTTCAGGGCAGGTGCTTCGCGATTTTCTCCGGGAACTGTCTTCCCCCCCTTGTTCCATTCCCCCACCAGCCTTCGCTAAGCTTCCCTTTGGGAAACAACCCTTTTTTGTAATGGTGCTTGGATTTCCCTGTCCCCCCTTCCTAAACCTAGGGGGTTAGGTATTCAATCTTCACACTTCGCGGCCCCTGTTGTTTTTTTTTTTCCATCCATTGCTGATCGAAATGATTTGAGGCCATTGTTTTTTTTGCGGGCCAGCGCGGCGAAAGGTGCTGTTCATTTTGCCGGCCCAGTCCCCCGGCCCCACGTGAGTTGAGAATCGTCAGTTGATATGTTTGGGGATTCAGTCGGTCCATAGCTTCAAGAAGCTCTCCTGATCCTTGTGCTTTTTTTTCTTTACGTTTTTGTAACTGTTGTCACCGATTTTTT
>Ga0179593_1377122_pt1 | contig 12611 bp, 10 predicted proteins | sample CZODoug2_1_08_16_FD_185931 | JGI IMG/M metagenome (GOLD analysis project Ga0179593, IMG submission 185931) | Vadose zone soil fungal communities from Angelo Coast Range Reserve, California, USA - CZODoug2_1_08_16fungal (PacBio error correction) | ecosystem: Environmental > Terrestrial > Soil >... | reverse complement strand
CCAAACGGAAAAAGTTTATAATCAACTCCTTTGAGTTCCGGGCCCTTCGCAACCCGTTTTGTAAAACGGAGTCCCCCCGTTAAATAAGACCATCCCCCCGGAATTCGGACGCCGCTCCCCTATGGGATGGAGTTCTTTCTTCACGAATCACCGCATTTCGTTTTGACTCACCCCGTGGCCAGGGACTCATAATTGTTTCTGGCTCCCCGTTCATCAAGCAGTGCAGGGCCTCTGTGCGCGGTTCGCCCATGCCTCCGAGTTCCTCCTGTCCAACTCACGAGAAATAGATGATACAATTAAATTATTTTCATGTTTTTCCTCTCGGACGATTTCGCTCCACATAAGAGTTTTCTTCTCTCTGGCTTCAGTATCTCATTGTATTTTTATGAGGTTTCTCAGCCCACTTGACCCTTTCTCTGACCCAGGGCCTCCCGAGGAGCTTGACCAGTTTCCGTGGCTCCCCCCCCCCTAGTATCCTTCTTCTTTCCCTTCAAGTGATCCCCGTAAGTCTTTTTTTGTGGTGTTGATTCCCCCGTTTAGTTCTTCTTCTTACCTTTTTGGACCGCCCGGTTCCCTTGTTGAGATTGGAAGAACTCCACCACCTCCCGTCCCTGGCGACGTAGCACGTAATAGACAGCTTCCCCCCCCCCCCTGTTCCAAGGCGTCTTAACTTCTTCTCCCCCTTGGAGACTTGGTGACCCTTTTTTTTTTCCTCTGTCGTAGTCCCCTTTTTCTCTGCCCCCATTTGAGTCCCCATGGCCCCTTCCCCCCTTCCCTCCTGCTAAAGGCGGGTACAAGCGTAGGCCCCCAGGAATGTGCCCCCCAGGACGGCCCTATGCTTTCTGTTTTGTCGGCCGTCGAGCGATGCCCCTAAGAATTCACCTCCGCCCCTGACGCCAGAACCCATCTCCACGTTATTTTTTACCCCTTTTCCCTTGTTCGTCCGGGTTCCTCTTGGTTTGCCTGCTTTCTGGCTTCAGCTGCCTTGTTTTTGGCTATCTCCTGGCTTTTCGCTCGTTTAAATTTTTTTCTCTCCCTCACATGAGGCCTCCTCCTCTTATCTTTCGATATGCTCCACCTCACCTTACACTCTTGTTAGATGTTTTTGAGACGGAAGGTCGGACTTGCGAGTCGCCTTTTGTGTTTCGTGCGAACATTTACTTGTGTTTTCACTCAAAATTTCAGGCTTTCGTTCCCAGCCTTTCCTGCATCTCCGTGCGTAAACTGACAGTCGCTCGCTAGGTTCCTAACTCCTCCTTTTCCCGCGATACCCCCGTTGCTCCTGCGTTCATACTGTTCATTTTTGCTTTCGGCCTTTTAGTCAAGTGTTCTTATGCCAAGTTTTCGCCCTTTCGAGCCCTCTCATGCGACTTTCCTCCCAGCCTTCCCAACATCCCTTGTGTTCAGCAGGACGGTCCGTTTTATTATTGATGTCGTAAGCTTTTGTTATTTTTTTTCCCGCCGTCTTTTTTTTTTCCCATGACTCTGCCACTTTTCTCTTTTTTTCTCCTGTTTTTTTCAGCATCACCGACCTTCTAGACTTACCTGAGTCCGGCCCCTTACCGCGAAATTTCTTTGAAAGGATAACGTCCTCGCTGGAGCTTTTTTTACCATGATCATGTTTTTCCCCCTCGATCCGGCCTCGATGGTTTTATTCTTCTCTCTTAATGTTCTCGCCCAAGTTTTTTTCCCTCTGTCCTCTTTTTTTTGGCTTTGACCCCCGCGAACGGAATTAGCCCCCCTAGCCCCACATCAGTTGACCCCTCTTTTTTATCCCTCCCCCTTCTTTTTTCGTGATTTAGCCATCCTGTTTTTTTCAGCCGACACAAAGTCCCTGTGGTTTCATGCAATTCCACTAGGGCCGTTTCTTTTCCCTTATTTTTTTCGGACCATTCGGCACTTTCCTCCGACCAACGAGGCCCTGATGGTCTATGTAACCCCGTCTTCGCCAACGTTTTCCCCCTTCTCAGAGTCCCCGACTTAACTTTCTGTGATGCTCGACTTTTCTTTTATTGCTTTTTTATTTTGTTGAACACCCCGTTTTAATCGCACCCCCTCTTTTTCATCCTGTCTCTTGCCACCGCTTCCACTGATTCTCCTTGAACCTGTGTGTTTTTTCCTCCGTTTCCCCGCGGAGTTTTTCAGAATTTGATTTTTCTTACGATGTAAGTCCCCCACCTTCCATTCCTCTTCCTTCCGACCAGCTCGCTTTCCTCTGTGTCTTTCTTGAAAGATTATCTAAATTTGATTTTTTTCACGCGCTGGGATTTCCCCTGCTTTTCTTTTGCACTACCCTTTTCCACCCGATTTTTCTGGTCTCTCCCCCCCTCCTCCCATCCACCCCCTAATGGCTTTCCACCCCTATTCGATTGACCCCCTTTTTTAGGGCTCGCACATTCTCGTGAATGCCTTGCAATTTTCACGACCCCCCAGCACTGCTCCCCTTCCCCGTCTTCAAATTGGCCGTTCGCTCATTATGTCGCTTATGAAGACTCCAACCCTCCTTTATTTTTTCCAAGCCTGCCCGTAGCATACCTACTTATTCACCCTAGATAAGGCACTCTTGAGTGCCCCTCCCATTTTTTACTCGATGCCCCTACAAAACATTCGCGTCCTGTTTTCCTGGTCTTGGAGACATGTCTCGTTTTTTCCCTCCCGACAGCTTCTTCTGGGAACTACCAACTCCCAACTATTTCGCTGATCCACCTTTTTTTTTCTGTCCCTTCCCCCCCCTCTCAATAAAACAAAACCTTCTCGAGCGTCATCCTCTTTTTGACAGGTATAATCCGGCGGAAAGTACTGGTCTTCTCCCTCTGGCCAGAAACGTGAATTTCTCCAACCTCGTTTTTCACATATGATGTTTTTAATCTGGTTCCTCTCCGAGGATTGCCTTCTCCAAGAAGACCGCGGCGATCCCGCCCGGCTCAGCATCTTTGACCCGAGTAAACTTTTCCCATGGTATTGTTTGACCACCGGATGATCATTTCACTTTTTCCTCCTTTTTAACTACATCCTGCCTGATTCTGCCACTTCCCCCCCCCCCCTTTCACCGCCTTTTTTCTTTATTTTTTTCTAACTCTGAACTCGTGCCTCCTTATCCAATCTTGAGGACTGCTCCCAACCGTTTCCAACCCTTAGAGAATCTCCTCGCATATTGGCAATGCTGCGCGTTTCGCCCACTTAGAATTTGAAGTTATCCCCCCTGTTTCGCCCCCTCAGTATCCCCCCCTGTTGAGGATTATCCTCGAGGTCTTATGAGTAGGGCCGACTTCGTCCGCCGCTCCGCGTAGTGATTTTAGGGTTCTTCTTTTTTTTCCCTCCCCCCCTTTGATTCGTGGCAAGCCTTCTTTGGATAGTGGGGGCACCGGTGGGTTTGGTCATTTCCTGTTTTCTCCAAGTCCTTCATTTTTTGTTGTTTCTCGCTCTTCAGAGCCCCAAGGTTCCCTCTTACTTTTCGCGAAGCACCGCCGTTCGTGAAATCATTTGGCCCCTCTATTTCCCTCCGTCCCCCTTTCTTTCGTGATTGCTTACATTCCTTTCAGCTATTCCCCCAATTTTATCCTGTTTCAACCTTAAACTTCCCACCTTGTTTTCCCCCCTTCCAACCCCAAATTTTCCCTGTCCCGGTACATTTCAAATAGCCTGGAAGCTGGCACCCCCGATTTTTTCTTCTCCGGAAAACCTCTGAATTCTTCTTTCCTTGGGCCCTTTTCCCCCTTCCGTCCTGCTTTGCTCCCTTTTTTTCCTTCTCCACCTTAGTTCTTCAGCAGGATTGAGTTGTTTTGCTAATCATGCCAAGACTCCCCTTCTTTGATTCTATTTTGTACTTCCCTCGATTTTCCGTGGGAGTCGGGATTCTTTTGAGCACGTTTCCTCCCTCGAACCCCCCAACTTCCCCTGAAGGACCTTCTGTTCTTTCTTTCCCTCCCCCTTTTTCGTGTTTAGTGCATTTCGTTCTGAGCTCGTCCTTTCCTTTTATGAGTTGAATCTAGAGCTCTCGTCCTCGGTTTCTGTTTCATTTTTTTTTTTTCCCCTTTCTTTCTTTCAACGTGCGATTTCGGCCCACTTTTTACAAATGTCTTTCCAACGTATATAGTTCTTTCCCTACTTTGTTTGTTTCTTATCTCTCACCCCGGGAGCACTCTCCCAATGGTGAATTGAATCACTTCGAGTGACGTTTGGGCCATTAGCACGTTTCCCCTCCCAACCCCCATCCTTCGCCCCACACCTTCATCCCTCACACCTCTCCGCAATTGAAGCAGCTAGATGGGATCTCCTTTAAAGTTCAAGAAGAATGACGTCCACGTTCTCTCTTTTGCTATCCCCCACCCCGACTCCTTCGCATGAACTTTTTCTGCCCTTTCCCCATCCTTTTGTACCCTTTTTGAGTGATGCCTTCCCCTCCTTCCATTTTTAAGAGTTGACCCCCCCTTATTCCCCCCCCCGGACATTTTCAGCTCCCCTTTTATAGCCTGACAAGATACCGTTTCTGACCTTCCCCCAGCTGTCCAAATCTCCCGAGTTTAGCTACGGGCGCCCGCAAGCGATGTCGAAGATTTCTGAACAAGACTTCTCCTCCTCACACTTTTTAACTTCTTTCCCATGACGGAAGCCAGTTTGATTTTATTAGAACGGGAGTATTCCAACTACTTTTTCCCCCTTCCTCCCCCTGGCCTCTTCAAAGGGCCGTCGGCCATGTTTTCGGTGAGGTTGAGTTAGATTCCTGAACTTTTTATTTTAGTGAAGGCCCTCTAAAGTCCCCTGACCTGAGTTTTCCTTCTCGCCCTTCCCCCGCCTTCTGAAACGGCGTTGCCAAGTCCCTGGACGCGGCTCTTTTGCCTTCTTCTCCCCCCCAGATCCGTTTCTCTAAAATTATTGCCCCCAACCTTTCCCCTTCCCCATTCACTGTCCTCTGCTTCTGCAGCGCTGCTTAAAAGGTCCTTGACTTAAACAAGATCACTGCCCCCCCCCCTCTCTTTCTGGGACGGTTCCGAGCGGCAGACGGCTGGTCACCCCTTCACTATCAACCCCCTCCCCTTTTTAAGTTCCCTTTCCACACCGCGGGTTCATGTCATTGGCAGGCGCAGTGAGTCTGTTTTCTTCCCTCCCTCCATGCTTATTCCCCACTTTTTTTACGTGACCTTCTAGGAGTTTCCCTTTAGCATGTGTGTTTTAGACTGCAATGCCTTTTCACTAGATTAGTGCTCGACCCCCCCTTTTCCCCCCCTCTTTACCCCTTTTACTTACTGATCATGCCTTGTCTGACCGCGGGTCGAGCAGTGTTATGGCCCCCCTTCCCCTTTATTTTCAAACTTTTTTCCCCCCCCCCCCTTTTTTTCTTCCGCAGCAGGGCCTAGGGAACATTTTGACTCCCTCTATGTTTTCTGGGGCCGACCTCCTCCTTGTCCTCCCCTTCCCCAGTTACTACCCGCGGATATTTTAATTGGTTTAGCGTGGTAGGCCTGACCCCTGGACGTCTACCCCGCTCTAGGGCCCCACTTTCCCCAGCCCCCCCCGGCCGGTTGAATAAACAGTTCGAATTACCTCCTCTCTTCTGGTATGTTGAGAGACGGGTGACCTCCTCTTTCCGTTTGTCCCTTCCTTCGTCACTTCCCTTCCCTCCGTACCCGCGGTCGCTTAGAAGCAGAGAGGACGCAGAAAACAGATTTCCAAAACCGGTCAATCTGTTCCAACCTGGTAGTCACGTCTTCTGCTCTTTTTACTGTTAGTCGGTCAGCTTAGTTTTTTGCGAGGGGTGACTCGTCCCCGATGTTTGATTTTCCCTCCCTCCCCCTTGAAACGCTGTGGTCGGGGTGGCGGCACGAGCCCTACCTTGACCCAGGATTTTTTTCCCCCCCTTTCTCTTCTGTTACTCCCCCCTCTTTTAGCACTTCGCCCCTAAGATGAACTGTCCCACACCATTTTTTTTCGTGTCTCCCCACCAAATCCCCATTTCTTCAAGTTCTCTTATCTCCCCTTTGACGTTACGATGACCATATTTCTCCACTGAGAGAGGGCAAAATGCGGTTCCCCCCCCTCCTCCCCGCCCCGACCCTAGTCCTTCTTCCCGAGACTCTTCCCAACTAACTAGAGGGGTTTTGAGGAGTTTTTCCTGTGGCTCCCCCCGAGTCCTCCCTGCTTTTTCCCTTTGCCTCACTAGTCCTCGTCACACTCTTCTCTAACTTATTCTCCCCTTCTAACCTTTTTTTTGTGTGAAGGAGTGGAGATCGTGGTCTCTTGACAGCGTCGATTCTTTTGCCACCCCATTACATTTCTACTTCCGCCTCCCCCCTTACCCCTTTTGCCTTCTCTGACGGCCCCCCAGCGTATCGTTCGCTCTAAAATAGTGGCCGTCACGCTTTTGAACCCCCTGATGGATTATAGGCAGTCCCCAGCTGGTCATCGACTTCACTGATCTTCCCCCTCCCGACTTTTGGCCCATCTGGCCTTGTTTCATCACCAGGTTAGCAGGTCTCTATATTGAAGATGCACCCGCAATCCTCTCTTTCCCCTCCGACCTTTTGGAAACTTTTCTGCTTCCTTCCCATGTGGCCGCGGTGAGCCCCCCTACCCACTCTCGAAAATCTTTCCCCCTTGTTTCTCCTCCCTAGACTCCCTTCTAAGATCAAATCGAGCATCATCGACTGACCATGCGCCCCGTAAGCAATTTCCTTGAAGAGTTAGAATTTCGCGTAAGGGGCGTGATTTGGATCACGTTATCTTGGTTCTGCCTCTCCCATTCTGCTCTCTCCGGGCTCAACAGAAGGAAAATTTCACAGTCGCACGATTAGCCTCCCCCCCCCCCCCCCCCCCCCCCCACCCCCCCCCCCCCCCCCCCCCCCCCCCCCCCCCCCCCCCCACCCCCCCCCCCCCCCCCCCCCCCCCCTTCCCAAGAACTCCCCAACAATGCCTGATGATTGGCCGGATGTTGATGGAACTCTTGCTCCTTTCCTAGACTACAGTTGAGTCTTCCCTCCCACAGATGGCCTACCAACCATTTGAGCTTGCCATTTTTTTTTTTTGATTGAGTTAGTATGTTTTTCTAAACCTTCTCCGTCCCCGTTCCGTTGCTTTTTACACCTCGGGAGATTGATGACCCCTTTTTGCCTTAATATTTCCCCATGGGTTTGGTGTAACAGTATTTGTCCTTTTTCCCTTTTCCTTCCAAATCCCCCTCCCCCCCCCTTCTCTTCTCCCCCTTCCTTTTCCCCCCGCGAATATCACCCTCACTAGAACGTGATTACGCACCTTCTACCCTCCTTGCATTCATCCTACTCTTTTCAGTTTACTGATGGGTTTAACCCTAGGGTCATATAATACTTTTTTCCCCGGTTGAATTATTTCCCCTGCATCTTCGTCCTCCCTCCCCCCAGGCCTCGGACCGCTGGAGGCACGCGATGTAGATCGAACGAATCCAATCTTTTTTCGATCTTTTCCCCCTCTCTTTTTCCCAGCCCCCCTCGGTATCTTCTTCGCGATCGCTCGGCCCTTCCCTGACTTCTCCCAGTGAGGTCTGGTTTATTGGGGGAGCGTTCCATCCCCTCCGCCTATGGAAAAATTCGGGGATTTTACTGTGCACTGTTGCTGTGATATTATTTTGACTTGACAACTAAGATCTTTTGTTGCTTTCACTCGCTGCCAGAAAATATTTGATCTCCTTGTCGATTGGATCCACCTACGGAGAGAATGCAGAGCCTTTCCATACACTAGACGTTCGCGACGCCCTGCTTTTCTCGCAGCGTATATATGTAAGCGAGGTCGCCCTTAGTGGACGCTAGGAGTAAGCGGAATGCGCTTTGGATAGGTCTTCTAACCCCTCTCTTCCATGTGAAGTCCGGGATTCACCGTAAGCCTTACAAGTGGGTGTATACCCCCCACGGTGTCGTATTTGCCAGGGAGGCCACTGATTAGTGACCAAGAGTCCGTCCCAAGCTTTTAAGAGTTCAGGGTCTTTCTAGCCCCCAAACTTAATTCTAGCGGGGCACTCTCCGATTTTTCCTCCCCGGTATCCCCCTGATCGCGGTTCACGCCGTGTGCTGCCTTATCCGGCTTTAGATTAGACCACTTAGTCTTACTGACCTGACATTCCTCCGATCCTTTTTTTCCTCTTGCTCCCCTTTTCTCTGTCGGGCTCTGGGACTGTAAGGCGTTTTTCCGACGGCACATGGCGAGACCTCCCCTCACTTCCCTTTACAATGCAATCGAGAATGACCCCACGTCGTTCTCGTCTTCTTTGACCCTGTCCTCGCTTACGAACATGATATTCTTGCATTCTAAACGGTGCTCCCCAGATATTCCGTTTTATTGCTGCGTGAATGCCTCGGCACTGTGTATTTTTTTCTCTCTGATTTTTTGATGGTATTTGTGGTTTCCGTTTAAGCGTTTTCTCACTTTCTCTCCCCCTCCGGCCATCCAATTTGAAGGATACCTCTACTCTATTTTGTTTGATTTTTTTTATCACCCACACCGGGAAAAGAAATTTTTTTGTTGACCCCCTTTCATTCCCCTCTAGACCGACCCACCCTTGAAACGGTTAACTCTTTAGCAACCCCTCCCCCTCCATCCCCCCTCCCCCCCGACATTGGACGTTCCTTCATTTTGAGAGCGTAAAATCACGGCCCGGACAGGCAGAGCCTTTGGCAGATTTCTTTTCCCTTGGTGTCGGCTTAATCAAGCAGAGGCCATCGTCCTAGGCGGGTTTTACACGCCCACTTTTTTTCGCTTCATCACTGGACCCCAACCCCCAACCGATGACCATGACCGACTCCTGCCCTGGTGATCAATACGATTTTTTGATGTTAAGTCTGTCCTTTATCCCCCAGCCACCTCCCGCGGGTATAGTCCCTTTGGCAGCCAGGTACGTGGCCCACCTTGTCTGCACGACGCTTATTGATTTCAGCACCCCCTTCCCGTCCATGCCCCTTTAAGACAGATAGATTCCGTTTTGATATGAGAGTTTGCCAGATGACACAGTGAAAGCTTCTTTAGAATGCTCATCGGGCTTGACAGAGTCCCGATTTCGGTCCCCTTCTTTTTTTGGTGATGCACCTTTTTTATTTTTTACTCGTTTGGCCCCCCCGTTCCATTCAAACTATGGGATCCCGGTTCTTTCTCTTCCTTCCCGCTTAGTAACTGTCTACTAGTGTACTATGATCTTCCCCCCTTAAGTGCCTCCTTTGTAAATTTCGATGGTCCTGATGGCTTTGAGCTAGCCACACGATTTCAGGAACCCCCCTGATTTTCCACAACCCATTTTGTTCCCCCCCCCCTTCACTGAGACTCCCTTTCCCACTTGCAGCGATAAACCGAGTCTCCCACCAGGAATCCCCACCAGATCCCCTGACTTTTACTTTGCTGGAGAGTGAAGCTTCTTCCGGCTTCTGCCCTATAATCCCATCACACTCGGTTTAAAACTTTTTTTGCCAGCAGCATGTGCTTCAGGTAAATCGCCCTGATTTGATTCCTATTTATGGCTATTCTCTCTTTTGCCTGATTCCTTAAGTTTTCCCACCTCCCCCCTTTCCACCGTGGATCACAAATCCTCCAATGATGTCAATTTTACACTTATATGTTCACAGCCCGCCCCTTGCGTGTCATGATGGAATACCCCCGTTCCCCTTTTTCGTTGATGGATTGTGGCCCAGTTAATCCCTGATCCAACCCTCGGTTTTTTCCAACTCAAGACCTCCCCTTCGTTTTCGCTGACCGACCGCGTCCGATTCGTGGCAGTACTTTCTCTCTCCTCGCCAGATCACTGGTCCCCTCCATCTGTCAATTATCCTGCTGGTTCTCCATCGTGAGGACTGCCCAGGTGCCCATCGAAGGGGCTTTCCAAATCCCCCTGAAGAAATACTTTTTATCTGACCCATACGGAGTCTTTTTCTGATGGATTAATTATTGTAGGGCCCGTAGACTTGGACTTTTCCCACTTCCTTCCCTCGCCGATCCTAGCCTGAAGGCAAATCCTACGTCTAGCGGCCCCGGCTTTTCCAGCCCTGTTGAAGGATACTTTCCCTCAGCTTTATGTCCTTTTTGTTCTCCTTGCCGTCGTGATGTGACGTTCGAGGGTAGTCCTTTTGACTCCAGTTCCTTTTCCCCCCCTCTTTTTTTTTCGCGTTTTACCTTTTCGCTTCATACCGCCCACAGTTTCATACGCCCGTCACCGCGGAGCAAGAGTTTAAATTTTTTCTCAGGTTTTTGTCCCAGTCATTTTCACATCAATTTTCTTTTTCAGAAAATTTACCCCTACCTCCAGTTTGCGGACCTAAAGCTTTTGGCCCACTTGCTTGTCTCCCTTTGATGTTAGATGTTCCCATGTCTTCCACGCTAATACCCTAGGAACAGCCTTAAGACCCGGGGGCCCCCCAGGGCGGTTGGTGAACCAGAGTCCCGACCTCACGATTTGTTGAAGGAGCTTTTGAGTTTTCCCGCTTGTCCGACGGAAACCACTGAGGGAGCGAGCGTCTTATTTACTGCAATAATGATGGTTTTTTGAACGGGGTCCCCCTCCCCTGACTCTTTTTCTGCAGCACTTTCCTGCCACGTCTTCTCTCTTTCCTTTCACTCGTTTGTTTGAGAGACCCTTCTAATATCAGTTTAATGACAGGGTCAGATTTCCTTTTTTTCCCCCCCAAATCCCCCATCCTTCATCTCTACCTCTCCTCTTTAGTTTCGCTGAAAGAGTCTCGGTGCTTCCAAGTTTTATTGTGTTTAATTGCATTCCTTGGTGTAATTTCCCTGTATCTTACTCTGGTTATCCCTCCCCGTATATCACTCCCCCTGACCCCAACTTTTGTTTTCCAACCCCTGTCGGTTTTCTCGGTCTCCAGCGTGAGCACTCTCTTATACCTTGACTTCCATTCTCTCAACCTTTCGCGTTTGCTACTGTAGCCTTACGACCGCAAACCTAAAGCCCTTCCAGTGATTCTAGGAGCTACCCCCCCCTCATCCTTTCCCCCGCGACTGTTTTTCATCTCCTGACAGACGCCCGCGTCCTTCGTTAAGAGTGCAAAATCACCACCCTTTTGTACTTTCCCCCCTTCTTCTTCTTTTTGAGAAAGTATCGTTCTGCTGCCAATGTCCAGTATTCTGCGCAGTGTCCAAGACGTTCCATGTTCTACTTATCGGCTTCCCCGGCCTTTCCACCCCTTTCGCCCCAGTAATTAAATCAAAACAGAGATTTAGCATGACTATCTGATATTTTCAGGCCCTTTTGCCTTTCCCTTTCACCTAGTTTTTTTCGTCCTGGTCATTCCTACCCCCCCTGAGTTTGAACTGAACCGGATTTATTGCCCCCAGCCATTATGCTTCTTTCGCTTTCTCTTTCTATCCTTTTTTAGCGGGTCTCCTGAAGCGGTCTCCCGCCGTTTGCTTCACCCCTTGCAGAAGCTCTAGCCTCATGCGCTCCTCCATTTATTTTTCCCCCCCTTTTTTTGCCTCATTAATTTCCAGAAGCAAGTCCAGCCCTCTCTCTTTTTCCCGCTCAAATTCATGATCAAGGCTCACGAGTCTTCCTCCCCCCTTTTCACTCGTGTCAACTTCCTCCATTCAGATGCATTCCGATGAGGGCTTTACTGCTCCCCCTTCAGGGTGAATCCAGAAGAGACAATTGGCCAGCTGACCAGTCCTTCCCCCCTCGTGCGCATGCCTCTTCACCTGGCCCTCCATCGCTGTTCTGCCGTCTTGAAAGGACTCAATGCGGGCTGTATCTTTTTCCTAGATTGTTAAGAGAGTATTGGTTCGCTCGTCCGCTACCCTCCCCCCTCAGCACCCCCCCCGGTCTTTCTCCATTTCCATTGTTGAGTCCATCCGACGCTGGTAACATTAAGGTGTACGGCAACCTGTTGGTCGTGCACTTTCCAATAAGTGGTTTACTCTAACTACTCTTTTTCCCTAGAACCGTTGCATTTTATTGACTTTTCCCAATACTCCTTTTCCCCTGAGTTTCCGAATTTTTTCCAGAATTTCCGACCCCCAGTTTCCGTCGCCCCTTACGCTTATTATGATAGAGTTACATTAACTACTTTTTACATTGCCTTACTCCAAATACACCTACCACTTTTTGAATAAAAACCCCTTTTTCTTCCTTTTCATTTTCCCTACTCCCTCCTGCAACCTGAGCCTTTGCCCAGATTTGGAATACGCCCTAAAATTACTACTGGACATCTTGTCCTGGTCATTTTTCCTTGTAATTTGTTCTGCGTCCCTCTCGGGATTAAGGGCTGGTCAATGCAGAGGCTCATGCAACGTTCTTTTTTTTTTCTTTCCTGTTCCCGCGCTTTCCCCCCTGTCTTCGGTCTTTCTCCCGGGTTTGCAAAGCGTTACGCGTGAAGTGTCCCTTATAGGCACCTTTTCGTCTCTTCACTTTCGTCTTCCCTTTACCCCATCTTATGCTTTCTGAATTCTCCCCCCCCCGTTGCTCGTCGCCTCCCGCTGGACCGGTGCCGCGGCGCATGCCCTCGTTTTTCCCACTTTGCTAGTCTAAAATCCCCCGCTGCGTCCACTTTCCTGGATCGTTTGTTCTTTCACGTTATGGATGTTTTTCCTACACTTCGTCCGTGCCACTTGAATGTGAGCTTCTTCTTCTTACCAGCTTCTGTTTCTGGTTCCTT
>Ga0179593_1346306_pt1 | contig 12611 bp, 24 predicted proteins | sample CZODoug2_1_08_16_FD_185931 | JGI IMG/M metagenome (GOLD analysis project Ga0179593, IMG submission 185931) | Vadose zone soil fungal communities from Angelo Coast Range Reserve, California, USA - CZODoug2_1_08_16fungal (PacBio error correction) | ecosystem: Environmental > Terrestrial > Soil >... | reverse complement strand
GTGGTGTGGTGTTCTTCTTTTCTTTTCCACTGTTCTGGCAGACATCTGAGTGGTCTCTTGGAAGCTTTGCAGAATTTTTTGTCCCATGTTGTTGCCAACAAGATGGCTTCCTGTACCTCCAGATTCCCCCCTTCTTCAAAACTTGCAGAAGATCATTTCCTTCCTTGGTTCAGTGGTCTTTTCTGTTTTCAGTATCTTGTTTTTTCCTAATGGTTTTTCTATAGAGGACATATGAATGTATTTACCAAGACCCTTCCCCCCAGGTTGTTTCCTTTTTTTTTTTGTGAGCCTTTTTGCCCCCCCCCTACTCTGGCCTTTCTCCACACTCTCCCCCTTTCAGAATTCCTTTTACCCACCAAAATCTCCCCCTGCCTGTTTTCTGTTAGGAAGGGGTTTCCCCCCAAATCTTCCAAAGTGCCGTTTTCTATCTTTGCTTTCCTATGACCCTTCTGTTCACACTTTTTATGTTTTTCTTTCTTTTGGTGCTTGAAGTTTTTTTTTTTTCCAACATTCCGTAACACCAGCAAGTGACACCCCTCTGAGTAATTTTCTTTCAGAGTCAGAGTGTATTTCTGCCCCCCTTTAGTATGTCCCCCTCAATGGACATGGGTGTCTCCTTTTGTCTGACTCCTCCCCACTTCCCAGTTTCTGGTTGAATCTGTCTCCCATGGGACGTGTTCCCTGGCAATTGGGCGTTGGTTGCGTCTCGATGTTGGTGTTTGGTTTTTCTTTTTTTTTTTTTTTTCCCACTCTGGAGCTTCTTTTTCTCTGGTTGTTTTTAGATTGTGAGGTTGTTTGGTTTGATTTTTTTGCCAGGTGGAGTTTGTATTGGTTCAATTTGGAGGTCAACAGATTGTTTTTCTTGTTTTTTCCCTGCTGGTCAGTTACTTACCTATTGTGGTTGTCCTGTTTTTTGAGGATCCCACTTTTTACAGTGTTTAAGGTTTTTTTGAGGCAGTCTGTTGATCTTTATTTCAGTTTTCCCTCGGATGTTGTGTGAATTCTTTTTTTCTGTCTCTTCCTTCTATCATGTCCCCCCCCAAAATCTGGGTCCCCTTTGCCATCTTTCTGTTTTCCATCTGTTTGACTTTTTTATAGCCTTCCGACTTTTTTTGCCTGTTGGACCCGTACATTCAATCATTTCCTGCAGGACTTGATTAACATCTTTCTCCCTGGTTTGTACACCCTTGTCCATTAATTTGACATCCCCCCAAACCCCCCCCCCCCACCCCCCAGTTTTTTCACCACAAACTGTTCACCCTTCTTCTTTTCCCATGTTTGGAAAGTGACTTCATTGTTCTTTTGTGTGTTTGTACAATGCTCCTTCCCCAATAAGCTTCTTGAGATACCTCCAGGTTTTGTTTGCTTCTGGTTTGTTTAACCAGTGAGGCCTTTGTTATCTTTTTTTGTCCCCCCCTTATTTTTCATTTTTTTCCCTTTGGATCCCATGGAACCCAGTATTAACTTGTTAGTTTCTTTTTCTTTTTTCCCATTTCATCTCCCCTCAGCTTGTTCTTTCTGTTTGCTCTATTACCAGCCTTCCTGTGCCTTTCTTGCCTTTGTATGGCTCTAATCCCATTTGTCAAGTGCACGATTTCTTGAACTCATTGCCATTGCTCCCCTCACCCCATTTTTTCTTCTTTTTTAATTTTTTTTTTTTTGTCATTGTTCCAGTCCGCCTCCTTTTTCCCTTGCAATGCAGAGTGAAGGTTTTTCTTTTCTTTCTTTTTTTTGGTCCCCCCCTTCCACTTGTTGGACTTCTTTTTTTTTTTGATAATTACCCACAAACATGGCCCTTCCCTTTTTCCCCTGATGTGTTTCATGGATTTTGTTCCCTTTAGCTTCACCTTTTTTCCAGTTTTTCCCCCCCCCACTTGTTTGGGAGCTTTTTAGTCCATTGATTGTGGGGACTTGTTTTTTTCCTTTCATCTCCAGTACGGCAAAGCCCCCCCGTCTTTTTTTTTGGTGCAGGCTTTGGATTAGTTTTCTCCCAATCCCCCTTTCCAGTGCCATGTCATTGGCATGTAGTGTTTGTTTCATTTTCCCTGATTAGTTTCATTCCCCAAATCTCTTTTGCTCCCTGCTTCGTGGCCCCCTTTTCAAGTGGTGGTGGAAACGTTTTCCCGCGTCCTTTCCACCACATACTGGCACAGTGCAGTCCCCCCCCCAGGAGTTTTCTTCCATTTTGGTGCTAGTTTGTGGCTTTAGCAGTTGACCTTCCCTGACCCTGTCTCAATCACTGCTCCTCTCTTTTCTTTTTGTCTCCTTCTTGTTTTTTTCCGTAACCAGTTTTGATTCTAAGTATCTTTTGGTCTTTTTTTGGAAAAGTTTAGTACTCTAGTTTTCCCCCAATTTTCTGTTTCTTTTCATGAAATGGTTCTAACTGTATCTTTACCTGTCCTAATTCTTTTTTGGTTTTTTTTGCTCTCCCCCCCTTTCTTATAGAGTTTTTTGTAGTTTCTCCATCCCCCAACGTTTTGTGATTGAGTAATGTTTTGTTTTTTGACGTGGTCCTGAGTTTTTTATTCCATTCTAATTCTGGTATAGTTTTCTTCCTTTTCTCTGCTGTGTTCTTTGCCTTGCTTTTTTTCGTTTCCCCCCCCCCTTTTTGGAGGGCAGGCTTTCTTTCTTTTCTTTACCTTTTTCCCGTTTTTAAACCGAAACTTCATTTATCATCCCCCCCCCCTTTTTTCCTTTGTTTTCACTCCTGACTTTGTTTTCATGTTTTTTTTGGCGTTTACATGGTGGATGCTTTTTTTGATAGTTGTGTAGCATCTTTGTGCACTCTCTTGTTTTTAGGTGCAGCTTTTACCCTTTTTTTTTTTCTCTTTTTTATTTTGTCAAGTCCTGGGTTCAGATTGTTTGCCTTGTTTCACAATTCCCCTGAGCATCTTCCCCCCTGTTTTACCCCCCCACAAAGTACTGTAAACTTTGTTGTGTGTTTCCCTGCTCATTTGCCCTTGCCCAAACCTTCCCATACGGCTTTTGTCCAAGTAAAGTGGAACCAGTCTTTTTGCCTCTCTTCCCTCCTCCCTCTGTTTTTTTTGTTTCTGTTTTCACCTCGTGGAGATTCACTTCCACTCTGGACCCCGTTTGATGCTGGACTGTTTTGTTCTTGTGCAAATGACCAGGTCCCTCCCTTCTTCTTAATACTTTGTTCCCCATTTTGATCAGTAGTGAACCAAAAGTTTGGGACAAAGTCATTCATCTCCCACTTTCTTCCCTTCCCAGCATAGGAACACAACATTTGTCCGGAGGGTCTGCAACCTTCCCAAGAGGTTGACACCCCCCTGATGCTCATCCCCGGATCCACTCAGCACCCCCCCCCATCCCATTCCCACACCCACCCCCCTCCCTTACCCTTCACTTTTGTGAACCAAATCCCTGGATGAAATAATTTGTAGTTTTTTTTTAAGCTTACCCCTTTTTGAGAGGACCGGCACCATCACCCCCCAGGCACAATGTTCCTCTCCTGTAAAGGACTCGCCTGCAAGGCAAGCATCTTCCCCTTCTTCCTAGTTAGGTTTATCCACTATCCACCCCCAAGTCTACTTCTTGCTTTGCTTTGGCAGACTCTTTTTCCCCTTCACCCCCAGATCCTCCAAACATTTGCCCTTTATTATCCAACTACAAACCCCTTCTCTCTTCCTCTATAGCCCCCCACCATCATTCATTCAAGGCTTTTTTTTTTTTTTCAGTTTTCCTCTCCTCTTTTCTGACCCCCCATTCATTTCAATTCCCATCCAACACGTCACTTTTATTTACTTCGCGACTTTTCCCCCACTCACCACATTCTTATCGTCTCTTCTTACCCCCGCTTTTTTCCCCCCCTTTCCTTACTGATTCGATTTTATCCCCTTTCCTGTAGATTCATATTCCCACTCTTTCCTCACTAGCCAACAATTTTTTGTACTTACTGGTGGCATCACTGTGCCTGTCCTGCTTTGTCTTTTTCCACATTCCCCCCTTTTTTCAACTTGGCTTCTTATGTCCCCCTTATGATTTTGGTGTCCCCTTTAATTTCATGTCTTTTCCAAAAACAGTGCTACTTTTCTTTGCACAAATGTGAATTAGGTCACTGGCCTGACTTTTGCTACCCCCCCCCTTTTTCAAACCTGCACCCCAATTTGTTTGGAGCCTTTGGTTGTTTCAAGTTCTTTATTTCCAAACCCCCTTTCCCCACATCATCCTCTAGAGACTCCACCATTTTTACCACCTGTACCCTTTTCTTAAGTACCCCCACTTTTCCAATCATTTGGTCGGACCCCCTTCCTGATTCGTTTTTTGCTGATAACCCACCCCTAATTCAAAATTGTGGTCCCCTGTTACAAACGTCCAACTTAGACCCCTTCTCTTTCTTAGTCCAAACCTCCTCTTTGGTTCACTTTTTCACCAAATTGCAAAAACCACCAAACCCTCCCAGACTGAAGGACAAAGTTTCTTTTTTCCTTCATGTCCCCAATTTTTCTGTCTCATCCTTTCATGACAATTTGATTCACAAATTGGCTCATCCCGTCATTGAAACACCTTCCACTGTTCAGCCATGGTTGGGATGGTTGTGTGTTGACTTCACCCTCCCTGCAATCTCTCTTTCCTGTTTTTCCGTCCTGCCCAATCTACAGGTTTTCCTTTCATTTGGTCCATTGTCTATTGCCTCTCTTGCAGGTTATCCACACGATTCTCCACTTTTTTGTTTTCTGGGACAGTTTTTCCCAATTCCCTCTTTGTCACACCAAAAGAGACCCATGATGTTACCTTCCCTCCATCTCTCCGTTATGGGATGGAGCGATGTCCAACACAAACAACTCCCTTTTTGCTTGGGGAAGGTCAAGTCCATCTTTCATGTTCTCCCCTGTTGCCTCCTTCATTTGGACCTTCTATTGGTTACCACAACTGTTCTGTTCAGACCAACACAATGGTAAACCCTTCAGTTTTTCATCTCCGACCTTCTTTCTTCCCTCCTTGTCTCTCAGGATACTTCTCTCATCCCGCCAAAACCACCATTCTTATAACCACCCCCACCCATCCCACCAATCCGCTGATGTTCGCCCCCTCCAGGGGGGGGGTCCGATATTTCCTAGAGCAGTTGTCCCCCCCTTTTCACCATCTTATGCATATTTTTTTTTTCCCAACCCCCTCCGAGTCCCCTGACTCCTCCCCTTTATGTCACCAAGGGCCACTCCAGAACAAATCTACCCTCTTTGTTCAAGGTACTCCCTCCACGTTTTCCCCTTCCTACCCTTTTCCCTTCCCCCCCCAGGAATCTCTTTTCAAACCCACCCTTCACCCACATACCCTTTCCCAAACCCACTTTCCTTTCTCCATCTTTCTCCCCCAAAATAACACACCACCATCTGATCCCTGTCCTCTACTTCCCCTGGCCTTGGGATTCCTAGAGCCCCTTTCCCCCCCACCTTCTTGTTGCCCGTGGTGGAGCGTCCTGTCAAATATCCATTCTTTTCATTTGGGACTTTGCTTTTCCGATCTTTTCCCTTGATGCTTCCCCTGCCTTTTCCTGTCTGTTTTTTTCTGGATATGGTTGTTACTTTTGTCATTTATTTTTAAGCCCACCTCCCCTAAGGCTGAATTTTCCAACTTCCCCCCCTCTTTCAGATTGGGAAACTTCCGTCTCCTTTTCTTCAAATCCCCCTCTCTTATTGGTCCAACTTGTTTTTGGGGGGGAGATGTTCCTTCACGAACCCTCACAGGCAAATTTTGCATATTTTTTTTTTTTCCCTTAAAAAAAGGCCCTTCTTCTGCTGGACTGTTTCTAGTGATTCCCCCCCCGTCCCCGAGTCTTCGGCCCACCCACCTTCTTTTTTTTTCCCACAGTCGGCCCTTGGTCTTTTCAAACAATTTTTTTGCACTCACATTTCCTTTTGCTTTCTTTAGTATTTCGAACATGTTTTTGCCCCCCTTCTTCCCCCCCATTTTTTCTCAATTTTCTTTTTCCATCTTCGCTCCCTTTTCCCAATGGTTTCTTTTGGAGGAGGAGCTTTACCACCATTTTCCGTGCCAGTTGAAGCAAAACATTGGTGGTTTATGTTTGTGCTTTCCTACAGTTTTTCACTCATGCTTTTTCCTCGTGCACCTCTGCCAGACCAATGGACCAACCCCTTCAGTGTTCCCCAACTCTCACCAATCTCTCCCTCTCTCGTGTTTGTTTTTTGAGATTGAGACTTTTGGGTTTTTTGGTGGTGGATTTTTTTTTCCATTGTTCTGGCAGCTTTTGCTCAATCCTCTCGTTTCCCTTTCTTGAGCTTGCAGACCAATATTTCTGTTTCCCTTTTTTCTTTCAAAAACTTTGCTGTACCCATGTACTCCCTCCCCCTAATCCCCCATGGCTTCTTCCTCCGGAGTCTTCTTTTGTAGTAATTGTCTGTGTTCGAGTTCCAATAATTGGTTTTCCTCTCTTCTTCTTGAATGTTTTGCCACCTTCCCTCCGTGCGTCACAGGGGTTGAGTTGCTGAATCCTTTGTCTACCTTCCGGTCCCTCTTAACCCAGACTGCATCAGCAACTTCCTTTTTTTCCTAAACACACTATCCCCCCCTTGCGTTTGTTCTTCGTAATTTTCAAACATCTTGCCCCCTTTTTTTTCTTCTTCTTTTGTCATTTCCTTTTGACAGGCCTTTTCCCCCCCTTCTTGCAATGGGATTTTTCTGGGTTTCGCAAATTTTCTTTTTTCCTCAATGCCCCCAGTCCACCCCAGCAAGGTCCCCCTTCTCTCCCCTTCGTAGGACATTATCTATATTCAGATTTTCTTCTCCTAAGCCTAAGGGTGGCTTTTCCGAAATGGAGTTTTTTTTGAGATTGTGTATGTTCATTATCCCCCCCCACCCCCAGGAGGTTGCCTCTTTTTTAATAGGACTAATGCAGGGGGAGGTTCGCGTTTTTTTTTTTTTCCTTTCCTTGTGTTGTTGTGGATGGTCTTGCCCCTTCTGGAGCTAGTGTCTCTTGTGAGTGTGTTTTTTGGAGATTTTCTGTGTGGTGCCCCTGTGAATGTGACAGATCTTGTCCTCTGTGATTTTGGTGTCTGATCTCTGATGGTGTGCCCTGGAGGGGAGTGTCTACTTCCCCCTCCCTCTCTTGATGTGTGGGGTATTCCAACTGGTACAGAAGTGTTGAGGCTTTTTGTTATGGCTATGTCTGTTTTTCTTTTGTAGTCTTTTTTATAAACAGGTTTTTTTTGAGTTTTATCTGACATCTCCATGCCCCCCTCTATGGCATACTTTCCCATCTGCCTGTTGGCAGGCTGGTGGCAATTTGTTTTTTTTTTCTCCCTTTTTTCTTCTTTTTCCTTTATACCATTGTAGGATTTTCTCTCATCACCCTTCTCCCCCTCCCTTGTTTTTTTTTCTATGGCAAACCTTTTTTTCTTCAACCAGGGTGTTTCCCCAACTTGCCCCCCTTCTTCCACCCGCCTTTTCCCAATTGAAGTTCCCCTTGCCATTTGTTTCGCAAACATGGCCTTCTTTCCCCTTTTTTTTTTTGTGGGGACAATAATTCTTCCTCCTTTCCCCCCCCTACTGTGATGTCGATACATACAGGTTCTTTTTGTTTTCCCCAGGTTTTGTGTGGTCTTTCCCCCAGTGTGAGCACGCGGTTAGACCTTTCTCTCCCGAATCATGTTTTTTGGCCATGATCCCCACTTTTGGAAACCAGTTTTAACTGGTTATCTGTCCTTCTGTTTAAAACAGTTGGCAGTTCATTTCCAGATCACGATGCATTTTTTTTTTCTTTTCCTCTCATTCCCATTTTCTTTGTCTTGTGGCTGTTCGTTCTGCTCCCTTCTCTTTCCCCCTTGTCAATTCATTTCTATTGTTTCCCTCCTGGACATTGAATCCTCCAAAATTTTTTTTTTCCTCTGAGGTTTTAATTTTCATTGGTCCCTTTTCAATCCTTATTCCTTGTTTGCCAGGTCATCTGCATTTCTCCCTTTGTGTTTCTTTCTTTTTTTGAGTTTACAATCAAATTTTTTCCTGGTGTCTATCATCCAAACAACCCCCCCCTTTCCCCCAACCGTTTGCTCTCTCCACCCCACTATTTTTTTCCTGGATGTCCTTTGAGATTTTTTTCACCCCCTACCCCCTTGTTTTTGTAGGCTCTTATCGTATTGTTTTTTTTTTCAATTTTTTTTTTTTTCCTGCCTCTTTCCCCAGCTCCCTTCACAAGTTTTTCACAGATTGGTTTTTCTTTGACAGCCAAGTTTTCCTTCCAGTGTTTACTGTTTCCTTTGTTTGACTTTGACCTCGTACTCCTTAGTGTCGTTGCCACCTTTTACTTGTGTTCATAGCTGATTCAAGTGTCAATTGGTGTTGGGCTCCTTACTTTTTGATTACTTGCAGGCAGTTTCAGTGATTAACTCACATTTGTGAAAGTGCATGTTCTTTTTTGGCCTAGTGATTGACATCCTTTCATCTTAACTCTTTCCTTCCTGTCTAAAATTTTGTAAGTTTCTTTCCTTTGGTTTTTTTTCTCCTCCTGTTTTTTTTTAAGTCAATCCCCCTTGACCCTCTTTCTGTTTTGGAGTTTTTTTTGACCCCTTTTTTCTATTACTCTTTAAAAAAAAAGTGACTTGTTTCTTTTTTTGATGAATGTTCCAAACTCCCTTACCACCTCCCTTTTTGTCCCCCTCTTTTTTGTTTTTTCTCCTTCTCCTGGGATAGAGGGGTTTGTAGTTTCTATCCATGTTTGTTGAGTTAGTTGTGTTTTTCCCGTTGCTACTTTCAGTCTTTCCCTTCAAAATCACTTGCCTTTTTTGGATCTTTCTATTCCTCTTATTCCCAATTTTTTTCCTCTTCCCTTTCCTTTGTGGCTTCTTCCTTTTCCAGTAAGCAGTCCTTTTGACCTGTGTGATTGGTTTTCCCCTTTTCTCCCTTGGTTTCACTTCCTCCACCCCCCCCTTCTTGCATGCTTTTTTTTTCCCATGGGCCTGGGTTTTCCCGAAGTGTGCCCCCCCAGTGGTACTGATCCTTTTTTTGAGTTTACTTTGGGTCTGCTTCTTTTTGTGATAGGTCTAGACCTCTGGTCTTCTTCTTTCCAAACCTTGAAGTTTCTTGTGAAGCCCTTCTGACCCCCCTTGTTTTTCTTCTGTGTTAAGGTCTTCATATTGATTGCTTTCCACACCCTTGTCACTTTAGTATTCCCACTTTGCCCCCACCCCCAGTGGATTGTCCTCCTACCGGCGTCCACCCCGATCATTGGGGGAATGTACCCACACCCAAAATCATCCAGCCCTTGGTACAGAGTGAAGTATTCTTCTTCTTTTCCCTCCTCTTTTTTTTTTTGTTTTATTTGCTTCGCGTTATACTTCAACACTTGGGGTTTTTCACCCTGTGGATGAAGGAACTTTTGGTTTTGTTCAATGGCAAACGTGCATATTCCCCACCCGTGTCGTGGGATTCCAACTTTCATTTTGGGGTTAACATTTTATGGCTCCGTGACCATGTTGGCCACTTTGGGACAAGGATCATTCTCCCCGTGCCATTCCATCCCTAAGAGCCCCCCCCCAAAATGGTTCATCAATGGGCTGCCCCCCCCGCTGGTTGAAACCCCTCAGTGGCGGCCAACACTATCACCCCCTTCCCCCCTCAAGCATTCAACCCCCCCTTTCCCACCAAAAGTCCCCCATTTACCATCCTGTCCATTCTTGTTTCAACTTTTCCACCCCAGGTCATTTGATGAATCCCGCCCCGCCATTGTTTTGAATCCCAAACACATTTTGGAAGAGGGACCCAGTTTTTCCCCCACCACCCCGTGCAAAAGCTTCCTCTCACTGTCCCCCTTGACTTCCCCAGCATTTGCCCAAATATTTTCTCCCCCTTAGCTTTCCAGTTCGATGGCTTAGGATTTCTCACATTGCCCCACCCAGGCTTCCCTATGATTTGGACTGAAGACTTTTTGACGTTCAATTCACCCCCCTTCTCCTTACCTCACCCCCAACATTTGAAGTCCCCTACAACCAACGACAAACCCCTCTATATCCCTTTTTTATGAGCCCACACAAACACCATCACTTTCTTCCCTCTTTTTTCTTAGTTGAATATCACTATTTTCGACCTTTTTCCAACCGGACCCAGCCCACACCGTCCTTTTTATTTCTTTTTCACGAGTACTGACCTTTTTTTTTCCAACCAACGCCACCAATGCTCGTCGTCCGGTCTTAGGGCCACCCCCCCCCCCCCTCTTCCTACCCCCCTCCCCTCTAGACTTGCCAGATATTACATTTCTTTTAGCCAGTTCACTTTTTTCTCTTCCTCTTTTCATTTCCCACCTTAGCCAACAAACTGGGCTTTTTCCTTTCCTGGTTTCATAACTGTTGCCTGCCCTGCTGGCCTTCTTTTCCCCAAATTACCCTCCAACCCTTTCCCCCCTTCCCTCCGCTTTTCCTTACAGGCGGATTGGCGTCCCCTTCCTTTTTTTCCTTTGTACCTATGTTCCCCGCTACATGACATTTCCTTTTTAATTCCCATTGACTTTGTCTCCCCACCCCGTCAATCTCTGAACCCCCCCCCCTTTCTGTATCTTTCTAGTGTTCCCTCGGCTTTCCAACCCCCCTTTTCCCCCACATCCTTTTATTTTTTTCCGAGCCTCCCCCCACCCCCCCCTTTGGGTCACCCAACTGTTTTAACCTTTCTCTCAAAGGCCATTTTCCAATTTTTCCTCCCATTTTCATTTTGGTTTGTCTCCCCCCAGTCCTTTTTCCATTTTGTTTGTATGTATCACACCAAGCTTTTCAATGTGAAGCCCCACCCCCAAACAACCCCACCAAAAACATCCCTTCGACACTTCTTTTCATTCCCTTGACCTTCTTCAACAGCCTTTTCTTTTTCCCCCTTGCAATGTGCCAAAATTTTCCCCCCTCCTTCTGAGGACCAAAGGTTTCTGGTCCTTTCCTGTTCCTTCCCACATTAGTTTCATTTACCTTCTGGCATTGACACATGTTCTTCCACCTTTGTAGCATGAAGTCCCCATTTCCCCTGGCCCCCAGCAGTAGTGGTATGTGCTCAGAGGCCCAAGAACTTATACTGATTCTTATCACACTGGCAATGTTTTCCCACGAAGCAATCTAACCACTTTCCCTTTTTTGGTCAGTGTATCGGTTTGGGGCATGATGCATGTTCCAACCTATTTCCCATGTTCTCCACTGGGACGACCCCCTTCATGCATTTTGACAACACGAAACCTCCTTCATCTCATCTCAGAAGTATGGCTGATCTCTCTTATTTCCCCCCCCCCCCCCCACCAAAAAGACACAGAGGCCCTTCCTTTTTTGGCTTAACCCTCGAAATGGCATATTACGTTCCCGTCTTTTGTTACAAACAGGTGGATGGTTTCAAACCCCCTTTTCCACCCTGTCCGTTCATTTTCCATATCAGTGAAATTCTCTCCTTTCAGTTGCTCTCCCTTCCCTGGTATCCTCAAACATCCTGATCTTATTAATCTACCACCTTCCCACTCCTTGACCCCCTCCCTCTTGACTTCAGTATTGCCCGCCTTCTTTAGGGGGCTTGCCTTCTCCTTCCTAGCCTCCTAGTCTGACACATTATCACCCCATCTCACTGTTCTCTGATTGCCAACAACCATAACAGTAGGTTCAGCTCCTCCACTTTCTTTAACCTTCTTCCCCCTCCCCGGGACCATCATGACACCATGAGTCAGTAGGCAACCTCCATTTCCCAAATCTGATACCCCCTTCTGTACCTTCCCGACTGCCCATTCTTGTCTTACCCCTCCCAGTAACCAACTCCATCCACCCCCTTTCTCCCCATCACTCAATCTGTTAACTTCCCCCTCCACCCCCCCACAGTAATCCCCCCCCCTTCACAATTCTTCCCTTTCGTGTTGTCCCCTTACGGAGACGATTCCCCCCCCCTTGGTTGCGTGGTGGAGGGCTTTTCAGACCACTTCTCCCCCCAATTCTTTGAACTTCTTTCTGCTGTGCCCAGTTATCATTTTCCTCTTGCCTATTCCTTTTGCCTCTCTTTATCTTGGACCTTGGTGGTGGTTTACTGGACTTTCTTTTTAGACACACTTACAAGCAGTACCCCCAATTTGTAAACCTCTTTCGAGGTTGGTTTTCCCCCCCCCTGGCCTGGTTCAAGGAGTGAACCCCCCCTTTCTTCCCCCTCCCTGTCATGGGCGATTGTTTCCCCTTCTCCGCACCCACCTCACCCCCCTCCCATTTGCAGGTAAATGGTTGTTTTCAACTTTTTTTCCCAACAAAAGGAAATTCTTGCTGCTTTTTTGTGCTCTGTATACAATGCCAACCTTGTTCTTTTTTCCCCTTTTTCCTAAAACCGCTGTGCCTGGAGTGGCCTCCTTTTCGGTCCTGTGCCCCTGATTGAATGGCTTATTAGCCCATTCTTGTTTTCCCTTTTCTGCACTTCAAATGACTTCCCCCCCTTTCCCATTTTCCCCATGATCGATTTTTTCTAAGAAAGTGTCTGGAGGGGGAAATTGACTTTCCTGTTTCCAGTGCTTATGTTTTTTCTCCCAAACAACCCCCTGTTCCAGTCCTTCGGCACCAGCTCAGTCCCACTTCCCATGTTTTTTTGTCCTTTCTTTGCCCAGCACAATGGCAAAAAAGCCCTCCCCCCCAACTCTCCCC
>Ga0179593_1272503_pt1 | contig 12611 bp, 17 predicted proteins | sample CZODoug2_1_08_16_FD_185931 | JGI IMG/M metagenome (GOLD analysis project Ga0179593, IMG submission 185931) | Vadose zone soil fungal communities from Angelo Coast Range Reserve, California, USA - CZODoug2_1_08_16fungal (PacBio error correction) | ecosystem: Environmental > Terrestrial > Soil >... | reverse complement strand
CCCCCCCTTTCTGGTGGCCCGGACTGTACACCCCCCCCTTTCTCTCAACTAAACCCTGAAGCGACTGCCCCCCTCACACTTGTCTCCAGCCTTTCATCAAATGATCTTTGATTGCATCTGTTCCAGTCACCTTCAAACCGAACGCGGAGCCGCATTTTTTTCCTTGCAGCAGGGGAGTCTTCTTCGGGGATCGCCCTGACTCTTTCTCTGTTGCCTCTTCCTTATGGCAATTTACCCCCTTCCCCGCTCAAAAAGTTTATTCCCTTCTCATCCCCCACCACAAGTCCCTTTCCTTAATTATCGATCGGTCTCCCCCCCGTGAGGGCTGTCCATGCGCCCAAGAAAACAGCCCCAGGCTGAAACATGCTTGAACCCCCCCCCCCTAGGAGGAATCCCCAAGCCCCAATGTTCCCTCCAATGCAAAACACACCTTTCAGTGTCCCCGGTTTTTCGCCACCCCTCCCTCCCCTCCTCCTGGGCAGATGCCAACAAAAATCTTCTCCACAAGCCCTCCCTTAAAGGCCTTCCTCCCCCCCCCCTTTGCTTATGTCCCCCCCCAGAGTGTCCCATGAAACCCGGCTACGTTCAGCCCCTTCTCTTTTCGGCGTTAAGGCAGACCGAAAACTCCGACCCCCACACCCCTACTCCACGTGCTAAATAAGCCCCGGTTTTCCCCCGTTCTAGAGGCGGCTCCTTCCAGCCTGTTCCCTCCTCCCGACACGAACTTCTTCTTAAAAAACACGCCGTTCACAACCTCTTTTTTTATCTTACCCTCTTTCCGACCTTGCGGGGATAAAGAACCATTTCCCTCCTCCCTTGTATTCGGTTATCTCAGGGATTAGTAAGGTGGTCACACCCAAACCTTTTCATCCCCCCTTCCGGGACCGACAGAGGGACCGGTACGGCTTGTGGCTTTGTGGATCTTGGTCCCTCCGGAAGAGCTTTTTTCCTTAAACCCCTGGGTTAGTTTTCTTCCTTCATACGAGTCCTTTACAGGCCATGCTCCAAGCTGTACCGCAAATGCGACTGAGTCTCACGTTTTTACTCCCTGCGTTGGTTTCTTTCCTTTTCCTCTTTCCGTACTTAGCTCCTTCCCGTTACGGGTGTGCGGGTCGGTTGAATTTCCTTGTCTTTTAAAACTTCCTCCCCTCCCCCACACTTTTTTGCGGACCGGCAGGCTTCTAAAAGGATGCGGGTTCTCTATATTTTAATCCCTCTTTTTTTTTTGGGAGATCTTATTTCCCCCCCCCCCTCCCCATCCCCGGCCTGTTGTTGTCCCCCTGGACTCCCTGGCGGCAATTATGCATTTACTCGACCCTTCCAACGACCCCATCACCTCGACTGCTCTGTCCCCAAAAGTCAGTCGCGACATTCAAGGAACCGGTCCTTTTTCCCCAAAAGCTACTCGGGTCGCGACCGTTTTCCCTCTTTTTTCATCAACGATCAGGCCGTCCCCCGGACCCTAGGTTGAGACCAAGCGGGAACTTTTTTTTGACCAAGTGGCCGATTCCTTCCCTCCCGGGGACCCTCCCCTTTTGCGTCTGATGGGTTTCCCCTTTCTCCCCCCGTTAAGATACTAAGAACTTACTGTAAGGCATGGCTCTTGGTCGCCCCTGGCTCCCCCGCACGATTATCGGTCACCACAGCCCCTTCCGGTTTTATCGACTCCCGGTCTTTTTAATTTCGGTTACCAAGCCCGGTCTGCTCTTCCATTCTCGAACAGCGAGTTTGCAGCCCCGCATAGAGACTGGTTTTCAACTCTGTTACACAAGTTCGTAGTGGTTGTTATTTTTTTATTTTGTCTGTTTCCCCCTAACTATCTTTCTTCCTCGCAGTTTCCCTTCCTCCTTTTTGTTCTCCTCCCCAGGCTTCTGGTTCTCCCTGCCGTGAATCTGGACTCCTGCCCTCATATTTTTGGTTCGTTTGGCACCGGTCTTTTTCTTCTTTTGGGCGCAAAACGCTATGCTTTGGCAAGGTAGTACCGGTCCTCCCTTGTTCATTCCCCATCTTGGACTTTTTTTCCCCCCCCCTCTGGCAATTTTTTTTTTTTTCCTTTTTTTACCGGCCCGATCGATCGATCCGGACTTCCCTTTTTTTGCTTCGCGATGTCCCTTTTTCTCTTTGTACAATGGTCTTCCGGAAAGTTCAACCGATCTCTGTCGTTTTTCGTCGTCTCCACAACTCGCCCCCTTTGAATATCTGTGACTGATCGCATCTTTTTCTCGGCCCTTTTCACACTTTAGAGTGCCTTTCCACCCAACTGCTCATCTCTCCCGAATCTCAATTGCTGTCATCCTTTTCTTTTTATCAATCTGCCTTGTTTTTTTTTGCCCACGCTTATGAGAAACTCGCTTTTAAGATTTTCGCTGTCTCCCTCATTCCATGCTTCCCCCAGAGCAACTAAGATGCTCTTCCCCCCTTTGTTGAGAACTTCAGAACCGACCTTCGGCTGATTTCTTCTTTTGGAGACCCCACCCCCCCACTTGGCCCCATCAAATTTCCCCCTCCCTTCGTTGGCCCCCGTTCCTTTGGTGTCCATTCCCCTTTCCCCAAAGTTCTGATCCATGATATACGCCCCCCGCCTTTCTTAACCCACCCTTCCTTTGTCCGTGAAACGTCCTCAGCTGGTTTTCGCGGTGGCCTCGATTTTCTAGCGTGCTCAGCCAGGAGCCTTTGTTCGCGCTGACCGGCGTAACGCTTGTTTTGTTTTGCAAACCACGGTGGGTTTCCCAGACCTTTCGGTCACAGGTCCAAAGCCCCCCTCCCCAATTACCAACCATTCGTCTTTCCCCCCCTTGCACCCTCCCTACTCTCCCCTAATCCGGTTTTGCGACCTTCTCAGGTTTTTTCTGCATTCGTGCTGGAGGTTTCCTTTCACTTTCGCAGTTGTTATGACTGCGACTTCTTTTTTGCCAGCCACACGACTTCGTTTCCTAGGCATGCGCTTTGTCTTTACGAACTCGCGTCCAATGGTTTATTCTGCCCTCACCTCCCTTTCCGTTGCTGAGGCTCCACCTTATTTTTGGTTGCTCCTCTTAATATTTTTCTCATTCCCCGATAGCCCCGGTTGAAGCGCCTCTTTAACGTCGGGAGTTTGCCCTCTTGCGCTCAAACTAGCAACGCCTTGCCGTCGGTCCGTGCTCAAAGCCCTTTTTGCGTTACCGTCTTTTCGGCTGATTCTTTCTATCCCAGTACTTACTCTTTCGCCCCCGATCCCCCTCCCAAAGCTAGCTCAGTAGATTTCGGCGTTTTCCCCAGCACCCCCAACCCTGAATACTGAAGGGCCCTTTTCTCCTTTGCTTCTCTCCCCCTCAGGAGTCCTTGAAGTCTCGCCCTCTTGAGAACAAGGTGCCCCCCCTTCTCTAAGCTTTGAGCAATCCGGCAGGGGCAGCTTTCGTCTTGTTCGTTTTTTCTACCCTCACCCACGTTCTGGACATGGTCCCTTCCACTTTCCCCCCATGTCACCCCGGACCGCGAACCCCCCTTTATGCAATCGCCCTTCTTTTCCCCCCCCCACCCCCCTTTCCTCAAATGACTCGTAAATTCTCCCGCCGTGGTTTCCAGCCCCAGACAAACAGCAAATATGACTACTCCCTCTCCTTCCCCCACCGTCTCTTCGGTTGTGCCGATCCAGCCAAAGCATGCTTCCCCCTTCACCCCCCCCAACATTCACGTCGTTTCGTTTTGTTTCAGCACACTCGTTTTGCCCAAAGATCCCAAAACTTCTATCTTTATTCCTTCCCGCTTCGGGCCACAGACGCCTGGATGGATTGTCCCACCATCCGTTTCCCGAAAACGGGGTGACTCCATTCTCTCAGGTGCTGACTTCGTTTCACAGACTCACACCCCAGCTCCACCACACAGGAAATTCATCCTTGTTTTGTCACGCTTCACAAGTCTCGTCAAATCCCTCCTTCCCGCCCACGCTGCCCTGACCCTTTTTTTCCCCGGTCCCTTTTTTTTTTTTTTTTTAAAAACCAGCGTCTCTCCAAAACCGTAACTTTTTTTGAACGCCGAAGAGAACTCTCTCCCCCCTTCATCCATTCGAACAGGTAAGAGTCCTATCCGTGAGTAGGGAATTTTGCCCCCCATGGGATTCTCGCTACCAGCGTGACGATGCATTTTTAACAGTACTTCTGAGTTTATTCTGCTTGTTAGGCTTTCCAGTTATGTTTCCGTAGCTTTCTGTTCCATTGAGTTAGTGATCCGGCACTTCCCTACAGATACGTCCCTCCAGACAGTTTTTCTCCGCCTTTTTCCTTGTCTTTTCTATTTTTAGTCACCTGTTTTCCATGATTACCCTTTTTTCCCTCGTATGAGGAATAGATGGCGGGACTTTTGTCACTAGTGCACATTGCCTAATCCCTGCTGACGTGTCGCCTGGGAAGACTGTTCCTCTTGTAACTCCCACTCCTTCCTTCCTACTCATCTTTGGTTGGTTGTGATAGCTGTCTTCCCCAACCCCAGAAATCCTTCTTTTGCCCATTCCTCTCTTGTCCCACGTTTTCGTCCTTCATTCTCGACCTCCCTCATGCTCCCGTCTTCTCTTCTGGTTGCCCGGTACTCAGTTCTATCTCGCCCTATTCCCCCTCCCTCACAAGGTAACAGGCGACTCGGTCCTCGTGACGATTAAAGGTCTTTTATTGAACCCACGTCCCCCGTTTATCCACACCGCAGGTTCCCCCTTATCACGGTCCCCGTGAGTCCTCCTGACACCCACGTCCGCGCGGTTCCATCCTCGACTCGGTAGCGAGATTGCCCCACCCCTCCTTCTTTCCTACTTCTCCCTCCTGACGTGTTTTCATGGCGAATTTGCCCGGCCTTTTTGTCCAATATCATTCACTACGGGTACACCAGCAACCATTTTTGTGCAGAATAAGACCCTGTCGCCGCTTTTTAGTTTGGTGAGTAATATCGAACTTTCCTTTTGCAGAAGATGTTGTAAAACGTCCCTTCTTACCACTTTCTGCTGTCAGTCGGGTTGTTTTTTGTCCCCGCTTTTCTTTTGTAACAATCTAAAGACATCCGATTTACTTTCTTTACCGTGCCTTGTATTGCCCTTCTTTCATCCACCCCTTGCGCTTTCTTTGCCGAACATTCTGACTTCCGCTACATACTGTTGTTCTTCTTTGCTTCTGTGTGATGGCCTACAATGACTTCTTCCCCTTTTTGTGATTTCTCTCCCCTTTGGATTTACTTGAAAACTTTTCGGACTTTTTTTCTTTTTCAATACTTTAATCCCTGTTCCTTTTCGACTGAGAAATCCGGACTTCCCCTCCTCCTATCACAAAGGACGTTGTTTGTTGGCTCAGCTATTTTCCCCGAGTTCCTGTTTAGGGACCAATTTCCTTGCCCTCGCCCCCTTCTTCCAGAATGTGCTTTGGAGAGATAAAACCACCACACGGGAAATCTTCTCTCCTTGTCTTCCTTTTATTTGCTAAGCCGTTCGGTTCAACAGTTTTTGCCGGATGATAAGCCATTTCTGATGAGATACGTGCGCCAGATTCTTCCTTTATTTTTTGTTTTCGTCACAATCTCCCTTCTCATGTCACTTCTTTTGTTCCTTTCTTTCGTTTTTGAAATTTCCCTTATCTCCTTTAGGAATATTTCTGGTGACTATTCTCTTCTCTCTCCGCATTCCTTTGTTTCTTTGAGCTCCCGAAAAGGAACACCCCCTCCCCCCCCCCCCACTTCGCGTGCGCTAGTTTTTCACCAGTCCCTTGCTTTTTTTTCCCCCCCCTTCCTCTTCACTCGCCATTCACCTGGATACGCTTCTGAAACCGTGGGCTTCTCCTTTCATCCAAAAGCGGTTCGGGAATTGTGTTCCTTTTCGATTTGAGATCCCCAGATCCTTTTCCGAGGCTGTGAAGCGTTTGTTTCTGACGGCCCCGCCGCCTGAACAGGCCCTCACTTGTTTTGCCAGAAACGCCCGACAATTTTGCCTCTCACGAAGGAAACCGTTCAAATTTCGGAAGTCTTTTACTCTCTCTTTTTTGACTTCTCGGATGTTCAAGAGTTTTTTTTTTTGTTGCACCTTTTTTTTTCCTGTTCTCTTTCCCTTTGTCCGGGTGCCCTTTTAGCCCCCCCTTGTTAAACACCTCTTGCCTCTCGGGCGTCAGAACCCAGGAAGAAAATCCCGCTCTAGTCCTTGATCTGCCACTCGCCTGTAACCCAAAATTTACGGTTGTTCTCATTTCCCCCGCCCCTGTGTGTACTCGGCGTCTTCTATATACCCTTTTCGGGTGGTGATCAGCTCCCTTTTTCCATAGGACTTTTCCCTACCATATGTTATCTAAGATGATTTTCCGTCTTTTTTTTCCTTTTCTTGAAAAAGAAGCGCTCCTTTGGAGTCTCGTCCTCTCCCTCTTTCACCCTCTGTTTTTTCCACGGCTCTTCCCTTAGTTGCCCAGTCCCCTTCAGGAGAACTTGGCGCAGCGTCAAATATGACCACAGAGAGAAGGACGTCTTGGGACACTACCTCCCCCCCAACCCAATTTGACACAAGATGAAGATGTAACTCTTTTTTCCCCTTCCTTTGGCCTCCGCCGTGCCGCAGGCCAGCCCCTTTTTCCCGCCTTTTTTGGAGCCAATTCTAGTCTAAATGGTATAATCTTCGAGTCTTCTTTCTGGTTGGGTCACTTCTACTCCTCCCAACATCACGTCGGCTGTCTTGAAAAGGTTCCTGTTGTGTGGGGGTACGAAAGTGAATTTATTTTTCCATTCCTCCCTACCAAGGTAGGCCCCCCTTTTCTCCCACAACCCCTCCTTGAATTCCTCTCTAGACCAGGTTAGCCCTGACACCCAGCACATATTTCCGCTCCTTATTCAATCCAAAAAGTCCTCTTATCTGTTGTTTTCCGATCTACCCTTCCATGCAGATAACCACCCATTGAACCCTTAGTGGGTTTCCCCGCCCCCCCAGCTCTTGGCCATCAACTTTTTTGCCCACACATAGAGCCGCCAGGCACGCCCCCACCTGAAGTAGAACCTTGACTGTCTTGGCTCCCCCAACGTTGCTTTCCCTTAACGGCACTTCCCCTACCCCCTGAGATTTTCAATGATTCGTTACCCTACTTCACCTTATTCCCAAAACAACCGACTCCCTATACTTTTTTATAGCTTTACCATCTAGAGGCGGTTCATCCTCCTTGTTCGATCCTTTTTCTCTACGAAAGAACGCGGTTTTTGCCCTTTTCTTTGACAACCCCCCCTTCTGCGAGTAGTACTTTTTTTTGACCGCTTTCAGGAACCTTTCGTGCTGGATATGGTAACTTCACTATCGTCAAATTCTCCTTCCCCCAAACAAAGGTTTTTGAGGAGTGTGTCCCCCTGCATGGATCCATTCAGTAGTGCAGTTCCCTGATTTTACTTCCCCGTCTGGCTCGGACGTATCTTCTTTTTAAGAGAGTGCGGGGGACTTTTATCCTTCTCTTTCGCAGACGTCAGGTACTTACCCCTTTCCCTGAAATCGTTGACAATGTTTGCGCCGTAGAATTGCGGTTTCCTGTGTATGATTCCCGGTTTCACTTTTCTTTTTAGGAATCTAAGAGGGTTTCGACCTTAGAATTTTTTTCCTTGCAGCCACTTCGCCGGACCAAGCCCCCTCTTGTTTCTCGTCACCTGCATTTGCCTTTGGGATGTTCCACTTGTCCACCCCTTTTAATCCTACTCCCTGTTTTCTTAGCGATGACAAGATCTGAGGTTGAATCTTTTCCCCTCTTCGGAAAGTTTTCGCTTCCTCGACATGTGCTTCTCCCTTTCAGAACCGCCCTTTTCTTACTCTTATCGATGCAGCTGGTGCCCGTTAATATTTCCATTTTTTCCCTGAATAAAAGTAAAAATTCTTCCCCCTTCCTCGATTCGGTACCCCTTTTCCTGACCTTGGTATCGGTTTCGCAACCACCCCCCTCGCGGTCCCGGCGATACTTCGTTCCCGCCCTTTCCTTAATGAGTACCGTGCGAATAGTCCCTTCTATAGCAATGCAGGTTTTTGCTCTTCAGGAAGGTCCGCTCCCGTTTCTTCGGTACCTCTCCCTAGGTTCTGCCTGCGCCCCCACAGGCACCCTTTTTGATTGAAGGTGTCAGGCCCCCGGCGTTCGTGTCTTGTCTTCTGATCACTCATGGTCTCGCCTCCCGTAGGTTGTTACCACGCGCGTTACACAGTATCGTAGTCTTCTTTTTCTTTTTTTTTCGCGGCGCTGCGTATTTTGTCCCATACTCCTTCCCCGTTTTTATTCTACGTTCTAGCCCTTTTTTTATTTGCTTTGGTCACTCCTCATGGATTGACCGATTCAGCCATCCTCTTGTCCATCTTTGTGTTTGGGATCTTTTGCTTTCTGAGGGGCGAACTCACTTATTCTTCCTTGTGTTCAATTGTTTTCCTCCTGAGTAAGGACACCTTTGGCCATCTGCAACCCCTATGTACTTGTCTTTTTTCCCATTTTCGGCCCCTTGCACTTTTCTTTTCTTTGGACGGGACCCGAAATAGTCTTTTGATAACCCTAATATCTAGCCTTCTTCCACTTTACGGTGTTTTGATATCGATCCTACCTTGTGTTACTTTTCCTTTTGATGTCTAGTTCCCTTCCATTTTCAACTGCTTCCCGTCCATTTTTTGATTTTTTTTTAGTTTTCGACCCCGGAAAGCCCTACCTTTTTTTTCCCTCTATGGCCGTAATTTATTTTATCCCTTCTCCCTTTTTTTCAGGTTTCCTCTTATTTCGCCCTCCTTGCAATGATGCGTTTCGCTGATCCCTTCTGTTTAATAGTCTTTTTTTTTTTAATCGGTGTTGCTTCACGCCCATATATCGATTTTCCCCTATGCTTTTTTCCTGTGCGACATCGACCTATTATCAATTGCAATGTCGTCCTTTCGGCGGTGACTCAGTAGCCTTAGTGATAATCTCCCTTTCTTGTTTTTGTGATTTGTCCTTCGTCAAGAAACTCCAAGTGCACCTCCACTTCGGCCTTTCCTGAGTTACCGTTTGTCCCTCTCTGCGCAAATATTTTGCTTTGAACAAATTCACCGTCCGATACACCGTCCTGACCCCCGGTTTTTCTTTTTTTTTTGAAACCCCCACCCCCCTGGACGTGTTTGTCCGTGGACCTTTGATTTTTCCCGTCGAGTCTCGGATCTTGGACTTCCTACTCCGGCGTAAGTCAGTTGTGGCCCATTCGACCCTTTTCCCCCCCGAAATCATTCCCCCGTTGCCATTCAGAAGAAACCGTTAAAACCTCGGTGCCCTCCTCTCTCTTTCAATCCCAACTCCAGTGTGTTGTTTTTAGCTCTTGATTTTTTTCCCCGCACTCGTCCTTTTTTTAATCTTAGTAATGCCGTCTTCTTTCTTTTCACCCGTTCGCCAGTGTTTTTTTTTTTTGACTTTGACGCCTTTTTTTCAGTTTCCCCCAAAGTTTCATTTCGCCGTTCCGCATGCATGACGCTCTAACCTCCCTCTTCCACCGCCTCCCGCGAGTTCTTGCCATTCGCACGCACCTTTGTCATGCCGGCGGCGTGGACCCGGTGTTGGTTTTTTCCCAAGGGCAATTTTTCGTCAACTTCTTTGACTGGTACCAATCCCCCAACTACGCTCCGATTTCCATTGATTTCCCGTCTTTCGTGTGCTGATGAAACACATCCCTCTTTCCGTAGCGTTCCCTCATGGAAGTTCTTCACTCCTTTGTGACTAGGTCATCTTCCCTCGTGATCAGGTCCTCCACGAAAACTCTTTCAACCCCCCGACTTTTTATAGTTAGATGATTTTTTGCCAGAAAGAACAAAAACCCCCCCCCTGCTAAAACAAAATCGAAGATTCCCTATCCCTTCCCAAGCCGTCGCCCTTGAACTTTGATAGTGATCCAGGAAAACTTTACGTCCCCTTGCGCCGCGCCTCGCATTGCTCTTTATTCGTCTTCGTTTTCCTACTAGCTCCCACCCCCCCCCCCCGGCTTGAACGCATGTTTTCCCCTTTTTCCAGTTTGGCCGTCCGCCTCACACAAATTGCACCCCTGCGATCCCAAACCCTTTCCCGTGTCTTCCTCGATCGGTTTTCTTCCCTTCTCCCCTCGTTTTCCCAAGACCAGCAAATTCCGGCGACCCTTTTTGAATACAGTATTTTGATTGAGGTTTGGGTTCTCTCCTCCTCCCCCCAAACTTATTCCCAGAAAAAACAATCAGTAATATTAATTGCCTTTTTTTTTTTTTAACCATACTCCATTGATCCTTTTGGCCCCCTCTACAACCACCACTAGCTGTTAAAGCACGTTGACCAGGGGTCCCCTTCTGTCTTTTATTCCAACAGCTTTTCAGGACCGAGGATCTTTCGAGTTAGGGTCGTGAGGCTTTGCCCCTCTCCCTCCCCTTCCCGACCAAAAAAACACCAGTACTATTTCCCGGCGGTTCAAGGGGACGTTACCCATTCGGCAGGCTTTCACTATCGTAATTTTTGCCTAATATAAATTCCCCCGAACTTGGGCCGGTGCACACCGGATCTGAAAAACTTATGCCGCGTCGCCAATAATTCTTTTTCCCCTAGTTTCATCCCCCCTTTTTCGGTAGTGAGGGATATGTTCATGCCCAATTCTTCCCCTCTGACAACCACCGGTCAGTCACGTTGAACTCACCTCTCTTAGTATTCAGGGCCACAACTCCTTGATTATCCATCTTGTCCCAATCGAATCTGTCCTGTTTTTCCAGATCCAGCCAGCGTACTGGACCGAAGATAGTATAGGAAGGGAAGCTTTGTAGGTTCTCGACTTTTCAGACCTTCCGACACTCCCCCCCCCCTTTTCCCCCGATATATCAGTCCCTTATATCATTTTGAGACGACCCTTTCATCTTTCCAGGCCTTGTATTTACGTTTTCTTTTCATTCTCGACCAGAGGTTTTGTTTTTTGTACTTTTGCATTTCAATTCCCACCTTTCCGCGACTTGCCTCTGGTCCCTGCCTTAACAACGATTGCCTGGGAATTGTCGGATCTCTCCTTCTTTAAAGTTGTTTGAGAGAGAGATCACCCTAACCAACCTTTTCCTGTTTCCCTTTTTTCCCCTTCTTCTGGGCCCAAGTATCCCTGCAATGCCCTTTCGAGTAAAAACCCCCCACGATTCCGTCGATCGCGGTTGACGGGCCCAAGGACCTCGGTCGAGCCCCAGAGATTAACCTTGTCCCCCTTTCTCCCCCCTTTCCCCCCCCCCATTTGCTGAAGGTGAGCTTTCCGGTTAGGGTTGAATTCAGTTTCGAGACGACCGTTTCCCTACCCTGACTTTTAATCGGGCCTGCGCTTACAGGCCCGCTTGTTCCGACAAAGTCTTCCATGTCCCGCACCTTCGTCTTTCTCAGATGAGATGTGCCTTCTTCTCGCCTCTCCCTTTTCCCTTTTTTCGTTTCGAATTGGGGTACCCTTCCTCCCTTCTGAACTTTCCCCAGACCACGTTTTGAATCGGCCGGCCCTTTTTTTACACTCTTTTCCCCCCCCTCCTTACTTTTTGGGTTCTGATCCCCCGAGGCTATCGTTGCAAACATTCCGCGAGTTCCAAATTTTTCTTCCTTTCCTCCTTTGTCAGTGGTTTTTTCGGTTATTGCTTTGTTACTTTTTCTACCCTACCGCTTCCCCTTTTAAAAGTACAGAATTTTCAGATCTGTTTTTTTTCTAACCCCCTTCTCCTTCTTTTTTTCGACCAGGAAATATTTTGAGTAAGATCCCTTTTTGCTTTCCCTTTTGCCCCCCTTCTGCTTCTTATGTTTTAACCCCCCGCCTATATGTTCAATGGTTTTATTTTTCCGGCCAATTTTTTACCACCCCTTTTCCCCTCGGCCTTTTTTCTTCCACTCCTTTTCTCCTTCACGTGATGTTTTCTTGTGACCGCATGGAGGGTTTTTAAGTTTATCCGAGCTCCATTGAAAATAAGGTGGGTTTTTTGGGGGTTGGGTTTTTTTTTTTTTCTCTCTCCTTACCTACTTAGTCCTGTAAAGGCCCCGTGTTCCTTGGAACCTGTTCCGTGGAGTGTCGATCTCCACCCCATGACAAGACGCCCTCAATGAAGAGGGAATTTCGTTCACATTTTTTTCCTATTGAGAAGGACCGTCAATTTGGAATTAGTTTGCCCGTGATTTCACATAGATATTTCTTTGTACCGTGTTGGCACACGCGGCCCACCCCTCGAAATGAGCTGACCCCCTAGTTTGTTCTTTTCGCGATAAATTCTTTATTTATCCCCCTTTATGAAGGCACTATGGAAAATTTCTTTGAACGCTTTTAGATCCTCCTCCACTTCAGGCTTCTCTTTTTCCTTTGGTGACAAAGAACTCTGAAATAAACTTCCCGTCAGATGGCCGCTAGTTTGGCTTAAACTCCTGGACACCTTAAGTAGACTTACAACCCCCCCCTACTTTCCCACCTCAATCCTTCCCTACACTTTGTGAGGTCTTTCCGGTCTTATTCGTTGTCTTTTTTGACAGCAAGAAAGATAATCCATTCCCAGGCTCCTGTTTGTTATCCTCCCTCCCCCCATGACTCCTTGGTCATCAAGGTTTCAACTGGCGACCGTTGAACCATTTTAACGCAAGCCGTCCTGAGCCCCTCCTGACACCCTTTTTACCCCCCATCTTACCAGC
>Ga0179593_1648444_pt1 | contig 12612 bp, 17 predicted proteins | sample CZODoug2_1_08_16_FD_185931 | JGI IMG/M metagenome (GOLD analysis project Ga0179593, IMG submission 185931) | Vadose zone soil fungal communities from Angelo Coast Range Reserve, California, USA - CZODoug2_1_08_16fungal (PacBio error correction) | ecosystem: Environmental > Terrestrial > Soil >... | reverse complement strand
GGCCCCCTCTTACAAATCCCTTGTTTTCCCAGTGGTTAGGTTCGTTGTCGACCCCAGATGTTGAATCTGCCCTTTAAGCTCCGTCCCTTCCGCAAATTTGCCCTTCTCCCCCCCTCCTTTCTCGTTCGTAATAACCCCTTTGTTGCATCCAACCGGAATACAATAGTTCCTGACTTTCGCTTTTTCTTGAAGATCTCATGCTTTGCGACAATCAGATCAAGTTTTCAAGGAGATGCAGGACTTACCCCTTTCCAACCCCGGTAGTACACCAATGAACCCTACCTTCCTCTAGCGACACCCCCCTACCATTTCCAAAGACCAATGGTGTAGCTGTTTTAGATACGGGTCGCTTTTACTTTTTTCTCGTTCATCCTGTCCCGCACTGAGGATTTATCCTCCTTCCCCCTCCCCCGTGTCCCCGCGTTCTCACTTTCCTCTAATGCCTTTCAGCGGTTTCAAATGACCTTTTTTCTCGCGACGATCGCCCAATTCTCCTGATCCCCCTCTCTTTCCCAGCGCTTTGCCTTTCGCTTTGGCATCACCGTTTTTACCCCAACGGAGGTTAGGGTCCTTGAGGTTCATTCTTTAATGTGCCCCAAAGTCACCCCCGTACCCTTTGTGTTGCTCACCTCCCGTCCCCCTTTCTTTCGTTTTTTTTCCGCGATAATTTTCCCCACCACCTCGTCCAATGCATTGCTTCCGCTACTTTTCAGCTTTCTTCCACACCGTACGAGAATGTCTTGTGATCTCTAATTCGTCCCTTCCCTTTTTTGGGATTTGGCACTTACCAGTTTTTTTCCCCTTTCTTTCCAGGTAAGACAACATTTGAAAGTCTCCCCCTTATTTTTGCCTGTTCTGGGATAGCGTCTTCATGTCTATTTTCCTAGCTCATGAAAGGCCAATTGGCCGACCGGTCTCCTCGACTTCTTCGATTTTTTCATGCTTTCCGTTGATTCCTTTCCTGTACACCCTTTCATCCTTTCGTCTTTTGCGTTCTTTGATTCTCGCACCGCAATCGTTTCCCTGACTTTCAAAAGTACTTTTCCTTCTTCCGATTTTCGTTTCACTGGCAGGGGCCAATTGTTTTTTTTTTTTTTTTCTTTTTAACCAGGATCTACCCCAGCCTGAGTTTGTACCACAATTTTTGGCTTTCCCCTTTCCAGGTATATTCTCGTGGGACGTTCTATAACCTGCAGAACTTAAATCACAAAAACAAAGTGCCCAGTGTGTCGTCGGTACCGAGCCGCGGGCTTTGTAATATAAAGGCAAAATCCCTCGCCTGCATTTCCACCATCCCCCCGATGATGAAGCTGGTCGTTTGTGGTGGGGAGCAGTCTCGGAAATCACACGTACTCATACGTGCACTTCTTACTCTGGACGATTTGAGACGTTTCTTGCCATGAGATGTGATTTTCAATGGATTTTGTTCCGCGCACACTCTGAACTAGAACCTCCGCTTCCAGCAGTCCTTTCTGTCTTCCGTTTCCCCCCATCGTCTTTATTATTTACTAAAGAGTGGTATTTTTAGTAGTGCCTTTAGCCCTTTCGCCTTTTGAACTTTTGTAAACCTAGGTTCAGAACGCTTCGTTTTTTTCTTCCCCCCCCGCTATTGGTGATTTCGGCCTTTTTCTTGCTGCCGACTCAACCCCCACCCTCCAATGTGAGCATGGGCCCAATCACACAGGAAGGGGCTCTCAGTTTTCCCATTCAGTTTCTTTTTCTGATGATTCTGTGCAGAGCCCGTGCCTGTTTCCCTTCTTTTTCTGGCCTCTTGATCCGTTTCCCTTTTCATTTTTTTTTTTGTTTTTTGGACTTTCGGCCGGCAAAGCCCCCATCAGAAATTCCTCCCACCGATGCTGTTCCCGAATTGACCCGCCACCGTTTGTGGACTTCTTATTATAACCCAAGATTTTCCCTGATATTACGCTTTTCTTGTCGTCGACGAAATCCCCTTTTTTTTGACTTCCTTTTCACCTTTTCCTCTTTTTTCCGGGGAATTATGGAAGACTTTAGAAGCCGCGGCCTTTCCCTGGAAGAATAGAGTCTTTTTTCCCCTCATTCCAGATGTTCGAGTCCCCTGAAAAGAATCTGATGAAAGTCGTTCAATACCACTCCCAATGACGAATTCGAGATCTTCCTCTTTGATAGTATTTTAGGCCCGTCGTACCTTTTTTTCCTGAGATTCTAACCAAATGTCTTCTTGGTCTTACATGAGGAATTAGAATTTTGAATTTTTTTTTCGTTTTCCCCCCTCTCCCCCCCTTCTCTCCACACAAAACGACCTCCCGGGCCTCGTTTTTTTGGGAGGGATTTTTTACTTTTCCTGTCCCAAAGCCGCGGAACCTACAAATGGCTTCCCCCCAAATTGTGTTTTCTTTCCGTTCGTTTACAAAGGACTGGGCTGGCTTCCATGGTCCCCGCAGAAGGACGGTACCGACCCTACGCCGAAGGGGTGTATTATAGTATAAACGAGGTGTGTCGCTTCCTCTTTTTTCAATAAGGACTTTTGACTGACTTGAGTGTTTCTGTTTGTCTCATTGTCGTCAGTTCTCCCCCAGAGACGTCTTTTTGGATCCCCCAGCGCCCATCGGCCCTCCTGGTCCGCTCATTCTGTTTTTCAACCCAGTGAAATTGAAGCGATTTTTCGCTGCGACTCGTACACTACGAACAGTTCCGCATCTGCATCCAACCTCTTGAGTTTCCCAGCGACGGCCCCTTGGTGGTGTCATCGCACCGATCCCACATTGTCCACCTCTTTGCACATCCCGAGATAAATCATCGCCGATACTACGGGTTAAACTGCCCCCCAAATAATCAAGCAGAGTTAGCGGAATCCAGAAGAATCTTTGTTTTCAGCGTTTGCAAGGATTCTCCGGTTCCTCCACATCAGTCTTCTATTTGTCGTAGGGGATCTCCACCACACCGTTAAGGGTTGCTAGCCCTGAGCTTTGTCGCATGATCCAATAGCTCACGCCCATCTAATTTTGTTCTTCAATTTTAAAGCCTGTAGTTGCTACCTGGACACTTGTTTTTCCCCAAGGAATCCTCCATATAGTATATCGTGCATTGATACTTCCATTTTGAACCCTTGCCCTGACGACCTTGACTTGTTGAACAAGTGACACGCCTAGGGTCCAAAGAAGTATACCTTTAATTTTTTGTTTTAAGGGCATATAGATCATTCCAGGTCGGGACAAGCCCTGCGTCCCCTTTTACCGGCCTTGTTTTTTCTTACCAAACATCGACCCCACTTGGTGACAAACTTTTCCTTTATTGTTTTTGTCCGATTGGACGGTCTTAGCTTTACTATACTCTTTAAGTTTCTTTCGTTTCCCCCATCTACCTGACCCATAACTTGATCTTTGTAGACATGATCCTTTGACAGCCCCTTCACTCTCCCGGTCTTCTGGGAATGGTCTGACTTGTATTGCCCCCTTTTTGTACGTCTGCTGGAGAGTGGCGACGGGCTTCTTTTCTGACTACCTCCCCAACTCCTTAGATAGCGACCCGAACATCTCGTACCTACACAGTTCTTCCTTTGGTATTTTGGTACATCTCTCTTCCTCTGTTGTTTTTTGATATGGTACCAATTCAAGTAAATCCCACCGCGGTTTTATAACCGTTTTCTTTTATATTTGAACTCGACTCCACGTGAGGATAGTCCCTTTTTGCACTTCCGCCCCCCCTTCTCCCCCCTTCTTCCCGCATTCCTTCTCAAATCCGCCAACCCGCCTACCACCATCGAGAACTTTAGACACCAGCGAGTGAGTTTGATGCACAAAGATCCTGATGGCGCAAATCACAGCTCCCCGGCGATGCATTAGAGCCCTCCCCCTTAACCACCCCCTGGTTTCCAAATGAACAATAACGAAATCAAGAGCTCCTCCCACCAAACACTGACGGATAAACTCCTTCTGAACAAAGTTTTCTACGAGACCAAGGTTCGTCGACGCTGACTCCCCATTTTGTGTCAGGCCCCGGAACTTGTCTGGGTCTTTCCCAAGCTAGAACTTCTTTTAAGTTGTACAAGTGATCCCGTCTAGGAATAGGCGCTGTTGGAATGGACCTTGAAAGGAAGTTTTCTTTTCCCAGAGAGACACTCTAATATCCGAACTTCTCTCCTTCCCCACATACAATTGCACAACTCCCCCCTGTCTTTAACCCGCGTTTTCTAAACTGATTATGGCGTGAGTCTTTTCTCTTCCCAACTCACCTTTCCCCTTTGTGCTTGCGCCACTACGACCATCAGAATACTTTGTTTGGGATCCGGGTCCACTCCCCGGCCGATTTCTTCCGCCTATCACATAAACGTTCGATGTGGTCCCCCCCCTCTTATCTTCTGAGTGACTGTCTCGAGAAATTCACCTTGGACTCTCACTTGGGGACTTTGCGACCGAAACCCCAAAAGGTTCTCCCTCATACAAACGGGTTTTGCGAGCCGTTGGATTTTACCCTACCGTCTTGCTGTCGATTTGGCTTAAGGTCCCCGCGACGTCTTTTATGAACTAAATGTTCTTTCGCTCCTTGACGCTTGATCGATCGACTCGATTGGGTGAGAATCTGACACCTTTTATGCACGGACGTCACGCCCCATCATCCCCCTTGAGGTAGTTGATCGCCCTACTCCCCCCCTTTATGACTCCCCACCATTCAGAAGTTTATTGCGGCCCCGCGTTTGCCCTGCACTGCAGAGGCTGTTGGCCCTTTGTCAAAAAATTTGAGAAAACACATGGAGGGAACCCCTGGGGAGGCTTGGTTCCCCGGATTGGAGAACCCTCGGACCGCCGCACAAGTCACCCTAGCCCCACCACGACCCCCTCGTAGCGATTCAATGATATATTATTTTAATAGCCTTTTCCACAAATGCCCACCCCACCACTCCCTCTCATCTTGGTACGTCGACCACCATACAGATTTGAACGCTGCGGTCTGCCGGAAGTGGCCCTAAAACGGAAAGTGGCTTCCCATATCCTCCCTGGACGAGTCTTTCAAGATTAGTCTTTCATGATTTTGAATGTTCTCTTTCTTGACCCTCGGAAAAGCTCCGAGCCTCTGTATACGAAGTCCTGAGAGGCTTCCCCAGTATTCCCTAGAGACGCTGGAGGGACCCTCCCATTTCCTTCCTACGCTTTAAACCTCACCCTCGCCGTGTCTCGAACCCAGCTCCCCGGAATCCTCCACACCCACACCTTTTTTCCTCCGTTCCTCTATTTTCTTGCTGGTTTGATTACGCTCCTCCGAGGGTTTCTTTTTTTCTCAAGGAATTTGCATTCTTTTTGACCTTTCACGACGGTCCAAACCACCTCTGCATCGGTTCAGACCCTCTGTTTTTCTTCAATTTTCCTCCTTGGTGAGATCGATTTGATTGATTTTTTTCAGTGCACAAAAAACCATGACAATGCCGGAGCCATTTTCCAATCATCTGCACCCGGGCTTTCCCATACCTTTCCCTCCGTGTTGTTTCTCTGATGGGCTGAAGAATTCTTCTGACTGTTTGCAGCTTCGACTTTCTATTAGTTGTTAGTTTTGTTTTTATGATTCTTCTGGAAAAGCACCGACTCCCACTTTCTTTTCAAGCAAACCCTCTTTTTGAAATCGGCGGCCCCCGTTTTGGTTAATTTAACAAGTCTCGGTATTGACATCGCTTCCGGAAAATTAATAACGGACCTTTTCCTGTCATTAAGGTTATACGCTCCAGCCGCTAAGACTCAGGAGACTTAGTTGCGACTCGTTCTCTCCCGTACTCTTTGAAAACGAATCGCTGAAGGAGGAAATCCCACAGCTCACTTGACTCCTCTCCCCTGCCCTATGATGCACCACCGTTTCTTTCAGAACCCCCCCCCCTGTACTCCGAGTTAATTCCATCTTTTTTTTCCCCCCACTTTCCCTTTCGTCTATTTTGCCTGGGTTAGGCTATTACCCCCCCCTCACTCGAACGACTACGCGTGTCTAGGAGTGGTGTTTGGTCTTTTGCTGCTTTGATCCTCGTCCCAAGATTACCGTCTTCTCCAACCCGGGGGTCGAACTCCTGTCTCCTCCCACCCCGTCAACTTTTGACCCTGCGTCCTGACGAATACGGTGAAGGCCTTCTGAATTCGAGACGTGTTAGCAGTATCCTCTGTGGTGTCTATCATTCCCCCTTGCCCGTTTTTCCCCCTGAAAGTGTATTAAGTCCTTTAATTTTGGAATAATTGTTCCGTAGTCACCAATAGCTTTCGATCGGATCCCTTCCCTTCTCTCGGCCCCCTGATCGGCTGAATACAGTATCATTGAATCTTCAGGCCAATTCCAGAAGTATGCAAACTATCCGACTGGATCTTGTAAAACAGTTTGGTTTCCTCTCCCCCCTCCCCATTGGGGTGTGTCGGATATCTCACCCGTGCATTTTTTTTTTCTTCTTTCGTACGTGCCACTCCCAACTGGTTTTTGGCAAGCACTCGCATTCTCACTCGGGTCTTAGGCCATCTGAACCGTAGCGGAAGGGCTCGGCGGGTTTCATTCTCGCGGCGGAACCAGAAGTTATGTGATCGCCCACGTTACGTTTGTACTTGGGTAGCCACATTGAGCCTTTAGCCCCTACCTACCCGTCCACATCCGGGTTTTGAAAGAGTTTATGCCGCGTCTGTTTTCTTTCGTCCCCTTGGTCCTTTTCCTCGGTCCCGATCGTTCTATGAAGGGCTTCAGAGACTGATCCCAGTGAGAACTCTGGTCCAAACACTTTTTCGCGCTTTAATTTTAAGAATTCAGGATTCTTTTTCCCTCTTCGGCTTGCTTTTCCACCCTCTCAGGTGGAGAAAAGATCAATCTCCCATTTTACCACCCGATGTTCGTTTCCTTTTTGTTTCGCTAGTTTTCTCATTTTTCCTGTTGGTGTCCTACTCTTTTCTGTGTGGCCTGCATAGCCTTTTCTGATTTTCCTTGTTGAAATCCCCCTCATCCCCGGTCTTCTTAATGGTCTTTCCGCTTTTTTTTGGCTTTTGCTCTGGCTCTTCCCCCCCCAATTTCGAAAGGTGCTCTTGATGATTCTCCTTGCTCTTTCGAGGGGGGGCTTCAGACCAGACCTCCGGTGATAATCCCTTCGGTGATTTGTTTTCCTCTTTTTTCAATCTTCTTTAATCCTCGGTGTTTTTTTCGCGATCACAATACTTCTTCACCCTCCGGTGATCACCCCCTTTTGGTTCGATTCGGAAGATTGTCGGTCCCTGAGCAGATCCGAAAGCCGTGCGTTCGGTCCTCTCCTCTTGTTCCCTCTCCTTACTAGAAATACAAACTTCCCACACCACTCCCTACCATACACCAACTCCCTTTTGAGCGTTTTCCAGGTTCTTTCCCCCCTCATGCTCCCTGATAATTCACTTTCCCGGCAAAAATGAAAGACTGGGTATACACAAAAATTTCCCCAATTACAGAAGACGAGCTCCCAACCCTTCTTCACTGACATAGTTACCATCCCCCCATGGGGTATTGGTCTTTTTAGGCCGTTCCTCTTCAGAAGAGGATCATGCCCGTCGTTCTTCTTCCACAGTACCTCTCCCCGTGGATACACGCCTTCTGAGTTTCTCCTCCTTGAATACTCTTTTGACAAGGACGTTGCAAGAGATCAGAGATATCGCCCGATATCTTCTTCCTTTCCCTGAAATTGTGTCCCTTCCGGGGAAAAGACCGCGGCTTTCTTACTGCAAAAGTTTCCGCTACACAGCCTTTATGTGCGTTAGATGATGGGATCCTTTTTCCGCTAATCTCACCCCCCTTACCCCCCATTCCCTTTCCTTGTTTCCCCCTCCTCATAAGGAACTATTATCTCTCTCTGAACGAGTTCCAAGGCCGCATTGCTTTCCGAATTTTTCCGAGTTTTGTAATAACGTCCTCTGCGAGTGCTCCTGGCTGTTTCTTTATGAACAGGATCGTTGCTGACCGCCCCAACTTTCATCTCTTCTTTCCCCGTTTCCCCATGGACCACAACTGTTTTTTGTCAGCTTTTTTTTTCTAGATCTTGGCATCCTGAGCTTAATTTGACTTTAGCCTCCCTTACTGCATTTAATCTTGTGTTTTTTGTCATTTTTTTCTTTTCGTAGACTTCGAACAATGATTTTCATTGCCTTGTCACAAGGACGTCACGCCTTTCCTTCACCTTCTGTTTTCTGAATGGGTATTTTTTCCATGCCAATGTCTCTGCCTTCCACAACTTATTAGAATTTCAGGCAGCTCGCCTCTGCACTTCGTGAATTTTAAACAAGGATCGCCAATCCATCAGACCCCATTTTTCTTTCTTTTACTCGGTTTTCTAGGTCTCCAAGGCGTTAACGTTCCCAATCTCCAAGAAAGACCAAACCCTATCTTCCATAGGCGTAGTCATTCTTAGAATTATGAGAATTGCTACTAGACTAGACCCACTGCAAAAATAAAAGATTTCCACCCCCGTCAAACCTTTCCCCCCCAATATGAATGCCAAGATCGGGTGACAATTGCGGGAGTCTGAAACCATCCAGGGGAACAAATGGCAATATCATGCGAGTTTCGAATTAGTATTGTACCTGCGCTTTTCTCGATTCGTTTGTGAATCTTAACGGCCGTCGATACGATGTCTCCGAAGTTCTCATCTAACCCTTCTTCTCGTATGACGCGAATCCGAGTGTTCTCTTAGTCGACCTCTAATTTTGACCCCTTTTTTTCCTCTGTAACAACCCCCCCGCCGCCATGCACGCGATCTTTTATTTTTCCCGCTTTGTAGATCGGAGTTATTGCTTTCCGCCGCTCTAAACCCCCCCAACCCCCCCATGCCCCCTCTGAAAGACATGGGCATATGCAAAACTCCGTATTGTGAGCATCCTTCCTTTTTTCTTTTTCGCTTAGTTCTGAAGCAGAGCCAGCCTGTCTTTGTCACTTTTTTTCTCTTTGTGTTTTTTTTCTTGATTCGGCAGGCCTGTGCACGCACGCTCCCCCACCACCCTCTTTTTTCTCCATTGAAGCAGAACAAACGATAGCGCTCAGGTGGCCCCGTCCCCTTCGTCCCCTCACAAAAAGATGAAGGATAGTATTACGCTCTTCTTTTTCTTTACCTCCCCCCTTCCCACAAGAGGATTGGCGCCATCCCACCTATTCCGAATTTCCTGGGTAATTACTTCCTTTCCATACGGAGACATTATTGCGAGCTTTCGCTTTGCGCCCCCCCTTCGACTGTTGAATTTCCCCCCAAAGCTAATTTCAAGACGGAATATTAAGTATAATTTATCAACCTCCCGTTTTTCTTCTGAGAATGCTCACCCAGCCCCCTTCAACTTTATCATTTTTTTTTTTTTAGCCCTGGCCTTTTCCGCGTTGATTGCCTTTCTTACTATCAAATTCGTTTCCTGGATGTTGTTAAATTGAACGTGGCGATAGGTGTATCTTGACTGGGGGTCCCTTCCCTTCTCTCAATTTTCCGCCAAAAAATGGGGTCGACCAATGGGCGGTGCTTATACTGGGTTCCCAACTCGCTCCTTTTCAGCGCAAGACAACAAAGACCCTTTTTGCTCTACGATGTGGCACTTTCTCCCAGAATCCCTTTCCGGTCTGAAGGTCATTCCGTCCCGGCAAGATCTTTTTTTCTTTCCGTGAAGTTCCCCACTTTCGAAGTATTTCCAAGCCCCCCCACGAGACGCAGGCCCCCTCCAGTGATCTTGCCCGATAATTATCTGATCCATGTCACCCGCCTCAGCCCCTTTAACGATCCGAAGCGGGTTTCTCTTGCAAAACCTTCTTCTACAGACTTTTACATGGTTTGTCACTTCCCCCCCCTTTTCTTGCACCCTTTGAAATTCCTCCCTCACTTTCCTATAAGCCTTTCCACCCCCCCCCCGAACGTTCTTTCAGCGGACCCCCTTCAATGCCCTTTTCTTTCTGTCCCCAAGAAGTTCTGATGCTTCTTTTCCTTTGACCCCCCCCTTGCGTTTCCTTGGACTTTTCAAATCTCAAATAAGTTTTCTCAGCTAAGCTTTCCAGAATTCTTTTCTCCCTTTGACAATGTTTTTAGGAAGTACCCCTTCTGCCTAGTGCCCCGAGGGTTCTTTCCCTTACGAGAATTTTTTTCTATTCCCTTTCCATTTTTCGCCTTTAGATAAGCATTTTCCCCTCTCCTTCCCGTTCGGAAAGCTCCCTTTTTCTTGTATTTTTTTCCCTCGACGCCACTAATCGCACCCCCCCCAACTTGGTTTTAACTCTTTCACTTCTTTTTCGATTTTCCCTGCTCTTTAGTACATTTTTGTACTACAGATTCTTTGGGGTAGCTTTTACGATCAATGCTTTTTCGCCATCACCTCCTTTTTTCACCTGACCCTTTCCTTTAACCTTCTTCGTTGTGTCTTTGTCCCCGTTTTTTTTTTTCCCAATACGAACTTTCATTTTTTCATCGTTGGATTTTTAAGGGGCGAGTTTAGTCCTTCGATTTTCCACGACCTTTCGTCTGACTCTCACCCCCTACACGGTGCCCCCCCTTTTTTTTAAGTGGACTCTTTCTCTCTTTTTTTTTTTTTTCCCCAATACACGCCCCCCCCCCCATCAACGCTTTCACAGTGGTTAGGTTGACGCTTTTTTTTTCACTCTCTCGAAGTTTAATACTCCCTCGGCCCTTTCTCCCCCCTTACGCACGGGAAACCCTAAACGCCTGCTTGTCAAGGCTTCCCCCCTCCCGAGTGAGCGTGAAGGGGCTTTCAACTACAGATGGTTCCCCCCTATCTTCAGGCGATGCTCGGCCCACCTGACCCCTTGAGTCTCCCCCCCCCCCCTTCCGATCACATGACAGAAAATTGAAAAAGTGTCCAAGCCAATTGGTCGTCCTCTGGTCGTTTCGTGTCCCCAGGCGCCGGCAGATGTTCCCGACTGATTTCTCTCAATACTCTTCCACTTCAAGTCCTCCCGTGATGTTTTATAGTCGTGAAATGGCATTGAACGTCTTTTCACTTTCCATCGATCCCCTCTGCAACCTGATCGCTGCCTTCTCATTCGACTTGCCTTCGACTCAATAAATCGTTCGCGCCATCACCGCTTAACGAAAAACTTGCTTCCTGAGCTCAAGGTCCCTGTTGCCCAAGTCACCACTACCCTTTTGTGCTTGCGCCTCCCCCACTTTGGGTCGGGCATTGTGATCTTGCCCCAACGCGTACAGCTTTGATCCAGCTTCTCAACTTCTTTTGATTCACTTTCTTCCCTTATAATTTGCGATTGCCTTTCTTCGAACTTTGGAACTGTGGTCCCCCTTTCGAACGAACCAACCACCAGGGTCAGGCCTTTCCCCCCTCCTTACCCCCGAGAAACTTTTCTCTTTAGTTTTCCCTCTAGTTGGATCCGTTATAAGCTTTAAGTTATTACCCAGCAGCCTGATACCATGACACTGCAATTACAGATGTCTCATCGATATCCTTCTTTCTCTCTTCAACCTTTTCTTGATTTTTCACGGACAGGCGACAATTTCCTCAGACCGGCCGCGGCGGTCCCGACTCCTAACTTTTTCTTTGACTCCCTTTCCGAACTATTGACGGCTCCTTCGTAGTCATGAACGCTTCCAAAGTTGCCATCTGCACAATTTTAGTTTTTTCCTTTCTTGGTTCTTTTTGGTGTTTTTTTGGGTTTTTTGTTTTTTTTTTTTTTTTTATTGGGGTGGGGGGTGTCACGTACCCCTTTTTTTACTTCTCCCTGATGGCCTTCTCCAGCGTCCCCCCTTTCCCCTCCAAAACCAGTTTCAACAGTCTTTCGTCGTTCATTGCGCTTTTTTTTGTATAGAATCACACTTCCTCTCAGTCGGTCCCCCCTCACTCCCGTCTCTCTCTCCTTTTGTGAAGCCTTCTCCTTCCCCTACCTTTATCCTGAGGAAATCTTACTCCCTTTGAGATTTTTTTCCTGAATCGCGATTCTACCCCCAACTCAGAGTGTCGCCAACTCTACCCTGCTTTTTCTATACTCCCTTCCAGGACTCGGAGATTGAGTCGGAGGGCTTCCCCATCTCATTTCATCTCTCCTCATCTGAATACCCCTTCGTTTTTTTGCCACGTTTCCCCATCCCCGTATTCCCGACATAGTTTTTCTTACCTCGTCACGACTCGTTTGACCCCCCGTACCGAATACAAGCACAACCCCCCCTGCATGAAATGAAAGGAGAAAGGGCCACATCCCGTCCGGTTTCAGCATCCTCTTCTCCTTGGTGTCTGAAGCGAAGCCCGGCCTGTGCGATTGGATGGTTCTCTTTCGTGTTGTTGTGGTGCTTTTCTGGAGCATTTCCTTATGTTTCTTTTCACGACCTTTCAACACGATTCCGTTCTTACCATCTCCTGTTTTTTTCTTGAACTTTTTAATCATTTACGATGCGTCGCCCCCGAAAATACTACCTTTTCTTCACGACATAGAATTAGTCATGGTTTTGGGAATCAGCCGCTTTCCCTCTTCTGGTTCTGTAGGACTCGTTGCGGTTTTTTTTCCCCACTCCTCGCTGTTTTACCCAATTTCTTCCTTTCAAGACGAATATATATACGTCAGGGATGGAAGTATCATTTGTAGCCCCAATTCCGATGAACACCCCGTGTTACCCCATCCCTTTCCCTCATTCCTTTGGGGAGGGTTGTTCTGTCCCCAGGGATCCTA
>Ga0179593_1612828_pt1 | contig 12612 bp, 16 predicted proteins | sample CZODoug2_1_08_16_FD_185931 | JGI IMG/M metagenome (GOLD analysis project Ga0179593, IMG submission 185931) | Vadose zone soil fungal communities from Angelo Coast Range Reserve, California, USA - CZODoug2_1_08_16fungal (PacBio error correction) | ecosystem: Environmental > Terrestrial > Soil >... | reverse complement strand
GCTTAGGATTTCGAAGCCTAGGCCCCGAGGTTTAATAAGAAGTTCTGCAGGATAACCACAACGTTTTATACTGCTCCTTTTCTGAACCCCTGAGATGTTCGCGGGGTTTTGCTCCCAGGTCGAACCAGCCAGGGCTGCCTTGTCCTATCCCTTACTCGTTTCTTGCAACTTTCATAAGTGACTCCTTAGTCACGTTTTCCCGCGAACCTTAGGCGTTTTTCGTAGAGTTTTTTGGAATTCGCAGCGCAGGGAAAATTACGTCGCGGTCCTTTTCCAGTTGTCCCGGAAAACGGCTGCGATAGGGCCCAGGGACTTCTTGTAGACTCGAGCTACCCCTCTTGTTCAAGGGGTCAGAGATTCTGGCGGTTTCAGGACCGACCTTTATTTGCCCCTTAACCAGAGGAGCAAGCTACTGGGTGCGAGCGGGGACGATCCCAGGTCTCCTTTGCTTAGCACTAGCCCGTGTTTCTGAGGGGTGGCTCTCCGATCTCCTCTCCCTTTAAGTACCTTGTTGCCCCCGTTCATGATTTCAGGACGTCTGCCACACTGGAGTTTGCTTTTCTTGAGTCTTTCCTTAAGGTTTTTGCAATTCGCGAGATCCTAACGGTTCCTAAAAGCGAGAACCGTCCGTTAACCGCCCGTGGTCCCCCTCTTGAAAAACAGGTCCCGTCTCTCGGCGGCCCCTCCTCCCCAGGACCCCCCACCGGCCCATATTTTCCTCTATCACAAAGTAACATCTTTTTTTCCGGTTTAAGGTCGCAGCTCTCGATCATAGATTTCCTTGCTTAAAGACTTCCCCACGGGAAGTACCTGCTCCTTGTGGGCTCTTCTAGACCCGAAGCTAAAACAGTCCTCGGGACAAGGGCGACTTCCCATTGAATCATTTACCTCTCTTTTTCTTCTCTCTAGGAGATCTCTCAAGTCCGCCGGATGGCCTGTTCATTAATCCTCCTCCGTTGTTTTTTTTTCTCTTTGTGGTTCACCGAATATTCTTGTTCTTCTGCCTCCTCCCGAAGGAAGAGGCATTCCTTACTACTCTTCTCTTTCCTGCGGCCTTTCCCTCTTTTTGTAGTCTTTTTTCCTACGTTTTCCCTGCACCCCCAGGCGGCAAGCAACATCGCCTTACCGATTTTAGGGCACGCCATTGGGATCTCCCTGCCGACTCCCTTAGCTGCCTTCGTGCTTTTTATTTCCCAGGTTGTTCCTTCGTTTTGATTTGCTGTTCGATTTGACTTGAGATTTGTTTTATTCGTTACTGGTCCCCCAAACGGGCGTGCATTTTCTGGTCTGCTGCCTTAAGCCGTTAGTCCCGAGGCTTTCCTTAACTTTTCCCCGGAATTTTCAATCAACCTTCCGTGTTCTCACCTTCGCCGCGTTTTTGGCTTCTCTTGACGTCTGTTTGTAAGAATGATGACGTTCTAATTTCCTCCCCCCCTATTCTGTCGTTCGACCCCCCCCTCAGAAGACAATCTCTTGCTTCTCTGGCAGCACATGGTTTTCGGTCTTAGCTAAATCGCTTTCCAGTTCGGCTTGCTCCGTTCTTTGCAGGAAGTTTGATTCGCATCTCCCTTCTAAACTTACCCAGCTTTTTCTTACTTACCCCTCCCCTCATTCCGTTTCAATCTTTTACTTTTCGTAGTGGTTAAGGCCCCAGGGGACTTCATTCGCCCCCCCCTCTCCGACTTCGCCGCCTTTCTTTCTTCCGAAACTTCCATTACGTTTTGTATTGAGCACCACCTTGCAATCGTCCGTACGTTTTTCGCTCTTTTCTCTGGAACGACCTCTTGTAAGCACAATGCATTTTTTTCCCCTGTTTGACAACCTCAGCTCCCCCCCCGCCCTTTTCAGCTCCGGCTTCTACTTTGTTTTTCTTGATGGCCTTCGGACTCATCCTTCTGAAACGATTCCGTGTTCTCAGCAATAAGACATAAGACCCCGAGTCCGATCTTGTTCCGTCTCCCCTCGTCTTTGTTTTGTGCACTGTTCCTCATCCCAGTTCCGTGGGCTCATATACCTTTTGTAAAGCCCTTCCTCAGTGGCCAATAATTCTTTTTCAATCGACTTTGGGTCTCTTTTGCTTCCTCTCTACTGCGCGTCAGGACTCGCCCTTCCGACCCCCAAACCGGAACTTGTTTTCGAGACTTCTTTCCGCCTCGGGTTCATCTGCTGTCCCGAAGCTTTCTTCCCCATGTCTCTTTTTGTCACTTGAGACAGTTCCCCTTTTTCTAGAAAAGGTCATCGCGGCACTTTTTAGAAGGGCCTTTGCTAGCCCGTGTACTTGTTTTTACCCTGTTCCGGTGTGTTGGACACCTTCCCCTTCTAACCCCTGCACCCCCGTTTCTCCCTGCCGGTTTCCCTTCCGCGGGATAGTCCTTACGTGGTCCCTTCTTCCGTTTTTCGAGTCCGCCTGCTTTGTGCCCTTTCCCCGGTACTTTTTATACTGACTCCGGCGAAGCGGCCTATTCCCCTTTCCTTCGAGATTGTGCTTTTCCTTGGCCCTCGCTTTTCCGTTTCCCCCCCCACCTTCTCTACCCTGTCGCCCCCCCCTCCCCTGCTTTGCCTCCTCCCCAACGTTTCGGCCGGTTGCGGTGCCGATGGCTTATAATTCGTCTTCTCCTTTCCCCTCTATCACCCCCGGGCCACTTGCCGCGTCTACTGCTGACACCATTGAGGACCCCCCTTTCCCCCCTGTGTCTTTCCTGCGCCCCCTTCTTCCGGGTTGGTGGCAATCGCAAAGGTTCAACAGTGCAGTTTTCCCCAACCGATTCTCGCGCGACTTCGCCCCCCCAGTAGAGCGGGTGGATTCATGGCGCGACCCACGCCGTTTCCTCTTTGGAGCGAAGCTCCCTTTTTGCGCCGCTGGCTTCGCGTTTAGTTTCTGACCCTTAACCCGCGAACCCCTTGCGAGCGGTCCGTTTGGGGCGCCTAAACCGTTTTAATCCTTTTCTAGTGGAGCCTAGTTCTCCCCAAACGGACTTCCTCGAGGACCTCGGACTGCTTCCCCCATACCACCACGGTAGCGGAGAAGCGATGCCCCCTCAAGCTCATTTTTTTTCTTCCCCCAACGGCCCCACACCCTTCTACCCCCTTATTAGCGCGGCTACCCAACTCTCGCGCCCTCCTTGTACTCCTTCCGACCCCCCCGTCGGTTTCAATTCCCGCCAACGTACCTCTTGGTTTACTACTTCGGCATCTCTATTTACTCGGTTTGTGATAGAGATGCATCGTCATTACCACTGCAGTTCCTGTATTAGCTGATTGATCTTCGCACTGCCGTTCTTTTTTCCTGTTCTTTTTCAGCCGACTACTGCTTTCTTCCTTTGGTCTTTGCACGGTGCCTTCTTAGCTGAGGCCTTTCATGCTTCGAAGCTGGGCGTTTCCCGTTTGGTCTCCCCCGAGTTCTCGGCTGACGTTGGGTGTTTTCCATCCCTACGTTCTCAATTTTGGAACTTATGTCGACCCACCCAGCGAACGTACCCGTGGGCGTTTTTTGACCTTTTCCCCACGCCCTTTAAACCCACAGGGATGATTCGCAAGAGAGTTTCCACCTAGGGATCTCCGGTATGAAGCCGCTAAGTTTTTTCCGATGCCCTGGTATAGAGGAATTCATTGGCCACCATCTGCAGACGAGGCAACAAGTGCCCAGGAGGGAAGTCTAACCGCAAGCCTCTCAGCCACTTCCCTCCCCCCCCCCCCCCCCCCCTTCCCCCCCCCCCCCCTCTCCCCCCCCCAGTTGCACCCCCTCGCCCCTGGTCTTCGCACCTTTTTTTCCCAGCAGAGTGCCGTGGCGTTTGTATGCACCCGGTTTCCTTCTCCTGTTTGGTTCCCCCACCCTCCTCCCTCCCCCCTCACCCGAGCCGCACCCTTTGGCGCGTCAACGTTTTTGCCTCTTGGGACATTTCCACTAGCAGAGGCACACACGGTCACAGCACCCCCGCCCCACTGATAGGGAAGTCTCCCTGACCCCCGGGCGATTTTCCTTCAGCCCCCTTCAGGGCACCACCCCCGATCGGCGCTCTCCCGGTCTCCTGCCCCGTTTCCGGACTACACCCCCCCACTTCTTCCTGCGCGTCTCCCTTCTCTAAGCGGTTTCCCTTGTCCGCAAGAGCTGTATGTTTTCGCGCCCCCGAGCCATCGATTGTTCACAGGCCCCTGCCCACCCGGCCGTCACACAGAAGCAACGTTGCTGACTACGTCCCGATAGTCAACAGCGACTTTTCAGTCCTTCCCGATCTTTCAGAAGCCCCTTCCTCGAAGACCCTGGAAGATCATTTCCTTTTCGCTTTCGTTGTTTCCCCCTGTGTAGCTTTCTGACGCGTCGTTGAGCCACTTTGCCTTCGATTTATGGCCCTCCGTGGCCTGAATTTTTTTTCCCCTGTGGGCTTTCGGCTTTACAAACGTTCGATGTTCTCATAGTCCGCCTGGATTGAGACAAGTTTTTCGAACCTCCCCCGATCTCCTTTTTTCTCAAGCTCGCTGCTGCGGCTTATATTATTTCTGCCGTCCCCTTCCGGGTCTCTCCAGTTTTCCTTCTTCAACTCACAATTTTTTCACTAGCTTAGAGGACACCCTTGTAGGTAGATGGGTTTTTCTGGCTCCCCCCCCCCTCGATCTTCATGGTTCAAATTACTCCCTTTTTCCCATTTTGCACGCCTTCATTTGGAACCCTTTGCGGCTCTACGTTTCAATCGCCAAGTTTTTCTTTCGCGGAGAGTTTTTCGGCTGGCCTTACCGGAGTCCCCTTTCCCCCAAATTCCGTCGTGGCCCTGGCTGAAACAGGTTTTGCCTTGACTTTTTTTTCTTCCCATTCTTTTTCATTATTTAGCGTCGGTCCGTCCCCTGTGAACCGTCCCTACAAGAAGACTGGAATTCCCTCTTTCGTCCCCTCCTCCCCCCTCCGACGATCCACTGTGATTTGCCATAGACGCCCTCTTCTCTTGGGTCTTCCCCTCTCTCTGCTCCCCCCCCGAACGGGGTTCCCAGTTCCTTTTTCCCATACATTCTTATGATAAATTGTAAACCCGTTGTAAGTGGAGTCTTCCCTTTCTTTGTGGATGGTTTATCTCCCCCATCCTCGAGAGCGATTCCTCCTTTTTCACCCACAAGGCTCTCTGCAGACGCTTTCGCATTTTCCCGGTTCCCTTCTCACCGTCCTCTAAATAGGCTGCCCTCTCCTGAGGACCCCCCTTCCCACTGCAGCAAAACGAAAATCTGTGTCTTGAATCCCCGACCCCCGTCGCAAAGGGGATCGAGGATTTCCCCACCATGTGCTTCGTCCGATCTTTCATCGTTCATTGTCGCCTGGTTTCCCGCTTCCTTGACGCGGCATTTCACCAGTCCCTTCTGGACAGGGCGCACTCCCATTCTGAATCTTTTCTTCCTACAGTCCGCTTTCAATCTGAGGCTTTCTTCAAGCGTAAGTTTTTTGCCGGCCCTTCTTTTACTTTTGTTTTTTTTTTTCGTTTTTAGGATTGTTGTCGCGCTTTTTTCACCTACATCTCGAAGGAAGGATTCTCCTCTCTTCCGAGGCCCATTGCGGTTTTTTCCCCCAGCTGCGCTTTTTTCCAGCCTTTGGTCATCGATCCCCCACCCCGAGCACCTGCGCCCTGAGAAAATCTCCTGCTCCGCGCTTCTGAAGGAACCCGGATTCCTTGCCGATTCGTTCAGCTTCAGCGATGCAACAATATTCTCTTCAGCGGTATCCTTCGTTGGCCTTGGGTTTCCCTTATCTGTACGATGCCGGGTTTGTTCCGATGTCCTTTGTCCCTCCACGGGAGGCTTTTATCTTTTCCCTTGAAGGGAAGTCGGAAAGAAGGTCTTGATCGCGAATTTTCCCTTTTACATCCGGAATAACTTTCCACCTGAAGCCTCCCCCCTGCTTTTTTTCTCCCCCCCCTCGACCGCTGTCAATGAAAGTCTTTGGCACCATGTCTCCAGATTGCGGCTTCTTTTCTAAACAAGAATAATTTGGGACTTCGGCCATCAATTGTATCTTTCGTGAGTTGTTCTTCCCTCCCCTCCCCTTTTCTAATTCTTGTATACCCGGCAGGCGGGAGTTCCCTGCCGCTGACTCTTTTAATGCCCCGGAGTTTTTCTAGCAGCGACCGCCTCCCTAGCCTCCTTTTTTCCGACATGCCCCCATTTCCCCTGGTAATGGCCAGTTTTGACTCGGCTCTTTCTGATCTTAATCGCCGTCGATTTGTGAGGAACACGTCATGACTCCTCGTTTTGTCGAACTTTTGGTCGGTGTTCCAGAAGATTTCTTCCGATCACTGCACATTAACCCCTATTCCCCGCTTTGAGAAGATTTACCTCCTCCCTTTACTGGTTTTCTGGATTTCCCAACACGGTGTTAGTTTTTGCGGTCCTTCTCCATACATAACAAGCTTCCGTGCTCTACCCTATAATAACAGCCCTTTTCCTAGAGCTTGTTTTTGCCCCAGAGCAGCGGCTTTTTTTCCCCTTCCCCTCCGTTCTTTTCATCCACGGTGTCCCTCCCACTTGCCCCAGGGAGAAAACTTCTTCCCTTTACCCCCTATCCTTTTTTTCTGCCCCTTTCTTCGCTGAAAGCCGAGTTTCCTACCGCTCCTCTCCCAACCGGCACTTTTCCGTCTTTCTCCGAATTCTTCTTCCAGGGTTCGTCCCTCTCATTATGCGCCTGGCGCCTCTCTGAAACTGGTCTTTTCTTTTGATAAACTTTCTTTCCCCCCCACGTTCACTTCCCTCCCGTGTTCATGGATCTCCTCCGTTCCGATGGCTGCCTTTATGTACCCTCCTTTAGGAGAAGTGCAACCAGCTGAACGCTTTCTCATGCAGGTTCTTGCTCTTGGATAGTCCCTGACCCCCGCAAGGTCAATTGCCCTGTGAGTCCCCCTTTTTTTTGTGCAATTTCCTTCCTTCCTGTCTTTCCGGAATCGCACGCCGCAGTGGCTGGCCCGATCGAGGTCTTCTTCCTGGGACCTTAGAAATTTGTTTCTTTGTCCAAGCCCTCCTGCTCCTTTTCCCCCACTCCCCCTTTCCCTTTTTGGCGTTCTTCCCCCTCCCTGATGGCTGGACGGTGAAATTGTTTCCCTCTCCGCAAGGAGCCGAAACTCCCCCCCTCACCACCGGCAAGCTGCGTTTTTGTCCAACATCCGCGAGGATTTGGCGTTCCGCAGCAGACCTATGGGTTATTTTGAATTCTCCCCCCTTTCTACTTTTAGGATCGGATCCGCGGGATTCTTTCCATTCCGTTCTTTGCTTTCGAGGAGAAGCGAGTCTTTGAAACTCTTCTTTTCTTACCTCTTGTTTTTTCCCTCGTACGTTCGGAAAGTCACGTACCCTTCTTCTTTCCTTTTCCTAAAGTGTTGTGGGACAATACTTCGTGTGATGGCTTTTTCCTTCAACTCACAAAAATTTTTCCCCCCTAGATTCCTAGTTTTGCTTTACCCAACCGGCTAGGCGCTCCTGAGCTTGTCACCTTTTCCCCTTCTCTGTTCCACCGTGCCCCCCCCACTTCCCCTTGGGCTCTCCTGGCCCACCCCCAGCTCAGATCCCTTGATTTCATCAAATGCCGCCGTCTCCCTCAAGTACAGCGATCGCACTTTTTCCCTTTTTCCATACTTTTTTTCATCATCTTTCTTGAGTTTATCCTCCTCCGTTTTCTCCTCGATCCGTCTCCTCATGGACGTTCCTTTCCACTGCCTGATATCTAGGCTTTTCGCTGGAGCGCTGGTTTCCAGCGCCTTCAAGCCTTTTTGCTCGAGTGTGGTGATGCACGGGGGGCACTCTTTTTCTAGGCCCTTGCACTCTTTTTCCCCTCTGGGTCATAGCCGTGTTTCCACGCCCTAGGTGAAGAGAGGAAGTAGTGTGGTTGTGTTTGGTGTTTGTGTTTTGAACGTGTTCAAATGACCCCCCCACATTTTTTGCCAGCCTCCCAAACCATTTTCCCCGCCCTCGTTCCTTTTACCCACTCATCCACCTGTGCCACCCTCTGCCCGTGTGTTCCGCAACAACAGACCTTTTTTTGTGTCACCCCCCCCCCCCCCCCCCCACTTCCACGCACCGACCCTGAACCCCCCCGTTTGTTCATACACTGACTCGTTCCCCACCACCACCATCTACACTTTTTTTTTTTTTGTATTGTCGTAGTGATGTCCTCTTCCCAATTTTTTTCACACCGCTTTCCCTCTTTCACACAGCCCCCCTACCCACCACATTTTTTCCGACCCCCGCCCGCCCCCTCCCCCCCCAACCCCCCGCCCCCCACCCCCCCCGCCAAACCCCCCTCCGCATCCCCCATAGCACAAAGAAGCACCCACGACACACGCCCCGACCCCCTCCCCCCCCCTTTCCTCCTGTTCCCCTCCTTTTCACCCCCCCCTTCACTACGTCCTGACGGTTGTTCTCTGGCCCTATTCAGTGGAGGTGTCCGTTTGAGTAGATGCTGAACTATTGTCAATGTTGCTGTCGCATGTCATACTTCTCTTAGGAATGTCATAGTACGCGAGTCCTCCTTTCTTGACGTGCAGCGGGGTGCCCCCTTTTTGTCCTCCCAGTCCCTCTCCCCCCGTCCCGACATCTCGCCGTGACGTGAGCCTGGGCGATTGGTCATGTCATTATTTTTTTTTTTTTTTTTTTTACCCCAATTTTCCTCAATTGGGAATCTCTCACGCATCACTTATTTTTCAAGTTTTAAGACCCGTCGCGGGATGTTTTTTTCCCCGCGTTTTTTTTCTTCCTTCTTTCTGTTCTTTCGTACGCCATCCTTCCCGTTTCTTTGATGAGTTTCTCGGGGAGGGGGAGTTCCCTTCTTGTTACAAGAATTTCTCATATCCTCTTGTTCCAAGCAAAAAGGCTCCTTCATACTCTTTCCCGTTCTTTTCATCTTCCCCTGTAGCCTAATTCAGCAAGTTACACCCCCTTCGGAGCTCTACTGTTATTGCATTTTCAGTCCGAGTAAATGAGAGAACCTTTTTTTTTACATTGCCCCCTCCTTTCGTCATCTTTACTTTCCCACTCTTCCTAGTTTCCAAGCCCTTTTCTGCACCTTTGTGCTGTCGAATGACACCCTTGTCCTGAAAGTGAACCTTGCTGAGGCCCCCTATTTCCCCCGAAAGGTTCAAGGGTACTTCCCACTTGAGCTCTTCACTTACTTTTGAAGATCATTCTTTCCGCGTTTCTTTTGTTTCGGTAGAGCTTTTTTTTTTTCGCTTTTCTCGAGACAACTGGGCTCTCCTTACCGCTTCCCCCTTCGAATTTGGGATTGTTCAAACCTTTCTATTCACAGGTCTTTCTAGTCAACTTTCCTAGCCGGTTAAGCCCCCCTTCTGAGTTTTTTTCTTCTTCTGACTAGCACGGAATCTTTTTAGTTATGCTTTTCGTCCCCTCCACCGTTTTTATATCGCCGCGGAACCCATTTTTTTTTGGGTGTTTTTTTTCCCACGCCGTCCAAAACGCATTGAACTCTTTCAGTAGTTCTTTCCCCACCCAGCGGTCTTTTACTCATAACTTTTCTCACCGTTTCCCGTCATGACGTTTCAATCCTCTAACTTTCGGTGATTACCAGTTTTTTCTTGACAGTGCGCCCTTCATTACCACTCTTCTCAAGGTCCCTGCTTTTTGAGTTCCTCTTTTCCCTTAGTTAAGGTAGAGAGCCTTTTTTTTCGATATTCAGTCTTCGGTAGTCCAGCCCTTCCGTATCCAGACGACTTGCTGTCCCTCTTTTCTGGCCTTCCCCATCCGAGCCGATAAATTTCCTGCATAGTCTTATTGTATTCTGGGGTTCTCTCGGAGCCTCTTTTGTAAACTTACGTTTTTTAGAATTCTTTAGACCCTTGTGTTTTTCCCCCCTATCCCGTGTCGTTCATGGAGTGAGTGAGACTTTTCCTTTTAATTCTTTTCGACTCATACTCTACTTCCCCTCCGAGTTCCCGAAGACTTTAACGCCTCCTGCCAGGAACCCTCGAAACATCTCGTTTTTGCACTTCCATTAACCCCTCCCAACTATGATTTTTCCCCCACACGTTCTCCTTCTGTTGAGACAGGTCTGCCGCGTGCCCTGCTAGTCCCCCAATGTGCTCCGACAGGACGATTTCCTTTGTTCTTTTCGTCCTGCTGACTGTTGCTACCGCCTCCCCTTACATGCGTTGGCCCCCTTTTTTTCGGCCCCCTCAATACCTTTCGATCTCTGAATCATTTTTTAGGCGATTCGTCACTTCTTAACCTCTGAGGGCAGGACTCTTTTCTCTCCTCTTGTTCTTTTTTTGTTTTTGTTTTGTGCGATTGATTTTCCTGTCCTTCCTCTGTATGTTTTGGCCCCTCCTCATCTAGCTGCATCAGAGACGCAGGAATCACGATCAGGTCAAACCATGCATATTTTTGCTTCCTTCCCGTTTGTGATTTAGCGCCGTATTTTTTCCCTCAGTCGAGGACACTCTTTTCAATGATCCCCCTCTCTATTTCCCCAGTCGGGAAACCTTAATGACGTCGGAGTCTTGTACCGTTCCCTTCCCTGAGTGCGCAGGGCACCTTTCCGTGCCTTTCTTAGCAAGTTCTTTTCTTTCTGTTTCTCCTGTCCTATTCGCCGCAATTGACGGATTCCCGGGCCAGAATGTCCTGGGATCTCAGAGTGACATTCTAACCCCCCTGTCCGTGCGCAGTGTCCACACCCCTGCTGTTTTTTTCCCCCCTTCCCCCTTTCCATGAGGACCCTTCCTTCCTGCCAGGTATATCTTTTCGGTACAAGTGTTCTTCCCATTCACATACGGACAGGGTGTCTACCCACCCTTCCGAGACGTTTGTCGGTATCCTTTCCCCCATGATGAATTTCCCACATGATACTTCCTCGCGGCTCGCTCGCCACCCCTTCCCCTTTTCCTCTCTTCCGGAAATCCCCTTGGCTCCCCTTTCAGATTTGATTTTCCGAACCCTCCTCTCCGCAAGTCGGCGTTCTCTGGGTCGGAAGGCCGGTTTCGTGACTTTTTTTGAATCTCTTCCCCCGTTTTCTGACAAGCTACCTTGCCAAGAGCAATTCCTTTTCCCGCCATGCCCGTTTCCCGTTCAGTGGTATTGCGCCCCCGGCCTCTTCCTCTTATCTTAGCTTTATTGATTTCGTTTTTTTTTTTCCGTCATGACGCCGACGTCTGCTTCCGACCGTTGTGCACCTTCAGACTCTTTCAGTAATGGTGAATAAACTGCCCCTGCCCTTTTTCAGCCATTGCTTTTTGAGCCTCCCCGGTGACCCAACACCCTCGACAGCGCTGGTTTCGCATTGCTCGATCTACCTTTGTGAGTGCTTTCGTTCCCCTCCCCTTTTAACCCCTTTTCTGTGGTCGCCAATAGAATAACCTTAAGACGGTTTGTCTCACGCTCTCGGTTTTCTTTAAACTCCAAGTACAGCTTCTTACTCCTCTTTCTTAAACAATTTCTACATCCTTGACTCCCAAACTAGTTCGAGGCCACTCTTTGACCCCCCTAAGTCCAGTGCTCCTCGCGAATCCCTCACTGACGCTCAAGCTTGAAAACAAAACGGAACGCATCCCCGTCAATGTCTTCCAGTTTCCCATGAGGTCATCTGCGCTTAACGCAGATCGTCTTTTTACGAAGCTGCCCCGTTGACTTTTTTTCCTCAAAGTTCACTTCCGTCCCCCCCCCCCACCCCCCCACACCCCCCCCCCCCCCCCCCCCCCCCCCTGTTCCTTTTTTCCCCCCCTTAGATGTGGCCCCCCGTCGCCGGGCTTTTTTCCCCCACCCCGACGCCCGCACGGACCCCTCCCGCGTCGATTTCCCTGTCCCCCTTTCCATCGTTCACTTGCAGGGGTCTGCAGACGGTCTCGTTCGCTTTTCCTTGGCTGCTCGGTATGTGAAACTTTTCGTTAATTTCCTTGCATTCTCCTGCCCCTCACGCCCTCCATTCTGACAGGCCCGCTAGAGGTCCCTCCTTTTATTTAAAGGTGGAACTCTGCGACCCTTTCCCCCCTGCTCTTCCCCTTACCATGGGACGTGAGGATCCCCCCAGGATGATTGTGTCCTTTTTTGACTGGCTTCTAAGCCCTCCCCACAGGAGCCGACACCTTTCTTAACACCGCACGCGAGTCGATCTGCAAGACAACCATCTTGGAGGTGTCTTTATTGCCATACGCCTACACTAATGTGGGATTTCTTTGAATCGATGCCAAGGAGTTGTCCATTGGCAGGATCGATCGGCGCTCTTTTTCCTCCTTCTTTTTGAGTTTTTTTATGTGAGACTGCTCGTAGAAGCGAGTGCTTTTTTGCAAACTCTACTTTTCCCTCCCTCCCCCTACTTGTTTGTTGCGCCCCGGTTGAGGTGAAAAGTCACGCCCAAAAAATTTGTTTGACGTTCTCCCGCCTAAATTGCTTTTTGATTTTTCCCGTCCCGATTCACTCCCCCCAAACGGCAGAAATCCTTCCCTGAGTGGCGTTGAGCCACCCTGCTATGGCTCCCCTTCTCTTCGGAAAGGGCCTCAGCTCACCCTCTGGCCACCGTTCCAACGTCACCACCCTCGCTATTCTTCCTCCTCCTTCTCCCCCACCATTTCATTTTTTTCCCACCCAATCTCAGTCTTTTCAAGGGATACCCGTCGTTTCAAGTTACAGGAATTTCGGTTCGTC